>Ga0209317_1000431_pt1 | contig 51226 bp, 48 predicted proteins | sample RifGroB2_FD_183994 | JGI IMG/M metagenome (GOLD analysis project Ga0209317, IMG submission 183994) | Soil microbial communities from Rifle, Colorado, USA - Groundwater B2 (SPAdes) (version 2) | ecosystem: Environmental > Terrestrial > Soil > Unclassified | place: Rifle, Colorado | collected... | reverse complement strand
GGGGCCGTCCGCGTCCCAGGAGAGCTTCCTGAGCGCGTCCATGATGGCCGCCAGGTCCACCTTGTTCGGGCAGCGCGTCGTGCAGGTCTCGCAGGAGGCGCAGTACCAGATGGAGCGGCCGGCCAGGATCCGTTCCCCTTGCCCAAGTTGCAAAAGCCGGACTACCCGGTTCGGGGGGTGTTCCATGAAGGCCGACATGGGGCAGCCGGCGGAGCACTTGCCGCACTGGAAGCAGCGGCGTACCGAGCTGCCGGAGAGTGCCTCAACCTTCTTCACGAAGCCCACATTCATGGTCTGGTTGGAGAGGTGCATCTTTGCTTTTTTCGATGATTGCATTAGTACCGATCCTATTACCTATCGTTGTGGCTGACTGCCTGTGCCGTAAGGTGCGTAATCGCGGCAGTAATACCGGTCATACAGAGGCCGCCACCCAGACGGTGAGCTATTTAGCAATATCTCTGCCAACGTATACGATAAAGTGCACATACGTTTTAAACGTACGGTGATCGGTGCCTGAATCTAACGTGGTGATAATGCGGTGGATTTCGCTGCCGGTGGGTGGGGCGGGACGCTCGCGTCATCTGCTTTTACCTAATGAGATATGTTGCGGACGGAGCTTTAATGTGGATTTTATCCTCACTGCCACATTTATCTACATGCCGATATCGGGCAGGTTATCTTCAATTCGTCACCTGGTGTTCGGATTCTCCTCACCTGTCGACAGGTTCTAACCGGGTCGGTGTCGCCGACCGGGCGAGCGGCCTTCATCATGTGCGGCGTGGCGCGCACCATGGCCCTGAACATATTCCATCTGGTGCTTGTCCTCACCTGCTTCTTCGCCAAAACAGAAATCACTGCCAACCTGGTGATCGGCGCGATCAGCGTACTCGTAGTTTCCGACCCGAGTGGATGATCAATTTCAGTAAAGAGTGATGAATAACAGATGGCAATCATGCTTCCCATGGTTTTTGGGATCTTGCACCGTTCTGTCTGGTGGAGAGCACCTCGACAGAGCAGTTGATGGCGCAATGGTCATGTTGGCTAACCATAAAAAACGCCGCTCGACGCCAGGTCGAGCGGCCTGTTATTGCTTAAGCACATTCTTCGTCCTCAAAGGTCACTGCGTCGTTATTGCGGCATGGCGGACAGTTAAGGGCAGCAAAATCGGCACCGACGGTGATCGGGGTGAACTCCTTTGCCTTTCCCTGGAAGTAACAGGTTGCGCACTCGAATTTCTTACCCTTCTCCATGGTGATCTCCTTTCTGCCGTTATTTGATGGGGTTGTGCATTACCTCGTTTACTTCAGCACCTCCCCACGATACGGGTGGCAAGACTCGGCCGACACACTGACGGCTTTCGGATGCTAGCTCGGTTCAGCTGCGCCCTTGCCGGCGCCTCTGATCCCAAGAAGGGTGCGGGCGGGGCCCGGGATTCCAGTGGGGACGAAGGCGACCCGGTCACCAGTCTGAATCCGGTGCTCCAGACCGTAAACTTTATGGTTGACGAAGACGGCCTCTATCTTATCCAGAGGCAGGTCCAGTTCACGGGCCAAGGCACTTGCAGCACACCCGCCTGAGGGGATGCTCACCTCGGCTATTGCTGCTAAGCCGCGATTTACCCTGATGGTATGCAAGGCACCAAACATGCGAACCGTCGTTTTTTGAACTGACATGTGCAACCTCCTTTAGGAAAGTTTTGAGATGCGATTGGCTTCTTGGCTGATGCTGATCGGAAATGCCGCCCTCTTACGTTTGCCTCCGTTCAAACGTTTGTTTGATTAAGAGAGGAAAAAATACAGGTACAGGCTTTTAAGGCCTGTATCTGCTGCAGTAACAAACTATCGAATTGCGCTTTCCGGCAGAGGGGAGGGGGTGTCAGGGTTTGGTATCGGCCGGCAAAAAGTAGTCGGGCTTCAAAATGCCTCTGGAGAAGATATCCATAATGTGTCCTATCAGTTCCTCGTCCCGCTCGGGTGCGTGGTCCACCAGTTCGCCGGTAGCAGGCTCTAGGAGGAAATAGAAGTTGATCATCCCGGCTAGCGCCAGCACCGTATCGGCCGGGTTTAGCCCCGCACGGAAGCGCTCATCGGAGACCCCCTCGGTGAAGGTATCGATGAGTGTCTTCAGGACCCCGTGGATCGCCGGCTTTACGATGGTCTCGAAACACGGTGTAGGGTTGGTCAACTCGCTGGTATAGAAGCGGAGCAGGTAGGGGCTTTTGCGGTACCTCGCCACGGTGGCGCGGATGTACATTTCAAACTTTTTCACGGGATCCAGGTTCACGACCTTGAGTCTGGCAACGCTGTTCAGCGTGGCGAACTGCTCGTTGAGCACGGCTGCGTACAGACCCTCTTTCCCGCCAAAGTAGTATGAGATCATGGAGAGGTTTACGCCTGCGGCGCTCGCCAGTTCCCTGACCCCCACCCCGTTGAACCCCTTCTCGGCGAAGAGCGGGGTAGTGGCTGCGATCAGTTTGGTCCGGCAGTCGTTATCGGCCATGGCATTAACCTCTGGAGTCGGCGGTTCTTGAGTTCAAACGTTTGTTTAGTATAACCAATGTAGTGTATACATGCAAGGCCTATAATCAACAAAGTAGGGACTTCCCATCGTGCCTGTGCTTTTCGGGTGTTTGAGGCGGCGGGCGTGTGGCATCTAGAAGAAAGGATAGGCCAGGGGCGTAAACCCCTGGCCTATTCGTAACCTGTGAAACTAAGAACTGTCTTGACTGTGCATCAGCCGGGTAACCGGCTATTTCGCCTTCAGGTTGTCCAGCATCAGTTCCACTTCCTTCAGCTTGTCCTCGATCTTCTTCAGATCATCGGCGCTGTAGGTCTTTTGCCCCTTCTTTATATCTGCTTCCAGTTTCTTCATCTTGCGCTGGACGACGTCTGCACGTTTCAGGCAGTTTCCTGCCTGCAGTTTGCACAGGTACTGGTCCTGCGGGGTGTCCTGCGCGAAAGCGGGAACCACGTTGAGCGTCATCAAAGATATCACCGCCAAAAGCATCAGCTTTTTCATCTCTTCCCTCCGATCACCTTGGTTAGTGTGAAGCAGACACGAACATCATTAAAAGGGCAGCTTGCCATAAGCCATGAGACCAAAGGCCGGGACCAGCAGGCAGCTGCAGCTCAGGACAAGAAACATCACCGCGGCAACCTTCGGGTTGACCTTGCCGTAGGTCACGCCGGTGACCGTAAAGCAGATTACCACGAAAGTGAGGTTCATGAAAGCCAGGTAGGGGGTTACGCCGATGAAAGTCTTGCCGTCGGGCTTGATGCCGCCGCCGGTGGCGAAGAGGTACGCGTAAACGGCACATACGACGCCGACCAACAGGGCGCCGTTACCCACGGTGCGCAGGTCCGTCACACCGGTCATGAGGGCATGGCCGGTCTGCATGTAAAGAACGCCGAATACGAAAAGCAACCCGGCGGTAAAGGGGTCGGTGAAAACTGCAGCCTGAAGGACCGCCCCGATGACAACGAGAACACCGACCACCGCGCTGACAAAACCGGTGGTTTTGGCCTCGCCGTAGCCGAGGAAGAACATGCCGACCGGGACCCACATGATGCTGATCAAAACAAGCAGTGCTAACGTCATAATATTTTCTCCTTAGCGTTCTTAAGTCCCCTCACGGTCCGGCCTCGTTGTCGGTTTGCGAGAGGAGAGCTGCTGACCGGCGCCTATTCGGCGCTGGTCGGGTCGATGACGGTACGTACCTCGGCCACGCTGTTGGCGGGGAAGCCCCCCTGACTGGCATGTTCGAGCACCAACTCTTTGTTGGGTGCGATGTAGATGCAATAGATCTTGTCGTCGGTGACATAGCTATGCACCCACTGGATCTGGGGACCCAGACCCTGGAGGACGCCGCACGATTTCTGAGATATTGCTTGAAGCGTCTCGGCCGACAGACTTCCGGCACCAGGGATTTCACGCTCTATGACATACTTTGGCATAATCGTCTCCTGTCCGTATTTACAGTGGTGCTCCCTATCCTATTAAGGTGTTCCGGGTCCCGCATAACATGTTTTGGCTAAAAGAAGAAGAATGTGCCGACCGAGTAGACGTTGGACTTCTGCTCGGCGTTGCTGAACCATGTGGCGGTGGTACGGGTATACTCGGCCATTACCTGCCAGGAGGGGGTAATGTTCTGGTAGACGCCAACGGTCAGTCCACTCCGGTCCTCGAGTGCTGAGGTGCCCGCGGCGCGGTCGGCTTTGTCCTGCGCGGTCTCATCCATGATGTTCATGCCGTAGTTGACGCCCAACTTGGTGCTGGTGGAGGCGATCGTGTAGGTGCCCTGAACCAAGAAGCCGGAACTGGTCCGCTCTTTGCCCGCTGCGTCAAGTGAGTCGACGTCCAGCAGCAGGACGGAGCCGAGGCCTTTACCGGTGAAACCGGAAGCCATCAGTTCGGCGCCTGCAAAGCCCACCTGCACTCCGCCTGAAACGCCGCGAGCGGTGACGCTCGAACCGACTGCCGCGGCACCGGTATTATCTCCCGCGGCGAATTTTGCCTTCTGATAAAGTCCGTTCACCCAAGCCTGGGCGGTAGTTCCACCCGTGAACTTGGTGGCATAGCTGATTTCCGCTTCAACTCCGGGGCCCTCTGTCTTGGTGGCCAAGGGGCCAATGGGGAACTTGCCGGTAAGAGCGCTGCCGCCAGCAGCAATGGGAGCATCGGGAATATTGGGAATCTGCAGGTTGCCGATCGCGCTCGGGTCGGTGAGGCTCACTGCCGCTTTGAAGCCAGCGAGGTCAGGGGTGGTATAGCGGATGTTGGGCCCGAATTCGGCATAGAGGTAGCCAGACCCGATGTGCCCCAGGGTGGTGCCGCTGCCGCCGGGAGCCTGGGAGAGTCCATTGGTTTTGGGGCCTCCGGTAGAACCGACCCCGAAGAGGGTCATGTCGGTCAGGATGCTTTTGCCCTGGAAGAGGTTGAGAGCCTTGCCTACCAGTACCTGGCCAAAAGCGCCGTCTGCCGCGAACCAGAGTTCGCGGGTATCGATCTGGACATCGAAATCACTCCTGGTGCCGCCGTTTTGGAGCTGGGGATAGAAACCGAAGCGGGAGGTGATGGCAATGTCTTTGGTTACGGGTGCCTTGATGTTGAATGCGAGAAGGCAGGGGAGCAGACCGGTCCTGATCGTGCTCGATTTGCCGGGGGCTATCAAACCTAACCCTCCCGCCGCGACCCCAGGAGTCCCGCCGTGTACCTGGCCGGCGTCTTCATAGACATAGAACTGATTCAAGAAGCCGTCGGAACTGAAAGCCCAGCTTTTTGTATCGGCTTTATCGCCGAAGAGTACGATCTCGGCGTTTGCAGTAGCTACCGTTGCAGCAAGAAAAAGGGCCGCAGCCAGCATGGGAACGAATTTTTTAAACATAGGTTGCCTCCTAAGCGATAGCGAACGTGATTTCAACAATACAGAAAAGATCGGCCTCCCGGAACGGTTCTATCCCGACCTTGGCTCTGCTTCGAGCCGGTGCGGGTACCACTTGGAGCGCACTGTGCACCCTTGCGCAGATCCTGCCGGCGCTGCGATTTTTTCCTTTTGCCGTTTCCAACCAGATTCTTAGCCCGTACTATTGCGGTTGCACGGGGTGCTCCAAAAGCAGTTCCCATAGCGGTTGCAACCTGGATGCCAAAAAATAAAACATCGATTTATTCAGGTGCTTCGGCGCATTGCGGGCCCGCGGTGCTGCCGGAAGCGGCGACGAAGTGGGGATATATGGGGCGGTTTTGCTGAGAAACCTTCAAATATCCGGGTTTAATGGGTGGGGATTACCTCTACAGCGTGGAGTATTTGTACACTGATTGTCGTCATAGGGGCGGATAGTGCCGGCAGGGAGGGGGCGAAGCGGAGAAAATGCCTTAAAACGTCCTGGGGGCGAGGTGGTAAAACTTCGTTTGACATGGTGGCACAGCCTTTGCTAGTGTATACAGAGTCGGGCCCGCGTAGGAACGGGTTTTTCCCCGTTTGGTGCGGCCGATGCAGTATTTAAGACACGGGCAACTGTTTTTCTGGAAGGAGCCACGGATGGGTCAAGGCACCAATCTGCACCATTATAAATTCGAGGTCCCGGAGATCGTCTTCGGGCGTGGCATGCTTTCGCAGGTCGGTTCCTGCGCCCGTCGCCTGGGGGGGCGCAAGATCTTTTTGGTGAGCGATCAGGGGCTGTTCAACGCCGGGTGGGTGGACCAGGTGATGAAGAGCCTTTTGGAGGCGGGGCTGGAATTCGTCTATTACGACCAGGTCAGCATCAACCCCAAGGACGTGGAGGTCGAGGAGGGGGCGCGTGAGTATCTGCGCCACAGCGCCGACGTGATCGTGGGGCTGGGCGGCGGGAGTGCCATGGACGCGGCCAAGGGGATTGCCATCCTCTCCGCCAACGGCGGCAGGATCCGCGACTTCGAGGGGACGGACCGGATCTTCCGGCCGCTGCCCCCCATGGTGCTCTGCCCGACCACCTGCGGCACCGGCTCCGACGTATCCCAGTTCGCCATCATCACGGACACCCAGAAGCGCTGCAAGCTGACCATAATGAGCCGCTGCGTGGCACCAGACATCAGCCTCACCGACCCGGACACCCTGAAGACCCTCCCCGAGGAGTATATCTGCACCACGGCCACCGACGCGCTGAGCCATGCCCTGGAGGCCTTCTTCTCCATCGCTTCCACTACGCTGACCGACGTCCACGCCATCAAGGCCATCCGCCTGTTGAAGGGGAGTCTGGTCCAGGCGGTGCGCGAGCAGACCCCTGACGCCATGGAGAACCTGTCCCGGGCCAGCCTGCACGCGGGGATGGCCTTCTCCAACTCTCTGCTCGGCATCGTGCACGCCCTGGCTCATCCCATCGGCGGCTTCTACAACGCTAACCACGGCAGCATCAACGCGGTGCTGCTACCGGAGGTGATCCGCTACGACCTGCCGGTGGTCACCGAGAAACTGGCGGAGCTCGCCTGGGGGCTGGGAAGCAAGGAGACGGACGACCGGGCGGTGGCCGAAGTAGTGCAGGGTGAGGTCGAGTCGCTTTTGGAGGCGTGCGGCGCGCCGCGCAGCCTGAGGAGTCTGGGGGTAAAGCGCGAAGACCTCACCGACCTGGCGACCAAGGCGCTGGACGACGCCTGCCTGATCACTTCGCCGCGCCAGGCGGACCTGCAGGACCTGTTAACCATTCTCGAGAGATCCTTTTGATGGACAAGATCCTGCGCACAACGGTTAATGAAGCTAGCCTGGACCGGCTGCTCGGCCTGGAAAGCTCCAAGATCGGCTTTTATTCCGAGGTGAAGCAGAAGATACAGGAACTGGAGACGGCCAATATCGGCCTGCGCTCCAAAACGCGCGAACTGCAGGCGGTGTTCGACTCCATAAGCGACGGCGTCGCCATCTACGACAGTAACGGCTGCGTCCAGCACCGAAACCACGTCTGCCCTAGCATGTTCCCGCTGGAGACGCTGGTGGGGAGATCATGCCGCGAGCTGTTCCACCCGGATCTGGCGAAGTCCCCGGAGCACTGTCCGGTCGAGAGGGCACTGAGGGGGGAAAGCGTGCAGGTTTCCTTCACCTCGGCCGTCCTGGACATGGAAACGAGGTACTTCGACGCCACCATCACCCCGATCGAGGACAACCACGGCAAGCACCGCGCCCTGCTGTTCCTGCGGGACGTGACCGATCGGCGCACCCAGGAGCTCCAGCTGGTGCAGGCGGAGAAGATGTCGAGCATCGGCGTGCTTGCCGCCGGGGTGGCGCACGAGATCAACAACCCGCTCGCCTCGGTGGCGGGTTACGCCGAGGCGCTCTTGCGGCGCTTCCGCGACGAACCGTGGCTCAGCGCAGACCCAAGGTTCGAGGTGTTCCGAAAGTACCTGGAAGTGATCATGAAGGAAACCTACCGCTGCAAGGGGATCATCGACAGCCTGCTGAGCTTTTCCCGCAAATCGGACGGCTCGGTCGACGCCTTGGACCTGAACTTCGTGCTGCGGGAGGTGTTGGAACTGGTGCGCTACAAGTCGCGCTACGAGCAGATCGAGATCGTCGAGCGCCTGCAGCACGACCTGCCGCAGGTCTGCGGGGACGGGGCCGGATTGCGACAGGTGTTCATGAACCTCCTGCTCAACGCACACCAGGCGATCAGCGGGACGGGGACCGTGGAGATCGCTACCTTCTGTGCCGACGGCATGGGGGTGGTGCAGATCAAGGACAGCGGCTGCGGCATCCCGCCCCAGCAGCTGGCGCAGATCTGGAACCCCTTCTTCACCACCAAGACGGTCGGTCAGGGGTTGGGGCTCGGTCTGGCGATTTCCTACAACATCATTCAGAGGCAGGGGGGGGAGATACAGGTGGAGAGTCAACAGGGCAATGGATCGATATTCACCGTGAGGCTGCCATTATGCAGGGACTAACAAAGGGGAAGGGTGCGAAGCTCCTGGTGGTCGAGGACGACCGGCCGCTCAGGGAGCTTTTGCAGATGGAGCTGACCCGCACCGGCTACAAGGTCGAAGTGGCGATGGACGGCGGGGAAGGGGTGCAGAAGTACCGCGAGGAGAATTTCAACGTGGTGCTGCTCGACGTCAAGATGCCCGGCATCGACGGCATCGAGACGTTGCGCCAGATGCGGGCGGAGAGCATCATCCCGGAGATCATCATGTTCACCGGCCACGGCTCGATCGAGACGGCGGTGGAATGCATCAAGTACGGGGCCTACGACTACCTGACCAAGCCGGTGAAGCTCGACGAGCTCGAGATGGTGATAGACAAGGCCTACGAGAAGAACCGCTTGAGGCTGGAGAACATCAACCTGAAGCTGGAGGTGAGCAAGTTCGAGAGCCACCGGATTGTCGGGCGCAGTCCCGCCCTGATGAAGGTGCTCGAAGTCGTCAAGCGCTGGGGGCCTGCCGATGAGCACGTCCTGATCTACGGGGAAAGCGGCACCGGCAAGGAGCTGGTCTCCCGTGCCGTGCACGACGCAAGCCCGCGCGCCGACAAGCCGTTCGTCACGGTAAACTGCGGCCGGCTCAACATAAACACGGCGGAGAGCGAGCTCTTCGGCCACACCCAGGGGGCCTTCACGGGGGCGACCAAGGGGCGTGCCGGCCTCTTTGAGCTGGCCGACACCGGCACCCTGTTCATGGACGAGGTCTCCGAGACGCCGCTGGACGTCCAGGTCAAGCTGCTCCGCGTCCTGGAGACCGGCACCTTCCGGCGCATGGGTGGGAACCACGACATCAGCGTCGATGTCCGCTTCGTCTTCGCCTCCAACAAGAACCTGCAGGAGTGCGCCAACCGCGGGGATTTCCGCGAGGACCTGTTCCACCGGATCAACCTGCTCCCCATCAACCTGCCCCCCCTGCGGGAGCGCCCGGAGGACATCGTACCGCTCGCCTACTTCTTCATGAAGTCGGCCAACGACCGCGGCCAGGAAAACTGGGAGATCACCGAGGAGGCGATGGCGGCCCTGACCGCCTACAGCTGGCCAGGAAACGTCCGGGAACTGCGCAACACGGTGCGGCGCGCCTGCATCCTGGCGACCGATTCCCAGATCACCCTGGAACTGCTCCCCTTCGCCCCTCCCAAGGTGCTGCCGCCCCGCACCGGCACCCCCCAGACGCCGAGCCGGCTGCCGCTTTGGGTCATCGAGCGGGACCACATCGAGAAGGTACTGGAACTGGTCGAGGGGAACAAGAGCCGGGCCGCGAAGATCCTGGAGATCGACAGGAAGACCCTGTATACCAAGCTGGAGCGCTACGGGCTCGACGCGCAGTCGCCCGCCGGGAAGGTTGCCATATGAAGCTCGTAGATCTTTTCGGCCGCAGGATCAACTACCTGCGCCTCTCCGTGACCGATCGCTGCAACATGCGCTGCCGTTACTGCATGCCGGAGAAGGGGGTCGAGAAGCTGTCCCACCAGGAGGTGCTGAGCTACGAGGAGCTGCACCGGATCGCCCGGACCGCGGTGTCGCTGGGGATCGAGAAGATCCGGGTGACCGGCGGGGAGCCGCTTGTGCGCAAGGATATCCTCCCCTTTCTCTCGGGGCTCTCGGCGATCCCCGGCTTGAGGCAGCTGGTCCTGACCAGCAACGGCGCGCTCCTGGAGGAAATGGCAGGCGAGTTGCGGGGGGCGGGGGTGCAGCGCCTGAATATCAGCCTCGATTCGCTCGACCCGGCGAACTTCTGCGCCATCACCCGGGTGGGAGATCTGAGCCGGGTCCTGGCCGGGATCGCCGCGGCCGACCGGGCCGGCTTCCCGGTGAAGATCAACATGGTGGTGATGCGCGGGGTGAACGACCACGAGATCGAGGCGATCGCCTCGCTGGCCATCGACCGGCCGTATTCGGTCCGTTTCATAGAATACATGCCCTCTTCGCGTGACGACCGCTGGCAGTCGCTGGTGCTCTCCGGCCGGGAGGTGCTGGAGCGGCTTTCGGCGCGGTTCCCGCTGGAGCCGATAGACCGCAGCGAACTGGCCGGGCCGGCAAAGGAGTACCGTATCGCCGGCGCGGCGGGTACGCTCGGCATCATCACACCGGTCACCGGGCATTTCTGCGCCGAATGCAACCGGATCCGGGTCACCTCGACCGGCAAGGCGAAAAGCTGCCTTTTTTCCGGCGACGAACTGGACCTGAAGCCGTTGCTTGCGCAGGGCGATGACCGTCTCCTGGAGGAGGCCCTGCGGAGCATCGTGGTGGGGAAGCCGGGCAGGCATCAGTTGTCCCCGCAGAGCGCCGGCCACACCCCCTTCGCCATGTCCGCCGTAGGTGGATAGCGACGCCCGCGTCGGGCCGCCGACCGCTTTTGTCTGATTGTTGCGTTTCTCTACAGTTTTGCCGCTGCAGGCGGCCCAGCGAGGTCGGTCCTTTTGTCGATCCGCTCCCATCCTCCCGAACCCGCTGGATTTTATTCATCTTTCGCCACTGCTTGACTTGGATTGGGGGAAATATCCCCACTGTGGCAATAATCCCCATGTTTTCCGGTGCCCAGATGAGCACTCTCGCGCCGGTGTCGCGATGTCTGGCAGCCGGTTCGAAACGGTCGGTTGGGGCGAATGGTTATTCACCCCTGCTGCTATCGGTTCCACGACCGCGAAAATGTTCCAGAGGGCGCTCACGCTCAGCTCCACGCTGCAGTCTTCGACCCCGCCGCAGTAGGGGCGAATCATCGTTCGTCCCACAGCCGGGGGAGCGTGCCGCGCGGAACTGTTCCCGCGGCAGCTACCGCGCCTCTCTCCATAAGGGTGCAAGGAGTGACAAGTTATGGTCGGGACAAAAGTGCATGAGACGCTGCGGAGCGCCGGGCTGCGCCAGCCCAAGACGCTGACCATGGCCATCACCGGGGCCTGCAATCTCAGATGCAGCCATTGTTGGGTGGAGGCGGGGGATCCCGTATCGGCCCCACACGTGCCGGGTCGGACGGTAATGAGGCTGATCGGGGAGTTCGCCGCACTTGGGGGCGAGGTGGTGCGCCTGACCGGGGGGGAGCCGCTTTGCCATCCGGATTGGCTGGAACTGCTACGTTTTGCCCGGAACGCCGGCTTCGGCACCGTCTGGCTGCAGACCAACGGCATGCTCTTTGACGACGCCAGCGTGGCTGCTTTGCGGGAGCTTGATTTCCCCGGGCTGCGCCTTCAGGTCAGTTTCGACGGGGCGACAGCCGCGACCCATGACCTGGTGCGCGGCGCGGGAGCCTTCGCCAGCCTGATGCAGGGGATGCGTCGGCTGGTCCGGGAAGGTCTCGGCCCGCAGATCTCTATTTTCTTCAGCGAAATGCGCCATAACTTCGAGGAACTCCCCGCCCTCTTGAAGCTTGCGGAGCATTTGGGGGTGTCATCGGTGACTGCCGGTACCCTGCTCCTGTGCGGTCGGGCCGCCGCAGAGTCGTTGGTAGCGGCGCCCGAGCCGGCCCAGTACCTGCAACTTTTGGAGCGCTATGATGCGGATCCGGAGTTCCGCAGGCTTTATCAAAAACTCGGGAGGGTGGCGGCGTTGGAGTGGAGGTGTGGCGACACACCCCGCGGTGAGAGTTGCACCTTCGTCGAGAATCCCTATCTTAATGCTCAAGGCAGGCTCTACCCCTGCGTTCTCTGTCATGCCGACCCGTACTCGGTCATGGACCTTTTTGAGAAAAGCCTCGACGAGGCTTTTGCCGAGGGGGCGCCTCTCTGGGCCAAGCTGCTCAAGGTGAGCGACACTCGAAAGGACGAGATCGCGCGGTGTCAGGCATGTTCGGAGCGCCTGACCTGTGGAGGCGGTTGTCTGGGCCGGGCCTGGGGGAGTTTTGGCGACATCCTGGCGGCCGACGACCGTTGCGAGCTGAGGCGCGCCGTGAGACCAGGGACTAGTGATTGAAATACCCCAGTCCCCAGCGGGGCGATTTTACTCACTGTGGAAATATGCCATAGCCGTGAATGGCGCAGAATCGGCCTTTAGCGCAAAACCTGTTACATAATTCCCCGCCACCCCTCCCTTGTCTATTCTGCTTCTATTCTCCCCCATCCGTGCAAAAGCCGATGTTTACACGTTTTTAAACCAATGTTTCGATTTGGCACTCTGCTTGCTATACAGGTAGGCATGCGGTTGCACGAAGTCTTGTAGTGGCTTGAAGTAGTACCGATGCTTGCTGAAGTAAATCCATATAACGATTTTTTAGCAAGTGTCGGAAAGATTGCCAGAAGTGGCAGTTTTAGTGGTTGCATCGTTTGTAGATTCGCTTGCTGACGCAGAAGAAAAAAAACCACACACCAAAAAGGAGGAAGTACCCATGTCTCACAACAAAGATGTAAAACGCACCCTTAAGAACGAGAGGCTGGAATACCCGATCAAGATGATGCACGCATATCCTTCCGTAAACGTCGGATGGGGTGCACACACGATGGTTGGCAACGATGCCAAGGCGCTCGGTATGACCAACGCGCTCATCGTCACCACCGGTCTGCGCGGTACCGGCATTGTCGAGACCGTCCAGGGTGTACTTAAGGCTGCAGGGGTCGCTTCCGAAGTGTTTGACAAGGTAACGCCGAACCCGAAGGACTTCGAAGTAATGGCAGGCGCCAAAGTGCTGGCAGCCGGCAAGTTCGACGGCATCATCTCCCTCGGCGGCGGCTCCTCCCACGACGCCTGCAAGGCCATCAAACTGGTTCACAGCCACGACGGTCAGGATGTCAGGAGCTTTGAAGGCGCTTTCAAAGCAACCAAGGCCAACACGATTCCCCAGCTTGCCATCAACACCACGTCGGGTACCGGCTCGGAAGTTTCCTGCTTCTCGATCATCAACCATACCGACAAAAAATACAAAATGGCTCTGTTCGATCCGAACTGCACCCCGAGCAAATCCGTCAACGACCCGTTGATCCACCAGTGCATGCCCGGCGAGCTGGCCGGTTACACCGGCATGGACGCCCTTGCTCACGGCGTTGAAGCCATCACCTCCCGCCTGGGTGTTGTCTCCGCATACGGTCCGGGCCTCAGCGCCATTTCGCTGATCTTCCAGAACCTGCGTCAGTCGCAGATGAACAGAAACAACGACAAAGCCGTCGAGGCGATGGTCTGGGCAGAAATGGCAGCAGCGTACTCCTTCAACAGCGCCGGTCTCGGCCTGATTCACTCCATGGCACACGCCCTGGGCGGCATGTACGATGCACCGCACGGTCTGTGCAACGCCATCGGCCTCGGCCCGGTCATGTCTTTCAACCTGCCGGCCTGCCCGGAGCGCTTCAGGATGATGGCAATTGCCGCTGGCATCGACGTAAGCGGCATGTCCGACATGAAAGCCGGTCATGCCTTCATCGACGCTTGTCTGGAACTGAAAGCCGACCTGGGCATCACCAAGACCTTCACGGATCTCGGTCTGCTCAAGCAGGACGTGGAAGGCCTGTCGCGCTTCTCCGTGAACGACATCTGCACCGAGGGCAACCCGACCGATACCGGTCTGCAGGACATGATCGGCATCTTCCACCAGTGCATGTAATCTGTACTCGGTTCACTTTGTAACTATGTAAAAAAAGCCGCTGGCCCCGAAGGGAAGATACCCTCACCGGGTGCCAGCGGTTTATTTATCTGAGTAGCAATCGGCATCCGGAAAACCATTGAAAATATTTCCCCGAAGGCGCAAATTTAGCGAAGGACGGTACTTCAGGGGGAATAAAAACCCAATGTTCCAGGCGTTTTGTGATTCATTCTGCGTACCTTCTGCCAAGACGCTTGCGGATCTTATTCTGGCCTGAGCGGATACCAAAATCAAACGATACGAGGCTGTCATGATTACCGAACAAAAGGTTAAGGATTTTCTCCAGACAGGCGGATACATAGCTGACGATGCCATTGCAACAGCCGTTTTCCTGGCCCTCCGCATGGAGAAGCCGATCCTGATCGAAGGCCCTCCCGGTGTGGGGAAGACCGGTCTGGCCAAGGCACTTTCCTCTGCCCTGGACTTTCCCCTGGTCAGACTGCAGTGCTACGAGGGGATCGACGAGGGGAAGGCACTTTACGACTGGGAGTACGGCAAGCAGCTGCTCTATACCCAGTTGCTGCGTACCCAGCTCGATAACTACCTCTCCGTGTCGGCCGACCTGCGGGAAGCCGTGGAACGCCTTTCTGCCGAAGAGAGCCTCTTTTTCTCGAAAAATTTCCTGGTGCAGCGACCCATCCTGCGCAGTTTCCTGTCCGAAAAACGATCGCTGCTGCTCATCGACGAGATCGACCGCTCCGACGACGAATTCGAGGCGCTGCTCCTTGAGTGCCTGAGCGACTTTCAGGTCTCGATCCCAGAACTGGGAGTGATCGAGGCGAAACGGAAGCCTTTGACCATCCTGACCAGTAACGGCACGCGGATGATCTCCGACGCGTTGCGCCGACGCTGCCTGTTCCTTTACATCGGATATCCGGAGCTGGAGCGAGAAGTGGCGATCGTGCGGGTCAAATTCCCTGACCTTTGCGAGGATCTGACACGCAAGATGGTGGAATTCTTGCGCAAGGTCCGCGAACTGAACCTCCGCAAGCCGCCCAGTGTCTCCGAAACCCTTGACTGGGCGCAGGTGCTTTCCATCCTGAAGGCAACAAAGCTCACCGCCGAGGTGGTCGCCAATACGGTGGGAACCATCGCCAAACACCAGACGGACCTGCAAAAGGTGACGGATCTGGCTGTGCAGGAATTGGGCTAGTCATGGAACGGATCATCGTTCGCTTCGTATCCGAGCTGCGTAAAAGCGGTATTCGCGTCTCGCCCAGCGAGAGCCTGGATGCGGTCCAGGCCCTGGCGCTGGGCGGCATGGAAGGACGCAGGTTGTCACGACAGCTGCTGCGCCTGACGCTGGTGAAGAACGTCCACGACATCCCGGTGTTCAACGAGGTGTTCAACCGCTTTTTCAACCGCTTCCAGTCCGTCGATCCGGATCTCGATCTGCCCGATCTCATGGATGCTGCCATCATCGGCATGGAGGGGGAATTCAACTACCTGAACCAGCTGCCGGGTGACGATCACGACGAGGGCGGCCCTCTGCTCAAGCTGGACAGCGATATCAATCCGGAAGACCTGGCAGAGTTGAAAAGCCTCACCGAGATCGATCCGGACGATTCGGACGGCAATGAAATAGTCGTGCAGATGAAGGGGTACCGCGGCAAGGCGAAAGCCCCCCGGCCCACGCGCCGCTACACGCAGAACCCGCTCACCATCGAACTCAACAAGAGCAACAGCGTCAACAGGGGGGTCACCTTTTCCCCCGAAGAGCAGGCCGAGATGCAGGACGTGGTTTCCCGCATGATGCTGCGTCTCAGGAAAGACATGCGGCGCATGAAAAACAACCAGAACCGCGGCAAGCTCCACGTCATCAAGACGATCCAGAAGAATTACCGCCACGACATGGTCCCGTTCCAGGTGGCGCTGCGCCGCAAGCGGCGGGAAAAGCCACGGCTGGTGGTGCTTTGCGACGTCAGCTTCTCGGTGAGCCATGCCTCGAAGTTCATGTTGCTGCTGTTGCATACGCTGCATAACCAACTGCTGGACGTCCGCAGTTTCATCTTCAACCGCGAGGTGGCGGAAATCACGGAGATGCTCGCCAACATGCCGGTCAACGACCTGATGGAAACCATCGACCAGGGGGACATCGTCGATCTCGATGAAAACAGCAGCTTCGGACAGGTGTTTCTGAACTTCAAGAAAAGGTATCTGGAAAACCTGCGGGGGAGACCCGCCTTCATCATCCTGGGGGACGCGCGCAACAATTACGACGAGGCCAACGACTGGGTGCTGGACGAGATCCGCGAGAAAGCCCGCTACATGCTCTGGCTCACCCCGGAGGAGCGCGATACCTGGAGTCGCGGCGACTGCCTGATGGAAACCTACGGCTCGTACTGCGACAAGGTGGAGGTCGTGAAAACGGTGGAAGATCTGAGCCTGGTCGTCGAAGACCTGCTGCGCGACATCTACGCCGATCAGGCACACCCGATTGACAGAAAGCGCCTGCGGGAAGCCAAGGAGGCGGAAAGCTACGATTATCAGGATTACTATAGCCGTGGCACAGGTGGCGTCAGTCAGCCGAGTTTCGACCCTGCCGGGCGCAGAAGCTGGTGACATGGTAATTAACTGCAAGAAGATGACTCGGTGACCAACTTTGAAACAGCCCCATGACGATCACTCTCATCAAATCGAGTTGGAAACGAAGATAGAGGAATTGAGCCGGTTCCAGGAGGAACTGGAGGCTTCGAGGAACAAATACGCCCTGCTCTACGACTTTGCGCCGGTGGGCTATTTCACCTTCAACCGCAATGGCGAGGTTCTGACGGTCAACCTGACCGGGGTCCGTCTTTTGGGGCTGGACCGTGCCGACGTGGTTGGGCGGCGTTTCGACCAATTCGTGGTCGGCGAGGAGCGCTTCGTTTTCGTCAACTACCTGGCCACAGTCTTCCGCAGCCCCGGCAAGGAGACCTGCCGGCTGGGGCTGGCGCAACGAAACAGGCAGCCGCTCTATGTGCGCATCGAGGCGATGGTCACCGAATCGGGGGAGGAGTGCCTGGCCGTGCTGGTGGACATCACGGAGAAGAAGCTGGCGGAACAGGCCCTCTCGGAGAGCGAGTACAACCTGGCCAAGGCCCAGTCCATGACCCATGTCGGCTCGTGGAGCTTCGATCCGCTGTCGGCGGAGGTGAAGGCTTCCGACGAACTGCTGCGCATCATGCGCCTGGGGCGCAACCATGCGACGCAGGAGTCCTTTGCCGCGGCGGTGCACCCGGATGACCGGGAGAAGGTCATCGGGCATCTGCGTCAGGGGATAGAACACGGCAAGAGCTATGAGATCGAGCACCGCCTGCTGTTTGGCGACGGGAGCTGCCGCTGGGTCTATTCCATCGTCGAGCCCTCGCTGAGCAGCGCCGGCCACGTGGTGCGGCTCTACGGCACGACCCAGGACATCACCGAGCGCAAGCAGGCCGAGGTGGAGCTGAGCAACAAGACCAACGAGCTGCAGGCCATTTTCGACTCAATCAGCGACGGCATCATGGTCTACGACCACGAAGGGCGCATCCAGCACCATAACCAGATCAGCCCCGAGCTGTTCCCCGGCAAGATCCAGGCGGGCAGGGAGTGCCAGGACATCTTTCATGCCGACGCGGCGACCCCCCCCTCCCAATGCCCGGTGGAGAGGGCGCTGCACGGGGAGCGGGTGGAGACGTCGCTGGTCTCGGTGCGCGAAGGGCAGGAAACCCTCTACCTGGACATCACCGCTACGCCGATCAAGGACACGCTGGGCGACAAGAACCGGGCACTGGTCTTTTTCCGTGACATCTCAGAAAAACGGCTGCAGGAGATGTATCTGATCCAGGCCGAGAAGATGTCGAGCATCGGGGTCCTGGCGACCGGCATCGCCCACGAGATCAACAACCCGCTGGCGTCTGTGGCGGGCTGTGCCGAGGCGCTGCAGCGGCGCTTCCGCGACACGCCGGGACTGGCGGAGGACGCAAGGCTTGATGTCTTTGCCAACTACCTGCAGGTCATCGTGCGAGAAACCTATCGCTGCAAGGGGATCATCGACAACCTGCTCAGCTTCGGCAGGAAGTCCGACGGGCTCAGCGTCAATGTCGACGTGAACACGATCGTGCTGGAGATCATCGAACTGATCAGCCACCAGCCGAACTACCGTCGGGTGAAACTCACCACCAACCTGAAAGAGGGGCTTCCCTGTGTACATGGCGACCCTTCTGCGCTACGGCAGGTCTGCATGAATCTGCTGATCAACGCCCATCAAGCCATCGCCGGCGACGGGGTGGTCGAGGTGAGCACCGCCGGTCCCAGGGGAGGCATGATTTCGATCACCATCCGCGATACCGGCTGCGGCATTGCCAAAGACAACATCGACCGGATCTGGGACCCTTTCTTCACCACCAAGGAAGCAGGGAAGGGGATAGGGCTGGGGTTGGCGCTAAGCTACAGCATCGTCAAGCGTCACGGAGGCGAGATCCAGGTGAAGAGCAAGGCTGGTGAAGGGACCCAGTTCACCGTGCTGCTCCCGGTGAGGGGGAAGTAGGCGGGGTAGACGGACGGCATTTCTTCTGCGGCCCGCGTCGCTCTCAGTAACCCCATCCCCACCCTTGAAGGGAGGGAGTTTCTTCAGAGAGGGGCCGGTGGCGTCCGAGACTGGAACCCGCCGGCATGGCGACAAGGGAAGACACCAACTTACGAGGAGGCGAACATGGGCTGTGATTGCGAATCGCACCAGATGCACATCTGTTATCTGAAGTCGCACGGGCAGGACGAGCGCGTCAGGGCCCTTACCAGCGACCCGAAGGTGGTATGCCGGCAATGCGGCGCTCAGGCGAACAGCTCGGAATACCTCTGCGCGGCCCACCTGAAAGAGGACGCTCCCAATGTGGAAGGGGGACACGGCAGTGTCGGGCTGGACCAGGTAGGCAAACCGCACACCGGCTAGCCCAACGGTTGCTGCGCCCGGTGCTTCTCCTCGAAGTACCGGGCCACCACCTGCGTGTGCATGGTGAACCCCAGTGCCACGGGGCGGTCAATGAGGAGCACTTCCTGGGTCTCCTCCGAGCTGAACGGCTGCAACACGCCTATGGGCTGCGGGGCGGCCAGGCCGAACACGATCAGGGTCCCGTCCAGTCCGTTCATAACGTCGAAAAGCCTCAGGTCGCCTGCTGCGATCCCGATACCCGTCTCCTCGAACAGTTCCCGTTTGCCCCCCTCCTGCCAGCTCTCCCCCAGATCCAGATAGCCTCCCGGCAGGGTCAACGTCCCTTTCTGGGGTTCGATGTTCCTTCTGATCCCGACCAAGCCGCCATCCACCGGTACCAGGAGCACTACCACCGGCAGAGGGTTCTGGTAGCTCCTGTTGCTGCAACCGGGGCACTGCCTCGGCCATCCGACCCCCGACGGATATTTCGTCCCGCAATATGAGCAGTGACTGTTCTTGACATGCCGCATGGCGTTTCCTTTCCGTTTCACAGATGGTGCCCTCTTCAGATCCCGCTCTTGTCCGGGTCGCCCCTTTGCCAGAGGGGGATTTTCCGCTCCACCGGTCCTTCCGGGCTCTTTTTATTGCCCTTGCCTAGATTTTATTCCCTGTCAGCAGGAAATAACACCCAAAATGCAGAACGTCAGTTTATTTATTTGTAGACAAAATCCACGTTGTGGAGAAAAGCGTCAATCGGTGCGCTCGTCACTTCGCTCCGATTTCTACGGTTTGCCCCATTACTCCACACTTTCTCCTGTGGCTCGCGGCGGCGCGCTTGGGGGATGTCTTGGAAAGCACCTGTAAATCGGCGTTTTAAAAGTTGGCACCGGGGTTGCAATATGTCGTATACCAACGCCGCAGCGATCTGATGCGGTCACAACAGCGAGAAAAAAGGAGAAGCAAAATGGAAACCAACATTAAAGCAGTCGAAGTAACCGTCGAAGAGCCGTGCATTCTGGAAGAGATCAACGTCGAGGAACTGGCGATAGACGGCATCTGCGGGGTGTACTAAGATGGCGGCGGCAGGCATAGCGCTCCATCCGGCCTGCCGCGTTCGGCGTGAAGGGTTCGGCCTCCTGTTTTACGATTTAAGGGGGCCGCGCCTGCTTTTCGCCGAAACGGGCGACCTGATCCCCGTTGACTTCTTCGGGACGGTACGAGGCAGGGACGAACTCCCCGAGGGAGTGTCCGATCGACAGAAGACGGTGTTGCAGAAGTTCATCTCGCAACTGTTAGCAAAAGGATTCCTCCGTGAGCAATAAATACGTCGAGAAGGGGCTGAGAGCTCCGGTAAACCTGACCTGGGAAGTTTCGCTGGCTTGCAACCTGCGCTGCACCACCTGCCTCTCCTCTTCCGGAGAGCCGGCCCACGGGGAACTGAGCACGGCCGAGGCGCTCGCCCTGGTTGAGCAGGTGCACCAGGCCCGGGTCTTTCAGATCAACTTCGGCGGCGGCGAGCCGTTCATGCGCCCCGACTTCGAAGAGATCCTTTCGGCCTGCCACACCCGGGGGATCATGACCTGCATCTCCACCAACGGGACCCTGATCGACGCCGAGCGGGTGGCCCGTCTGTCGGCAAGCAAGGGGCTGGTGGCGATCCAGGTGAGCCTGGACGGAGCCCGCCCGGAAACCTGCGACGCGATCCGCGGTAAGGGGGTCTTCAACCGCGCCATCGAGGCGGTCAAGCTCCTCGCCGCGACCTCCATCCCGACCAGCATCAACACGGTGCTCACCACCCAGAACGCGAGCGAGATCCCGGCCATGTACGAACTGGCCCGCTCGCTGGGCGTCTCCCTCAGGGTGAGCCGCTTCCGTCCCTCGGGACGCGGCGCGGACAACTGGGAAGAGCTGCGTCCCACGCCGACCCAGCTGATCGAGTTCTCCGACTGGCTGGCCCAAAGCGGCGACGTCCGGACCGGCGACAGCTTCTTCTCGCTCACCTCGCAGGAGCGCCAGGGACTGGGGCTCAACCTGTGCGGCGCGGCCAAGCTCACCTGCTGCGTCGGGCCCACCGGCAACATGTACCCCTGCGCCTTCCTGCAGACGGACCGTTTCCTGGCCGGGTCGCTGCGCGAGCGGAGCTTCCAGCAGATCTGGGACGACTCGGAGATCTACGACTCCTTCCGCAGCCTGAGGATCCATTCCTGCGAGGAGTGCACGCGCTTCGACCAGTGCCACGGCGGCTGTCCGGCGGTGGCGTACCATCTGAAAAACGACATTAACGGCGGCGACCCAGAGTGCCTGGAGCGTTGCGTCACCTCCATCGCCGACACGGCCAGGAGCGCTGCAGCCGCCTGATTGCAATGCAATGCCCCCCTTCCGAACCGGAGCGCGGGGCTGTGAAGATCACTGAAGAGCCGCATCCGTCCCCCCTGATAGAGGTGGGAGACCATACTTCGAGGAGCTACTACCATGATGTTTCCGAACCTGTTTTCACCCCTTAAGCTCGGCACCGTAGAGGTTAAGAACCGCATCTCGTTCCAGCCGCACCTGACCAATTTCGCGGTGAACCAATTGCCCAGCGAACGCCAGATGTACTACTGGGGCGAGCGCGCCAAGGGTGGGGCCGGCCTCATCATCACCGAAGAGATGAGCGTGCATCCGACGGACATGGCCTACGAGAAGCTGATCGACGTCTACCATCCCGAGGTCATCCCCGGCTTCCGGAAGATCACCGACTACGTGCACCAGTTCGACGCCAAGATCTTCGCCCAGCTGAACCATAACGGCCAGCAGTGCGACGGCGCCATCTCCAGGCTCCCGGTCTGGGCGCCCTCGCCGATGCCGGACGTCCTGTTCCGGGAGACCCCCAAGGAGATGGAGCCCGAGGACATCGAAGAGGTGGCCCGCTACTTCGCCAAGAGCGCCATCCACGCCAGGGAAGGGGGCTTCGACGGCATCGAGCTGCAGTTCGGGCACTCCAGCCTGTCGCGCCAGTTCCTCTCCCCGCTCACCAACTTCAGGACCGACGAGTACGGCGGCTCCCTGGAAAACCGGATGCGGGCGCCGCTCAAGTTCATAACGGCGGTGCGCCGCGCCGTGGGCAACGACTTCACCCTCGGCATCAGGATGTGCGCCGACGAGATGATCCCCGGCGGGCTCGACCTGGCCCAGGTCCAGGAGATCTGCGCCCGCTTCGAGGCGAGCGGCCTGATCGACTTCATGGACCTTTCCATCGCCACCTTCTACAACCTGTACCTGGTGGAAGGCTCCATGCACACGCCGCTCGGCTACACCATACCGCTGGCCGCCGGGATCCGGGAAAGGATCAAGCTCCCGGTGTTCTGCACCGGCAGGATCAACGATCCGGTCATGGCGGAGAAGGTGCTCGCCAACGGCCAGGCCGACATGATCGGCATGTGCCGCGGCCTGATCTGCGACCCGTTCATGCCCAAGAAAGCGCTGGAGGGGCGGCTCGAGGACATCCGCTACTGCATCGGCGACAACCAGGGGTGCATCGGCCGCATGGGGGTGAACAAGTCCCTGGGCTGCATCCAGAACCCCGCCGTGGGGAACGAGAAGGAGTGGGGCGAGGGGACGCTGGAGAAGGCAAGCGTGAAGAAGAAGGTGACCATCGTGGGCGGCGGCCCCGGCGGCATGTGGGCCGCGAAGATGGCCGGCCGCAGGGGGCACCAGGTCGACCTCTACGATCGCAACGAGAACCTCGGCGGGCAGGTGCTCACCGCCATGAAGGGGGCCGGGCGCGACGAGTTCGGCGTCATCATACGGAACGAGAAGGGTCAGGTGGACAAGGCGGGCGTCACGGTGCACCTGGAGAGCGAGCTGACCTGCGAAAAGGTGCTCGCCGAACACCCGGACGTGGTGATCGTGGCCACCGGCAGCGCCCCCAAGGCGCATCCGGTCGGCGGGTCCGACGGCCCGGCGGTGTTCAACGTCTGGCAGGTGCTAAACGGCGAGGCCGAGCTGGGCGAGAAGGTCTGCCTGATCGACTACGACGGCCATCACCGCGCCTCCGCGACGGCCGAGTTCCTCGCCAACCTGGGCAAGACGGTGCACGTGATCACCCCCAGCCTCTTCATCGGGGCCGAGCTCGGGCCGACCCAGGACCTCTACCTGGCCAGGCAGCGGCTCCTGCAAAAGGGGGTGACGCTCACCCCGGACATCGCCGTCATGGAGGTCGCGGGCGAAGCCGGCGCCAAGACGGTCAAGGGGTTCAACGTCTACTCCAACGCCTGGGACGAGTGGGGCCCCTTCGACTCGCTGGTGCTCGCCATGGGCCAGAAGGCCGATGACGATCTCTACATGTCGCTCAAGGGGAAGGTCCCCGAGCTGTACCGGATCGGCGACAGCGTCGCCCCCCGCAAGGTCGACATGGCCATCTGGGAAGGGCACCGGGTCGGGAGGGAGATCTGATGGCGTCACAAGGCAAGATCCTCGTTTTTGTCGATCTCCCCGAAGGAGAGCTCGACGAGACCGGACGGGGGCTCCTCTCCTACGGGGCGCGCCTGTCCGCCATCGTCGGCTCCCCGTGGGAGGTGGTGGTGCCGGTTAATCCGGCTGAGGCGGCGCGCGCCGATTTCGCGCGCTACGGCACCCCGGCGGTCACCCTCCTGGAGGGGGGAGCGGCGCTGCTCGACGCCCCCGGACACCTGGGGGAGGCCCTCGCCTCGATGGCTTCGGAGCTGGGGGGGACGCTGCTGCTCCTGCCCCACAACGACCTCGGCGCCACGCTGGCGCCGGTGGCCGCAGCCCGGCTCGGCGCGGCACTTTATACCGAGACGGTGAGCGTGAAACGGCAGGAGGGCGGGGTTGAGCTGTACCGTCAACTGCTCGGCGTGCGACTTTCCGAGACCAGGAGCTGGGACGGCAGCCGCACCCTGGTCATTACCGTGCCGACCCGTTCGCTGAGCCAGGTGCTCATGCCGACGGTACGGCCGAGCGTCCCGCTCTTCTCCGGATTCCGTCCCGAGGCTCTCCCGGCGGGAGCCACGGCGCGGGTCACCGGGCGCATCCCGCCCGATCCACAGACGGTGGATCTCAGCGAGGCCGAGGTGATCTTCAGCGCCGGCAAGGGGTGCGACCAGGCGACCTTCGGGCAGCTTAAGGAACTCTGCCGCCTGCTGAACGTCTCCTGCGGGGTGACCCGTCCGGTCTTCGACCTCGGTTGGACCGGCTTCGAGCGGATGGTGGGGCAGACCGGCCGCACCGTGACGCCCAGGCTCTACCTGGCGCTGGGCATTTCCGGCTCCATGCACCACGTGGGGGGGATCAAGGACTCGCGCCGGATCGTGTCGGTCAACGTTGATCCCAAGGCCCCCATCTTCCCGAACTCCGACGAGGGGTACGTGGCCGATCTCAAGGAGATCCTGCCGCGACTGATCGATCGGGCCAAGACCGCAGTAGGAGGTGCCCTATGACCAGATCATTTCAGGCCATCGTAGTGGGCGCCGGACCCGCCGGATCCTCGGCCGCGCTGACCATGGCGCGCGCCGGCCTCGACGTGGCGCTCGTCGAGCGCGGCAGCTTCCCGGGCGAGAAGAACATGTTCGGCGGGGTGCTGCACAGGCTTCCCGCACTGGAGAAGATCTTCCCCGACTTCTGGGAGCGGGCCCCCCTGGAGCGGCACATCATCAAGAAGGGCGTCACCTTCATGACCGGCGATTCCAGCTTCAGCACGGTCATCGAGGCGGGGAACTTCGACAAGCCCCCCTACAACGGCTACACCGTGTTCCGCCCCCGCTTCGACCGCTGGCTGGCCGAGGAGGCGGTGCAGGCCGGGGCGACCCTGATCAACCGCGCCAGCGTCGAGGATGTGCTGCAGGAGAACGGGCAGGTGGCCGGCGTGAACATCCTGGGGCGCAAGGGCGCGCTCAAGGCGCCGGTCGTGGTCGCGGCCGACGGCGTGCTCTCCTTCACGGCGCTCAAGGCCGGGCTGCGCAGGCCGACCTTCGACCCCGGACAGATGGCGGTCGGCGTCAAGGCGCTCATCGATCTCCCGAGCGACCTGATCAACGAGCGCTTCGGGCTGGTCCGCGAGCAGGGTTTCGCCAACGAGTTCGTCGGCTGCACGGCGGGGGTGCGCGGCGGCGGCTTCCTCTACACGAACTACGACTCCCTCTCCGTCGGGCTGGTCTTTCACCTGGCGAGCCTCAAGGAGAGCGGCAAGACCCCCTACGACCTCCTGAACGCCTTCCTGGAGCAGCCCCAGGTCGCCAAGATGGTGCGCGGCGGCAAGCTCCGGGAGTACTCGGCCCACCTGATACCGGAGGGGGGGTACAACATGATCCCCGAGCTGTTCGGCGACGGCATCCTGGTTGCCGGCGATGCGGCGGCCCTTTGCAACGCCACCGGCCTGAACCTGGAGGGGATCAACCTCGCCTCACACTCCGGGATCCTGGCGGGGGAGGCGGTGATCGCCGCGCATAAGGCCAAGGACTTCAGCCGCAAGGGGCTCGCCGTCTACAAGAAGCTCATGGATGAAAGCTACGTCATGAAGGACCTCAAGCTCGCCCGGCGTGCACCGCAGATGCTGCACAACAACCGGATCTACAACGAGTACCCGGAGATGGTCTGCTCCGTCATGGAGTCCCTGTACCGGATCGAGGGGAACCCCAAGGAGAACCTCACCAAGCTGTTCCTCAAGGCGGCCCGGGAGAAGGTGGGTATCAAGAACCTGGCGGCTGACGGCTTCAGCGCATGGAGAGCACTATGAACATCGACGAGATCTTCGACTTCACAAGTTTCACCATCGACCGCGAGCCCCATATCGTCCTCGATACCGAGGTATGCGTCGAGTGCGACTGCAGGGGGTGCACCAACTCCTGCCCCGCCCGCTGCTACACCTGGAACGAGGAGGAGCGCAAGATGACCTTCGTGCACGACGGCTGCCTGGAGTGCGGCACCTGCTACGTGGTCTGCCAGCGCAAGGCGTTCACGCGCTGGCGCTACCCCCGGGGTGGTTTCGGGGTCGCCTACCGGATGACCTGAGGGCGACAGTTTTTCAGGGGCACCGCTCGCGGTTGCCCGCAACCAGGATACCCGTCAGGGGTATCGGACAGACCATCAGATAGACACCGCCATGGAGTTAGCCATGCCATTTGAAAATCTCGACATACTCGTACTGCTCAGAGAGGTAGCCGACCCCAGGCCCCCCGCACGCACCACCACGCGGGGTGCTGGCATCAGCGCCCGCGGGCTGAGGCGCCTGCCCAACCCGGCCGACATGGCCGCCCTGGAAGAGGCGCTCTTTCTCAAGGACAGGCTGGGCGCCAAGGTGACCGTACTGGCGCTGGGCCCGGAAAGCCTGGACGACGCGCTGCGCCTCGCCTTTTCCATGGGGGCGGACCGGGCCATCCGCTGCTGGGACCACGGCATGGAGGGGGGGGACGCCGTCTCCGACGGCCACGTGCTGGCCCGGCTCCTGACCATCCTGGCCCCGACGCTGGTCTTCACCGGCAGCCGCCTGGCCGACCGCGGTGACGACCCGTCTCCGGCGCTGGCAGCCGCCCTGAACGGCGTCCCCTGCATCGCCTCGGCGGTCTCGCTCAAGATCCTGGCGGGGGCGGTCGAGGTGCTGCGCAAGGGGGATCGCGGCTCGCGCCAGACGGTGACCGCCCTGTTCCCCTGCACGGTGCTCTTCGAGGAGGAGAGGACGCCGCGCTACCCTGCCGTCGAGGCGATCATAGAGTCGCTCGGCGCACCGATCGAAAAGTGGCAACTCGCTGAACTGGGGCTTCCCTTCTGGGAGGTCGGCTCCACAGGGGCGAGCCTGCCGGCCGTCCGGGTCGGCACGCCGCGCCCCGACCCGGTCCGCGTGGTGACCCCGGACGCCGAGCTCCCCGCCTTCGAGCGGATACTGTCGCTTCTGTCAGGCGGGATCAAGGCCCGCGAGGGAAAGGTGCAGGCGCTCTCCGCCGACGCCACCGCAGCGGCGCTCTGGGATCTCTTCCGCCAGGAAGGGGTGGTGCCTGAGGCCTCCGCATGAACTACCGCATGGTGCAGGGCGTAGAGCTGGTGCAGCGTGAGGGGGGGACCTTCCTGATGTCCAAATCCCCCCTGGCGCTGGTGCGCCTGAACGCCCCCCTGGTCGAACTGGCCAGGCGCGCCATGGCGGGACCGATCGCCGCCGCCGGTGCCGCCGAGGTGGCGGTGCTGGAGCAACTGGCGCTGAAAGGTTTCCTGGAAAGGCTGCAGGATGTGGCGCAGCAGGAGGCGACGCTCCCCGCGGTCAGCATCGTGATTCCGGTCCTGGACCGGGCCGGCGAACTGGCGCGCTGCCTGGAGTCGATCGCCATGGTCGACTACCCCCGGGAGAAGATCGAGGTGATCGTGGTGGACGACGGCAGCCGCGACAACTCGGCCCAGGTGGCCAGGGATCACGGCGCCCGGGTGGTCTCCTCGGGGGGGACCAGGCGCGGGCCGGCTGCGGCCCGCAACGTAGGCGCCGCCCAGGCGACCGGCGAACTGCTCGCCTTCATAGACTCCGACTGCAGCGCCTCGCCGGGGTGGCTCGTCGAGCTGGTGCACCTGTTCAGGGATGACCGGATCGCGGCGGTCGGCGGCATGGTGGACGGGATGTGCAGCGCCTCCGGCGTCGACCGCTACGAGGCGGTGATGTCGAGCCTGTCGCTCGGCTCCCGGGAGCGCTTCGGCGGCAGCGGCGACGACACCTTCTATCTCCCCAGCTGCAACCTCCTGGTGCGGCGCGCCCTCTTTCTCTCGGTGCAGGGGTTCGAGGACAGCATGCACGTCGGCGAGGACGTGGACCTGACCTGGCGCCTGCGGGACGCGGGGTGGACCATCGCCTACCTCCCGGCGGGGCGTATCCTCCACGAGCACAGAAGCACCCTGCGCTCCTTCATGTCCCGGCGTTTCGACTACGGCACCTCCGAGGGGATGCTGCAGAAACTGCACCCCCAGCGGCGCAAGAGGTTCGTCCTCCCCCCCGTGCTGGGCGTGGTGCTGGCACTTCTGTGCCTTTCACCCTATTGCAGCTGGTGGCTCGTCCCCGTGGCGGCGCTGCTTCTTGCGGGGGACGCCGCAGGTTACCGCAGCCGCCTGGCGCGCCGCGGGGTACCGCTAGGTTTCGCGGCCATCCTCGGGGGGCGCCTGCGCGCCCTGGGGGGGCTCAGCTACTACCTGAGCTACCACCTGGTCCGCTACTACGCGCCGGCACTCGGCGCGGTCGCCCTTTTGTGGTCGCCGTTTTGGGGGGTGCCGCTGACGGCGCTTCTCATTAGCGCCGGCGTCGACTATTTCATCAAGAAACCGCGCCTGTCGCCGGTCCAGTTCACCGGGATCTACCTCCTGGAGCAGGTCGCCTACGGCGCCGGTGTCTTCTGGGGCTGCCTGCGGGGCAGGGGCTTCGCCAGCTACCGGGTCACCATCATGAGCAAGATGGAACTCACCGCATAGGAGAACCTATTCAAACCCGGACACGGTCGGGACGCGCTTTGCGCGCCGGAGCGCCGCAGCGCGCAGGCGGGGATGATACGGATCAAGACGGATCAGGCAACGTCTTTTGTGGGTAAACCCCGTTTTCCGGTTCATCCGAATTTATCCGTTCCATCCGTGACGGGTCCGGAATCTTTTTGATTCTTTCTCCGAGCCTTACCGCCTACAGGGCAGCTGCCCCATGGCTGGAGGCCAACGGGTTCCGCGGGAAACTGCGGCGCCTCCCTCTGGAAAGGAGAACTAACGCGGCTAAGGCCGCCTTCATTCAACAGAAAGGGAGGAGCTGAACAATGGACAAGATTGCACGCATCGACATGGGGGCCCAGGGGGGCCCGAAGGTAACCGTAGGACCGCTCGGGGAGTATGCGGGGCTGGGAGGACGCGCCATGACCTCGCTCGTGGTCGCCGCCGAGGTGCACCCGCTGGCCCACCCGCTGGGAGCCGAGAACAAGCTGGTCATCTCCCCCGGCATGCTGAGCGGCACCACCGGTTCCATGACCGGCAGGCTGTCCGTTGGCTGCAAGAGCCCGCTTACCGGCACCATCAAGGAGTCGAACGCAGGCGGGCAGGCCGCACAGGTGCTGGCACGCTTAGGCTACGCCGCCGTCATCCTGGAAGGGAAACCGACCACCGAGGACCTGTACAAGATCGTCATCAACAAGGACGGCATCCAGGTCATCGTCGACAACAGCCTGAAGCTGATGGACAACTACCCGCTGGTGGCCAAGCTGCGCGGCGAGTACGGCGACAAGGTCGCCTACATGACCATCGGCTCGGCCGGCGAGCGCAAGCTCCTGGCAGCTTCCATCGCCTGCACCGACCCGGAACTGCGCCCGACCAGGCACTGCGGCCGCGGCGGCGTCGGAGCCGTCATGGGGGCCAAGGGGGTCAAGGCGATCATCCTTGACGACGCCGGGATGAAGATGCGCCCGCCGGTCGACCCGGACAAGTACCGCGACGCCAACCGCAAGTTCGTGGAAGGGTTGAGAAAGCACCCGGTGACCGGCGAGGGGCTCCCCGCCTACGGCACCAACGTGCTCACCAACGTCCTGAACGAGGCAGGCGGCTACCCGACCAGAAACTTCAAGAGCGGGCAGTTCGAAAATGCCTCCGACCTGAGCGGCGAGACCCAGGCGGCGCTGGAGATCAAGAGGGGGGGGAGCGCCACCCACGGCTGTCACCGCGGCTGCGTCATCCAGTGCTCCGGTATCTATAACGACAAGGACGGCAACTACGTCACCAAGCAGCCGGAATACGAGACGGTCTGGTCCCACGGCGGGCACTGCGGCATCTCGGACCTCGACACGGTGGCCAAGCTCGACTACATGGACGACAACATCGGGGTCGACACCATCGAGATGGGGGTAACCATCGGCATCGCCATGGACGCCGGGCTCTGCGAGTTCGGCGACGACGCGGGGGCCATCAGGCTGATGGAGGAGGTCGGCAAGGGGACACCGCTCGGGCGCGTGCTCGGTTGCGGCGCGACGGTGACCGGCAAGGTCTTCGCCGTGGAGCGGGTACCGGTGGTCAAGGATCAGGCGCTTCCCGCCTACGACCCGCGCGCCGTCCAGGGGATCGGCGTCACCTACGCGACCACCACCCAGGGGGCAGACCACACGGCCGGCTACGCCATCGCCACCAACATCCTGAAGGTGGGGGGCGACGTCGATCCGCTCAAGACCGAGGGGCAGGTGGAACTCTCCCGCAACCTGCAGATCGCCACGGCGGCCATCGACTCGACCGGCATGTGCCTCTTCATCGCCTTCGCCATCCTGGACCAGCCGGAGACCTTCCAGGCGCTGCTCGACATGCTGGGCGGCTTCCACGGCATCACCATGACCGGCGACGACGTGGTGGCGCTGGGCAAGAAGGTGCTGTCCGCCGAGCGCGACTTCAACACGCGCGCCGGGTTCACCAAGCATCACGACCGGCTGCCGCGCTTTTTCTACAACGAGCCGATCGCGCCGCACAACCAGACCTTCCTCATGAAGGACGAGGAGTTGGACGAGGTGTTCAACTTCTAGCAGGGGCTGCCGCCCGGAGAGGGTATCTCTCCGGGCGGCATGTTTTTACCTCAGGCTGACAGCCGCACCGGGGGGACCATGGAACACGAAGTCACAGGCTTGGCTGCGGCGGAAACGATCCCCGCGCGCTGCGACAAGGTCGCGCTCGGCATCGGGCGGGAGCAACTGGACCTCTTCTTCCCCCTGCTGCAGCGCGGTGTGGCCGTGCAGGCGGAACTTGGCTGCCCGCTCAGGGAACTTCTCTGCGGGCAGTTCGGCATTCCGGGCGACTACGTTGAAGGGCGCATCACCACCATTTTTCTCGATAACCATCCGGTCGACGACCTGGACCGATCGCTGATCCGTGAGGGGTCGCGGGTCACCCTTTCGGCGGCCATGCCGGGGTTGGTCGGGGCCACCATGAGGCGCTCCGGCTTTTATGCGGCGCTGCGCCAGGGGATATCTCACGCGGAAACGGCGGGCGATATCGGAGCCGGACAGGGGACGGTCAGGCTGAAGCTCTTCAACCTGCTGCTGCCGGAACTCGGGCCGCTGATACTGGCCCGCGGCATACTCTTGCAAAGAGACGAGATGGACCGTTTGCTAGGCGACCTGGGACTCGGCAGCCGCGACTGCGACACGGCCTCGGAATCTTGCGGGGGCGGCGCCGGCGGGGGCATACTGCTCAGGGTCACCGTCGGTAACTAGGCTCTCAAAGGCCCCTACAAAAGATACAACCAAAGAGGCCAGCCTGAAATCGGTCACGGGAGAGGGATATGCTGCTGGAACAGCTGGTGGAAAGGGCAGGGCAGAAGCCGGAGTATGATTGGGATTCCTACTACGCCTGGCTGTACAGCGAGCACGCCGGCCGCGAGGTTACCGGCTTTTCCTTCTGGGCCTGCCAGAAATGCCTGACCGTCAACGTGATCTACCTGCCGGCGCGCTACGGAAAGTGCCGCTCGTGCGCGCTGATCCATCTCCCCTGACAGCGCGCGCTACCCGCTCCTCTGTGCGAGGGGGGTGGCGGTTTCGAGACATCTTGAGGGTACAGAAGGAGCGAGATCCATGCAGGTTACAGTGAAACTCTTTGCCAGTTTCCGCACCGGGCGCCTCCCGATAGAGACACGAGACTATGCGGCCGGCACCACCGTGGCGGACCTGGTTTCTGAAAGAGAGATCCCGGTGGCTGAGATCGGCATCATGCTGGTCAACTGCCGTCACGTGAAGCTCGACCGGGAACTGGCCGACGGCGACCTGGTGGCGATCTTCCCGCTTCTGGGAGGTGGCTAGCATGAGCCGGCTCGACGCCTATCTCACCGGGCGTGCCGTGGACGGTCTCATCAGCGCCGCCTGCCAACTGGATGCCTCGCTGCACTTCGATGTCAGCTTTGCCGAGGTCGAGGCGGCCATCCTGGAACTGGGGCTTTGCCCCGCCCGCTACCAGCGCAACCGGCAGACCATATCGTGCGCCGGGCAGCTGGCGCTTCTGCGCAGCACCGTGGCGGTGATCGGCTGCGGCGGCCTGGGCGGTTATATCATCGAGCAGCTGGCGAGGCTCGGCGTGGGGACGATCGTTGCGGTCGACCCGGATGTCTTCGAGGAACACAACCTGAACCGTCAACTCCTCGCCACCCTCGCCAACCTCGGTGAGTACAAGGTGACCGCCGCCGCTCGCCGCGTGGCTGACATCAACCCGGCCGTACGGCTGGTCCCCCTTCGGCGTGCCCTGGGGGCGGAAAACGCCGGGGAGCTCTTGGCCGGCGCCACGGTGGTGGTCGACGCCCTGGACAACATCGCGACCCGGTTCGAACTGGCCCGGGCCTGCGGGGAACTCGCCATTTCGCTGGTGCACGGGGCCATCGCCGGGTGGTACGGCCAGGTCGCCACGCAGCTTCCGGGCGACGACATCACCGGGTTTCTGTCCGGGCCCGGGTCGGGGGCGAAGGGGGTCGAGACCAACCTCGGGAACCCCTCGTTCACCCCGGCCGTCGTGGCGAGCCTGCAGGTGGCCGAGACCTGCAAGGTGATACTCGCCCAGGGTGAGACCGCCTGCGGGCGCATGCTGGTGGTGAACCTGCTGGATATGGAATTCGAGGAGATACGTCTGTGAAGGGAGATTGTGTTGGTAGACGAGGAGTAATGTCATGATTTCCTATCAGAATCCAAGCTATGCCGAAGACGCCCGGAATCTCCCGCCCGCCAAGAAGGACAAGACCGACTACATCATTCAGAAGGTTATCCAGGCGCTCAACATCCTGGAGCAGTTTCATGATGAGGTGGACGAACTGAGCCTGTCCCAGTTGAGCAGGCGGCTTGAGATGAACGAGGGGAGCGTCGAGCTGCTTTTGGCCACCCTCAAGTCCCGCAACTACATCGAACAGGACCGTTCCACGCAAGGGTACCGCCTCGGTTTCAAGAACCTGGAGCTGGCACAGACCGTCCTCAAACAGACCGATCTCTACCGCATCTCGCACCCCGTCCTGGCCCAGATCGCCGCCGAGTGCGGTGAAACCAGCGCCGTGGCGGTCCTGAGCAGGACCCATGTCGTCGAGCTCGACGCGGTCCATTCGGAACATCCGGTGCAGGTGGTGTCGCGGGTCGGGGTGCACCTCCCGCTCCACTGCACGGCCGCCGGCAAGGCGCTGATCGCCTGGGAGTCCGACGAGACGCAGGACCTGCTTCTCAAGGGGATGGAGTTGAAGAGGTACACCCCGAACACGATAACAGGCGCCGAAGAGCTGAAGCTGCATCTGCGCCGGGTCGCGCAACAGGGATACGCGCTTGATGACGAGGAGCTGGACCGCGACGTGCGGGCCGTGGCCGCTGCGATACGCGATTACTCCGGCCGTGTGGTCGGGGCCGTCGTCGTCACCGGACCTTCCTTCCGGATCGGGGTAGACCGTCTGGAGGGGGAGTTCATTCCGTTGGTGCAAAGGGGCGCCAGGGAGATCTCCGCCAAGCTCGGCTATCACCTTGCAGAGCCGCAGCCACCCATCGACCCAGCCCCGGAGGACGTGCCCCCTGCGGCGCCGAGCGCCCAGCCGCGCGCCGCGTCGCAAAGACGCAAGGCGGTCCGCACCCCGCGCGCGGCATAGGCGCGTACCGAGCGGACCACTTGGCGCGAGCCCGCCGTATCGAGTACCCCCCCTCCAAATTTCCTCAACTGTTCAGTACGGCGCAGCCGCCTCCCTCTCCCTCTCTTTCTTTCGATGAGCGGTGGGCGTGCTGCCGATCAACCGACGATCGCCGCTTCGAGTGTCAGGGCCGCTACTTCTCTCCTTTCTTGCTTCCCGAAACATGGCTATTGCCATGCGGCACCCCTTTGGCTATATTTGGTCGGTTAGACAGGGGGGCGGCGCGATCCTATGGACAATAACGGGATGAACCTTATGGACGATAGAGGAGACGACGGGCTCTGCGCAATCGAGGAGAAGCTCCGCTACCGGTTCCGGGACCGGGCTCTTTTGGAGGAGGCGCTGACCCACCGCACCTACGTGAACGAGGCGGGGGGCGGCAAGGACAACCAGCGCCTGGAGTTCTTCGGGGACTCGGTGCTGGACTTCCTGCTCTCCGAGATGCTCCTGGCTCAGTTCCCGGCCAGCCGCGAGGGGGAACTGACCCGGATCAGGGCGGCGCTGGTGGACGAGGTGAGCCTGGCCCGGGTGGCGGGCGAGCTGGATCTGGGCTCCTCTTTGCGCCTGGGGCGCGGCGAGGAAAAAGGGGGGGGGAGGCAGAAACGCTCCCTGTTGGCCGACGCCTTCGAGGCGCTTTTGGCCGCGCTTTACCTGGACGGCGGCGTGGAGCCCGCCAAACGTGTGGTCGCTGAGCTCTTCGAGCCGCTTTTCAGCTCCGGGGAGCTTCTTGCCGGGCGGGACTCCAAGACCGAGTTGCAGGAACTGGCGAGGCTTGCCCGCGGCGAGCTGCCGCGCTACCAGTTGAAGCAGGTGACCGGCCCGGACCACGACAAGCGCTTTACCGTGGAGATCTACCTGGGGCAGGAACTGATGGGGGAGGGGGTCGGCAGGACCAAGAAGGAGGCGGAGCAGGATGCCGCCCGGGCGGCGACCGTCCTTTTGAAGGGGGCGGCTTGAGCGCTGCCGTGGTCCCTTTCTTCATCTCGCACCTGGGGTGCCCGCACCGCTGCGTCTTTTGCGACCAGGAAAAGATCGCCGGCGCCAAAGGGGTGCTGCCGGACGCGCAACAGATGCAGGCCAAGGTCGCCCGGTACCGGGAGAGCTCGCCCGGAAGGGAGCTGGAGGCGGCTTTTTACGGGGGCACCTTCACCGCCCTCCCCAGGGGCGATCAGCAGTACCTCTTGGGGGCGATGCAGCCGCTGCTCGACTCCGGTTGCCTCAGCTCCCTCAGGCTTTCCACCAGGCCCGATGCGGTCGACCCCGATACGGCCCGTTTCCTGAAGTCGATGGGGGTGGCAACGGTTGAGCTCGGGGTGCAATCGATGGACGAGGAGGTGCTGAGGCTTTCCGGCCGCGGGCACGGCGCGGCCGACACGGAGCGCGCGCTGCGCGTGCTGCAGGACGCGGGGCTTTCGGCGGGGGTTCAGCTGATGCCCGGGCTCCCCGGCGACACGGTCGAGCGTTCGCTCGCCTCGCTGGACCGGGTCCTGTCGCTTGCCCCCTCCTTTCTGCGCATCTATCCCACCCTGGTCATCGCCGGCACCGGGCTTGCCGATCTGTACCGTGCCGGGAGCTATCTGCCGCAGTCGCTGGACCAGGCGGTCTCCCTTGGCAAGCGCATGCTCCTGGCGGCGCTGCGTGCCGACGTGCCGGTGATCAGGCTCGGGCTGCAGCCGACCGCTGAGCTGGCGGCACCGGGGGTGCTGCTGGCCGGACCCTACCATCCCGCCTTCGGCCAACTGGTGCAAGCCGAGCTGTTTTACGACCTGATGAGTGCGTTGGTGGCTGATCTTCCCGAGGGGAGCCGCGTAGCTTTCTTCGTCGCCCCGGGAAGGGTTTCGGACCTGATCGGGCAGAAGAGGCGCAACCTGGCGAGGCTCGCCGAGCGTTTTGCCGTCACCGTCACGGCGGTTAGGGAAGATGCGGCGCTCCTAAGGAGCGGTGTCGCGCTGGAGTGGAGCGGAGGCAGGCGCTCGGGGGATCTCATGGAGCTGTAGGGGGGCGGCAGCCGGGTGTATAATGTTCCGGTTAAAGCCGTTGTCTTGGCGCGTTGCGCCGGCTAGCCCGTAAAGAAACCTTCCCTTCCCGCACGTTTTCCCGTATGTTGAACCGTTTTGATCCAAGCAGCTGCAACCAGTCAGGAGGCCTTCCATGTCAGAAAATATATTCCGCTCCGGTTTCGTCTCCATCGTCGGGCGCCCCAACGTCGGCAAGTCGACACTGTTGAACCGGATCCTGGGCGAAAAGATCGTCATCACCTCGGACAAGCCGCAGACCACCAGGAACCGGATCCAGGGGATTCACAACATCCCGGGCGGCCAGATCGTCTTCATCGACACCCCCGGCATTCACCGGGCCAAAAGCCGGCTCAACAAGTTCATGGTGGAGGAGGCGCTCTCCGCCGTGCAGGGGGTGGACCTGATCATGTTCCTGGTCGACGGCGCGGCCGATCCGGCCAAGGAGGCCGGCATGATCAAGGAGGTGCTGGGCGGGGTATCCGCACCGGTCATCCTGGTCCTCAACAAGATCGACCTGGTGCCCAAGGGGGAGCTTTTGGAGCGCATGCTCTGCTACGGCGAGACCTACCCGTTCAAGGAGATCATCCCGGTCTCCGCCTTCACCGGTGACGGCGTGGAGCAGCTGGTGCAGCTCGTGCACGGACTGCTCCCGGAGGGGCCCTGCTACTTCCCTGACGACATCCTGACCGACCTGCCGGAGCGCTTCATCGTGGCTGAGATCATCAGGGAGAAGATCTTCCGGCTCACCCACGACGAGGTCCCCTACTCGGTGGCCGTCGTCGTCGACAGCTTCAAGGAGCGCGAGGACGGCCTGGTCTCCATTTCGGCCACCATCAACGTGGAGCGGGATTCCCAGAAAGGGATCGTCATCGGCAAGAAGGGGGAGATGCTGAAGCGGATCGGGACGCAGGCGCGCCACGAGATAGAGCGGCTTTTGGATACCAAGGTGTTCCTGGAGCTCTTCGTCCGGGTGAGCGGCGAGTGGAGCGACAACAGCCGCATGCTGAAGGAGTTCGGGTACCATTAGTAAAAGCCGGACTGTCACCGCAAAGACGCAAAGTTCGCAAAGGAATCGAAAAGCCGACGACCGCTGCGGTTGTTGACTTCCAGGTGCCGGGTTTCACCCCAGCGCCTTGATTTTCTTTGCGTTCTTTGCGTCTTTGCGGTTCAAATGCCTAATTATTTAATGCGTCTCCTTGAAAACCGGCATCACCTTGTTCAAGATCCAGAACAGGAAAAACGGCACCAGCACGACCAGCAGTGCCCCGAAGAACCCCTCCTTGAAGCTTTCCATGCTGTCCGGCCAGATCGGCAGCGTGTAGTGCATGAATCCCGAGAACGAGGAGGAGAAGGCCTGGCCGCCGATCACGACGTTCCAGCGCATCATGAAGACCCCGAGGAGCACCAGCGAGGTCCCCAGGACGGCGCGCCGTATGGTGAGCCGCGGCATGAGGAAGAGGATGAAGGGGACCAGGTTTCCCAGGCCGTACTGGATCACGAAGATGTTGACGAAATCCCTCTCGTAGATGACGCTTCTCAGGATGTCCCACGACTTCACCGCCGTATACCCCCTGAAGATCAGGTCGAGCAGTTCCAGCGTGATGGCCGCCCCCATGAACATGAGCAGGTATCGGGCCGTCATCGCCACCACCTGCGCCTCGGCGCTCTTCAACTCCTCCGGGGAGGGGAGCTCCGGGTAGTTCTGCCTCTTCCAGGCGGCCAGGGCCTTGCGGATCTCCATGGTGACGATGTAGGTCAGGATGCAGAGCGCGATCCCCGAGACCACGGCGGAACAGATGAAGATGACCGGCATGAGCGGCGTCATCCAGAGCGCGTTCGCCTTCACCGAGCCGAAGATGAAACCGGCGTAGCCGTGCAGGAAGCAGGCGACCGGTATGCCGGCGCCGGCGAGCTTCTTCACCGCCCGCTCGTCGGCCTCCAGGGCATGCTCGCTGATATCCATCGCCCCCAGGGTGAGTGCCGTGAAGAGCAGCTGCGCCAGCTGCTGTCCCGGGCTTCGATCGGCGATGGCGCGCAGCGCCAGCGCCGTCTCCACGAAGTGCCTGCGGTAGACGAACCAGAGCTCCGACGCGACGATCATGCCGTAGGTCGTGAAGACGATGCCGAAGGCCGCGATGGCCGAGGTGAAGTGCGGGGTGAGCATCACCTCGATGCCGCGCTGGGGCTGCTGCAGGTGCAGCATGAGCGGGAGCATGGCGACCGGCAAAAGCGCGAAGGAGAACACCAGCGAGAACCGTGCGATCCCCTTCAGCTGCTTCACGCCGAAGACGTGGTACAGGGAGGAGAGCACGAAGGCGCCGGCCACCAGGCCGGTCATGAACGGGTACATGACGATCTGGATGGTCCAGTAGATGTACTCGTTGGGATAGACGAAAAACTCTTTCAGGGTCCAGGCTTCTCCATGCACCATGGCTATCTTACCTCCTTGGTGAGCCCCAGGTAGAACACCTGCGGCTTGGTGCCGTACTCTTCCTTGAGCACGTTGACCCGCTCGGTCATGATGATCTTGGTGACCGGGTCTTCCGGGTCCCTGATGTTGCCGATGCGCCGGGCGCCGAAGGCGCAGGCGTCGATGCAGCCGGTCTGCATCCCCTTGCTGATCCGGTGGTAGCAGAAGTTGCACTTCTCGGCGACGTGGTACACCGGATGGAAGAAGCGCACCCCGTAGGGGCAGCCCATGATGCAGTAGCCGCAGCCGATGCACCACTTGCGGTCCACCAGCACCACGCCGTCCTCGGTCTGGTAGGTGGCGCCCACCGGGCAGACCTGGACGCAGGGCGGGTTGTCGCACTGGTTGCAAAGCTTCGGCACGAAGAACGCCTTGTTGATCTGATCGTTGGGGATCTCCTCCAGCTTGCCGTGGCCGATGTCGATCTTGGTCGTCTCGAAGCCGTCGCGCGCCCCCCTGGGGGAGTCGATGTGCGTCTCGCCGTCCTTGGTGACGATGTAGCGCTCGACCCAGGTCCGGGTCACGTTGGCGTCATAGGGGACCTCGTTCTCGATCTTGCACTCCTTGACGCAGAAGCCGCAGCCGACGCACTTCTGGGTGTCGACCAGGAAGACCCAGCGCAGCTTCTTGCCGTCGAGCTTCTCGGCTGCCAGGCGCTTGGGGTCGAAAAGCTCCAGCGCCGCCAGCGGGATGGCGAGACCGCCTGCCAGGAGCAGGGATTTCCTGCAGAAGTTTCTGCGCGATATCATGAGCGCCCCTCCTTTCTCGGGTCGTGCGGCCAGTGGCAGGTGACGCACTCAAGCTCGGGGTGATGGGTCGCCGGGTTGATGCCCCGGATCTTGCCGCGGCCGCTGGTCGGGTACTCCAGGCGGAAATGGCACCTGGCGCAGAGCGCTCGGTTGCGGTCGATGGTGAGCGACTTCGGGTCGTCGGGGTGTCCCAGCGCCGGGCCGTGGCAGTTCTCGCAGTTGATGGCGGCGTGCGGCGATTTCTTGATCTCGTCGTACTTGTCCCGGTGGCAGTTCTTGCAGTACTCCGCGGTGCGGTACTTCACTGGCACCTGCTGCCACTCCTTTTCGTTGCTTGGGCGGTGCCAGCCGTACATGTAGCCCCGGGAGCCCACGCCGAAGTCCGCAGGCACCAGGATCTTGCGCGCCAAAAGGACCAGGGCGATGACGAGCAGCACGACGTAGAGCGGTCGCCAGACATGACTCTTCACAAGCTTCCTCCTTTGTCCCGCCGCCTCGCGGTCGCCCCGTTTATCGGCGCGTCGTACCGGATCGGGAGGTTTTTATAACGGCGTTTACAATCTATCATGTGGTGGGGGTTTTGCAACTTCAAATGCGTGTTATTGCAGTGAAAATTTGTAGATTAATGTTTTATGGTGTGTATAATGAAATTAAGTTACTTTATTTTGACAAATCCGTTTACGCAGAGTAAAGTTGTTCGATTTTTGGCTCTGCCTATTTAAGAACGCAATGCAAGGAGAAACAACACATGGCAATCAGAAAGTATGCCGGTTATGCATGGAACATGATCAGCCTCACCGGCATGATCCTGGCGGTGACGGCCGCCGGATTGATCATCGGTTTTCTTTCCTACGAGGGGATAACCGGGGTGGAAAAGCCGTACCTCGGCCTGATGACCTACTTCCTGTTCCCCGGGATGCTCATCTTCGGCCTCCTCCTGGTCCCGCTCGGCGCCTATCTGGTCCGGCAGAAGAGGCGGGCTCACCCGGATGAGGATATCCTCCCGTTCCCGCGGGTCGACTTCAACGATCCGCACAAGCGGCATCTCTTCATCTTCTTCGTGGTCGCCAGCATCGGCTTCGTGCTGATCGTCTCGGTCGCCTCGCTGAAGGGGTTCGAGTTCACCGAGTCGACCACCTTCTGCGGCGAGCTGTGCCACGTGGTCATGGAGCCCGAGCACGTCGCCTGGAGCAACTCCCCCCACGCCAAGGTGAAGTGTGTCGAGTGCCACGTCGGCCCCGGCGCCGCCTGGTACGTCAAGGCGAAGCTCTCCGGCATGAGGCAGCTCTACGCGGTGGTCTTCAAGACCTACCCGGAGACCATCGAGACCCCGATCGACAACCTGCGCCCGGCCCGCGACACCTGCGAGCACTGCCACTGGCCCGAGAAGTTCTACGCGGGAAGGCAGAAGATATTCTACCACTACGCTCCCAATGAGGAAAACACGCCGCGCGAAATAAATTTGCTGATCAACATCGGCGGCGCGCCGAACGCTCCCCATGCCAAAGGCATCCATTGGCACATCGGCTCCGAGGTCAGCTACATCGCCACGGACCGGCAGCGCAGCAACATCCCCTACATCGCCGTCAAGGAGAAGGACGGCTCGATCACCGAGTACGTCGACACCGAGAAGCCGCTCACCAAGGCGGACATCGAGAAGGCCGCCAAGAGGCGGATGGACTGCCTGGACTGCCACAACCGTCCGGCGCACGTCTACCACGCCCCCGGGATCGAGATGGACGAGGACTTCGTCTCCAACAGGATCGACCGGTCCCTGCCGTTCCTGAAGAAGGTCGGGGTCGAGCTCCTCACCAGGCCCTACAAGAATAAGGAGCTGGCGAAGGCCACCATCGCCAAGGAGCTGCCGGAGTACTATGCCCAGAAATACCCGGCCCTGGCCAAGAGCAAGGAGAAGGAGATCCAGCAGGCGGTCGCCGAGATCCAGGACATCTACGAAAGAAACTTCTTCCCGGACATGAAGATCTCCTGGAACACCTATCCGAACCACATAGGCCACTTCTACTCCCCGGGGTGCTTCCGCTGCCACGACGGCAAGCACAAGGCGGCAGACGGCAGGATCATCTCCAAGGACTGCAACATGTGTCACACGGTGCTGAGCCAGAAGCAGGAGAACATCCCCGCGGGGACCAAGCCGGCCGGCTTCGTGCACCCGGTTGACATCGGCGACGAGCTGATCAGGATCAACTGCAGCGAGTGCCACTCCGCAGGCGGGCAGGACGTCCCGGGCGGGGAACATCACGCCAAGAAGTAGCATTTAAAACAGCCGAAATGCAGTGCTCAGGCCCCCGGGATCGTCTCCCGGGGGCTTTTGCGTGGGTGCCCCCGCCGGAAGCCGCCCTGCGGCGCCGACATGCACGAACTGATTCAAAACCTTGTTTCTTTGCCTCAAGGATGTTATACACTTCTAAGTTCCAGCCACGGGGAGTAACCGCATGTTGATGAAGGCATCAGAAGTAGCCGCACTGCTCGACATGGAAGAGGGTGCGGTTATCAGGTGGATCAGGAAGGAGAAGCTGCCGGCAGCCCTGGTCAAGGGGAGCTACCGGATCAACCGTGTCGACCTGCTCGAATGGGCCACCGAGCACGGCATCAAGGTTCCCCCGGAGCTCTTCGCCGCGGCGCAGGCCGACATCCGGCTCCCCACCTTCGCCGAGGCGCTGGAGGCGGGGGGGGTGCACTGCGGCGTGCCGGGCGAGGACAAGCTCGCCGTCTTGCGAAACGTGGTGAACCTGCTCAAGCTGCCGCCGCAGATGGACCCGGAATTCCTGCTCCAGGTGCTCCTGGCCCGCGAGGCGCTCGGCACCACCGCCGTGGGCGACGGCATCGCCATTCCCCACGTCAGAAACCCGATCCTGCTGCAGAACAAGCCCGCTCCGGCCATTTCGCTTTGCTTCCTGGAGCACCCCATCGATTTCGCCGCGCTGGACGGCAAGCCGGTCCGGATACTCTTCATGCTGACCAGCCCGACCGTGAAGGTGCACCTGCACCTTTTGTCCCGGCTGGCCTACGCGCTGCACGACCCGCAGTTCCGCGCCGCATTGAACCACGCCTGCGACCCGGTGGGGATCCTCGAGGCGGCCCGGCGCTTCGAGCAGGAGATGGGGAAGTAGCCATGGGCCCAAGCGGCGAGTCGACATGCTTCCTACTGCTCTCACTCGCCGTCGCCTGCCAGGCGCTCTCGGGGCTCCCGCTGCTGGTCCGCCGCGGCTCTCGCGCCGCCCAGAGGCTTTCCGCCTCGCTGATGCTGGCGGGCTCGCTCGCCGGGGCCGCCGGCGCCCTCTGGACCCTGCTCTCGCCCGCCCCGCTCGGCTTCGTGGTCACCCTGGGGCTTCCCTTCGGACCCGCCGAGGCCGGCGTCGATCCGCTCTCCGCCATCTTCCTGCTCCCGATGTTCATCGTCACCGGCTGCAGCGCCGTCTACGGCGTCGGCTACTGGCCGGCGCAAAAGCACCCCGGCAACGTCGGCAAGCTCACCTTTTTCCTGGGGCTTTTGGCCGCCGCACTGAGCACGCTTTTCATGGCGAGAAACACGGTCCTTTTCCTGATCGCCTGGGAAATCATGGCCCTCGCCGCCTATTTCGCCCTGACCACCGAGGACGAGAAGCCCGAGGTGCGCGAGGCGGGGATACTCTACCTGATCACGGCCCACGTCGGGACCCTGGCGCTTTTCGCCATGTTCTCCCTGCTGCACGGGGAAACGGGCGCCTACCTGTTCCCGGCGCAGGGAACGCTCTCGGCCCAGACCGCGGTGGCGAGCGGCGTCTTCCTGACGGCACTGCTCGGCTTCGGCCTGAAGGCCGGCGTGATGCCGCTGCACGTCTGGCTCCCCTCGGCGCACGCCAACGCGCCCAGTCACATCTCGGCGGTGCTCTCCGGGGTCGTCCTCAAGACCGGGATCTACGGCATGCTGCGGGTCTTCTCCGCCTACAGCGACCCGCCGGTCTGGTGGGGCTGCACGGTGCTCCTTTTGGGCGCCGTTTCCGGGGTGATCGGCGTCGCCTTCGCCATCGGCCAGCACGACCTGAAGCGGCTGCTCGCCTACCACAGCATAGAGAACATCGGGATCATCATGATGGGGGTGGGGGCGGCCCTGGTGGGGCAGAGTCAGGGGCACCCGGCGCTCGTCGTGCTGGGGCTCGGCGGGGCGCTTTTGCACGTCGTCAACCACGCGACCTTCAAGGCGCTGCTCTTTCTCGCCGCCGGCTCCGTGATCCACGCCACCGGCACCCGGCAGATCGACCTGATGGGCGGGGTGGCGCGGCGGCTTCCCTTCAGCTCGCTGTTCTTCCTGGTCGGCGCCGTCGCCATCTGCGGACTCCCCCCCCTGAACGGCTTCGTCAGCGAACTGATGGTCTACCTCGGCTTTTTCTCCTCGATCCGATCCTACCACGGCATCGCCGGGGCGCTGCCGAGCCTGGCCGCACCCGCGCTGGCCCTCATCGGGGGGCTTGCCGTCGCCTGCTTCGTCAAGGTCTACGGCGTCGCGTTCCTCGGCACGCCGCGCTCGGCCGACCATGCGGCAGGCCACGAGGCGCCCGCCGTCATGCTGGTGCCGATGGCGCTGCTTGCCGCGATCTGCATCCTGATCGGCGTCGCGCCGGTACTGACCGGCCTCCCCCTGAACAGCGCCATCGTATGCTACCGGAGCTCACTCGCCTCGCAGGGGATCGCCAACCTGGTCCCTTTGGGGTGGCTCTCCCTCTTGGGAGCCTGCCTGACGCTCCTCGCGGCGCTGGTCGGGCTGTTCCTGCTGCGACGCGCGCGCAGTCTGCCGCAGGACGCCTGCGCCACCTGGGGTTGCGGCTACCTGCGACCGACCCCCCGCATGCAGTACAGCTCGTCGTCCTTCGGCGCCATGCTGGTCTCCTGGTTTCGCGGCGTGCTCTCCCCGCAGCTGCACAAAAAGGAGGTGACCGGACTCTTCCCGGCGCCCGGACGCTTCGAGAGCCACCTCCCGGAAACGGTGCTGGAGCGGCTCTATCTCCCGTTTCTGGAATACCTTTACCAGAAGACGGCACCGGTCCGCAGGCTGCAAAACGGCAAGCTGAACGTCTACATCTTCTACTGCTTCATCACGCTGGTGCTGCTTCTGGTGGTGACGAGCTGATGAATAATGAGAATATCTCGCCCTGGCGCTCATTGAACATTTAAAAGCGCCCCGGTTTATGATACAAAGTGGGTTGCCCGCTTCACGGCCCATCGGGCAGACCACTCATCAGATGACAAGGATAGTAGCTAACCATGCGAAAACTCGATCGTCTCTTTGACAACAACCGCTCCTGGACCGAGCAGGTGCACAACGAGGACCCGGAGTTCTTCGCCAGGCTCTCCCTGCAGCAGGCCCCGGAGTATCTCTGGATCGGCTGCTCGGACAGCCGCGTTCCGGCCAACGAGATCGTCGGGCTTTTGCCCGGTGAGCTGTTCGTGCACAGAAACGTCGCCAACCTGGTGGTGCACACGGACCTCAACTGCCTCTCGGTGATGCAGTACGCGGTCGACATCCTGAAGGTGAAACACGTCATCGTTTGCGGCCATTACGGCTGCGGCGGCGTCTCCGCCGCGCTGCAGAACGCGAGGCTCGGGCTGATCGACAACTGGCTCAGGCATCTGCAGGACGTGCGCATCAAGCACGAAGCCTACCTGGCCTCCATCGCCGACGAGCATGTGCGCCTGGACAGGCTCTGCGAACTGAACGTGATCGAGCAGGTCGTCAACATCTGCCTGACCACCGTGGTGCAGGACGCCTGGTCCCGTGGCCAGGAACTCGCCGTGCACAGCTGGATCTACGGACTCAACGACGGTCTGCTGCGCGACCTGGGCATGTGCCTCACCGAGCCGGAGAGCGTTTCCGCCGCCTACTGCGAGGCCGTGGAGGCCGTCAGGCAGCGCGGCGGTCCGAGCCAGCACAGGCACGCCGGCGGCCACCTGACCTGTCTGCACCGGTAACGAAAGGCACCCCGGTACCTTTCGCGAGCTCCCCCCCCCCGGCGGGCAAGCCCGTCGCAGGCCGCAGTTGCAGTACTTTTGCTCCCCTCTCCGAAGCCCCGCGCACCGTCGAACGGTCCGCCCGGCGCCAGGGAGGCTGATTTTTGAATTATGAAGGCCCTTTTCTCCGCAGTAAGGGAGAACTTTAGCTACCGTTCCCGGGTCAGAAAGGTTGGCAATGTTTCCTGAAATGATGCGAGACCCCGCTGTTCTCGTGATAACCGCAATAGTAATCGCCGCCTGCTCCGGCGTTCCCGGTCTTTTCCTGAGACGCGGCCGCTTCGGACAGCATGCAGCCACGGCCGGTGCCCTGGTCGCCGCCTTGCTGGCACTGCCGGCGCTCATCTCGATGCTTGTCACCGGCGCAAAGACCGGCTTCACCGTCGACTGGAACCTCCCGTTCGGCGCCTGCGAGTTGGCCCTCGACCCCCTCTCCCTCTTCTTCCTGATTCCGATATTCCTGGTCTTTCCCGCCGGCTCCCTCTACGCCCTGGGCTACTGGCCCGCAGCCTCCCACCGCTCCAGCGAGCCTTCGGTCACCTTCTTCTACGGGTTGCTGAGCGCCGCCATGGCGCTGGTCGTCGTGGCACGAAACGGCGCCCTGTTCATGATCGCCTGGGAGGTCATGGCGCTGGCCGGCTATTTTCTCCTGATCACCGAGCACGAAGAGTCCGAGGTGCGCAGCGCCGGGATCGTCTACCTGATCGCCAGCCATGTCGGCGCCGCCTCCCTCCTGGTGCTCTTCTCCCAGTTGAGGCTGGCGACCGGCAGCTTCGTCTTCCCGGCCACCGGCTCGCTGCAGCTCGCAGCCACCTCCGCCTCGCTCATCTTCACCGCCGCGCTGGTCGGCTTCGGCTCCAAGGCCGGGATCATGCCACTGCACATCTGGCTCCCCTCCGCCCATGCCAACGCCCCCAGTCACGTCTCCGCCCTGTTGTCCGGAGTCATGCTCAAGATCGGCATCTACGGCATCCTGCGCGTCGTCTCCTTTTTCCCGGGGCAGCCGCTTTGGTGGGGGGGGCTGCTCACCGCCGCCGGCCTGACCTCCGCCCTGATGGGGATCTCCATCGCCTCCGCGCAAAAGGACATCAAGCGCCTCCTGGCCTACAGCAGCATAGAGAACCTCGGCATCATCACGGCCGGCATCGGCATGGCGCTCGTGGGGCAGAGCACGGCGAACCCGCGGCTCGCCTACCTGGGGCTTGCCGGTGCGCTGTTTCACGTCCTGAACCACAGCATGTTCAAGCCGCTGCTCTTCTTCGGCGCGGGGAGCGTCATGCACGCGACCGGCACCAGGGACATGGACCGCATGGGCGGGCTCGCCGCGCGCATGCCCTGGAGTGCGGCGCTTAGCCTTGCGGGCGCCATCGCCATCTGCGGGCTCCCCCCCTTCAACGGCTTTGCCAGCGAATTCCTGCTCTACCTCGGCTTCTTCGGCGAGGCGCGTGCGCCCGAGCCTTACCTCGCGCTGGGCGCGCCGGTGCTGGCCCTGGTCGGAGGGGTGGCGCTGATCAGCTTCGTGAAGCTTTTCGGCACCACCTTCCTGGGCGCCCCCCGCTCCCCCGGGGCGGCCCACGGGCACGAGGCGCCCGCCACCATGCTGGCGCCCATGGTCCTGTTGGCGCTCTTGAGCCTCAGCTGCGGGCTGTTTCCCCAGCTGGTCCTGGCTCTGGTGAACCCGGTAGTCCGGTCCGTGTCGGCCGCGACCCCCGGCCCTGCCGCCCTGCCCATCCAGGCCCTCTGGTTCACCGTCGCCGGCGCATCGCTATTGGTCCTGGCGGCGGCGCTCTTCTGGTACCTCAGGCGCAGGCAGTCGCTTTTCCCCGCGGACCGCGGTCCCACCTGGGGCTGCGGCTACCTGCGGCCGACCGCGCGCATGCAGTACACGGCGAGCTCCTTCGGCGACATGCTCGGCTCGCTGGCCGGCTCCCTGATCCGCACCAGGATCACCAGGGGAGTCATTGCCGGCGTGGCCCCCGCGGCGGTGCGGCTGAGCTACACCCCGGAGGAGACCATCCTCTACCGCGTGATCCAGCCGCTGGTGAGCCTGGTCGGGATAGCGTTCTCCTTCATCCGGCGCCTGCAGCACGGCGAGGTGCAGATCTACATCCTGTACATATTCGCCACCCTGTTCCTGCTCATGCTCTGGGTACGCTAGGGGGCAGTCAGCATTATCGCCATTGATCACTTGGAGACGGACATGATCGATACGCTTTTCCATATGGTGCTGGTCCTCGCCATGCCGCCGCTCATCCTGGGGGTGATCGGCAAGACCAAGGCGGCCTTTGCCGGCAGGGTGGGGGCCCCCTTCCTGCAGCCCTACTACGACCTGAGCCGCCTGATGCGCAAGGGGGTGGTGCTGAGCGACACCACGACCTGGATCTTCCGTGCCGGCCCGGTGGTGACGCTTTCGGCCACCCTGTTCGCGGCGCTCCTGATCCCGCTCGGCAAGCACCCGGCGCCGATCTCCTTCGAAGGGGACATGATCCTCTTCGCCTATCTGTTCGCCCTGGGGCGCTTCTTCACCACCGTCGCGGCCCTCGACACCGGTTCGGCCTTCGAGGGGATGGGGGCGGCGCGCGAGGTGACCTTCTCCTGCCTAGCCGAGCCCACCCTGTTTTTCGCCCTGATCACCCTGACCAGGCTCTCCGGGACCATGTCGCTCACGCCGATGCTGCACCACCTGAGCCTTTCCGTCTGGGTGGCGGCCGGCGCCTCGCTTCTTTTGATGCTGGCCGGGCTCTTCGTGGTGCTTCTGGCCGAGAACTGCCGCATCCCCTTCGACGACCCCAACACCCACCTGGAACTCACCATGATCCACGAGGTGATGGTCCTGGACCACAGCGGCCCCTACTTCGGCTGCATCCTGTACGGCGCGGCGCTCAAGCTCTACCTCCTGGGGGCGCTCTTTCTGAACGTCGCCGTCCCCTTCAGCGCCGGCAACGGCTTTCTCGACTGGGGCATCTTCGCCTTTTCCATGCTGGCGCTCGCCGTCGCCATCGGCGTAGTGGAGTCGGTCATGGCGAGGCTCAGGCTGATCCGGGTGCCGCAGCTTCTGGTGGCGGCCATGATACTTACCGCTTTTTCGCTCGTACTGGTAGTGAGGTGATGCGATGAACACCATGGCCGACCAACTTCTCGTGCTCTGCCTGCTCTTGAACTTCGCGGTGCTGGGCACCAGCCGGCTCGCCTTCTCGGTGCGCGCCGTGGCGCTCCAGGGGGTGCTCCTGGGCGTGCTCCCGGCGCTGGTGCACCCGTTTTCCTGGCATCTCGTGCTGATCGTGGTCAGCATCATCCTCGCCAAGGGGGCCCTGATCCCGATCCTGATCATGCGCGCCATCCGCAAGGCCGAGATCCAGCGCGAGTTCGAGCCGTTCATAGGGTACATCCCGTCGCTCGTTTTGGGAGCGCTCTTCACCTCGCTCGCCTTCATCTTCGCGGCCAGGCTGCCGCTGGCACCCGAGCACGAGGGGCTGCTCTTCGTCCCCGCCTCGATCGCCACCGTGATGTGCGGTTTCCTGATCCTCATGGGGCGGCGCAAGGCGATCTCGCAGGTGATCGGCTACCTCCTGATGGAGAACGGCATCTTCATCTTCGGGCTGCTCCTGGCCGAGGCCATGCCGGTGATGGTCGAGGCGGGCGCGCTCCTTGACCTTCTGGTCGGCATCTTCGTCATGGGGATCGTCATCAACCATATCAGCCGCGAGTTTTCGACCCTCGACACCTCCAGACTCAGCACTTTGCGAGAGGAATAATGCATATGATGTGGGCCATCGTTCTCATGCCGCTGCTGGGCGCCCTGATCGCCTGGCTGGTTCCCGACAACCGGAGGCGCTCCTTCGTGCTCCCGGTTTTCGCCCTGCTGCATCTGGCCATGACCGTGGCGCTCCTGGTCGACACCCCCCCCCCATCGCCGGCCGGCTGGATCTTCCTCGATCCCCTGGGGAAGCTCTCGCTGTTGAGCAGCAGCATCCTCTTCACCGTCTGCGCGAGCTACGCGGTCGGCTACCTGAACTACCGCAGGCTCAGGCCCAACCGGATCCTCTGCATGGCGTTTCTGGTCTGCCTCTCCGCCATGACCCTGGTGACCATCTCCCAGCATCTGGGGCTGCTCTGGATCGCCCTTGAGGCGACCACCCTCACCATGGCGCCGCTCATCTATTTCAACCACAACGCGCGCTCCATCGAGGCGACCTGGAAATACCTCCTGATCTGCTCGGTCGGCATCGCCATCGCCCTTCTGGGGCTGTTCTTCCTCGCCTACTCCACCATCGTGGCCAAGCAGGACGTGACCCTGCTCCTCGGCTCGCTCATCTCCGACGCCTCCAGGCTGCACCCGGGGTGGCGCCACGCCGCCTTCATCTTCCTCCTGGTCGGCTTCGGCTCCAAGATGGGGCTCGCCCCCCTGCACACCTGGAAGCCCGACGCCTACGGCGAGGCGCCCGGCCTGGTCGGGGCGCTTCTGGCCGGCGGGCTGGTCAACTGCGCGCTGCTCGCGCTGATGCGGGTCTATCAGATCGCGGCCGCCTCCACCGAAGGGGCGCTGTTCCAGGAGGTGCTCCTGGGGATGGGGCTCGTCTCCATGGCCTTCGCCGCCGTGTTCATGGCGAGGCAGAGCGATTTCAAGCGGATGCTCGCCTATTCCAGCGTCGAGCACGTGGGGATCATCGCCGTGGCGCTCGGCCTCGGCAAACCGGCGCTCTTCGGCGCGCTGCTCCATATGATCAACAACGCCCTCACCAAGGGGGTGCTGTTCCTCTCCTCCGGCAACATCCACCGCGCCTACAACTCGAAGAGCACCCAGTACGTGCGCGGCGCGCTGAGGCGCACCCCCTGGTCCGGGGCGCTCTTCCTGGCCGCCTTCCTCGCCATCACCGGTTCGCCCCCCTTCGGGCCCTTCGTGAGCGAGTTCCTCATCGTGAGCTCCGCCTTCGTCCAGGGGAGCTACTGGAGCGGCGGCCTGTTCCTGCTGTTTCTCGCCATGATCTTCATCGGCATGGCCTCGACGGTGCTTCCGGTGGTCCTTGGCAAGATGCCCAAGGATATGCAGAAGAGCCCGTACCGCGACACCGTGCACACGGTGCTCCCGCCGCTTCTGCTGATGGGGGTGATCCTGGTTTTGGGGGTCTGGATACCGGAGCCGTTGCGGGTGCTTCTGACCGAGGCGGCCGACCTGCTTGGAGGTGGCAAATGAGCCGCAAGTACCTTCTCATGCAAAACGGCGGCGTCGCCTCCCGCGGCGAGATCCCCGCGCTTTCCCGGGACGAGTTCCTGGAGGAGCTTTTGGCGGGGCTCGACGACGGCTGGCGCGCGGTCACCTACTTCGGCGCCCCCGAGGGGGTCTTCGTGAGGCTCTACTGCGTCCTCTCCTCGAAGCGCGACGCCACCCTGGGCGTGATGAGCACCGTCGTCACCACGGCCGGCTTCCCCTCCCTGGTGCCGTACGCCCCCCAGCTGCACCTGTTCGAGCGGGAGATCGCCGAGCAGTTCGACATCGTCTTCGAGGGGCATCCCTGGCCGAAGCCGGTCCGCTTCCAGAAGCCGGTCAGCTCCCCACCCGGCGTGACCCCGACCGTCCCGGAGCGCGCGGGGATCATGGAGTTCTACCGGGTCGAGGGCGAGGAGGTCCACGAGGTGGCGGTGGGGCCGGTCCACGCCGGCATCATCGAGCCGGGCCATTTCCGCTTCCAGTGCTTCGGCGAGGAGGTGATGCACCTGGAGATTTCGCTCGGCTACCAGCACCGCGGCATCGAGCAGATGGTCCTGGGAAAGCTGACCGGCAAGACCCTGAAGCAGATGGAGACCGTCGCGGGAGACACCACCATCGGCCACGTCATGGCCCACGCCATGGTCGTCGAGGCGCTGGCCGGCGCCCGCGTCCCGGCCCGGGCCCACGCCATCCGCGGCATCGCCCTCGAGCTGGAGCGGCTGGCCAACCATACCGGCGACCTGGGCGCCATCGCCGGCGACGTCGGCTACCTGCCGACCGCCTCCTTTTGCGGGCGCATCAGGGGGGAATTCCTGAACCTCACCGCCGAGCTGTGCGGCAGCCGTTTCGGCCGCGGCCTGGTCGTTGCCGGCGGCGTGAATTTCGACGTGGACCGCGACCTTGCCGAGCGCATAGGCAAGCGCATCGCCATCGCGCGCGACGAGCTCACCAACGCCGTCGAGCTCCTGTGGGAGACCCCGTCTGTCATGGCGAGGCTGGAGGGGACCGGGGTGGTCAGCGAGCAGACCGCGCTGGAGCTCGGTATGGTGGGGCCCGCCGCCCGGGCGAGCGGGCTCAACCGCGACATCCGCCGCGATCACCCCTTCGGCATCTACAGCATGAGCCTCTTGCCGGTGGTGACCGGGAAGGCGGGCGACGTCTACGCCCGCACCCTGATCCGCTGGCTAGAGGTGGAGAAGTCGCTCGAATTCATCGAGGAACAGCTGGCGCAGCTGCCGGGAGTCGCCTTCCAGTACCCGGTAGGCCTCTTG
>Ga0209317_1000426_pt1 | contig 51504 bp, 38 predicted proteins | sample RifGroB2_FD_183994 | JGI IMG/M metagenome (GOLD analysis project Ga0209317, IMG submission 183994) | Soil microbial communities from Rifle, Colorado, USA - Groundwater B2 (SPAdes) (version 2) | ecosystem: Environmental > Terrestrial > Soil > Unclassified | place: Rifle, Colorado | collected... | reverse complement strand
GCTCGAACGGCTTGTTCATGAAGGTCCACATCATGTCGTTGTCGGTGACGTGGATCGGGAAGGGGACCGCGTCGATGATCGCCTCGTACCAGTCGTTCTTGTCCACCACCATGTCGAGGGTCCGGTTCACCCCGTCCACGATGGAGCGGTAGTCACCCTGGTGCCGGGAGGCGTCCACCCGGGTCTGGAACTCGCCGGCCAGCGCCGCTCCCACCAGTGTTTCGGTGTCCTCGATCATGGCGCCGACCGCGTCCTTCACCCGCGCCAGGCTCGCGTTGATCTTCAGGAAGTCTTCCCGGGCCAGCGCGGTATGCTGGTCGGCTTCGGCCACCTGCAGGTTGAGGTCGAGGTCCCCCAGGGCGAGCTTGGTCAGGTTCTCCGCCATCCGCTCCACTTCGACCTTGCTGTAATCGCGGTTCCTGATCATGGCGGTCAGGTCGGTCACCACCTCGACATAGCCGATCCGCTCTCCCCTGCTGTTCACCAGGTAGGAGGTGTCCTGCTTGCACTCCGAGCCGCACCAGTCGAAGAAGCTCTCGTTCACCCCTTTGTGGAGCTGCTTGATGCCGCACCCCTCGTTGTTGCAGATGTTGGCGGCGGCGTTGCTGCAGGGGAGGCCGATCGCCGAATCGCGGTCCCTGATGCGTCCTTCACGGACCAGCAGCTGCTCGAACGGCTTGTTCATGAAGGTCCACTTCATGTCGTTGTCGGTGACGTGGATGGGGAAGGGGACGGCGTCGGTGATGGCACGGAACCAGTCGTTCTTCTCGGTGAGCAGGTCGATGGTGCTGCGACCCTCTTCGATCCTTTGCAGCAGGGCCTCGACCGCAGCGTTGGCTCCGCCGATCAGCCGGCCGTAGCAGCCCGGCAGCGCGTCGGCGTCTCCGCGGGTCTCCCGGTAACCGCCTGAAGCGGCGTCGGTCAGGGCGCCCGCTTCGGCCACCAGGCGGCGCAAGGTGGAGCCTGCGGCCGCGACGCTTTGGGCCAGGAGGTCGCCAGCCGAGCGCGCCTGCAGCGAGAAATCCAGCTCCCCTCGGGAGATCATGCCGATGGCATCTGCCGCCTCTTTTTCCGCGGCGCTGATCCGGTTCACCGCCTTGGCCAGGGCCGCGAACTCGTCATTGCCGACTACAGCAAGCTCGCTGTCCGGGGCGCCGTCTGCCACCTTTTCCAGGGCTGCCAGCATCTGCTGCATCGGGAGCCGTACCGCTCGCGAGATATAGGCGCCCAAAGCGATGGTGCCAAAAAATGCCGCCGCGCCTGCGAGCATCGCGACTGTGGCAGATCCGTGCAGCGAGGCGTAGCACCCCAAGGCGCCGAGAGCTGCAGCAACGACGAAGCCAACCATGATTTTTCCGCTAATTTTTAGATTTCCCATGCCACGTCCTATTCCTTTGCGTAATGTATTATGTCGGTCCGACCGACACGTGTCGTTGCTGATTCTCTTCACCCTAGTACTGATCTCCCGCCGATCTTCTTCCCGATTTGAAAAAAAGGGGATTGGGAAAATCACGTAGGGTGGGCCCTGCCCACCATCAAAAGGGGGCCGGGAAAATCACGTAGGGTGGGCCCTGCCCACCATCAAGATGCGGGTGTGGTGGGCACGGCCCACCCTACCTCCTCAGATTAGTGCTGATCGCCGCTGCAAAAACTCCCTCACCATCAAGGGGAGGGGGGGTGGGGTAATTCCTGCGCAAAAAGCCCCCATCTAGCCTTTGGCGAAGGCTGATGGGAGAGGGGTAAGGGGCTGCTCCGCCTCAGGCTGAGAGCGAGAAGAGCCTGACCAGGCGGTGCAGTTCGTCGGCATGGCGCTGCAGGTCCCTGGCTGCGTCGGCCGAATCGTGCGAACAGCCGGCACTCATCTGAACCACCTCGGTGATCTGCTGGATGTTGTTGGTGATCTCGGTCGTGGTCGCCATCTGCTGCTCGGCCGCGGTCGCTATCTGGTTGATCTGCTCGGCCACCGCGTTGATCTGGTTGCGGATGTTCCCCAGGGCCTCGCCGGACTTGGCTGCATCGCTGGTTCCCTGCTCCACCTCGCTGACACCTTCCTTCATGGAAGCTACCGCGCCCCTGGTTTCGGCCTGGATCACGCGTATCATCTGGCCGATCTCCTTGGTGGCCCTGGTGGTCCGCTCCGCGAGGGCGCGCACCTCATCGGCGACCACGGCAAAGCCGCGACCCTGCTCGCCAGCCCTGGCCGCCTCGATGGCCGCGTTCAAGGCAAGGAGGTTGGTCTGATCGGCGATATCCTCGATGGTTCCCACGATCTCGCCGATCTGGTCGGAGCGGGAGCCGAGAGTCTCGACGGTGCCGGCCAGCTGCTTCACCTTCTCGGCAATGCGGTTCATGCCGGTAACGGTCTGCTGCACCACGGCAACGCCCTGCACCGCGAGCTCGAACCCCTGTCGGGAACTCTCAGCCGCCTGGCTGCAGTTCTGCGCGATCTCCATGGAGGTGGCCGACATCTCCTCGCTTGCCGTGGCGACCGTGCTGGTCTGTGCCGCCACCTCTTCCGAACTGATTGCGATCTGCTCGTTGCCCGCGGAGAGCATCCGGGCCGAAGAGGACACCTCGTTGGCCGTGTTCCTGATGGAAGTGATCATGTCTCGTGTGGAATCCAGCATCCGGTTTATGCTTTTGCCGAGTTCCCCGATTTCGTCATTGGCATAGATACGCAGCTGTACCGTCAGGTCGCCGTCCGCCACCCGGCTCATGGTGTCGGCCACGCGCTTGATCCTTGTGCTGAAGTTGCGGGTCAGGAAGATGACCGACACTAGCCCCAGGATGACGGCAACTGCTCCGGCGCCGATCTGGACCAGCTTGGCCCGGTCGTAGACGGCGACCGATTCCAGATAGGAAGCATCCACGCACTCCTGCTGGAACTTCACCTGGTTCTCGAAGCAATCCTGAAGTCTTTGGGTCAGCGGGATCGCCTCCCGCAGCAAAAGGGCGATCGCCTCGTCCTGCTTTCGGTCGACGGCCAGCTGAATCACCTCATTATTGGCCTTGGAGGCAGGAACCATCAGCTCTTTCGCCGTTTTAATCAGCTCAAGCCCCTTGCCATCTTTTTCGGTCTGCTCCAGGCTCTTCATGGCGGTCAGGTAGCGTCCCCTGGCCTCCTCGATCTTCCTTTTCTCCTGGCCGATGGCGCTTTCGTCCTTCAAGAGAACCAGCATCCTGATCGCCGAGGAAACATCGTTTACGGCCTGTGAGGCCTGCAGCGCGTACAGGGTTTTCACGTAGTTCCCCTTGGCGATCTGCTCGACCGATCCGTGTACCCTCTTCGTGCTGCTTAGCCCCAAGCAGATGATGGTAACGATCATCAGCAGCAAGAACCCGAATACCATCCCCAGTTTCATTCCGATTTTCTGGTCAGTAAAAGACATAACAAGTCACCTCTATCGTATTTATCAGTAGAACATCAAACGGCCGTTCAGACCTTGCAGGAACCGGCGGGATTGCTGAGAGGCTGCGATTCCCCCTCTCCCTATCCCGACTGCCATTAAGTTCAGAAGTTACCTGATTAGCGCTGATCTTCCGCTGTTCAGGTCCTTCCCCCTTCAAGGGGGAGGTCAGGAGGGGGATGGGGGTGTTTTTGGCACCGGAACTGCCCCATCCCCACCCCAACCCTCCCCTTGAAGGGGAGGGGGTTTTCCAGCGTGCGGGAAATCAGCACTGACCTTAACTTGACCCGATTAGCGTCAATCTTCCGCTGGTTGAAATTCCCCCCTCCCTTGACTTGTCAGCCGTAGCCTGGGCGAAGGCTGATGGGAGGAGCCGGGGGAGGGTGAAAGCCCGTCAGGGGAAACGCCCCTACTTGAACACGAGCATCGTCGCCGTCTGGTTGATGTGTCCGATGTACTGTTCGCCATAGGTGCTGAAGCCTGTGGTCGGGAAGCCGGCGAACAGTGCGCCGTACTCCTCGGTCGCCTGCTTCTGCTCGAGTTCCAGCGTACGCAGGATGCAGTTGAAGTTGATCAGGCCGGAAATGGTCCCCAGTTTCGCCTTGGCTTCCTCCAGCGCCTTCCTGGTGTCCTCTATGATGTCGGTCGACTCGAGGATCGACAGTTCCATCCCCTCCACCACGCCGCAGTAAAAGAGCATGCTGCTCTCTTTTATCTGCTGCGGGCTGCGTACGTACGGTTCGCCTTCGATGACCAGACCGACCGGGTTATGCATGAACCTCCCTGCGGCCTCTTCGACCGGAATCCCGAGTGCATCGGCATAGGCCTCAGCCGCGGGCCGGTTGTCGAACTCGATGACCTCCCTTTTGGCTTCGTCGGCCTTGGTGACCACGAGTTTTTTGCACAGTGTGCTGAAGCTTTGGGTCTTGATGAAGGAGAATTCTGTGGCAGGTTTCAGCAGAGCAAGCACCGCCGCATTGGAATAGCTCTTGCCGTTGGCGTAGACATGGGTGGCGGCAAATTTCAGATCGTCGCCTGCCGAACCGCCGATGAAGGTGACGTCGGTCAGGTCGCCGATCTTGTCGATCAGTTTTTCCTCCGCGCCGCAAAGCCCGTCCACCAGGATGATGCCGACGAACCTTCTCGGGTTGAGGTCGAGCATCGGTACCCCGAAGCGCTTTTCGAAGGAGGCGAACGCCTGCTCGACCCCCGAGTCGTCCTGCACGTTTTCCACAACGGCGACCTCGACCTCGCTGATCGCCCGGGCGTTGAACGCCATGGCGGTAACCGAATTCTTCAGCATCTTGCCGCTGGCGATCTCACCCGCGGTGGAGCAGCCGAAGACGGTAGCTGCGGGAAAGGCTTGCTGCATCTTCTGGCTGATCGTCTCGGGCGCATGAAGAGAAGACGCGTAGTAGATCACCATTTTAACGTCCAGATCCTTGAACTGTTCCTGCAGATCCTGGACCACCAGGTCGACTGATTCCTTACTCGAAAACGCAGATACTATATTCATAGTGCTTTCTCCTTGAATTTTATTTGAGGTCCTTCACCAGTGTTTCGAGTTTGCTGATTATTGCAGGGTCATCGTCGGACTGTAGCGTGTACTTCTTCGGATCGATACCTTTGAGCATCAGTTTAGTCCTGATGACGCCCTGCAACATCGCATTGTCCTTTGCTCTTTGTTCGATAATCGAGTCGATCATCATCTTGATCTTACCGGCCATATGCAGTTACCTCCCATTTGTTAAAAACATTTTGTATACTTTTTTGGGCATACCTTGTTGTTGAATCCTTAATAAACACAGCAGATAATGTATTTAGAAGTATCGATCTGCTGATGTAGAGGTATCATCGGCGCGGTAAAAAAAAGATGTAGTGAAATATGCTTATAAAATTGTAATCAAGTTGATTGGCAGCAAAAAATGAGGCTAAGGTTGATAAACGCCGTTTGGAAAGGACGGAGGCAATAGGGGCGGGGCGATGGGAGCAGGGGAGAGCAGGGGAGAGCAGGGGAGAGCAGGGGAGGACACGGGAAGAGAGGAGCCCACCCATCAATCAACGAGAGGGGACTATAAACCAACGGGACTGGGGGTCATCGGGCCCGGGGGCAAGTCCCAGGCAACCCCGACCCCGGGCATTCGAACTTGGGATTTCGGGTGGGTTAGGCAGTGTGCAAGGGTGACTTTCATTGAATCCCTTCGGGTCAATTCCCAGCCCCTTGGGGCGTGTCTCATGCTTTTGCTTTGTCGGAAAGCGATGCGACAATATCCTATACTGCCGCCATACCACGTTGCTTGCGGCGGGATAGTTGATTTTTAGTACGCCTTAAAAACCCACGTCCTCTGGGCGTGGTCAGAGTCAAATGGCTTTGCCTGAAAGGGCCCATCTGCTAAACCTTAAACTGAGTTGTCCCCACAATTCAGAAAAAGGAGTAACAGATGAGCCGATTTAAGAGGCTATCGCATGTCATATGGCACTGTCAATATCATATAGTCTGGGTGCCGAAGTACCGATTCCGCATCCTGAAAAGCCAGGTTGCCGAAGAGGTCGGGGTTCCTGGTCCCAATCTGAGCGCGCTATTCGGTGTTACTGAATCGATCAGGCCTTGATCGCCTCTTCAATCTCCTCAAACTGGTTGATGCGTACACTGCCGTCCGGAAAGCGGGCCACAACCTCCAGGTCCCCCCCCATGGCCTTGATGACGCTGCGCAGTGTGGATATATACATGTCGGTCCGTTTTTCGATCCGGGACACATTTGACTGGTTAGTGTGGAGGGTTCGGGCCATTTGTTCCTGGCTCATTTTCCTGGCCTGGCGTAATTCCTGTAGCGGCATCTCTTTCATGAGTTGGCGGGTCTGTTCCTCTGCCTTGGCGCGGGCCTCCGGCGCCATTTTTGCGCGCAGCGTGTTATACGGTTTTGCCATGTCTAACTTCCTCCTTCCTGCTCCAAATTCATCGGTGTATTCAATGTCCCATGCCATAAAGATATATACCTTAGAAGTCATATTTGGGCAAATATTTTTTGGTTGGAGAGGAGAACACCCGACACCCCTGAAATCCAGTGCTGTATCGCACAAGTTCCATAAAATATGGATCTTCTTCAACCACGATGCTTTTATAGCTGTTCTGAAACAGGTGCCCCGACCTTTTGTGGCGCTTGTTGAAATTCACAGCGTACCCGGTCGTCAATCGTTGCCTTACAGTTGACAGATGCGTTTGCGCTGGGTTTCTTCGCGCTGGGTGGGGGCATTAAGGGGAAGGGCGGGGTGGGGATGGCGTGACGCGTGCCGTCAGGTTGCGCCGCGCATGCACGATGCATGATTTCCTGCCTTGCTTGAATCTCTTCCCTTAGTGAGTATAGTTGGAAAAGTTTAACCTGCGGTGCGCCAAATCGGTTCACCCTGCTTACCAGTCAAACGGAGGAAGATATGAAAGAGTCCGATCGCGCGACCTTTTCTGAGGTGAAGGGTGCTGGGAACGGCTGGCATGCGACCGCAATGAAGCGGATCAAGGGATGGGGTTCGCTGGTTCTGTCCGCCCTGCTCCTGATAGCATTAGCGACACCTGCCCTGGCTGCTCCCTGTAAACTGGCCGCGGGTGCTTTCCATGGCGTGGCGCTGCACAACGACGGGACTGTATGGACCTGGGGCTATAACCGATGGGGTCAATTGGGCAACGGTACCACGAACAGCAGCGCGACCCCCGCCCGGGTACCGGGTCTGACGGGGGTGATCTCGGTTAAGGCAGGAGAGAGCTTCACTGTCGCTTTGAAAGGCGACGGGACCGTCTGGACCTGGGGGGAAAATGTCGCGGGTCAGTTGGGTAACGGCACCGATGTCGGAAGCGCTACCCCGGCGCAGGTGTCGGGGCTGACGGGGGTGGTCTCCATAGGCGCGGGGTTGATGCATACTATGGCGGTGAAAAGCGATGGAACTGTCTGGACCTGGGGGAGCAACGGCCAAGGCCAGCTCGGTAACGGCACCACAGGCCAGGCCACCCTTCCTGTTCAGGTCTCCGGTCTGACGGGGGTAACCGACGTTTCGGGCGGGCGGGATCACACGGTGGCATTGAAAAATGACGGCAGCGTATGGTGCTGGGGGGGGAATACCCGCGGGCAACTCGGTATCGACACCATTACCCGCAGAAAGACCCCGGTAATGGTGTCGGGCCTTTCCGGAGTAACCGCGGTTGCCGCGGCGGAAAACCAGACCATGGCGCTCAAAAATGACGGCAGCGTCTGGGCTTGGGGGGCCAATGACGTCGGCCAGTTGGGTAACGGAACCCGGACCGATTGGACGACCCCCGTCCCGGCGGTCGGGCTTCCCGGCCCGGTTGCCGCCCTCGAACCGGCTATGTACCATACCGTTGCCCTGATGGAGGACGGGACTGTCTGGTTCTGGGGGTACAAAGTGCTGGTGAACGGCTATCCTGATCAGGATAACGTCGCGCCGGAGCGGGCAGCTGCTGTTTCCGGAATAACCGCCGTCGCTTCGGGCAATGGTTTCATCCTGGCACTGGCAAAGGACGGCTCTATCGCTGCCTGGGGCGAAAACGGGGACGGGGAACTCGGGAGCGGTGCTCCAAGCTACCGACTGGTGGCTGCGCAAGTGCCGGGACTCGACATGGTTTCCGCAGTCTCGACCTCCAGTTTCCACACGCTGGCCCTGAACAACGACGGCACGGTGTGGGGCTGGGGCGCCAACTCCTATGGCATGTTGGGTAACGGCAGCACGATTCACAGCATTGCCCCGGTGCAGGCGGTGGGGCTATCCGGAATGGCCCGGGTTTCAGCGGGGGGCGCCTTCAGCCTGGCGCTCAAGGGAAACGGCACGGTCTGGTCCTGGGGGAACAATAACTATGGGCAGTTGGGAAACGGCAGCAGCACCGGCAGTACGACTCCCCTGCAGGTTCCGGGGTTAAGCGGTATGACCGCCGTTGCGGCCGGCAGCGACTTCGCCTTGGCGGTCAGAAACGACGGGACGGTCTGGGCCTGGGGCAACAACGATGATGGCGAACTGGGGCGCACGGATGTCGCCCAAAGCGCTACGCCACTGCAGCTACCCGGGCTTTCCGGGGTGGTTGCCGTCTCGGCAGGGAATCACCATGGCATGGCGCTGAAAAATGACGGAACCGTCTGGGTCTGGGGGGCTCATTTCTACGGCGACACCTCCAGCAGGAGCCTGGTGCAGGTAGCGGAGTTCGGCATCGCGACCCGCATCGCTGCGGGCGCCATTCACAGCCTGGTGTTGGATAGCGTAGGCGTGGAGGGATGGGGCAGCAACGGCTCCGGAGAACTCGGTGACGGGACCACGACCGAGAGGGTGGCTCCGGTGAAGGTAGGGGCTCTTTGGGGAACGGTGACGGATATCGCGGCGGGTTCTCATTTCAGCTTGGCCTTGAAGGACGACGGCACGGTCTGGTCCTGGGGGAATAATGACCACGGCCAGCTGGGGATCGGCAGCACCACCTCCAGCGCCTACCCGTGGCAGGCACTGCAACTCTCCAGCGTGATCGACGTCGGAGCCGGAGCATATCACGCCGTGGCCGTGAAGACGGACGGGACGGTCTGGGCATGGGGGGATAACAGCTCCGGGCAGCTGGGGACCAACCCGGGGTGGCTGCCGGTACCGACGCTGGTCAATCTGGGTCCGCAGGTAGCCACACTCACCGTCACCATTACCGGCAACGGCATCGGTTCGGTGCACAGCGACCCCCCCGGGATCGCCTGCGTCAGTTCGGCATGCAGCGCGGTCTTCCCCTACGGCACGGAGGTCACGCTCCAGGCGACCAGCGGCACCGGCACGGTCCTGGCCGGTTGGGGGGGGGCATGCACCGGCACGGGCGACTGCGTCCTCGCCATGACCTCCGACAGGGGGGTGTCGGCGGCCTTTACCGTGGCATACCCGGTACGGATCGGCAGCATCGGGTATAACTCACTGGCGGCAGCCTACCTCGCGGCAACCAATGGCGCGCTGATCATGACACGCGACGGCGACTTCCTGGAGAGCCTTACCGTGAACCGGAATGTCTCTGTCAAACTAAGCGGGGGGTACTATACCGACTTCAGCGGTAGGAGCGGATTGCCCACCAGGTTGTTGGGGAGACTCATCATCCGCGCGGGGACGCTGAGGGTGGAAAGAGTAAAGGTGAACTGACAGCCGCCCACCATCGGGAAATCTGCCGGTCCCGGATTCGTTCAGTGGAGAGTACGGGCACAACGAAAAAGGGGTTAGCTGTTAAAGCTAACCCCTTTCTCTATTTTGGAGGCGGCGCCCCCGGGGGGGAAGGCAGACGTCCATGAAATTGTGCGTTTCCTTGGTCATGGGCAGGAATAGAGGGGGAAACGCATGAAATCATGGACGTCCCCCTAACCCCTCCGGTTTGAAAATTAAACTTTTGCCACCCGGATGATCAGTTTGCCGAAGTTCTTTCCTCCCAGCAGGCCGATGAATGCCTCGGGTGCGTTTTCCAGGCCGTCGACTATGTCCTCTCTGTATTTGATTTTGCCATCCTTTACCCGGGGCATCATGTTCTCAAGGAACTCGGCGAAGCGGTGCCCGTAGTCTTCGTAGATGATGAAGCCCTGCATCTTGATACGCCGGGCAAGGAGTGTACTCATCAGGAGTGGCAGTCGGTCCGGCCCTTCCGGCAGAGTGGTGGCGTTGTAGTGGGCGATCAGTCCGCAGACCGGTACCCTGGCGGAGGTGTTGAGGAGCGGCAAGACGGCGTCGAAAACGGCGCCGCCAACGCTTTCGAAGTACACGTCGACTCCTTTTGGGCAGGCCGCGGCCAGTTGCGGCGACAGTTCGGCACTGTGATGGTCGATGCAGGCATCAAACCCGAGTTCGTCGACGGCAAAGCGGCATTTCTTCGCGCCGCCGGCGATGCCGACCACCCGGCATCCGCTTTGCTTGGCGACCTGCCCGACCACCGAGCCTACGGCACCGGTTGCTGCTGCGACCACGACTGTTTCTCCCGCATTTGGTCGGCCGATATCCAGCAGCCCCATGTAAGCGGTGAAACCGGGCATCCCTAGCACCCCCAGTGCGTAGGAAGGGTGTGTGAAGTCGGCGCCGAGTTCGATAAGACCGCTGCCATCCGAGAGTGCGTAATCCTGCCAGCCACAGTAACCTACCACCATGTCGCCGCTCTTGAAACCGGGATGGTTGGAAATTTCGACGCGAGACACGGTGCCTCCGACCATTACCTCTCCAATCGCCGTAGGTGCTGCATACGAGGGCCTGTCACTCATGCGCATCCGCATGTAAGGGTCCAGCGACAGGTAGATGGTGCGTAACAGTACTTGTCCGGCGGAGGGGACCGGTATCGGTACTTCTTCGAGACGGAAATTGTCCGGAGCAGGTGCCCCGACCGGACGCGACTTCAGCACGATTCTGCGGTTGCTATGCTTGCTTTGAGCCATTTTGTCACTCCTTGAACAGAATGAAATTGCCCAGACTCACTAGGCATAGCAATAGCTTATCACCCTTTCCCTTGCACCGCTCGTCTACCCTGGCTCTCAGGTTTGATCTAATGGGGGGAGGGAACTCCCCCCCTCAAGGCCTTTGCCAGCGGCCTCCAGTGGACGATGTGAATCTGTCGGCAGGCCCTCGTGATGGAAACGTAAAGCAGGTTCCGATCCAGCTCGGTCTGGCGGAAATCGCTCTCGCTCGGATCCCAGAGCACGACGTTGGTGAACTCCAGCCCTTTCACCTGGTGACTGTTGACGACGAGGACGCCGGGCTCGAAGGTGATTACCCCCTCGTCGTGCAGACCGGTCACCCCGGCAAGCGCCGCATGGATGAGCCTGATGTCCGCCTTCTTCTTGCAGATGACGGCGGTAAGCGCCTGCGGGGCGGCGCCGGAGAGTTCGCCAATGAGGCTCCGCAGTTTCCCGGAGGCTTCGGCAAAGTCGCGCACCTCGTGGAACTCAGCGACTCCGGGATGCGTCTTCGAGGTGTCGACCGGCTGGCCGCTCACCCGGGCGGCCAGTTCCATGATCTCGCGTGCCGAGCGGTAGGAGAGCGACAGCGTCTCCTTGTCCAGGCCGAGCGAATTGAGCGCCCCCTTGAAGTTGGCGAAACCTTCGGCATCGACGAAACTGAGGATCTTCTGCTTTTCGTCGGCGCAGACGGTGAGGCTGCGGCGCGCGGAACTGGCGGCGAGGATCGCCTCCAGTTCGAGCTGGCCGAAATCCTGCGCCTCGTCGACGACGATGTGATCATAGAAGTTGAAGGCTCCGGGCACCGTCGCCTCCGGTGAGCGGCGCAACTGGCAGAGCCGTAGCAGGATGCTCACATCCGAAAAGGACATGATGCGGTTCCTGGTGTCGATCTTTCTCCCCACCTCGTTCACGAACGCCTCCCGCTCCCTTGTCACCGGGAAGAGCGCCTCGACAAGGTACGGCTGGGTATAAAATCTCCAGAGATCGACGACGGGATCCATCTTCCTGCTCTCAGCCACGTAGCGCGCCAGGAGTGCGGACAGGATGCTGTTCTTCTTCTGGGCGCCGAAGGGATCATCGAAGGATGTCTTCACCGTCACACCGAGCGCGCTCAGGGCGGTCAGCGCCCAGGCGCTGAAGGTGTCGACGCGGGTGGCACCCAAAAGCTCGTTCGAGGTCCTCTTGACGTAGTCGCGCAGAGTCCTGTTGAACATCAGCACCAGGCAGCGCTCCTGGCGGAAGAGCTCCGGCTGATCGAACTGGAGATAGGAGAGCCGGTGCAGGGCGACGGTGGTCTTGCCGGTCCCAGTATAGTGGTCCCCAAAACGAGGACAATAGTTTAAGATGATGGCCTGTCCAGACAAAGAACAAGCTGAGGAGCAGGCTATGAGCGAAAAAAACCGAAAAACATTTACCGGCCCATTCAAGGCAAAAGTGGCGCTTGAGGCAATCCGTGGCGTGAAGACTGTCAACGAGATCGCACAGGAATTCGGTGTCCACCCGACCCAAGTGAGCCAGTGGAAGAAGGAACTTCAAGAATCCGCTGCCGGCGTCTTTGAGGGCAAGCGTGGCCCGAAACCGGTAGACCCTTCATCCTCCCAGGATCGGCTCTACTCCGAGATCGGGCGGTTGAAGATGGAACTCGACTGGCTAAAAAAAAAGCTGGGGACCAGCCTTTAGCTGACCGCAAGCGGTGGGTGGCCCCCGATAAGTCCTTGCCGTTGACCAGGCAATGCGAACTGGCGGGAGTCGCTCGTTCCACCGTATATGCCCCTCCTGTTGCTCGGGAGCCGGACGCCTTGACATTGTTGCTATTGGCCGCGATAGATGCTGAATACACCCAGCACCCGTTCTATGGAAGTCGCCGGATGGTGGTGTTTCTCATCTCTCTGGGGCATATCATCAATCGGAAGCGAATCCAGCGGTTGATGCGGATCTTGGGCCTCGCAGGCATGGCTCCAGGACCAAACACGAGCCGCCCCCATCCACAACACAAGATCTATCCATACCTGCTCAGGGGGGTGCCCGTTGTTCGCCCAAACCAGGTCTGGAGCACCGACATCACTTATGTCCGCCTGGAACGCGGCTTCGTCTACCTGACGGTCGTAATCGACTGGTATTCTCGCAAAATACTCGCTTGGCGGTTGTCGAACACCCTTGACGGCAGCTTCTGTGTCGAATGCCTTGAGGAGGCGCTGCAACGGCATGGGACGCCGGAGATTTTCAACACCGACCAAGGATGCCAGTACACCGCTGATGCCTTCACCAGTGTGCTGCTAGCGCATGGCATCGCCATCAGCATGGACGGGCGCGGGCGGGCCTTGGACAATATTTTTGTAGAACGATTCTGGCGTACCATCAAGTACGAGGACATTTACCTGAAGAGCTATGGCAGCGTCCCTGAGCTGATGCTGGGCCTGACGGAATACTTCAGGTTTTACAACACTGAAAGAATGCATCAGTCGTTGGGCAACATGACACCGAATGATGTCTACCAGACCGCCCGCGGCGGCGGAGCAATGATCGTGGACAAATGGAAAACAGCTGAAGCAGCATAGACCGAAAACGGAACAGATTCGGGGCAGCGCCGAGCCGCTGCGCGACCGGCTACCATCTAAAACTCCACCCCCTTTTGTCTTGACAATGGGGTCCACTCAACCCCAGTACCCCACCCCAGTGGCAGCTCACGTTTCCTGTGTGAAATGTTACCTCGTTATTTTTAGCCGGGAGCAGAACGCCAAGATCGGTACTTTACTTTTCGTGTATGTTGTGAGAAAGATTACTCCATAATAATAAACTGCCAAGCGTAGGTCGAGATAGCAAGAAGCCGAAACCACATGTTAAACATGGCGAAACGGATTACTCGAATGCCGCTCAAGTTGATCCCCGTGAACTAAAGGTGTATGTCGAACAGGTGCTAAAGATAATTTGCTTCTAAATTTAGTAGGTTTACGGTGGAGAGCATTAAAAATGGAACATTCACAAATAGTGACCGCAAAAGAGTTGGAAAACTATTCAGAGACTAGAGACAGTGAAGCCATCATCCCTGAATTGGTTTGGATGCTTGTCAATGAATCTGTCTCTGATCTTACTACATGTCGCATCCCTTATGGCGATGCCATTAATCAGCCAGGCTGGGACGGTCTGGTGGAGACGGAAAATGGATATCGCCAATTTGTACCTAAGAAGAAAAGCTACTGGGAAATTGGCACTGGCAACAATCCTCAAGACAAGGCAACTAAGGATTTTAAAAAGCGCACAGATGAAATGATTCTAGAGGAGCGGCAGGTGGCTTCATACGTTTTTGTTACGCCACGTGGAGCTGGTTCAGGTGGTTGGAACGATCCTGCCCAAAAAAAATGGGTCAAAGCTCGAATGAAATTCTGCTGGCAGAATGTCAAGATTCTAGACGCCATTCAACTCGCAGATTGGGTGCGCGAATTTCCCGCCATCGGAAAGTGGCTATTGAAAAGAATGGGGCTCGTAAAGAAGGCAGCTGGCTTCACTACGCCAACAGAACATTGGGAAAACCTCCAGGCTCTAACTCAACATGGGGACCCACCTTTGCCGCCGGACATCTTCCTTATAGGCAGAGACAAAGCTTGTGCTGAAGTTCAACGCCTGTTTCGCGGAGAGATTGGGCAATTGGCGTTTTCTGCTGAAAGCGAACAGGATGTCGAAGATTTTATCGCGGCTTTTTTGGCTTCCCTTGAAGATGGGACAAGACATTCTTTCAGCAACAGATGCATATTCATAAAAGATGATGAGGCGTGGCTTTCGATGGTCACTCTGAAAACGTCTCACGTACTTGTAGCGCATCCGAAGCTCGACCTGGAGTCTTCAGGTGAGCAACTACATATGGCAGCAAAGAAAAACGGACATGCCGTTATTATCCCCATTTCCGGAGCTTGGTCGAGCGGAAGCGAAAGCCTCATTCCGTTGCGAAGCCCTTCTGCATCTATTCTCGAAAATACTCTGATTGGATGCGGATACAGTAACGAGAGGGCGCGTGAGCTTTCAGGAGCCGGGGCTTTATCTTTATCAGCATTGAAACGTCATCTTCGTGGTTTTGGTGAATTACCCCCGTACGCTACGTGGGAGAATGCTCGCGTATTGGCTCAAGCAGGACTTTTCGGTCGATGGAACGGTGCGAACCAATCCGACAAAGCGGCTGTGGAGACTGGAGTGGGAAAGCCCTATGGGGAGTGGATTGAGAGCGTTCGCCCTGAAACATTGCGCTCGGATACTCCCCTAACGCAGCGCGATGAAAACTGGAAAATGAATTTCCGTGCCGAAGCATGGTCAGCCTTGGGACCGAGGTTGTACGATGAGGACTTGGAACGCTTCAAAACTGTTGCGGTCGCCGTTCTTGGAGAACGTGACCCACAATTTGACTTGCCACGGGAGAAGCGATACGAAGCGAGTATCCATGGGAAAGTCCTAGAGCACTCCTCATCAATACGTAAGGGGCTGGCCGAATCATTAGCCCTTTTGGGAAGCAAACCAAGTGCATTGTCGTCTTGTACTCAAGGCAAAGCCGAACTAGTGGCAACCTTGACAGTACGGGAGTTGCTTACGGATGCTGACTGGGTTACCTGGGCTAGCCTGGATAGTTTGCTTCCTTTACTTGCTGAAGCCTCGCCAAATGAATTTCTGGCTGCTGTCGAAACAGCGCTTTTGAACCCCCCTAAAAGCCCTTTCCATGCCTTGTTTGCCCAAGAGGGATCTGGGATAACGGGCAGGAATCACACGAGCGGACTTCTATGGGCACTCGAAACGCTGGCTTGGCACCCAGATTATCTCTTGCGCGTTTCGATACTTCTTGCGGAAATGGCTTCCATCGACCCTGGTGGTCAGTATTCCAATCGGCCTGCTAACTCTTTGGCTGATATCTTTCTTCCCTGGCATCCGCAGACATGTGCCACTGTCCAGAAGAAGACGTTAACTGTGGGAGCTGTGCTACGCGAACAACCAATGGTTGGGTGGAAACTAGTTCTGGCGTTGTTGCCTAATTTTCATCAGGCAACATCAGGTACCCGTAAGCCAGCTTGGCGTGATTTTATCTCAGGTACTTGGTCTGAGGGAGTAACCAATCATGAGTATTGGGAACAGGTTGCAGGTTATGCTGATTTAGCAGTTCAAACTGCAGCTGTTGATCTGACTAAACTTGCAGAATTAATCAACCGATTGCCAGACCTGCCTGAGCCTGCTTATTCTCGTGTCCTTGAACACCTTTCCACAGCCAATGTTCTTGAGCTCCCTGAGCCTGAGCGCTTGTCACTATGGGAAGCATTGGTGGACCTTGCAGCAAAACACCGTAAATTTAACAATGCACAATGGGCAATGCCATTGGAGGCAGTTGCAAAAATTGAAGACGTGGCCGTTATGCTTTCCCCTAAATCACCTACTCTGCTTTACCGTCGCCTTTTCAGTAACCGAGAATCAAATCTGTACGAACAGGTAGGGGATTATGAAGAAAATCAGCGACAGCTTAATATGCGACGCCAAGCTGCAGTTCAGGAAATCCTGTTAGAAAACGGGATAATTGGCGTACTGGATTTTGCTCTCCAGGTGGCGTCACCTGAGAAGGTTGGTAATGCCCTTGGCAGCCTGGAATCAGATGACTCTGACTCAGTATTGCTACCTGCCTATTTGAAAGCTGAAAAAGCAATTTCAGCCTTTTTACGCGGCTTTGTCTGGGGCAGGTTTTGGTCGAGAAGTTGGCTATGGGTTGATGGTGTCGTAACCGGTGCATGGTCGGTAGAGGAGAAAGCAATCTTTTACTCCTCACTACCATTTGAGCGCAATACTTGGCAGCGGGCCGAAATTTCTTTAGGAGACGATGCCGCCGAATACTGGAAAATAGTAAATGCTAATCCTTGGGGCGAAAAAGTAAATCTGATCGAAGCGGTAGAAAAGCTTTTATGTAACAACCGGCCACATGAAGCGCTCCGGTGCCTCTATAGATTAATTACGGACAAGGCAAAATTAGAAACTAATCTAGTAATACGCGCATTGATGGACTGCTTGAAGATATCTGACACGTCAAGTGACATTGACCAATATGAACTTATTGAAATTATTAAGTGGCTCCAGGAAAATCCAGATTCTGACCCAAATGCTCTTTTTCAGATAGAATGGGCATATCTACCGGTTTTAGACCGTATAAATGAAGCCGCACCTAAGACTATTGAGTTACGTCTAGCTTCTGATCCGGGTTTTTTTTGGGAAATTATCAGGATGGTATTTAGGTCTGATAAAGACGATTCGATAGAGCAGCGACCGACCGTAGTTGATAAAAAAATTGTGCAGAATGCTTTTCGACTTCTTCATGGATGGCAGAGAGTTCCGGGTTCAGCAACTGGTAACTTTGACAGTACTGCATTCCAAACATGGCTTGCTGAAGTGAAGCGGTTGAGTATCCATTCTGGTCATCTTGGGATCTCGATGGATCAGGTAGGGAAGGTGCTTGCCTACGCACCGGCCGACCCAAGCGGACTTTGGATTGATAAAACAGTTGCCGAAGCACTCAATTCTAAAGATTCTACAGAAATGCGTGCCGGATTCACCTGCCAGCTATCCAATATGCGGGGTGTATTTACTTTTACCTCGGGACGAGACGAGCGTAAAATAGCGGCGAGATACCAAGATCAAGCGGAAGAACTTGAGAAGTATGGATACCACCGTTTTGCGACAGCTATGCGAGGACTCGCCAAAAGTTACGAACAACAGGCAGATCGCGAGTCGAATAGGAAACCCTTCGACGATTAAAAGACCAATCTTGGACGTGATTATGTGTGGTGAGGTGCGAAGAGTGACCTGCCCTCCCACTTCGGAAAAAGAGGCTAAGGATTTCACGTCCCATTCGGTCAGTGGCGTCCACTGCGCCAGTTCCTCGACGGGTGGATGATCCGTCTCGATCAGTGATTCCAACGGTAACCGCACCGTTCGAAGTACTGCTCCGCAAGATACCTCTCGTCGCTGCCGTTTGTATGGTACTCGCCAGAGCGGAGATCGCAGAGATCGGCGACGAAACCTCGCAACACCTCCGCCGGGTCGATCTGCACCATATCGCACAGATCGAGGAACTCGTCTGGAAGCTCCAGGGTCACGACCCGCCGGGCCTCCCTTTCCTTCTTTTTCTCCGCTTCTTTCTGTTTACTAAGAGAAAAACGGCGCAACACGCTGAAATTACACAAGCAAGAGATGTGGAGACCCACCGCATATAAGTTGTGGCTTTATCAGCTCTTGACAACTCCTCCTATCCTGTGGTTGATTAGCATAATTCCCATGAATGAAGCTTTAAGTTTACGACATCTCTAGCCTCAGCAGGTCAAGAGGTTACACCATAATTTGACTGGCGTTTTGATTGTATGATTAGAGGGTGCATATGATAGAGTTTGTACAAAAAACCGGTAAAGAGACCGTTGTCCTCTTTGTTCATGGGTTTATGGGTGGAAAGGAAACATGGCAGAATAGTAAAAATGAGAACTTCCCTGAGATGTTGCTAGCAAACAAGGAAATTGCAGATTATTTTGATTTTGCCTATTTCACTTACTTTACTGAATTCATAGAGAAAAAAACAACAAAAAAGCCACTTAAACTATTACGTATCCTATTCCCTAAACACATTCAGCCTGTAAAACAAAACGTAACAATCGAAGAGCTAAGCGAATTATTGGCTTCTCAAGTAAGATATGACTTAAATGATTATAAAAAAATAGTAATAATTTCTCATAGTATGGGCGGCTTAGTATCAAAATGTTTTATTTTGAATGAATTAAAAGAAAAATCAAAAAGCAGCGTGGTTTTGTTTCTTTCGCTAGCGGTGCCACATGCAGGCTCAGAGCTTTCAACTATTGGAAAGTTATTGCTGCAAAATACGCAAATTTCAGACCTTGGTCCATTAAGCGATATAATCAGGTATTTAAACCACCACTGGCTAAATACATCAAATTTACCACCGGCTAAATATTTTTACGGTCAATATGATGATGTGGTACCAAAAAATTCAGCCTTGCCGCTGGCAAACACGAGCGATGGCGTTGCTTGTGAATGTGACCATAGCAGTATATGCAAGCCAGAAAAGTTAGATTCATCGATCTACCGAGCAGTATTGCAGTCATTATTGGATTATAAAAAAAATTTAGATCATGCAAATGAATTATCTATAAAAGAATTAGCTTGTCCAGACCAGAGTTATATGGATGAGTTATTCGTATTAAAACTACTAATTGCTGATATTCATAATGTTACTATAAATAATGCAAAAACACTTTTTTATAATGCTGAATATATGAGGAAATATTACTCTGATGATGCAAGTTATGAAAGCTTAAACGAAATGTATATCAAAATACAAGATATTTATGGGCACCTATTTACGAAGTATGCAGGTGGGTCGATAAGTAATGGGCATCAACTGATAGCCGAAGTATACCAAAAAATTGAAGATCAAGACCATGAAATATTGAAGACATATTTGCCATTTGTACAGGCTTTGCATAAAAAGGGCATGATTCATCAGCTGGCAAATATTGCAGAAAAACAAATATGGTGGGACAAAGATCACTCACAGGCAACTATAAATGCTTACCTTAAGAATAAGGTGAAAGAATGATTCGTGAAATGTTTATAGAACCTGACAATGATTTGCATTTAAATTTTTGTACTGGTTTATTGCTGATACAAGAGTTGTGTAAAAATCAGCGAGGGAAACCAGTTTTAAACATAGAAAAATTTGGTATGTGTTTATTCCTAGTGAACCATCCTTTAATTTTGAATAGGGTGTTAGCTGGGCTAGGGAATAATCAGATTTATCTGGAAGCAGTTGAAATAGAAAATATTAGATCCTTGAACCCTAACATTGAGTTTGTCACACATAATACCAAGGTACGCGATCTTGTGAGGTTTATGATTATTAATGGACTAATCACAGTCACTGAGCCGGATACCTGTTTGTTACTGACTGAAAATGGTGAAATGGTAACGAAAGAAATGAATGGGTGGTTTCAGCAAAGGACCCAAATATTCGCTAAAAATTTAAAGTCAATTATTAATGAGCCGACCACAAAGCTTTTAAACATGACAATAAAATCCTTCAGGGCGTGATATGACTACAAATAGACATCAGTTGATAGTCCAGAAAGTGGTGGTTGTTGGGCATAATAAAAATTATGTAGTCGACTTTGATTGTGGTTTGAATATAGTATACGGTGATTCTGATACTGGCAAATCAACGGTTGCTCACCTTATAGATTACTGTCTAGGGGCAAAGACTTTTGATCTTTACGACGAGATTGAGGTGGCAGCACTGCATTGTTTAATGCAAGTTAGGCTCCGTGAAGATGTCTATACAATAAAAAGAGATATCTTCCGACCCAATGATTTTGTAGAGGTATATCGAGGTGAATTTGATGCTATATCCGAGGTATTCCCCATGGTGTTTGGGCCTGACTATTCCACGCAAGGGCCACAGGGGTATTACTCGGACTTTCTGCTTGAGGCTTTAGGGTTGCCTGTAGTCAAGGTTAAGGAATCCCCCTCCAAGGCCGATTCTAGAATGACCAGGCTTAGTTTCCGTGATCTGATGAAATACATGTATCTCGATCAAGATGATGTGGGTCACAAATTCCTGTTGTCTCACGGGACTGCGGCATACCCCGTTGCTACTAAAAACAAGGAGTGTTTTAAGTATATTTTTAATTTATTAGATTCGCAAATTACTGATATTCAAGGTGAAATATCTGAAAAAACGCAAAAACGGAATGCATTGGAGGAAAAGTTAAGGTCAGTACAAGCATTCTTTAGAGATACAGATTTTTACACAATGTCGATTTTGCAGGAAAAGATTGATGACCTCACCAAGCATGAAGAGGCTGTAGATGAAGAAATATCAAAATTAAATTCTAAAATGTCATCAAATACTGGTCTGCATAACGAACTCCGTGAAACTGTACAAGCTATTGATGGTCAACTCAAGGAAAATTTACAGCAACAAAGGATTGTTCAAGGTAATATTGAACGATTCGTAAAACTCAAAAACGAATATGTTAGAGATATCCAAAAGATAAAATCTTCAATACAGGTTCAGGAGCGGGTTGTTGGTGTAGTTACCGAGGGCAGATGTCCTGTATGTGATGGAACTATACAGTGTAATTCAACCAGATTTGATATAATAAGTTTGGGTGACAAAAAAACACAGCTTTCATTGCTCAACATTAGGGCCAAAGATGTAGCGCTACTTATAGATAAAGATCGAGTTGAACTGTCTGCTACTGCTACTGAATATGATAAGCTATCCTCGCAATTAAATTCTGCTGCTCGGTTGTTGGACTCAAAAACAAAAGAGTTTATTTCTCCTTTTGTGTCTCAGCGTGATGGGTTGATATCACAAAAAGCTTCAATCGTTGAAACTAGAAAGCAGCTACACTATCTGTCCAAGTTACGTAGACAACAAGAAGTGTTGCATCAGGACATTGTTTCACTTGGTGAAATTGTGACTCAGCTACAAGACCAGTTACGACTTCTTCAAGCTGGCATGCCGTCCTCTACAAAAGTCGTTGGTGATGTTGGGGATATATTAAATGATTTCTTGAAAATGGTATCAATAAAACGAAGAAGCGGTGTTGGAATTGATCAAAAAACCTTTTTACCAGTTTTAAGAAATAGGATTTATCACACTATTACGTCCGGTGGACTAAGGACAATCTTGTCAATTGGTTATTATTTGTCTTTGCTCAAATACGGCATCACAGATGGATCAAATCTTCCACCATTTTTCATGGTTGATACTGTAAGTAAGTATCTGAGAAAGACAAAAGACAAGTATAAAGCTGATACAAATGAAGTGGAAGATCAGAAAGAAGGTCTCAGTGACCCTGAGAAGCTTCAAAATATGTATAAATATTTATTGTCTTTACATGAGTTGTCCATCAAAAAAGCGGTTCCTATGCAAATAATTATAGTCGATAATGATCTGCCTGTTGGTATGGAAAAAGAGTTGCGTAGGTTTGTACGTGCTAGATTTAGTACAACCGGCATGAAGGGAGTTCCTGTTGGGTTTATAGATGACGCTGATGAGTTACTGTCACACTGAGTGATATATAGGCGCAACGAGGGGGACGCCCCTGCGAACGTTGGCAACGAGGGGGACATTCTATAGTCTCCCTGTCAACTAAAAACCTGTTCTTTGATATATCAGCAAGTTACTCCTGGGTGCGGAAACTAGGACGCACCTCTCCCGTTGTTCTCTCGATATGGCGAGTTCTCTCACTTACGGCGAACCTTGAGGATAATCGTTACTGATATCCGACGTCCCCCGCCCGCCAGCGGAACGGGGTCGTCAATCATTCCTTATCCAACCTTCAAGATTCAGTGAGAGGCCCAGCTTTGTCCCTCCCGAGGTCTATGCCTCAACGTCCATGCACGGGCTCATCTCGCCAACTGCCTGCTTCTGGGTAAGCTGTCTTACCCGCTGAAGCAGGAAGCTTCAAATTTTTCTCCGGTCTTCATCAGGGTCCACGCGACGACCAGCAACTTTGCCGCCAGCTTAACCTTCATTTTCAGCCTGATTCCGCATTCGAGTTCCCGACCTTGAATCAGTTTGCTGAAATAGCCTCTGATCGCCGAGTTTTTTGAGGAAGCAATCATCGCAGCCTGTACCAGGGCATACCGCAATGCCGCCTTCCCCTGTTTTGAGATCACCGCTTTGGCTGTATCGCTGGTCTGGCCACTTCGGGAAGCACTGAGATCGAGACCGGCCAGACGCAATAACTGCTTGCGGTTTACAAACCGTGACGCGTTGCCGATGGCAGCCAGCACCATGGCTGAAACGATTGGGCCGAAGCCGGGAATTGTGAGGAGGCATTGATACGCCGGGTAGGTCTCCGCGGTCGCCGCCATGCGCTTTTCGGTATCTCTGATGTCTTCGATGACCGACTTAAACCGCCGCACGAGGGTCTGAGCTTCCCATCGGGCTGCGTCATGAACTTGGCATCCTGCCGATCTGCTGGAGATTTCCCAGAGTCCGCGCAGGCGCTTTTCTTGTGCGACGGTGACCTTTCGTGCCGTGACGAGTTTGACGAATTCTTCAAACTCCATCGCCGCTATGTCTTGCGGATCGAGGCAGTGCTGAGCGATTGAGAGGACTATATCGTTCGGCTGACCAGGGTGGATCGTCAGTTTGTCCAGCTCTGGAAAATATTGTGCGAAGACGTTGTTTCTCAGGCGCATCCGTAACGCATGCTCTTCTTTTTTGAGTCTGCTTCGGAATGCAATCAAGCTCCTTAACTCTCGCAGGCTCTCCTCAGGGATATCGTAGTAGAGGCAGCGTCCCTGGCCGACAAGATCGGCGACGTTGGCGGCGTCCTTCTTGTCGTTTTTATCCCAGCGGCCATCCAGCATCGCTCGATTTCTTGCTACGGCTATGTTGGACACGTAGACCACATGCTCCTGATTCCTGATCAGATACTCCGCTAGTGGTTTATGGTAGGATGCCGTTGGTTCGACACCGTACACGACTTCGGCCAAGCCGTGCTGCTTTTGAAGATCTCTGACCAATGCCCGAAGGCTCTCAAACCCTGTTACGGTGTTGTCGATTACCAAATTCTTTCGGAGCGTTCTACCATTGGGAGTTCCAAAAAAAGCATGATGCGTATTCTTAGCAATGTCTACGCCGACGAGCAGGTACCTCTCGGAGCCTCTAACAGACGCTTTCAGGGATCTGAACAGCGTCAACCGATCATTCACGTCATTCATACAGTCCTCCTGTCAGTGGAATAAATGACCACTCAATAACAGGGAACACGAGAATTAACAAGGCTGATAAAACATATTTTTTTGTAGTAACTTCAGGGGCTTTGGCTCGTTCTGTTTTAAAATATAACGCCCCTGCGAACGTTGGCAACGAGGGGGACGCCCCTGCGAACGTGCGAAAGTCACCTCTGCTTCCTTGGCCCTGGTAAATTGGATACCTCGCATGGCAAGTTCATAGCGTGATTTCAGCAGGTTCCGAAGGATTCGCATGTTCGCAGGGGCGTCCCCCTAATTGCCCGTGAAAAAAACATTTATACGGAATTTGCTAACGCGAAGGAGTTAATTCAGAAGGTCAGCGTTGAGCCTAAAGCCTTTGACTATGATTTTGCAGCTCTTGGAGATCCAATAACTCTATTGCTTCTGACATTGCATTTCATATGTTGCAAGAAATCAAGAATCTCCCCCGTCAGTGACGTAGTGTGGCTCTATTGCGGCTTGTTCTGTGAATGTGCGTGCAATTTTGACCCAGCATAGGTGCAGAACCGTGACCCACATGAGACGTAACATGATGATCTACCATGCAAGCGAATGTAATGGTGGGTCTGCCTGCGCACGATTCTGGATCACTCCTATTTCGAGCAATATTCACCAATGCAAGCCCATCGTCCGTTGCTGAGCTCGCGAGTTGGCTATTGTTTAACAAAAATGTTGTCGCTGTGCCAGAAATGAGACCTGAACCACTAAGGATATCTATGAAGCCAGAAGAGATATTTTCACGAGTTGTCGGGAATGCCTTCGATTTTCTAGGAAAAGCGCTAGCGGAGTTCGAGAAAGAACCGAAATACTCTGTGATAAATTTTCATGCCGCTGTTGAACTATTTCTCAAGGCTCGTCTGATGCGCGAACATTGGTCCCTGGTGGTGAGCAAGCCAGAAATCGCAGATTGGAAGCAATTTATTTCCGGCGATTTTCACTCTGTAACAATCAGAGAAGCTAGGACTCGCCTCGATTCAATAGTGCAGGACGGTATTTCTCAGCAGCAATACGACTCATTCCTTCGGCTTACAGGTCATCGTAATAGGATGGTCCACTTCTTTCACCAAGGCCAACATGATAAAAAGAGTGAGCTTCAGAAAATCGTCGCGGAGCAGTGCCGTGCCTGGTATTACCTGCACCAATTACTCTCGCATCAATGGGCGGAGACATTTACTGATTACCAAAAGCAGATAAAGGCTTTTGATAAAGAAATGCGAATGATTCGGCATTATTTGAAGGCCAAATTCGAGGATTTGACCGCAGTTATAGCGGATAAAGTTAAGGGAAATGTCGCTTTTCACAAATGCCCTTCCTGCGGTTTTAAGTCATTACAAGAAGATGGCCTCGAATTCGAGTGTCTGGTTTGCGATCTGAATAAAAACGGAATTACCCTCAGTTGCCCACAATGTGCTAAGAGCATTACGATGTTGGGTGAGCCGTGGCAAAAATGTACAAAATGTGGGTACACAATAGAACCTGATGATGTAAAAGCAGAACTTACAAAAGATCTATTTATAACAAAACACAATATGTATGACCTTAACCACGCCAATTGTGGCGATTGTGAAGGTTACGAGACGATCGTTGAGGTGGATGGACAATGGTTTTGTACACAGTGCTTTACCCGATTCGAAATTTCCGATATCAGTCAATGCGGTTGGTGCAACGAGTACACTACTGGTGACCAAGAGGACAGTTACTGGCGAGGATGCGGGTTTTGTGATGGGAAGTCTGGTTGGGACAGCGATAAGGATAAGGATTAAACGAAAGCCGGAATGAGTCGGTTGCTAAGATTAGAGCTAATATAGGTGTGAGCTGGAGTCGAATTCTACCTTATTCAGCATCCTAATTGACCCGGTGCCAAACGTAAGTTCAGTAGGTTGCGCTGTACGGGTAGGCCAAACTAAGCGCCGATGATGGATCAGATTTGGAATCCAGTTCTGAGTGTACCCCCTTAACAGTGTGTCTATCGACACTGGGCAAGATCGGTCCCAAAAACAATTGATTATTTTGTCTGAAAAATTAATTTTATTAATAACTTTGTGAAGTTGTAACGTCAGGGGATAGGAAAGCCCGTGCATGCGTAGCAGATGAAACTCCTAGCTCAATGAGCACCCTAAGATTCCAGAGAAATCAAGAGGGAAGTATAGATGCCTTTTAAATTGACGCTCTTTAGTCGCAAACTAGTTGCATCTGTTGTGTCATCTAAATCACAACTTACCAGATTTGACTATGCTAAATATATTGTGCTTTTTACTTTGCTCCTACATTCGAATACATTTGCGGCTGAGAAAAAAATAGACGTCTTAGATAAAGAGTTAAAACTTGTATTTACAATCAAAGAACCTAATGTTATCGAACCCAGAAGCCTGTACAAAGATATATTTTTTTACCCCGGTGATAAAGTTTTTATAAATGCAGGTGGGTGTGTTCAGACTGGAGGACTTGGGAGGACTTGGAAGAGGTATGTGAACCCAAGTGGGCCTAAGTCGGATAAATTTTACCATGGTTTAATTCATATTCCAGGATCTACTAATGGAACTGGTCTAGTTCGAACAAAGGATGTGATAGGAAAAGAGATAAAAATTAATGACGACCTACCTGGGTTTGATACGTCAAAACTCTATCTCAATTTGGGCTACGAGGATGATAAGTATTCGGACAATGGTTATTGGGGAAGGTCTACAATATGGAGATACGACGATGGAACCGAAGAACAATGTAAAGGGGAGGGCAATGCCTACATAGAAATCACTATTATTCGCACCAAAAAACCACCAATACCATTTGGAAAGAGAACCATCAAGTAAGGAGATTTTAAGTGAAGCTTGTATATGCCATAATCATATCTTTTTTCTTATGCTCATGTTCCAAAATTTACTTTTATGATCTATATCCCAGTCATTATTTAGATGATAAAGGAGGTACAGAAAGTGGGATCGACAGATATTCAAAGGAAAAAAAGCTAATAGGTAACCCATCTGCTGGCATTCCGGATGAGATAATAGATTCTCTTCCAGTGGAATTTCAAATTCTGAGCCACCTTGGAATGTTGATATGCGTACAAGATCCTTCCGGATACAAACAAAATTTAATATTTCCCGGATATTCTGTTGTACGGCATAGTGAAAATTTAAAAATGAATAAAGAAATACTTGAAAAGAATGGCTATATTGCGCATGCAAGCGAGGCTTATCTTGATACGGTTTGCTTTATGCCAGAACATCGAGATACTTTCAAGTACATAGATCATGAATACCTATCTGATTGGGGTTACTTTCTGGAAAGCTGGAGCGTCAGATACATCCTCATAGAGCAGATAAGGCGCGACATCAATGAAATATCCAATAATATAAGCAATGAAGGTAAACTTATACAGGCATTAGAATCTTCAGTAGCAGCAAAGACCGCAGAATTATTAGAAATAGAAAACCATCTTCGAGAAGTTGAAAAATCACTATTAACCCGTCGACCTATGATTTTAAGGGATAACCCTCCGGAAGTAAATGCCGTTATAGAATATAAGAGGGAATTAGACTTTCTTCGTACAGTCTTTCCTGAAATGCTCCTCAATATTGCTGGAAAGCCGTGGGTTGACAAGGAGGCCCTTTCCAGAAATTACATGGATCCATACCTTAATGCTGATCTTGTGAAAAGCCTAGATTTAGCTTACAAGATTTTCGCAGATCCAGATAACGCTGGTATTCCTCTTTCCCCTGAAATGATTCAAAACATCAAAGATAACAAGATTACTTTTCAAATCAGCTCTGCTGCAAGAACTCCATGGAACCAGTTGTCAATCAGAAATGAGCACAAGGCGGGGACATTAAGTTCTCTCCACCTCTTTGGGTTGGCCTTTGACTTGAAGCTAAATGGAATGGAATACGATGTAAGTATGAACGTTCCAAACCAAAATCAACTCGCCAAGTACAAAATCGTACTTGATACTTTTCAGATGTGCGGGTTAACGAGAACGCTTGATTTTACAGTTGTTAAAGAAAGAGGTCACTTTCAGTTGACCAAGTACATTGAGAATGTAATCAACAAAGAAAACAGAATGGAACTAAACTCACTCATCTTGCAGTTTATGAAATTATATAAAGAAGCAGCAGACAACGAAATCAAAAAGCAGTCTGACGAGTTCGATCATTCAGACTCTTTCCGTGATACTTTATTATCAATACGAAAAGATATTAAGGATAAGTTGGACAAGCGTATAATAGAACTAGCGAAAATTGATGATAAGCTTAAGCTAGCTAAAGAAAACCTTGCAAAAAAACAAAGAGAACTAGCAGAGAAAATTGAAAAAAACCGAAAAAAAGATAATGGTGATCGTGACGATAGCCATAGAGAACCTAAAGAACGTCCGTCTACGACTCCTAGACCAGAAAAGCCTGAAGCAAAAAAACCAAAACCTGAGAAACCGAGACCATCACAGCCTGACAGGCCGCGTAAGGAGCCGCCAGAAATTAAACCTGGAATACTTGGTTAGGTGGTACCTTACAGTAAGCCTGCAAGAACTTCGTAGATTTTGCAAGGGGTAATACGTACGGTCTGGGAGAATCATAATAAATTGACAGCCAACGCACTTTATGGCACAATCCCCTTTCATAATGCGCATGTTAGTGCACATTATGAAAACGATTGGAGTGATATGCCGCCGCCGATGAAGTTTGAACCCACCCACCACCGATAAACGGACCCACCTGATCGTTGCCGACTACTGCCGACTTCTGCCGAGCACCGATCTCAAGAGACCCACCCCGATTTTCCTACCAGCCAACTCCCCTCATCAAATAAAATCCTCCATTGTTTCCCACATCACCAGGCGGAGAAAACGATGGAACAGAAGACTCGATCCAGGAAGCGGCCCTGCCGTGTCTGCGGCAAGTGGTTTTCTCCCAATCCTCGATTGGGCGACCGGCAGAAGACTTGTGGCGCCGATGAATGCCAGCGGCAGTGGCACACCACAAAATGCGCCGAGTGGAACAGGCAAAACCGCTCCTACTTCAAGGAGAACTATCTCAAGAGTCGGGTCCAGTCCGCAAGCGACCATGCCGCCGGATATCCGCCGTCGCCGTCGTCGTCCAGCACAAATATACCGGCTAGATCCCCCTCTCCACTACACTTGCCCCGAGAAACCGTTCAAGAGGTGATGGGGGCGCAACAACTCGTAATCATTGAGTATATCGTCCGAGTACTCTTAAGAGGCGTTCAAGAGGTGATCAGCACTCAACAGCCTGAAATACCTAACGAATCACGACGACTTGTGGCGGCGTCGAGTTTAAGAGGCGATAGCCAAGCCCCGCCCCGAGGGGTATCTTCTTCATGCTAAGAGAAGCGCCCTTTGCGTGAGGAGGGAGGCCCATGACTGCACCTGTCGCCAACGGTCATTCCCAAGAGACCGTGAACATCGCCACCGCCGAGATCGGCGAGCGGTTCGCGCCGTTGCGCATAGTGGAGCCGCAGGCGGAGCGGACCATGCTGACTTCCATGGAAAAGTACGGCCAGCTCACCCCGGTGGCGGTCTGCCGCATCGCCCCCGGCGAGCAGGAGCTCCTTGACGGCTTCAAAAGGCTGCGCGCCGCCCGGCAGCTCGGCCTCGCCGAACTCTCGGCCCGTCCTTTCGACCTCAGCATCCGGGCGGGGAAAGCCACCATGCTGCAGCTAAATCGTGTGGGCAGGGTCATCTCCGGGATGGAGGAGGCGCTCGTGGTGCACTCGCTGCACCACGAGGACGGCCTGAACCAAGTTGAGATCGCGCTGCTTTTGAACCGTCACAAGAGCTGGGTCTGCCGGCGCCTCGCGCTGATCGAGCGGCTGAGCGACGAGGCGCAGCAGATGATCAGGCTCGGGCTTCTTCCTGCGAGCCTCGGGACGGAGTTGGCCCGGTTGCGACGTCACAACCAGGACCTGTTGCTGGCGGCGGTCCGGGAGCACCACCTCAGCGTCCGTGAGACACGCATGGTGGTGAACTCTCTGGAGCACGAGCCGAGCCACAACCACGAGGCGATCCTGCGCGACCCACGCGGCTCCTTGTCTCCCGACCAGAACGCCTGCCCCGCTCCGCCCGAGGAAAAAGGGCTGAGCTGTGAGATGAAAAAAGTGCTGCGCAGGATCTTTGCCCTGGAAAGGAGCTGCCTGGATGTGGCGCTCCTGGTGTCCCGTACCGACCCCATCATGTTCGAGATTGACGAGGAAAAGCGCTTCAGGGCCGCCTGCGGCCGAGCCCTTCCGAGTCTTGCCCGCGTGGATAAGGAACTGCGCGGGATGGCGACCTACGGGAAAATGGGGGACCCATGACCGTCTTCATCCGAGGGCGGGCGGAGCTTGAACAGGAACTCGTCATCCTGAACACCCAGAAGGGATGGTCAATCCGGGCGCTCGCGAGACACTTCGGCATCAGCCGCAACATGGTGCGGCGCATCCTGAGAAGGCACGAGTGCCTCCGTGACGAGGGGCACGACATTCTGAAGCGTTCCGGGGAGCAGTCGCCGCGCCCCAGCAAGCTCGACCCCTTCGACAAGACGCTCGCGCGTCTTCTGGAGAAGTTCCCCCGGATCACCGGTGTCCGGCTCCTGGAGGAGCTGCGCGACGCAGGGTATGGGGGGGGCATCAGCATCCTCCGGGACCGGTTGCGCAAACGCAGAACACTGCCCAAGGAAGAGCCGGTGATCCGCTTCGAGACCGATCCCGGTGTGCAGGGGCAGATGGACTGGAGCCCCTATACCATCAACTTCCTGAAGACGGGAAAACAGCAGGTGCAGTGCTTCTCCTACATCCTGGGCTTCTCCAGGCGCCAGTTCATAGACTTCACCCCGAGGCGCGACTTCTTCACCCTGATCCGCCGTCATCGGGACGCCTTCTCCCACTTCCAGGGCACCCCCGCCCAATGCCTCTACGACAGCGAGAAAACCGTGGTGCTGCGCTGGGAGGCGGGGCGCCCTCTGATCCATCCCGCCTTCTCCGCCTTCGTTACCCACTACAGGAATCGTCCCATCATCTGCCAGCGCGGCCGAGCCCAGACCAAGGGTAAGATCGAGCGCCCCTTCCAGTACGTGGAGGGAAACCTCCTGTGCGGCCGTGAGTTCCAGGATCTGGAAGACCTTAGAAGTTGCGCGAGATGGTGGCTCGCGGAGAAAAGCGACCTGCATCTGCACGAGACGACCCGCAGACCGCCGCTGGAACTCTTCCTGGAACAGGAGCTGGCGGCACTCACGCCGCTGCCGCTTCATCCTTACGACTGCGCGGAAGTGGCGCTCAGGGTGTGCGACATGGAGGGATACCTCGACTTCGAGACCAACCGCTATCCGGTCCCCTACGAGCACGTCGCCGACATCCTGACCATGAAGGTTACCGAGAACGAGGTGCTGATCTACTCACCGGAACTCGCCCTCATCGTGCGCCACGAAAGGGCGCCGGACGGCTCCCGGCTCACCCTGGACGGTTCCGCCATCCACGGGGTGAAGACGTTGCGATATGGGCTGGAGCCGATGCGCGAGCAGTTCCTCCAGCTGGGGGACCACGCCGAGGAGTTCCTCCGTGGACTCACCCTCAAGAACCCGAAGAATCCCGGGTTCCATGCCCGCTACATCCTACACCTCAAGCAGCGTTACACCTGCGACGACATCAACCTGGCGCTGGGGCATGCCTGCCGCTATCACGCCTACGACTGCAAGGCGGTGGAGCGTATCCTGGCGACGAAGGCGACCCCCAGGACGCTGGAGTCGGTGCGCAACGAAAAGGCCGCCAAGCAGCTGCGAGCGGCACTTCCCAAGATCAAACAGCGCCCGCTTAACGATTATGCCGGGCTGCTCACACCTTCCACCCCATATAAGGCCAACCATGAAGAAAACCGACAGTGCGCAAAGAATCAGGAGCTATCTGAAAACACTGAAACTGGACCGGATGGCGACAGCTCTCGATGAGGAGCTTTCCCGTGCGGCGCAGGACGCCACGCCCGCCGGGGAGGTGCTGGAACGGCTCCTTGCCCGGGAGGTTGAGGCGCTCACCGAACGCCGGATCCAACGGCGCATCAAGGAGTCGAAGTTGCCGGAACTGAAGCTCCTTGCTGACTTCGACTTCGTCTTCCAAACCGGCGTAGACAAGCGGCAGATCATGGAACTCGCCCGCCTCGACTTCGCTGGGCGCAAGCAGGGGGTGATCCTTGCCGGCAACTCCGGCACCGGCAAGAGCCATCTTGCCAAGGCGCTCTTGCTCATCGGCTGCCAGAAAAACTTCCGCTGCCGCTATACGACTGCCACCGCGATGCTGCAGGAACTGCTCTCGGGACTCGCCGACCAGAGCCTGGAGGCGAAGCTCAAGCGCTTCCTCTCGCCCGAGGTGCTCCTGATAGACGAGGTGGGCTTCGACCGCCTGGAGCAGCGCGAGGCGAGAAACGCGAACCTCTTCCACAAGGTGATCGACGGCCGCTACTGCAAGGGCTCGACAATCCTGACAACCAACATCGACTTCGAGGCACTCGGGGACTACCTGGGGGATCCGGTGATCACCGCAGCCACGGTGGATCGGATGGTCCACCACTCCACCATCATCAACATCGAAGGGCCGTCCTGGCGGCTGCACGAGTCGCAACAGCTCAACGCCAAGCAGTAGCTTCCTCTCAATCCCTCTCATCTCAACAGAAAGGGTTGCCGGTGTCTCCCTGCGGGAGCCACCCTGGCAACCCTTTCTGCGTTTCTCGCTGCGCTATCCCCAGTGGAAAAACGGTGACCTCCCGCTCACTAACTCGAATCCTGCAACTTTAGGTGGGTCCGTTTAGACAGAGAAAATGGGTCCGTTCATAACCGGGGGTGACAGAGTGATAAAAGTTCGCTACAGAAAATGGCTGCTTCTCCCTTTATCTAGGCGTTCCTTATCCGTTTGCAAAAGGCAGGAATGGGTAGGGTGGGTACTCATCGGGATCGAGTTTTGTACCCTATAAAGGTTCGATCCCTGGCGCCCCAGCCAAAAATTAAGAAAAAGGGTCAGCTCACAAAGCTGACCCTTTTTCCGTTATACCCAAAGTGAAGCGGTGGGAGAATCTCCACCTGAAAGAGTGAAACATCAAACAATCAATTTATGGGCGGCCCACTGCCCCACCTAACGTCCCGCCCGCCGTCCATCACCTGGAAGGTCTGCTGACAAGTCATCTTTTTAGGACCTGGGTTATGAGAGCCGAGGGAGTAGGTGAAAAAAATACCTGCTTGCAACTGGCGAGGCGTATGTCATATTCATTTCTCCCATCACGTCTCGCAATTTCCTCCTCGCTCTCCATCTGCGTCCTTAAATCTAATGAAAAAATCGGCTTTTTGCGCATTTTCGAGCGAAATTCTTCACTTTTCAGATGGAATTCGTCGCTTTTTGAAAAAAATCGTCACATTTTAAATTTATTCTTCACATTTCAGAGTGAAAACGACCATTTTGCCCTGAATTTCATTAGATTTCCACGGAATTCGAAGAATTTACCCTCAAAAGCGTCACATTTTTTCAAAATTCGTCACTTTTTGAAAAAATGTGACGCTTTTTACAAAATGGATTGCACCCCCAACATCGGAAGTGTCGTCGGTCGGATGAAGAGCCTTGACTGGCAGGAAAAGAGAGCGGAAAAGAAGGCGAAGGATTCGAAGGAGCTCTTGGAAGCGTGGTTGTTGACAAAGTCCGGGCCATTCTTCCCAAATCGTACATCCACCACCTACCATCTTGACATATCCTGCAATTATCCCTATTTTAGCCTTCATTAATTGGTTGATGCTTTCGGGGTTGATCGAGAGGGACGCCCCTTCCATCCTGCGCAACTTCTTACAACCACTGAGTTAGGCAGGATGAAAGGGGCGTCCCTCAGGGTAGTCTGCCGAATGAACTTATTTTTGTTGGCTGCCGACGCTCATGCGGCTCGATCCCGAGCTTGGCGTAGCTGCACTTGAGGATCGGATCCGAACGGTCAAACCAGGAAAGCGTAGCGAAGCAGTCACGTGGTTCTGTGTTCTCTTCGGTGACCGCCATGACGCAATTAATCTAAGGAATGAGGCATTCATGCCGAAGCTGCTTCTGCGGCTTCTTCGTCTCGCGTACTATCATGTCCGAATTGAGCACGATGCCAAACATGAGGGCAGCTATACTCCGGACACCCGGGATGATGCCGAACGCGCACGCAACGAGATCGTCAGTGCGCTATTCGACACGAAAGGTGAAGAAGGCTGGACAGCGAAGCTGGAAATGGCCGATGATCCCCTTTGCGCACACTTTAAGGACCGCGTTCGCGCTGTTGCTGAGGAACACTGGGCCCAGGAAGTAGATTCAGTTGCGTTCGACGAAGCACAAGCGATTGCACTCGATAAAACAGGCGAAGCACCTGCCTCCACCAATGAAGCGATGTTCGCCATAATGAATGATCGTTTGGCTGATCTTGATGACCTATTGCTCCGCGACTCGTCGCCGAAGGAAGCTTGGGCGGGTATCGCCGACGAGAGGGTCATGCGCCGTGAGATCGCGAGGGAACTGAGCCATGCCGCGAATGGCCTATACAAAGTGGACCAAGAGGCTGTTACGGCTGACGAAAAGGAGACAGATATTCGTTTGCGTTCCGTCGTGTCCGACCACGAAGCTGTGATCGAACTCAAGCTCGCCGATGGCCGTTCAGCCCGTGACTTGCGGGGCACGATCTATCATCAACTGGTCAAAAAGTATATGGCGGCTGAGAATAGTCGGTCAGGGTGCCTGCTCATAACGCTGGCGAAGGATCATAGTTGGAAACATCCGGACAGTGGACAGCGTATCGGAATAACTGAGTTGGAATCTCTGCTTTGCGACGAGGCGAAACGTGTTGAGAATGCTATGGGCGGCTCCGTTGCAATAGCTTTGCACATTCTGGATCTACGCCCGCGGCTGCTCAAGGAAAAAGCGCGCGGGCCTGCGGGCGCGAGCCATCAGGCCAGATATTGAGCGAGGGGGACGCCCCTTCCATCCTGCGCAACTTCTTACAACCACTGAGTTAGGCAAGATGTAAGGGGCGTCCCCCTTTTTCCTCCAAAGATTGACCCCATCGAAACCTTGCGAGACATTAACCCAAACCCAGCGGCGCACCCCTCAGGGGGTGGCCGACTTCAGCCGGAATACCCGGCCGACTTCAAACGGAACAGCCGGCCGACTAGCGTCGGAATAGGCGGCCGACTAGCGTCGGAATAGGCGGCCGACTTCGTCGGAATGCGCACCAGCGTCCAACTCGTTGGAAATCCGAAACTCGGCGCGAACTATAAACTTAGCATAAGTTTGAAAGACAAAAATTTTAATCTAATACGATCATATGATGCGGGAAGGTGCGTGGGGACGGCGATGCTTTCTGTGCTGGAATCTAGCCTACCTTGGGATTCCTTGGAAAGATCGCAAGAAAAGTTTACTTTATTGAGCGGATATTATGTGGTATGCCTTCAACTCCAAACTCGGACCGAAGGGGGCAATGGGGATGAGCAAAGACAAGAGCCTACTATCGGCAGAGGAACTCCGCCGTCATGCCGAAGAACGATTGCAGGAAAGAACGGCGGAACCGCATCCACCCCGGACCGACGAAGAGGTGCAGAGACTTGTCCATGAGCTTGAGGTCCACCAGATCGAGCTGGAGATGCAGAATGAAGAGCTACTTCAAGCTAGGGACGAGGTTGAAAGGACTTTGGAGTTAAACCAGAAGAAGGGAGAAGCCGAAGCTTTGGCGCGTCGAACCGTGGGAGAAGCCGAAACTTTGGCGCGTCGAACTGTCGGAGAGGCCGAACCTTTGGCGCTTCAGCTTGTGGAAGATGCGGTAGCAGAAGCTCTTCTAAAGGCAGATGAAATGACAGAGCCGCCTCATAAGAAGGAAGCTTTGGCGCGTCTAACGGTAGGAGAGGCCGAGACTTTGGCGCGTCGAACTGTCGGAGAGGCCGAAGCATTGGCGCTTCAGCTTATGGAAGATGAGGTAGCAGAAGCTCTTCTAAAGGTGGAAAACCTGACAGAGCCGCCTCATAAGAAGGAAGTTTTGGCGCGTCTAACGGTAGGAGATGCCGAGACTTTGGCTCTTCAAAGAGTGAAAGAAGCTGCAGAGATGGCGCGGCTGAAAGTGGCAAAAGCCGCAGAAGTGGCACATCTAACGGTGTTAGCGTCCTTCAGGAAAAAACAGCTCGAAGAAATCAACCGATCTCTTGAAGTACGCATTGTCAAGGATGTGGAAGAACTCCGCCAGAAGGACCAGATGCTGATTCTTCAGGACCGTTTGTCCGTTATGGGCGAGATGATCAACAATATCGCTCACCAGTGGAACCAGCCGCTAAACAATTTAGGATTGCTTGTTCAGGGATTACCGCTCCTGTATGACTATGGCGAACTCAGCCGAGATTGTCTCAAGGAAAATACCGAAAAGTCCATGAAGTTGATCCGACACATGTCTCAAACTATTAATGATTTCAGGAACCTGTTCAAGATTGACAAAGAAGTTATTACTTTCGACGTGAATCAGGTGATCACACGTACACTCTCCCTTGTCGAAAAGACGTTCGAAGACCAGAAGATCGCCATTGCTTTCCAACCTGAATGCACTCCGACGGCTACCGGCTTTCCAAATGAGTACTCTCAGGTACTTCTGAATATCCTGTTGAACGCCCGAGACGCCCTAGTTGAGCATAAGGTAGACGATGCTCTTATTTCCATCCACTCATTTGAAGCAGGAGGCAAATCGGTCGTTACCGTCACTGATAACGCAGGGGGGATAGCAGAGGAGATCATCGACAAGTTGTTCGATGCGTACTTCACCACCAAGGGACCAGACAAAGGGACGGGGATCGGATTGTTCATGTCCAATACCATCATAGAGAAAAGCATGAGCGGACGCCTGACGGTACGCAATGTCGGAAGTGGGGCTGAGTTCCGAATCGAGATCTAACCTACAACCATCAGGAGGGTCAGAGCTTGACATTGCCGTGATAGGCAGACATGTCCTATCGGGGGGCTTCCCCGCTATATGGTTGATTTCAGCGGGTATTCATGTATACTGGCCGCCGTATCCCCCTTCTCTAAATGGTAGATGTTGCAGCTATTGAGGTAAATACGATGGTTCCTGTCACCGATGCTCTTCTTGAGGACATAGCTGAGAAGATCGTTGCCGCAGTGCATCCCCGGATGATCATTCTGTTTGGTTCTCATGCACGCGGTACGGCTAGACCCGATTCGGATCTTGATTTTATTGTCGTAGAGGATGGCCCCTTTGGGCCCGAACGAAGCCGTCGGGCTGAGACCGTAAAGTTATGGCGGCTTCTCCGGGATGTCCGGGTCCCAAAAGACTTTCTAGTATTCACTCCTGAAGAAATCGAGAAATGGCGAGATTCGCCGAACCACGTTGTGTGCCATGCTTTGCGGGAAGGTCGGGTAATGTATGAGCGCCACTGAAAATGCACGCATGCTGCTGGTCATGGCAGGCAAAGATATCCGTGCCATGGTGGCATTGGTCGACCCAGAATCGGTGGACGACGAGATTTTCGGTTTCCATGCTCAGCAAGCGGTAGAAAAGTCGCTGAAGGCTTGGATTGCAGCTGTCGGCGGTACGTTTGGCAGGGTTCATGACTTGAGCCAACTTTTTGCACTATTGGCGGACCTTGGCCGCGATGTTCGCCGCTTCGTAGATCTGGACATGTTGAATCCCTTTGCCGTCGAGTTGCGGTATGAGGCGATGGAGACCGAGGAACCGAAGCTTGACCGCATTACTTGCATGGCCCAGGTGCAAGAACTGCACGACCATGTCAAAAAGGTACTCGAACGAATGGCTGAGGCTGAAAATCGGTAGCCGCATTTTGCTTTTTGAAGCGGTCGTGTCCCGACAGCACGCTTCGCAGCCATTTCCCCACTTCCAAGATGGACCAATGCATGCGCTTGCGTAACTCTTCCTTGAGTTCTTGGAGCTTACGCTGCATCTTCTTCCGCATCGGCTACCTGAGCACGGTAAACCTCCCTTTTCTTGTCACGCCGCATATGTGCGTGAATCCAAGAAAATCGAACGTTTCCGGCTTGCCTTCTTCACGCGCCTTCCGATTTTCGGCGGCATAGCGGCCAAACTCGATAAGGCGGGTTTTTTCAGCGTGCAGTTCCAGATTGAAGCATTTTAGCCGCTCCGTGACATCCTGCTGGAACGCCCCCCTTCGCAAAACAACGCAGACATAAAAAAAGACCGCCGAGGTGGTGAGCCTGGCGGCCAGTATCGACGGGTCAGAGTGCGGGAGAAGGGGGTAAAAGCCAGTTTTCTACGGCGAGATCCGAGACTCGCTCGAACTCGCGGGTATTGTCAGTAACGAGGATCAGTCCAAGGGATCGAGCATGAGCGGCGATCAGCAGATCATTGGGACCAATCAGCTCACCCCGCTTCTGCAGATAGCTCCTGATGCTGCCATAGTGACGATCCGCGTCTATGTCAAGCGGCAGCACCTCGATGTTTTCGAGGATCTCTTCGACCTTGGCGGCGAGCTTAGGAGAGCCTTTCTTCTCTGCACCGTAGCGCAGCTCGCTAGCGACAACAATGCTGGTGCAGACAGTTTCCTCACCAAACGTCGCTATTCGGCGCATCACAGGGCCGCGAGGATTCTTCATGAGGTGGGAAAGGATATTAGTATCGAGGAGGTAGACAAGAGAATCCATCATCAGAGATCCACATCATCCAAAGGCAACAAGCCTTCGTCGACATTCGGAAACTCTTCATCTAATGGCTCCCAGGTCTCGAGGAGCTTGAGGAGGGACTTCTTCTTCGTCGGCTCGATAATCAGCCGGTCCCCCTCTTTACGGATCACGGCCTCATCGCCAGGTAGCTCGAATTCCCGCGGGATTCGGAGAGCCTGGTTCCTGCCATTCTTGAAAAGCCTAATGTGACGTTGAACTGCGCTCATGCCCCCTCCTGCGGTTTTTGGCCTATGCCGAGACATAGGCTAACACACCGCGTCGCCTCTGTCCACGATTTGGAGGCCATATTGCTCTCGATAGCAGAGAGACTTATTCACGGCTAATCGTAAGCCCCATGGAACTCTTCCCGGCGGCCTTTCGAGACTCGCGATGTCACAAGTGCCGCGAAAGAACTACAGGGCTTCTTCTTATCGGAAGAGAACTGTGACAGAATATAATCTGTCTCCAGCCATTGACAGATACACCGGCCGCCCGCGAGACGTCGATGCGTTAACCTACAAGGACGTGCTGCGCCAGGCGGCCAAGCACAGTCTGTTGTCGACCGCTGAGGTTGCGCGCTGGTTCGCTTACCGGGACAACCGTGACGATACCAACGTCGGACGATTTCATGGAATGTCCCCCTGCCTTGCGTTGCCGCAGTCGGCTCAAAAAAGCCGCCCCCGTGCTCCAGGGGGGCCTCCAGCCCATAACTATTTCTTGAGCATCTCCTTCGCCTTCTTCAGGTTGTGATACGCGATCACCCTGACCTTGGCCATGTTCTCCGTCTTGGGCAGCTTTTCCAGCTGCTTCAAGAACCCCTGCAACTCGCTGTCCGATTTCTTGTAGCTCTGCTCGCTGAAAGGGATGGAGAGGTCGACCCCCTTCACATTCCAGGCCTCGGGCATGATGGTGAAGGGGGCAAAATCGATGACGTTGCGACCTTTCGCCGGCTTGATTTCCGTGTTCTTCATGTCGGTGAACCGGATCCCGCCTTTGTCGGCTGTGACCGTATAGCTTCCGGAAAATTTTTCCGTCACGTTCTTCTCGTCAAAGTACTCGTAGGTCGAGCGCGATACCTGTGCCTTCGTGTGGCAACTCTCGCAGCCGCGCCCCTTGCCCAGCGCGTGACTCATCTTGTCGATCTGGACCCAGAGGATCGCCTTGTTGCCGGAGGGGAGGTCGCTCCGGGTGCCGTTGATGATCATGGCGTCGTTTACGTCGGTGAAACCACGGGCGACGGAGAAGAACTCTGGCTCTCCAATTTCCGTATTCCCCTTGATTCTTCTCTCGGGGATGGCCCGGAACAGAAGACCGCTCGGTTTCAGATCCCTTTTCTGGTTCAGGACCGCCATGGGATAGGGTTTGACCGGAATCCAGCGCCCGGACGGGTTCCTGATTATGGTGGGGAAGTCGCGCACGCCGTAGTACTCCTTGTGCTTGGCGTAAGGGGTCTCGACGCCGGTCACGTTCCCCGGCCCCCAGAAGGTGAACTGGTACGCCCCGACATCGGTGATGTGACAGGAGGAGCAGTCGACGTTCTTGTGGCTGGAGCTTTGTACCGCCTCCACGATATCGGGGTGGCACTTCTTGCAGGAGTTGCGGGCGTCCTCGCTGGCCAGGTGGCCGAAGTTATGGTCCACGGGTTTGTGGCAGTCGAGGCACTGGATCCCCTTCTGGGCGTGCTTCTCCACCGCAAGGGTGGCCGGGAAGGAGTATTCGCCCCTCAGAAATCCGGAGCCGCGCCTCCGGTCCATGGGACCTGCGTGACAAATGCTCGCGCGTCCGCCGCCGTAGCATGAGGGGGTCTCGGGCTTGCCGAACAGGTGGCGCCCTTCGCCCTTGAAGGGTTTGTAGTGACAGTCGTTGCAGCCGGCGTGGCAGGCGTTGCACGAGCGCTCGCCCGCTGCATGCTGCTGGCGGGTGTAGGGGACGGAGGTCTCGTCGCGCAGCCGCTCGTAGTCGTTGCCAAACCAGGCCCCGCAGTTCTGCGGGCCGGGGAGATGCTCCGCGAAACTGGTATAGGCCCGCTGGTGTTTCATGAGCCCCTTGGAGGACGCGCTGTAGTCCTTGACCTCCTTGGAATGGCACCTGCCGCAGGTATCCCGGGCGATGTTCGGTGAGTAGGCAAGGGTCTTCGGATCCCTGTCGTGGTAGTGCAGCCCCAGGACCTTTTTGATCTCGTTCTTTTGGAGCAGCTCCTTGTCCCCCCTGGGGATCATCGCCGTCATGGGGCTCCCTCCCTTGTTCGGGACAAGCGGAGTCAGTCCGATGTCGCTTCGGAAAACCGCTTCACCTTTCACCTTCTTGCCTGCAGCGCTGACAAAGGGCCGCAGCAGCCCAAGGTGGGCCGCCTCCTTTTCCATGGAAGCGGCATCTCCCTGGTGACAATCGGTGCAGGAGGGCGCCCCGCCCATGCCGACCTCCCGGTCGACCGCAGAGGGGTCGAGGTACATCGATTCGACGCCCAGTGACTTCATCTTGTCCCGGTCGCCATGGCACTTCACGCAGCCCGATGCTGCGTCATAGGCCAGGGAGCTCCCGGCCGCCAGTAATAGAGCCAGCACCGCTGTTCCCGCAAATCCGAATTTCATTTGGCATCCTCCGTGTAAGCCTTTGGTGACAACTTTCCCGCTTGAGGCACCGCACGAAGCGTGCCGCCCCTGCTGGCGTTACGGCAACCAGGCGATCTCGCCTGCTTCCCTCTCTTTCATTGACCGTCGCCCCCGGAAAGGGTAGAGTGCGACACGGTGCAAATTGCACCCGGCGCAGGTGCATCCCGCAGCGGCGGGTTGCAACATGGCACCCTTCGGGAGATTACATGAGACGGCTCAAGATCGGCCAGAAGCTCCTTGCCACCCTCCTTGCCCTTACCCTCTTCTCGCTGCTCACCTTCTACCTGCTGATCATCGGTTCCACGGAAAAGATCCTGAGGGAGAACGCTACGCGCCAGGTGCGCCAGCTGGCAGCCAAGTCGACCCAGGAGCTGCAGAGCCTGGCGGAAAATTCCTCCAGGACCCTGCTTGCAGCGACAGCCGCCCCGGACTTGGGTCGGTTCCTGCGCGCCCTGGAATCGCGCGACCCTCGCCGCATGGAGCCGGCCCTTTCCCGCCTGGAACTCACCTTTCTCGATTTCCAGAAGCTCGACAAGAGTCTGCAGGCGATCCGGTTCGTCGACAGCGAGGGAAACGTGCTGGTAAAGGTTCGCGAGGGGGAGATCCTCCCGCGCAAGCCGGCCTCGCAGGGTTCGGCGCTCGGAGCAGTCCACTCCCTCAGGGGACGTGAGTTCTTCACGGGCGCCCTAGCGCTCCCGAAGGGCAGCGTGGCCGTATCCAACATGGAACGGGGGAGGGTGGAGGAGGAGGAGAAGTGGTGCCCGGCGCTGGTGCGCTTCTCCACGCCGGTCTTTTTCGACGAGGGGAGGCTTGCAGGGCTGGTAATCATCAACGTCTGGGCCGAGACTGCCGGTTCCACGATCAATCGACTCCTTTCAGCCGAGGAGGGTAGCGCTTTCCTGGTGGAACGAAACCCGGCCAGCCCCGAACGCCACGGCATCTATCTCTTCCACCAGAATGAGGCCTGCCAATTCGGCAACCAGACCGGGACCGAGATCAAGGTGTTCCAGGACTTTCCCCCGTCCGTCACCTCTTCATGGATGAAAGAGCAGGAGGGGGTCGCGATCGACCCGCGCAGCGGCGACATCTTGGCGCACCGCTTCTATTCCCCCTTCGGCAGCGATACCCGGGGATGGGTGTTGGTGGTCAAGGCAAGCCGGTCCTTCTTCCTCTCCCCCCTGGCCACCATCCGGGAGCAGATCACCCTCTGGGGGGTAGTGGTGGTTGCGCTCGCCGTAGGGGCGGCGCTTTTCTTCGCCCGCTCCCTCACCAAGCCGATCCGCGCGGTTGTCGAGGGAACCGAGCGGATCGGCCGCGACCTCTCCCGGCGCATTGATCTCGACTCCCGAGACGAACTGGGGAGCCTTGCCTCGGGCATCAACGAGCTGGCCGCGACGCTGGAAAAGAACCTGGACGAGCGGCAAAAGGTCGAGGAGAAGATCCGCCATGCCGACAAGCTCGCCTCGATCGGCGAGATGGCCGCAGGTCTGGCCCACGAGTTGAACACCCCCCTTAGCAACATCAACGCCCTGGCCACCCTGGCCAGAAAAGAGGTGGAACGCGGGGAGTGCGACCGTCGGACCATTGCCCGGGACCTGGCGGACATCTCCAGCCAGACTGCAAGGTGCAGCGGCATCGTCTCGGGTCTTTTGAGCTTTGCCCGGCGCCAGGAACCCTGCATCACCTGCCTCGACACGGTGCGCGTCGTCCAGGACGCCCTCGCGCTGGTGGGGATCAAGGCAAAGCAGAAAGGGGTCTCTCTTCGTTTTTTCGAAACGGAGCCGGTCCTGGCGCGGGGCGACGAGCAGCAGCTCCTTCAGGTCTTCATCAACCTGCTGGTAAACGCCATCGACGCAGTGGATCCCGGTAAGGGGATCGTGGCGGTCGAGACGGCGCGCGGGGACGGGAGCGTCCGCATCCGCTTCATCGATAACGGCGCAGGAATCGCTGCCGAGCAGATGGGGAAGATATTCGACCCCTTCTATACCACCAAGGAGGTGGGAGCGGGGACCGGCCTGGGACTGTCGGTAAGCTACGGGATACTGGCGGCGCTGGGGGGCGAGATCGGCGTGCAGCCGGCGCCAAACGGAGGGAGCATCTTCACGGTGACGATTCCTGAAGGGAGTGGACAATGATCAGAGTTATCGTGGCAGAGGACGATCCGTTGGCGGCCAGCATCTTCCGCCGGATGCTGGGCCCCGAGTTCCAGGTTGCCAGCTTTGGCAACGGCGAAGAAGCGCTCCTCTACTTCACCGCCCGTGGTGCGGACATCATCCTCACCGATCTGCGGATGCCGCGCATGGGCGGGCTGGAACTTCTGGCGAAGGTGAAGCAGATCAATTCCGACACCATCGTCTTCATAATCACCGGCTATTCCCTGGTGGAGGACGCGGTCAAGGCGATCAAGCAGGGGGCCTACGACTACATCGCCAAACCGTTCGACCCGGATGACGTGCTGACCCGGATAAACAGAGCCCTACGTGAGCGCAGCATGGAGGAGAAGCTACAGGTCTACGAGAGGGAAAGAGAAATCGGGGCGGCCGACCGGCTCCCGGTGACCGGGGATCCGGCTTTGCTGCAGGTGCTGGAGCTGGCCCGCAAGGTCGCCCGCACGGACAGCACCGTCCTGATCCAGGGGGAGACCGGCACGGGGAAGGAACTGGTGGCGCGGATGCTCCACAACTGGAGCCCTCGCCGCGAGCAGCCATTCGTGCCGGTCAACTGCGCCGCGCTGTCCGAGGGGGTGCTGGAGAGTGAGCTCTTCGGCCATGAGAGGGGAGCCTTTACCGGGGCGGTGGCCCGAAGGGCCGGGTACTTCGAGCTGGCCCACCGGGGCACCATCCTCCTGGACGAGATCGGCGCCACCACCCCCAGATTTCAGGTGAAGCTCCTGCGGGTCCTACAGGACCGGCTGGTGCACCGCGTCGGAAGCTCCGCGCCGATCCCGGTCGACAGCCGGGTCATCGCCTGCACTAACCAGGACCTGGAAAAGGACGCCCGAGACGAGCGGTTCAGGAGCGACCTCTATTACCGTCTCAGCGTGGTCACGCTAACGGTCCCCCCACTGAGGGAGCGCAGGGGTGACATTACCCTCCTTGCGGATCACTTTATCGCACGCTACCGTGCCATAAACCCGCGCGTACTCGGTGTTACCCCGGAAGCACTGGACCGGCTCCGCGCCTACCGCTTCCCCGGCAACGTACGTGAGCTGGAGAACATCATCGAGCGGGCCATGATCCTGGAAAGCTCCGACCGTCTCACCCCCGCATCGGTGCTGGTAAGCGGAGGAGACGAGTGCTCCACCGGCGCGGCAGCCCCCCGCGAGGGCGTGGGTGCTTTCAGCATCGATGTGGCCGAGCGGGACCATATCGTGCGCATCCTGGCCCAGTGCAACGGCAGGAAGATGGAAGCTGCGCGCCTTCTCGGCATCAACAAGACGACCCTCTGGCGCAAGATGAAAAGATTCGGGATGGGATAGACCCGGCACCCCCTTTTTATGCCTACAGCGGATCTTATCAAGGGCTTTGTGAACAGATCACGTTTCTACTGCCTCGCGCCGGGAAGGCTGCTTATCGAAAACCTCCCACAGGTTCAGGCACAGCTCCGGGAAGATGGCACTGGAAAGGACCTCATCCCAACCAAACACATCAGCGATACCGTAGCGCCCATCTGCTAAGGTAAAGCGCTCGACTATTTCCTCTGCAGGGTACACTATCAGATATTCCCGCACGCCGAACCGCTCATAGAGATCCCTTTTTTCCCTTTTGTCTTTTAAAGCTGTCGAGGGGGATAGGATCTCGACCACCAAATCGGGCGCCCCTTGGACGTTTTTCTCGGTGGTTTTGTTCTTATCACAGACAATTAGAAGATCAGGCTGAACTATATTCCGCTCATCTAAAACTACATCGGTCGGGGCTTGAAAAGGCTCACAATTTTTTCCCTTTAAAAACTGAGTGAACAAGGAGATGAGAAACCGACTGATTCTTTGGTGCCGAATAGACGGGGCCGGAGTCATTGCGTACGCTTCTCCATCAATAATCTCCCACCGCTCGTCCTCCGGCCAGCGCAAGTAGTCACTGTAGGTGAAGCCATTACCTGTTTTTTCTGCCGTTGGCCCCATGGTTTCCTCCCTAGATCCAAAGCGTTGCCCACCTTTCTCTGCCTTATACCACGGATTCGGTCCTAAGAGAGAAAATAAAAGGCGATCCGGATCTACCCCGTCTTCCGATCCAGGCTTCTTCGGATACATGCTGCTCCCTGATCTCCGCGCTCTCGTCATTTCGAGAAGTCAATATACGAAGCACGGCCGAAGAGAAGCCTGCACACCGACGCAGTTTTCGGTTTGGTTTTGGGATGTGAAGTTTTGTATAATAGATTTAATGGGTGTGTCCGGCTCATTGGAGCGGAGTCTAGGCAGAAGTAGGTGAGGAGGTGCACCATGTTTGAAATTATGCCTGTTACAATAAGAGTCATGCTTATCGGCAGCTTGCTGGCGATACTGTCAGCGTGCGCGGTTACCACGAGATCTACGGAAGGCACATCGGAGACCTTCGCCAATACTTCCGACGCTACGACCGACCTGACTCTCAGCACCAGTCCACGCGATAAAGACAGCGATGCCGATGCGCGGAACGTCAAGCAGTTCGCCTCGGTAAACCTGGACCGGCTGCAACAAGATATGGCGCGGGGCGGCGGCGAACACCTGACGGCGTTTGCCCATCTTCTCGGTATCAAGGAGACTCATCAGCCGGAATTCTTTAGAGTTACCAAACAGAACTATCCCAAGTTGTTTGGTTCCGAACCGACGACCGCCGAGGATATGCTTGCCAGACTCAACACCGAACTGGATGCCTATCCGACCTGGCGTCAGTAGGACCTGCCGTTCGGAAGATTGGTACCTCTGTGCAGTCCCAGGTTCGCCTAAGGTAGCGGCGGCGGGTTATGAAACCATGCAATAGGTGAGGTGCCGCATGATCTTCCGTTTGCTGCTGCGATCACCTGCCGCAAGCCTTAGGAGGCATTGCCGGGGGGCGGGCCGGTCCGTCTCCCGGCTGCGTACTCTATTGCTCCTGATGTCCCTGGCAGCATGCCTCTGGTATCCATCCCCGGTCGCAGCGGATGACGGCGGCTATCTAGCCCAGCTTTTGGAGCGTGCAGAGCGGGAACGACTGGCTGAACGCCCCGAATGGCACGCTTTGCTGCATTACCAACCGTCACGACTGCCGGAAGGTGTGGTCAGCGAGGTCGATGCCGACGGGTTTTTTCTGTCCCGCGCCGGCAAAGGCAACCCGCGGGACGAGTTGAACGCCACCTTGCAGGCTTTCTTCCACCCCGGTGCCCCCGATCCCGACGACACTCCCCGGTGCCGGTTCCCCGCGCGCTATCACTGGCTGAAAGAGGTCCTGGAATTCGATCAGGACCGGCTTCCCCGGGTTCCCTGCCCGCGGTTGGAACGATTGCTTCAGGAGATGAAGCCGGGTCGGATCACCCTGGTTTTCCCGTCCGCCTACCTGAACAACCCCGCCTCCATGTTCGGTCACACCCTGTTGCGCGTCGACCGGCACGGGGAGAGCAAAGAGACTCAACTGCTCGCCTACACCATCAATTACGCTGCCGACACTCAGCAGCAACGGGGGGCTCTCTACGCCTTCAACGGTCTCTTCGGCAGGTATCAGGGGAGGTTCTCAGTGGCGCCCTATTACGCCGCGGTCAAAACCTACGGTGATATAGAAAACCGCGACATCTGGGAATACGGCATGAACCTGGGCACGGAGGAAGTCGCTCAACTGCTGCGGCACGTCTGGGAGCTGCGTTCGGCCCGTTTCGATTACTTTTTCATCGACGAGAACTGCTCCTACCATCTCCTTTCCCTGCTGGAGGTCGCCCGTCCCGCCATTCGGCTCGGCGACCGTTTCAAGTGGTGGGCCATCCCCAGCGAAACGGTCCGTGCGGTGGCTGAAGCCGGGCTGATCGACGAAATTCGCTTCCGTCCCGCCCGTAACACGCTCCTTCAGGAGCGGATGCGGCTCATGGAGAGCAGCCTGCAGGATCTTGCCAAGGGCGTCTCTCTGGGTGAAGTGGCGGCCGACTCCGACTCCTTGCGGCGGCTCGACCCGTTGCAACAGGCCCGGGTGCTGGAGCTTTCTCTCGATTACCTCGCCTACCGCAATTCACCGAGGTTCGGGGCCAAGGAACAAGACCCGCGCCAGGTGTCGGAGCTGTTGCTGGCCCGGAGCCGGCTGGAGGTGCCGGATCAGACGCCGTCCATGACTGCACCCGAGGTCTGGCCGGGTGACGGGCATAAACCGGCCCGAGCCCGTGTCGCCTACGGCATCGAGGAGCGGCGGCAATTCGTTGAGCTTGCGGCAAGCCCGGCCTATCACGACATCCTCGACCCGGAGGGAGGATACACCCCCGGCGCCAGGATAACACTGTTCAGGGGGGCGGTGCGCTACTATCCGGAAGCCGATAAAGCAGAACTGGAGCAGCTTGATCTGATCGAGCTCATGTCGTTATCGTCCTGGAACCGGTTCATGCATCCGGTATCCTGGAAGGTTGCACTGGGAGTCGCGCGAAAACACCCCGCCGTTTCAGACAGCCTGCTGCTTGGGAAGTTCAGCGGTGGCGCAGGCATAAGTCACGATTTATCCAGGCACACCTCGGCCTATGCTTTTGCCGAAGGGGCCCTGGAGCTGAGCGACCGGTTTGATTTCTTTGCCGCGCCGGGTCTGGGACCGCGGGTCGGCATCCTGCACGATGTCTCGGAACGCTGGCGGATCGGCGCCTCTTTCCTGTGGCAGCTTTTTTTCCTGAAGGAGCGGCGCAGCGACTACGAAGCGGGCATCGGAAATCGCTACACCCTGAACGCTCAAAACGTGGCGGGGCTCGATCTGGAGTGGAAACGCGAGTTCGGAAACAGCTTTCCCGGCGTGAAGCTGTATTGGCAGCATCATTTTTAATCATCAGCTTGTACCGTCGGTGCGTAATCTCCTAGACTTTCCGCTTGACATTTTAAGTCTCCCCGTGTTTTCATTCCGGCATGTCTATTCCGGGTCATTGCCATAAATCCGCCTCCCAGATGCCGGCTCTCAGGGCCATCGCCCTGGTGCAGCTTATAGTAATGGTGGTTCTCGCATTGCCGCTCTGCTGTTCTGCCATGGGGCCGGAGCAGAGTGAATCGGGCCTCAAGGTTGCTGCGGGAGCGGTCGATGGTGGTCACGATACGTCTCCATGCTGCCCCGACGAAGACGGACCCAAATCCGATAACTGCTCGGCCTGCAGCTATTGCTCAACCTACACATCTTTAATCCCCCTGTTCTGCCTGAGGTATGCCCCCTACGAGGCACAGCTCGTGTCACGAAACGGCAGCACCAATCTTGCTGAAGTCCACATCCCCATTTTTGTCCCCCCGCAAAATCACGCCTAATCACGTCTTCAGCACCTGTAATCCAATACACTAGGCACCATTGTGTGCGCTCAGGCGAACGTTCGTCGTTCCTGTAGTACATTGATGGATCAACTGCTTTGCCAGCAGCATTTTTCAGCTGTTCACCCGATACAGGGAGCCATGACGCCATCTCGTCCGCCGGATCCCGTGTCATGGACGCGTATGCGCTGCTCCTTCAGGCGCATTAGGTGAATAGTTGCGACACGGGAGTTATCATGAGAATCAGCACGTTACAGGCATTGACAGTAGCTGCGATCTGCATGCTGCCAACAGCGGTCATCGCGGCGGATCCGGGCAGGGAGCCCCTTACCCTCGCCCGAGTAATAGAACTCTCCTCGGCCAGCGCGCCTGATGTGCGCCTTGCGCTTATCCGCGTTGCTGAAGGAGAGGCAAACCTTGCAGGGGCCCGAGTCCGCACCTTGGAAAACCCGAAGTTGGAGCTGAATGCGGGGCCACGTACCGGCACCGAGAACAGCATCGACGCCGAGGTAGGCATTGAGATACCTATCGAACTCGGCAGCCGCCGAAGCAAGCGGGTTGCGTTGGCCCAGGCCGGCATCCGGCGTGAAAAACAGGCAACCGAAGATGTGCGTCGGCAGGCTGTGACCGCTGCAGTCGGCGCCTATTACCGGGTGCTGCAGGCAGAGGAACAACTCGGTTTGGCTGAAGGGCGCAAAAAACTCGCGCAGGAGTTGCTGCGCACTGCCAAAGAGCGACATGTTGCAGGTGATGTCGCCAAATTCGAGGTGAACCTGGCCCTTACCGAAGCTGCACGTGCGGAGAGCGAGGTTTCTTCCGCACAAGGGGGTATCGCCTCGAAGAGGTCGGCACTGGCCCGAGCCCTGGGGCTGCCGTCCGCAGCAGATCTGCAGGTTACCGGCAGCATCAAGGAGCGGAGCTTCTTTGACGCCATCGGTTCCGCTCCGGGTCCGGCGAAACGTGCGGACCTCCGGACGGCGCTGGCTGACGTCGAAGCCGCCCGCGCCGCGATCTCCCTGGCTGAAGCCGACAGGCTTCCCGATGTCGCCCTGCGGATCAGCTATAAACGCGAAGGCGACGACAACGTCGCCCTGGGGGGGGTCAGCGTCAGCCTCCCCTTCCTGAACCCGCGCCAGGCGCAGGTTCAGGTGGCGCGGCTGCAGCAGCAACGGGCGCAACTGGCGGCCGAAATCGGTCAGGCTGCCATCGCGGCAGAAATGGAAGGGGCCCGCTACGCCTATGCGGCTGCGGTCCAGGCCGTGCGCCGCATGGAGGCGGACGGGCTCGTCCTGCAGCAGGAAAACGAGTCCCTGGCCCAGGAAAGTTACAGAACCGGCAAGATCAACCTCCCCACCTTGCTCCAGTTGCGGCGCGAGGCGCTGGAAACACGGCGGGAGTACCTGGAATTGTTATCGGCAGCCGCTGAAGCCGGTGTCGAGTTGGCCTCGGCCAGCGGCCTTTGGACCACGGCAGACTGACCCAACACTAAAAAGGAGAAACATCATGCGTCGTTCCATCCTGCTCTCTCTCACCCTGCTCTTTTCCCTCACCTTTTCCGCCTTCGGGGCCGAGTCCGCCAAAAAGGACGCTCACGGCGCCAAAGACGCCAAGCCCGGTTCCTACGAGGACTGGTGCGGCGAGCACGGAGTTCCCGAATCCCAGGACACCCGTTGCGACAAGTCCCTCATCCCCGCCTTCAAGGCGACCGGCGACTGGGACGAGAAGCACGGACTGCCCAAGTCCCAGTGCAAGAAGTGCAACCCGAAGCTTAAGATCGTTCGCCCACCCAAAGGGAGCAAGTGACATGCGCAGGATTCTCACACTGGTCACACTGGTAACGCTTGCCGCGGCCCCGGGGTGCGGCAAGAAGGATGAAACCAAGGCCCCCGCGGCAGCTGACCAGTCGGCTGCCAAGACCAAGGAAGCCCGGGAAGCGGCCGGGCTTTGCCAGGAGCACGGCGTGCTGCAGGCCCTTTGCACCAAGTGCAACCCGAAGCTCGCCCCCGTCTTCCAGGCCAAGGGGGACTGGTGCGCCGAGCACGGTTTCCCGATGTCGGTCTGCCCGATCCATTTCCCGGAGCGGGGCGGCAAGCCGGCAGTGGACGTTTCGGCCGACGACGCCCCGGCGGACGGGACCAGGATAATCCTGAAAGGGAAGGACACGGCCCGCCTGGCCGGGATAGAGACCACCCGGGCCGTCGCCGGCCGGGGCAGGGCTGAAATCGTAGCTCCGGTTACCATCGGCTACGATGCCGCCAGGGTCGCACAGGTAAGCGCCCGCGCCCCCGGAGTGGTCAAACAGGTATCGGGGGAGATCGGTGCCTGGGTATCGGCGGGTGCCACACTCGCCGTTATAGAGAGTGCAGCGGTAAGCGGCGATCAGTCGAGGATGGCTGCGGCCCGCTCCCGGGTGCAGACGGCGGAGGCGAACTATCGTCGCGAGGCTGACTTGGAGAAAAAGGGCATCTCCGCCAAAAAGGAGGTGCAGGCCGCACAGCAGTCGCTGCGCGAGGCGAGTGCCGAATCGGAGGCGCTGCAGGCATCGCTGCGCGGAGTAGGCGCTACCGGCAGCGGGGGGCGTTACAGCGTGAAAGCACCCGTTTCCGGGACGGTTACCCAGCGCACCGTCTCGCTGGCCGCCTACGTCGATTCCAACGCGCCGCTCTTCGAAATCGTGGATACCTCGACCATGTGGGGCGAGGTGGCCATCCCTGAGGCGGATCTCGGCAACGTGAAAAAAGGGATGCCGGTGGTCATCGTCATGGATGCTCTGGGCGGTCGCGAGTTCCGCGGCAGCATCGCGAGCATCGCACCCATCATAGATCCTCAGACTCGAACGGCAAGGGCACGCGTCAGGCTCCCCAACGCAGGCGGCGTGCTGCGGGCCAACATGTACGGCCAGGCCCGCATAGCGGTGGGAGAGGCACGGAGCTCAACTGTCGTGCCGCAGGGGGCCATACAGCGGGCCAAGTCCGTGAAACTCGCCTTTGTCCGCCTGAAGCCGGACGAGTTCGAAGCCAGACGCGTGCAGGTTGCATCGAGCAGCGGCGGCAACATGGTGGAGCTCGCCTCCGGGGTCGAGGTGGGCGAAGAGATCGTCGTCGCCGGAAGTTTCCTGCTCAAGACGGAAACGCTCAAGGACTCCATCG
>Ga0209317_1000424_pt1 | contig 51530 bp, 48 predicted proteins | sample RifGroB2_FD_183994 | JGI IMG/M metagenome (GOLD analysis project Ga0209317, IMG submission 183994) | Soil microbial communities from Rifle, Colorado, USA - Groundwater B2 (SPAdes) (version 2) | ecosystem: Environmental > Terrestrial > Soil > Unclassified | place: Rifle, Colorado | collected... | reverse complement strand
CACCGTAACCTTCACCGAAACGGCCCTCCCCGAAGAACTCATGGCCCAATCAAACATGATCCTGTTTAACGGAACTCCTCTGGAAGCCATTCTTGACAAGGCTGCGGCAGATGAAAACCCGTGTCCGTCATGTTCATGCCTGACCGGATCTGAAACGAGTTGCCGCACTGTCGAGTACGATGGGAAAACTTACGAGGAGATCCCCGGGGAGCTGATACGCAAGGCAGCCTATAAAGCTATCGAATCTAACCGCAGGTAATTTTCCCCTTTAAGCGAGCAAGTAACAATCCGTCAAACCCATGGAGTTCAACCGTGCTGAAAGGCTTTGCCGACTACATCGTCTTCACCCTGATAGGCCTGGTCCCCGGTTCCCGGTCGGGCGAAGCACTAAATTTCTTCATCTACGACACGCTGAAGATCTTCCTGCTGCTCACCACGATCATCTTCGTGGTAGCCATAATCCGTTCGTCCTTCCCGCCGGAAAAGACCAAGCGGATTCTCTCCCACAAACGCGAGTACGTCGGCAACATCCTGGCTGCGCTGCTGGGGATCGTCACCCCTTTTTGCTCCTGCTCCGCCGTTCCGCTCTTCATCGGGTTCGTTGAATCGGGGGTCCCGCTGGGCGTCACCTTCTCCTTCCTGATATCGTCCCCGATGGTGAACGAGGTGGCGCTGATCATGCTCTGGGGGCTCTTCGGCTGGAAGATCGCCCTCATTTACATCGGAACGGGGCTGCTGGTGGCCATCGTAGCCGGCATCATCATCGGGAAGCTGAAGATGGAGAAATACGTCCAGGACTACGTCTGGGAGATGCAGGTCGGCAGTAGCGAACTCACGGCCATGAACTTCCGGGAGAAGCTGGATTACGCCCGCGAGTACACACTGGGATTGCTGAAAAAGATCTGGCCCTACGTGGTAGTCGGCGTCGGCCTCGGGGCGTTCATACACGGTTATGTGCCGGCCGACTTCCTTGCCAGTTGGGCCGGCCCGGACAATATCTTCGCCGTGCCGGTGGCTGTGGCCTTGGGAGTGCCCCTCTACAGCAACGCAGCCGGGGTGATCCCCATCGTGCACGCCCTGATGGAAAAGGGGATGGCCATCGGCACCGTATTGGCCTTCATGATGGCGGTCACGGCCTTGTCCTTTCCCGAAGCGATCATCTTGAAAAACGTCCTGAAGACTCGCTTGCTGGCGACTTTTTTCGGCACCGTTGCAGTGGCAATCGTGCTCGTGGGGTATCTGTTCAACGCGATTTTATAGCGGGTAAGGCCTTGGGAGTTCACGACTCCTCCGATGGTCCCCTGGTGGTGCGGCTCTGTGGACAGCCGTCTTTTTTTCAGCGGCAGGCACCCTATTATGCCTATATTCGTCTCGTTCCCAAGCTCCAGCTTGGGAAGGTAAATTGTACGCGAAGCTCCGCTCCGCTGGAAAGCTGGAGCTTTGCCGGCAATGGCGTTCCCAAGCTGGAGCTTGGGAACGAGAAGCACATTACATCGGAAAGGAACACAATGCCTCGAACGATCGGATTACTTCTTTTAGTCATTTCCCTTGCCCTGCCGGCTTTTGCAGATGAAGGACTTTCGCTGAGAGACGCCCTCAACCGGGCGGTGGCGCAAAACCCGCTCATGGCGGAGGCTCGTCTGGGAGTCGACGCCGGCAGCGAGGGGATCACCGGCAGCCGGGGGAAACACTGGCCGAAACTCTCCCTGAATCTCGACTACTATCAGCGCCAGGATCCGGTCCCCTACATCCCGGCCCAGTCAGCGACGACACCGGCCCGCTTCAGTGACGACTACGCGTCGCTTGGCTTGCTTCTCGCGCTGCCGCTCTACCAGGGAGGACAGACCGTTACCGGCGTCCAGCTTTCCACGGTGCGCCGTGACCTGCAGCGGCTCTCCCTTTCCCAGACCAGAAACGAGCTGATCGCCAACACGGTCAACAGCTACAACAAGCGACTGCAACTGCAGTCGCTGAAAATTGCCTCAGACGCAACGCTCCAGGCGCTGGAAACCCAGTTGAAAAATGCCCGCCTGCTGTTCGACGTGGGGCGCATCGCCCGGGTCGATCTGCTGAAGGTAGAAGTACAGCTGGCAAACGAGCGGCAGCGGGCCCTTTCTTTTGACGAGGCGATTGCAGCAACGGACGCCACGCTGCGCTTCCTGATGGGCGAGGACCCTGCGCCGGGCGGAGAACAGCTCCGGCTCTCCGACTCCTTGAGAATGCCGGACGAGGCCGCAACCGCAGAGGCGCGTGCCGTAACCCCGTGGAGCGCCCGCCCCGAATATCAGGCAGCCGTACTTGGCGTGAAGGAGAGCGAGCTCTCCCGCCGCCTCACCTTCGGCAGGTTCCTGCCGGCTGTCAACGCGCTGGCAGGGTACATGGACCAATACGGGTTCACCCCTTCGCATGGCGAGGCGAACTGGTATCTCGGCCTGCAGGCGACGGTGCCGCTTTTTGATCGCTCGCTGTATGCCGACTTCCGTCGCGACACGATCCTAAAAGAGAAGTCCGCCACCAGGCAAAAGGCGGTGGAGCAGCAGCTGCGGCTCGACCTGACGGTCGCCGACGCGTCCATACGCGAAAGCGCCAACCGTGTGAAAACCGCCCGTCAGGCCATCGAGCAGGCGCATGAATCTTTCCGCATCGAGCAGGAAAAATACGGAGCGGGCGCCGGCACCATGAGCGACCTGCTGCTGGCCCAATCGGCCGACATGACCGCGGAGGCCAACCTGAGCCAGGCGGTTTTCGATTACAATGCCGCCCGTGTCGCCTGGCACAAGGCGAATGGAACGCTGGAGGAATACCTGAAATGAAAAAGAAATCGATGCTGCTGATAGCGGCCCTGGTCATCGTTGTTGCCGCTGTTCTCGTCCTGAAGAACAAGCAAAAGAAGCTCTCCGCCCTCCCCAAACCCCAGGCCCCGCCGCCGAGTGTGCAGGTCGCACCCGTCACGCAGGGGACTCTGGAGCTGTCGTCCCACTACCTTGCCATCATCGAGCCATTCAATAAAAGCGACCTCTCCCCGCGCATCACCGGCGCTATCCTCTCCATACAAAAGCGCGAGGGGGATCCGGTTCGAGCCGGGGAGCTGCTGGTGACCCTTGATGATCGCGAGCTTCAGGACCGCTCGGCGGCGGTCAATGCCGAGGTGCTGGCTACCCGCCAGAGGCTTGCCGGGGCCGAGAGCGCCTATGCGACCCAGAAATCGGTGTACGGCCGCGACGAGGCGCTTTTCAAGGCCGGCGCCATTTCAAAGGAGGCGCTGGAGCGCTCGCGCGCCGCCATGGACGGGGCGAAGGCCGTGGTCGACGCCTACCAGGAGAGCATCAAGGGGCAGGCGATGAACACCAGGGTGGCCAGAACCCAGGCAGGCTACGCCCGCATAGTCGCTCCGTTTAGCGGCGTGATCTCCAGGCGCTGGGCTGAACCGGGCGATCTGGCAGCACCCGGCAAGCCGATCCTGACGCTGGAAAAGACCTCCTCCTACAAGGTCCTGGCCCAGGTGCCGCAGGAGGAGCTGACCGGCATCCGCTCCGGTTCGCCGGTTCAGCTCAGCAGCGGAAACCAGACCATGCCGGCAACGGTCAACCGGGTCTATCCCGCCTTGGGGAAAAATATGCTTGCTACGGTCGAAGTCCTGACCCCCTCTTCGCCTTTCGGGCTCCCCTCCTCCGCCACGGTCGGCTTCGATGTCGTCACCAAACAGCTGCAAGGGCTGATCGTGCCGGCCCAGGCCACCGTCAGAACGGGACAGGGAAGCTTCGTCTACCAAGTCAAGGATGGCAAGGTCCGGATCATCCCGGTCAAACTTATGGGAATGGGGAACGGCTCCGCAGCGATCAGCGGGGAACTCGAGGCGGGGGCGCAGGTGGCCGTGGCGCAGGAAAACAAGCTCCTCACCCTCTCCGATGGGGCGATGGTCTCTGCCGTCCCCCCGGGTAAGCCTGCCCCGATTGCTGCGGCGGGAGGCAGACCATGACCCTCGTCGAGCGCTACATCCGCCGTCCGCACCTGGTCCTTTCGGTTGTGCTGCTGTTGTCCGTCATAGGGGTCATGGGCTACCAGAAGATGCCGTTCAACCTGTTTCCCGACGTGGACCGCCCCCAGATCAGCGTGATCACGGTGATGCCTGGCGGGGCTGCCGGGGATGTGGAGAGCGACATTACCCGGCTGATTGAAAAGGAGGTCGCCACCATCGACATGGTGCGCAAGGTGACTTCCACCTCCAAGGACGAGGCCTCGGTGGTCACCGCGGAATTCGAGTACGCGAAGAGCCTCGACGCCGCAGCCACCGACGTGGCCAACGCCCTCAGCAAGATCGCGGCCCGGCTTCCCCAGGGTGTGCGCCCGCCGCAGATCTTCAAGATCAGCCAGGCCACCCAGCCGGTTATGACCCTGGCGCTCTCCCCAAAGCCCGGCTCCCCGATCGACCTGAGAAAGCTGCGTGAACTGGCGGACAACCAGATCAAGGAAGAGCTGCTGCGAAACACGGAGATCGCCAACGCCGAGGTGTTCGGCGGCTATCAGCCCGAGATCCGGGTGGTTGTGGATCAGGACAGGCTGAACCGCTTCGGCATCGGGCTTCCGGAGATCATGGCGGCGGTGACCGCCCAGAACCAGAACATACCCCAGGGGATGGTCATCAACCGCGGGGGACAGTACCTGTTCAAGACCGAGGGTTCGGCCAAGAAGGTGGCGGAGCTGGCAGACCTGGTGATCGCCCGCCGCGATACCGGCACGATCCACCTGCGGGACGTGGCCAAGGTGGAGCCGGGGGTGCAGGAGGCCCAGTCTGCCTACCACGGCAACGGCAAAGAGGCGATCGGCATCAACATCCTGCGGGGCCAGAAAGGTCATGCCCTCGACACCATCAGGGCGGCCGACGAGATCATCCCCAGGCTGTCGGCCCGCTTTCCCATGGTCAACTTCGAGGTGAGTTACACCCAGAAGGACCTGATCGAGCGCAGCGTTGACAACATGCTTGAGGCGTTGCGCGATGCGGTCATCATCACCGTCGTGGTGCTTTTCCTCTTCCTGGCGAACATCCGCACCATGCTGCTTTGCGCCATCGCCATTCCCTTTACCTACCTGATCACCTTCGCCTTCATGTGGCTGTTCGGCTTCGAGTTCCATATGGTAACCCTCACCGGCGTGATCCTGGCGGTGGGTATGCTCCTTGATGACGCCATCGTGGTGATCGAGAACATCGAGCGGCACTACCACGAATCGAGGCGCGACCTGACCGAACTGGTCGCGGGGGGGGTGGAGGAGGTGATGCTGGCGATATTCTCCGGCACCTACGCCACCATCGTCGTCATCATCCCGATCGTCTTCATCGGCGGCTACGTACAGACCGTGCTGCGCCCCATGGCGCTGGCGCTCACCATCGCCCTGGTCGCCTCCTACATCGTTTCGGTCACCATCATCCCGATCCTGGCGCCCTACATCCTGAAGAAGACCCCTACGGAAAACCGCTTCGAGAAGTACATCAAGAAGGGAAGCGACCGCTTCGTGAACGGCATCCGGGACCTCTTCGCCGGCATGCTGGGGACGGCGCTCAAGCATCGCTTCTGGTTTGTGGCTGTCGCCTTCGTGGCGCTGGTGCTGACCATGAAATTCGCCAAGCCGCTGGTGGGACAGAGCGTGCAGCCCCCCATGGATACGGGGATCATCAAGATCAATTTCGAGGCGGATGCGAACTCTTCCCTGGGCCAGACCAACGCCATCCTTACCCGCATGGAAGAGACCATCGAAAAGCAGGAGGGGCTCGTGTCGGTCAGTTCGGTAATCGGTTCCGAACCTGCGACCGTCTCCTTCGGCAGCGGCAAGAACCCGCAGGTGGGGAACATAACGGTGAACCTCGTGGACCGCTTCCACCGCACACGGTCCATCTGGCAGATCGAGGACAACCTGAGAAAGGAGTTCCGGGATATCCCCGGCCTCAAGTCCGCGGATATCTTCGAGTTCGGCGCTACCGCCATGTCCAGCATCAAGGCGCCGGTGGACGTGATGGTAACCGGGCCGGATCCCATGGTGCTGGCACAGATAGGGCACGAGGTCCGGGGCCGGCTGAACCGGGCAGGCGGTCTGCAGTCGGTTTCCATGACCTGGGACCTGGACAAGAAGGAGGTGCTGTTCAAGGCGGACAAAGAGCGCTGCGCCGCCTTCGGCATCTCCCCGCGTGAAGTTGCGGCCCAGGCGCAAGCCGCCCTTTCCGGCGGCATAGCCTCGACCTTCCGGGTGGCGAACGAGGACGGGTTCCCGATTCGTATCCGCCTGGCCGAGCAGTACCGGGACCGTCCCGACAAACTCGCCGCCATCAAGGTGACCACCCCGCTCGGCCCGACACCGCTGGCCTCGCTTGGGACCTTGAGCCAAAGCTACGTCCCCGCCTTCCTGACCCGCCAGGATCTGCAGAGCAGTATCGACATCTACGGCTACAAGGGGGGCGCGGCGCTGTCGCACGTCATGGACAACGTCTTGAAGGAACTGAAGGGGATCAAACTGCCACCCGGCTACAAGATCACCCAGGAGGGGGACGCCAAGCAGGGGAAGGCCAACTTCGCCCAGTTGACCATGGCGCTTGGCATCGGCATGGTGCTGCTCTATTTCTCGCTCATTCCGGCCTTCAAGTCGTTCATGCACCCGCTCACCATCATGAGCGCCATTCCGCTGGCGCTGATCGGCGCGGTCTGGTCGCTTCTTCTGACCGGCAGGCAGCAGTCCACCGCCGCCTTCATGGGGGTGATCCTGCTGGCGGGGATCGTGGTCAAGAACTCGATCCTGCTGATCGACTTCATCGAGGTGGCCAAGGGGCAGGGGGCGACGACGCTGCAGGCTCTGACCGACAGCGTGCGGGTGCGCACCCGGCCGATCGTCATGACCGCCTTCGGCACGGCGGTCGGCATGCTCCCCATCGCTCTCGAGCGCGCCATCGGACTGGAGCGACTCTCTCCGCTGGCGGTGGTCGCCATCGGGGGGCTGATGCTCTCCACCTTCCTGACTCTGTTGTATGTGCCGATCTTCTACACGATATTTGAGGACCTGACACTGGCATGGCGGGATCTCGCCAGTCGCGTGATGAAACGGCAGGTTTCCGTCCGGGAAACAGTCGATCCAGCAGTAGCTTCCCCACTTACCCCGGCTGAATGAGAATATGCAGGATCAGGCACAGCAGGCTACGGATTAAAACCGTTGACAGTGAACCAATTAAGAACTACATGAGTATATAGTCATTCACTAACGAGGCCACCCATGAAAGAGCTTGTCGAATTCCGCGCAGAAATACTGAAAGCGTTAGCCCAACCAACCAGACTCAAAATCATAGATTTCCTCCGCGATGGAGAGCGTTGCGTCTGCGAGATCTTCCCCGCCATCGGAGAGGAGCAGTCCAACACATCCCGTCACCTGAACATGATGCTTGCGGCCGGCGTACTCTCCCGTCGCAAGGACGGCTTGAAGATCTACTACGCCATAAAGCATGCGGAGATCCTCGAGATCATCGATATCGTTACCGGCGTCGTGAAACTGGAGATATCGGGACGGCACCAACTTCTGAAGGCAGTCTGAGCAGATGAAGACGGTATAAAATACCTTTGGCCGGTTGCCGGCCGGACTGGAGAACTATCAATGAACAAGAGTTCGCAAATTTGCCCGATAACCGGAGATCTGGAGCCTATGCTGGAGGCGCTCCGCCAACGTTTTTCCCAACTGACTGACGATGACTGCCAGCGCAGGCTCTTCCTGAACCGGCTGAGAACGCTGGGATCGTTCGGGGCTGAAGCTGTGGACTACCAGGAACCGGAGGAAGCGGATCTGCCCAAAGAGCTGGAAATCGCCTTTGCCGTCTGCCACCCGGAGTGCGGCAACCAGGCCTTCCTGATCATCGAGGGGGGACCCCAGTGCTGTGATCGCTGCGGCGGCACCATGCTGCCGGTAAAGTTCGGGAACTACCGGTTGAAAAGAAAATAAACTCTACCAACAGGAGGTAATCAGCTATGAAAATCGAAATCCTGGGAACAGGCTGCGCCAAATGCAAGACCCTCTATGACAACACCGTTCAAGCAGTTGAGCAAAGCGGCAAAACCGCTGAAGTAGTGAAAGTGGAAGACATCCCTTCCATCATGAAATACGGAGTCATGAGCACCCCGGCCCTGGTCATCGACGGCAAGGTGAAGTTCTCCGGCAAGGTTGCCTCAGCCAGTGAGATAGCAGGGATGCTGTAGATCGACAAAATCCTCTATAAGGAGTTGCCATGAAGTTCTCTTTGACTGCACTCGCCGTGACCGTGCTTTTCGTCGGCACCGCGTACGCCGAGCTCCCCTCCGCAACCGATGCGGCAGTAGGCCGCGCCCTCATCTCCGGCAAACCCGGCGTCATCGACCTTGGAGCCCGCAGCTGCATACCCTGCAAGAAGATGGCGCCCATCCTGGAATCCCTCGCGAAGGAATACCGCAACAGGGCATCCGTCCTCTTCATCGACGTCCACGAGAACGAGGCTGCCGCGGACAGGTTCCGCGTGCAGATGATCCCCACCCAGATCTTCTTTGACAGCCGCGGCAAGGAAGTGAAGCGCCACATCGGGTTCATGGAGAAGGCGGACATCGTCAGGGAACTGAAAGCAGCCGGCCTCAAATGAGCTTCCTGGACAACATAGAGCAGATCATCACGCTCTACCCGCTGCTGGCTTTCGGTGCCGTCTTCCTGGCCGGAGTCATATCTTCGGCCTCCCCATGCGTGCTCGCCACCATCCCCCTGGTGGTCGGATTCGTCGGGGGGTACGCAGAAGGGGACCGGTTGAAGGCCTTCCGCTATTCCCTGGCGTTCATACTCGGGTTGTCCATAACGTTCACCGCGTTCGGCGCCGCAGCGGGGCTTTTGGGTACCATGTTCGGCACCCTTGGGGGAAAATGGTACGTCATCGCCGGAACCATAGCCCTGGTTATGGGTGGGCAGATGATGGGACTGTACGAGATCCCGCTGCCGGTCAGGCCCGAGTACAAGCCCAAGCGTGGCGGCCTGGTCGGAGCCTTTCTTCTGGGGTTGTTCTTCGGGATCGTATCCTCCCCCTGCGCGACGCCGGTGCTGGTCGTGCTCCTGACGCTGGTCGCCGGCAAAGGGCAGGTGCTCTACGGCATCGCCCTTCTTTTTTGCTACGCCATCGGCCACTGTCTCCTCATGCTCTTCGCCGGGACCTTCACGGGGTTCGTGGAGGGGTTCGTGAAGGCAAAAGGAGTGGTCAACTTCTCCGCCTGGGCCAAGCGAGTCAGCGGTTTAGTCATCGTCCTGGTGGGCGGGTGGTTCGTCTGGCAGGGATTGGGAATCTGAGAGAGGAGTATTGAGAGATGACTAAAATAGCATTCTTTTTTACAGCAATTTTCCTGTCACTTGCCGCAGTTGCATCGGCCCAGGAGACAGGGTTCGACAAGATGCTCAGCAACTTCGGCTACGAGACCCGCTCTGACATGAAGATCGACAGCAAGAGGCTCATCATATTGCTGGCGGAAAAGAAAGCGGTGCTGGTCGACATCAGGTTCAAGGAAGAAGTGGCCGCATGGCGGATGGGATTCGGGCTTCACATCCCGATCAACGAATTACCCAAACGTCTCGCCGAACTCCCCAAAGACAAGATCATAGTTGCGGCGTGCCCCCACAAGGACAGGTCATCCATCGCCATGGCGTACCTGCGCACCAAGGGGTACAACGCCATGTACCTGACAGACGGTCTGATCGGTCTGGCCGAGAACCTGCGAGGCGACAACGCCAAGGACTTTCTGGAGGATACGGGTCTGGCTAAGCCTTGAGTTGAGATGGGACCTGAGGCGACAAGAACCTGCAGTATAAATCAAAGCCCCGTTGGCGTACGCCGCGGGGCTTTTGATTTTGATGTTTCACCGGATCAGGTTATCGATCTCAGGAACCGGTTCACCGCTCCCCATCCGCCTCGCATTCCTGTCGCGTCCATGAATTCCTTCGCCAGCGGCTTCAACTCCTTGCCGATGCTGCTCACCTCGTCGTTCAGATGCAATGATCCCTTTCCCTCCCTCGGGCCTGAATCACCGGCTGCACTCATGGTGAAGCTGAAACTCGTGCTGGTCAGCTCGGCAGCGACCCCTGCATAACTGAACGAAATACCCTCGGAACCCGCCTCAACCAGGGCGGACTGTGCGTCAAGGGCTGCATGATCGTATTGGAGGTCAAGGTTGAACCCAAGCTCTTTGCCGTCCCTTGTCGATATGGTCCCGCCCAGGGAAAGGGAAAGGGAGCGGGATGACTCCAGGGCCTGTTCCGAAACCTGAACCTGATCCCTGGTAGCCGGGACCTGCGACGGCTTCAAGGTTGTGGACAGCTGAGATGTCTGGCCGAGAATGGAAAGAGATGTCGAGGTGTACGCGGTAGATATATGCATGCCCTACCTCCATTATTTGCAACCATGAAAGCTTAATCGGCACTAACGCTGCGAACTTGAGGGAAATACCCCACCCAGCCGCGGGCCGTTCTCGCGTCTTTTCACCCAAAAAGCCCGACAGCGTGAACACAACCCAGCCTCCCTGACACCGGTGTCCTATGCAATTTAAGAGACTTAGCCGGATAGCCTCTCGACGCCGACGCCGCGGCACCCTTCTTGCTATCGTTTAATAAGATGGATTGCATTGATAAAACCAATAGGTAAGCAAGGAGGATTCGTGAAAAACGATCTGCTGGAGGAACTGCCCGAGGAAAAAGTCAACCTTATCCGGAAGTACCGTTTGGAGCCGTCCATGTTGCAGGGAAAGCTGTACTGGGTAAGGGACTTCCGTAACCGCCCACTGCACCCCTACGTGACACACCGCGGCATGAAGAAATGCCCGACTCTCGACCTGGTGTTCAGCTTCTACGGTCTGTGCGTCGCGAAAATGACCTACTTCCGCAGAAACATGGCCGACTACCTCCCCTGCAAGCTGAACTTCGTGACCGGGGCAATGGAGGAGTGCGCCGTGTGGGACATGGAGTTCCTGGTGCAGCGTGCCACCGGCATCCGCATCGACCTGCGCAACCTTGCCGACATCAGCGAGATCGAAACCTTCAGGGAGATGTGCCGCTGGCTGGAGAGAAGACTGAACGAGCGTCGCGAGATACAGGCTGGCTACTCACGGCCGCGCTCTGTCGCTGTTCCTGCGGCGAGCGCTCCCCATGCCCCCCACCGACTTGCCGTAGTCCCGGTGAGGAGGCACTCCGCCCGCCTGAAGCACAAGGGGATCAGCCTCTGATCTAAGAACGGATTGAAACCCAGGTCCGTGGGTATGAAAAAAGCCCCGTCGGCTGTAATCGCCGCGGGGCTTTCTGTTTGTTGCCATTTCAAAGGTTCTGCTACGGTGGGCATTGCGCACACATCGATTTGAAGAGGTTGGTACTGAGGTATCGGTCTCCCCGATCGGGCAGGATCACCACCACCAACCCCGACTCCAGCTCCGATGCCAGCCTGAGCGCCCCGACCACGGCAGCCCCCCCCGACATGCCGCAGAAGATCCCCTCATGTGCGGCTAAGAGCCTTGCCGTTTCGAAGGCGTCGTCGTCCTCCACCACCAGCTTGCGATGGTAGGCAGTGGGATCGTAGATCGCCGGGACTATGGCTTCCTGCATGTTCTTCAGCCCCTGAATCTTGTGCCCCAGCACCGGCTCCACGCCTACGACCTGGACCTCCGGCTTCGTCTCCTTGAAGTACTTTGCCAGCCCCATGAGCGTGCCGCCGGTTCCCATGCCGGCCACTATGTGCGTGACGTTGCCGCCGGTCTGATGAAAGATCTCCGGCCCGGTGGTCTTGTAGTGCGCCAGGACGTTGTTCGGGTTGGCGTACTGGTTCGGCATGTAGTACTTCTCGGGGTCCTCAGCGAGGATCTTGTGGGCCAGGCGGATGGCGCCGTCGGTGGCCTCGCAGCCAGGGGAGAGCACGATCTCGGCGCCGTAGGCCTCCAGCACGCTACGTCGCTCCACGCTGACGCAGGCAGGCATGACCAGCTTTATGCGATAGCCCCTCGCCGCTGCGATCATGGCCAGCGCTATGCCGGTGTTCCCCGAGGTCGGCTCCAGGATGACCTTATCGGGGGTCAGCTCGCCACTTGCCTCGGCAGCCAGAATCATCTGGCGTGCCGGCCGGTCCTTGACCGAACCACCGGGGTTATTCCCTTCCAGCTTTACCATGACACGTACAGCCGGATTCTTGCACAGAGAGTAGATTTCGACGACGGGAGTCGAGCCGATAGACTCGATGAGACTTTGCCCTCTCAAGATTGTGCCTCGCTTTCCAGACAGATCATGCACAACAGTGACATAAGGTACCGCCACGCTGCTATCTGCCCAACTATTCGCTGAATTTACAGTTCCAACTATATTCATTGCTGCGTTAAACCGTGGCAGCATATCACCATAGACACAGATCAACAACGAAATAGTGCCTTCCAACTCCCACGCTTCCTACACCTCGGGAGGTTTTGATATTGACAGCTTAGGGTGATGCGGCTACGTTACCTGGGGAAATAGGTTAACCTGCATCCGTGGTTGTGAGGAAGTCCATGTCAAACGAAAAACAGAAGGTGTACCTGGCGTCACCGCTAGGGTTCAGCCCGGAAAACGACCACTACCGGCAACGGATCAAGGAGCGCCTGCGCGAGTTGGACTGCACCATCTTCGACCCCTGGGAGCAGGAAGAGGTGAGCCGGTGGATAGTTGAGGCGATGTCAATGGCAGACGGTGTCGAGCGCGCCAGAGCGATCAAGGAAGCAGCCAGTTTCACCGGCGGAGTCAACGCAGAAGGGATACGTAGCGCCGATGTGGTCCTGGCCGTCCTCGATGGAGCGGAACCCGACAGCGGCACCGTCTCGGAGGTAGGCTTTGGCGCCGGGATCGGCAAGAGGTGCTTTGGACTGAGGACCGACTTCCGTGACTGCGGCGACCTGCCGGGCCTTCCCCTCAACCTGCAGGTTCTGTTTTTCATAGAGTACAGCGGCGGGAAGCTTTTCAGGACGATAGAAGATATAGAGCTTTAGCGATTGACAATTACCGGTAAAATATGAAGAATGGCTGAAACGGGCCCCGTAGAAGCACCCTTCTGGATGAACAAGCGGTCGGGAGATAGCAGATGATTTCAGCGCTTTCAGCATATAAGGCAATGATGCAGGCACCAGCCGATGAAAAGCCGGCTAAGAGAGTCGACAGCCTAAACGCCCTCGCCTCGTTGTCAGAACCCATGAACGAGGTAGACGGCAGCGCCTCGCCTGACGGCGACGTTGTCAACATCTCAGGTTCGCAGGATGTTTTCACTGCTGTCGAGAGCTTCTTCAACCAGGGCAAGTCGAACCGCTTCGAGGACTTTCACAACCTCTCCCGCGAGGACAAGGAGACCTTCGTGAAGATAGTGGCTGAGCTGGCCAAGTCAGGGTACGCGGGGTACGAGGAATTAATCGTCGACAACAAGATAGAGCGCCACGACCTGACCACCCAGATTGCCGACGACCGCATCCGCGGCGCCAAGGCCTACGACAGTGCGAAAGATCCCAGTCGCTGACTCCATCGAGTTAAACAAGGCAGGATACTGCAACAAGAAAAAGAACGATCTACGCTCTATCTCCCCCTCCTGAACAGTACCCCGGATGTCTCGTCTGCCAGAAGATGCCTCTCCCTTACCTTTATTCTATTTACACGGTCCGAGGGTTCACCTATATTCGTCAGCAATGTACAAGCTATGTACAGAGCACACCAACGCTGAATTCACTCACGGAATCTGCCCTGATTGCGTGCACAAGGTGGAGATCTGAGTAGAGACCTGACAGAGAAACGAATGGCTCGACGAGTACTTGCATCGTGGGTTGCAGGCGGTCTCATTACCGCGGCTGTTCTGTCCGGCTTCACAGGTCAAATCGCCTATGAACGTGGTTGGAGCAACTACCTGCGCCTGATTCGGAACGGGTCCGACTGTCAAGCCACCATCGTAGGCACCGAATCCGGCAGCAACTGTCTGGCAACGTACAGTTTCAAGGTCGGAGGACGCAGCTACTACGGGACCGGGCCGAACTGCAGCGCACGGGTCGGGCAACAGGTAACGGTTACCTATCTGGCCGATGATCCGTCCAACTCCTGTCTTGGATCCCCAGTTGAAGGGCTCGCAAACGCGGTAGTATCCTTCCTGTTTGGTGGACTCTCCTTTCCCGACCAGTCCTGATTCCCTGCTGTTTCACCCCCCTCTCCTCCCCTTCTCACTCTCCACATGTTCGCCGGGAGTTTCATCTTGACACGCTGGACCGATGGGTCTAGTTTTGCCGCACTTTTACCTGCAGATTGCCTCAAAGGATCAGTGTTGGAGCCATCGAAAGACAGTCATCAGTCGGAGCAACAACACCGCGAACGGAGAAGCCGGCAGGCCGTCCGGTTACTGATCTGCTGTGTCATAGGATTCACCTGCTTCCTGGGCGCCTACATGCGGATCCCGGTGCTGCCGCTTCTTGCCAGCGGCATTGGCGCCAACACCACGCAGATCGGCCTGATCAACGCGGCCTTCATGCTCTCGGCGGGACTGCTCGCTGTCCCTTCCGGCCTCATATCGGACAGGATAGGCATCCGTCCCGTTCTGCTCACCGGGCTGGCCCTGATGAGCGGCGCCTCCCTTCTCATCCCCTTCAGCAACAGCTGGCTGGCGCTCGGTGCAGTCTACCTGGTATTCGGCGTTGGACTAGCAGCCTTCACCCCCACCATGATGTCATCCGTGGCGAGGGTCGTGCCGCAGTCGCACGTCGGCCGCGCCTACAGCTGGTACACCACCGCAGTCTATCTCGCCATGACCATTGGACCTGCTGCGGGCGGCTGGTTCGGGCGCCTCCTCGGGTTCAGGGATGTTTTCTTCATTTCCGGAGGGCTCATCATCGCGGCTCTGCTTGCGGTGATTTCCTTCCTCCCCAAGGATAACGACGGCCATGACAGCGCCGGGGCAACCGCCCTTTCCGGCAAGTTGGCCGGCGTGCTGTCAAACAAAAGCCTGGTCGCCGCACTGACCGGAACCCTTGGCGGCTGCTTCGGGTTTGGCATGTTCATCTCCTTTCTCCCCCTGCATGCGCGCGCAGCGGGACTGAGCATCGAGCAGATCGGGATCATCTTCGCCTCGCAGGCGCTCGTCAACGTCCTCCTGCGCGTACCGTTCGGCCATTTGAGCGACAGGGTCGACCGCGGCATCATGTCCGCCCTGGGCCTGCTTGCCTGCGCCGTTGCCCTTGCCCTGACCGGCATCAGCAGCAGCATGACCACCCTTACCCTGTGCGCCGGCCTCTTGGGGGCGGGCATGGGTCTGACCTTCACCGCCCTCAGTTCCCTGATTGTGGTTGTGATGCCTCCGGGACAGCGAGGTTTGGGGATGGGGCTTTACAACAGCTGCATCTATCTCGGCATGATGCTGAGTTCCGCCAGCATGGGGATGGTCATAAAAAGGACGGGCTTTGGTACCGGCTTTGTCATTGCCGGAGTGGTGACATTCATCATGACCGCAATTTTCTCTTACCTGTACCGTGGTACTGTTGTGCGGCAAAATTCAGAGAGGACGCAGAAGTAACCAGACCATGAAGACATTCCTGGAGGCGACAGAATACATCGATCCACCGCAGACGCTACATTTCCCTCCGCCCACAGTCGCATTTCAGCAGGCAGCCTGTCCGTTTCTCCCCCTTCATCCTGACGTCATGCAGAACCATCTCATCATTGAGCCTTCCGATCCGCCCCGCAGCATATGACAGTTATGCTGTGCATGATGGATTCCTTTGGCGGATTTCATGTACCCCAAACCCTCTAACATAAATTCACAAGAATAATCGACAGCTTACGGGAGGAGCAGGAAGCGGCCAAGAAGCTGGCCGCTAAAGGCGACAAGGAGGAGGCTGCATCGATGCTGTTGCGGGCCGAATCAGACGCCGAACTGGCAGTCGTGCTTTCCCACGAGGAGGACGAGAGGGCTGAGGCGCAGGCGGCGCTTGAGCGTTTACGCCAACTCCGCCATGACAACCAATAACCCAACCATGTCCCCAAAGGAGAATATATGAAAGCATCAAGATATTTACCCCTAGCTATCTTCGCCACACTCATTGTCGGCTGCACAACCGTGGCGCCTAACGAACTGGTCAAGGCACGCTCGGCGTACCAGTTTGCCAGCGAAGGACCTGCACAGCAACTCGCGCCGGCCGAGTTACACAAGGCGCATGGCGCTTGACCAGGCGGAGCAATCTTTCAAGAAAGACTCCGACTCGTACAAAACGAAAGACCTCTCCTACATTGCCGAGCGCAAATCGATCCAGGCTGGAGCACTTGGTTCCATAGCCGCCGCCAAGGCAAGCAAGGAGAGCTCAAACGACAACTTCCAGAAGAAGCAGTCCGAGATCGTGAGGCAGGGGAAGCAGGACTTGAGCGATGCCGAGAGACGCATTGCAGACGCTCAGACTGAAAAGGCAGGCCGAAATCAAGGCCGCCCAGGACAAAGCAGACGCAGAATATCAGATGCAACAGGCTCAGCTTGCACAGGGGAGGGAGGATCTGAGAGCATCAGAGAGACGCACAGCCGATGCACATGCCGAACTCGACAAGCAAGCAGCAATCAAGGCAGCCAAAGAGAAAGCGGGCGCCGACTCCCAACTGCAGCAAGCCCAGATTGCGCAGGGGAAGAAGGATTTGAACGATGCTGAAAATCGCGCGATCGCGAAACAGACCGAGCTTGACAAGCAGGCCGCGCTCAAGGCGGCCAATGACAAGGCGGAGGCCGATATCCTGCAGGCAAAGCTGGACTTAAGCGAGTCCGAGAAACGTAACGCCGCTGCACTCGCCTCCCTCAAAGAAGAAGAACGTGGAGTGGTCGTAACGCTCACCGGAAGCGTCCTCTTTAAAAGCGGCAAATCGACCCTGATGCCCTCTGCGCGAACGAAGCTTGACCAGGTGGCCAATGCACTGCTGACAATCCAAGCGCGCAACCTCATCATCGAGGGGCACACCGACTCTCAAGGGTCCGATGCAAACAACCAAGAGCTCTCGCAGCGTCGTTCCGAAGCAGTCCGCAACTACCTCGTACAGAGAGGCTACCCGGCTAACCACATCCAGTCGCAGGGGCGCGGCGAAGGGAGCCCGATCGCCAAAAACGACTCCCCGAGGGGCGTGCCAACAACCGTCGCGTCGAGATCGTCATTGCACGCGAATCAAGATAATCTGCAATAGCCATTTTTAAACTAAAGGACCTCGCGGAGATTGCTACTCCCTCCGCGGGGTCCAGGTATGGTGCCAGCTTGGATTGACAGGTCAGTTGTACTCCTTCCAGGTCAGACCGGTCTCTGAATTGAACTTGATGATGCCATCGGAGTCCTTGATACTGCCACTAAAATTGGCTTCCTCGTCCCAAAGTATCCCTTCTGGCATAAGAACTTTTAAGATGTAACTGTCGTTGCTGAGTTTCTTGTTTCCAAGTTGTTTGATGGTCGGTTTGCTGCTCGTCCCGTAAATGGTTACGGTGCAGCGTGCTTCCCCTGGACCTGCCTCCGCCGCCCCCCGAAATTCATAGATTCCATCAGGCGCGATATCTATGACAGCCTGAACTGCGTTAATTCCTGTGCGTGAAATTTCAGGTGACAGCATTTTCACTTTTTTACTTTCCCTTATGCTCATCGCGGTCTTGTGGCGATTTCGGGGATATGCGCGAAAGAGCACCTTGATTTTTATCCCATTGGCAGTTATTTCACTGTTGGTCAGATAGAGCTCAAGGTCTCCTTTAGCACGCGCATCGAACACTGGCACTATCTGGCGTGGTGTCATCGTGGTCGGTTCCTCCAGTTTTTCGAGTGGTGGATTCGCCCGCTCGGTATATCGCGGCTCCGGATTGGGTTGAACTGTAGCGCCCGTGGAAGTCCCTTCCCGTGACGCTGGTCTTGACTCTTCTTTCGTGGGCGATACCTTCTGCGAACTCTTCGGAGTCTCTCTAGCGGCGTTAAGCGTGACAGGGGCTACGTTCCCGGCAAGCGGAACAGGGGTTGGCTCGCGAGGCGTAGCCACCACGGGCCTTGTATCGGCTGTGTGCTCCGATTCCGATTGGCTCGCCTTGGGCAGGATCTCGGCAGCCACGGCGGCAGCTTTATGTACCATTGCGGCCTCAGCTTTCGAACCTATCTGCGCATGGTGTATCGCCAGTGGTTTCGTCAGAGTCTGCAGCACTTCTTGCCGCCCTTTTTTTGTCGAGAGGGTCTTGCTGGCGTGTGGAAGGTTCTGCAAGGGCTGGGCAGGTATCGGCAGGGGGGGGAACTTCACTGATTCAAATTCAGATACTATCATCATGTGCGGAGGGCTGCCTGGTAGAGATGCAGTCGAATACCTGCTAAACAGCATTGTGCCGGTAACATCGGAAAGCGCCGCTGGATCTTGCGACGTAATTGTATTGGCAGGAATCTTTGTAGGTTTCGCTGGACTGGCCGGATCTGCGCCGACAGCAGGCTTGGGCGGCGAGGGAGCGTCAGGTTGGCCCGCTTCATTGGAGAGGCCTCCGTGCTGCTCGTCTGCATCTTCTGGCAGGACAGGTACTTCTGCATCGCCGGCTTCGGTTCCAGGAGGCTTTACATCAGAAAGGTCAGGAATAACGGGGGCAACCTGCGCCGGCTCAGTCTCAAGGAGGTCCACCCATACTAACTGTGGCCTGGACTGCCATTCCGCCGCCAGCGCTGCGACCATGAGCAGGTGGAGACAGACCGAGCAAGCCATCGGCCAGAGGAACTGCCGCATGTAGCGGCTCAATGCCTGGTTGCGACTCCAGTCCATCCCCATGACCGGTGACGGGGGGCGGGCATCTACAATTTGTCCCGAAGGAGCTGAGGGAGCCCCCTCCATTATGATCAGGTCGCCGGAACGGGTTCCCGTTTCAGCTATTTTCCCGGCAGCCACTTCAAGCACACTGTGTGGGACCAGAAGGATAGGGGGGAGACGATTCGGCTGCACGATCTCGAGGGTAAAGATCACGACATTCTGTTTGTTCAGAAAGACGAGGTCGACGGGAAACTTCATCCCAAAGGTATGCACAGCCTTGCAGGGCTTTATCCACAGCGCTTCGTTGGATGGCGAATTTTTTCCGATCAACCCCCTGAAGCGCTTCCATGCGGTATCGGCAATGCTCAGAGTGTCTGCCAGCTCTTTGCTGTTTCTGGAGTTGATAGGTCTCACTGGCCCCGCGCTGTCTACCGACTCATGCATATAAGCCTGGTCCGGTAACGTTTAGTTTGAAGTTTAATGTTTAAACATCTTTAAAATTTTGAAGAAAGCCGGCACCAGCAAGACAACCATAAAGGCAGGGAACACACAAAACGTGAGCGGGAAAAGCATCTTAACGGCAGTTTTTGCTGCTCGCTCCTCTGCCAATTGCCTTCTCTTGATGCGCAGTGAATCGGAATATATCCGCAAGGTCTTACCCAAACTCGAGCCCAGTTTCTCTGTCTGTATCAGCATGGAGACCAGCGCCTTGATGTCGTCCACGGTGGTCCGCTCCGCAAGCCCTTTGAGCGCTTCGGACCGCGGCCTGCCAGCGCGGATTTCGAGTATAGCCATGTTCAGTTCTGTGATAAGGGGACATTTCTGTTGGAAATTTTCCGTAGTTTTGATCATGGCGGCGTCAAGGCTGAGTCCTGCCTCAACGCATACAGTCAGCAGATCGAGTACGTCCGGCAGGGCATGAAATATTGCGGTCTTGCGGACTTTGGCCCGATGATCAAGCCATATGGTGGGCAAAAGATAGCCTCCGATGGCGCAAATAGCTGTTATCAGGAAAGAGAGACTGCTGGCCATGGTTCCGCGTGGCAGCGCGAAAAACACCAGGTATCCAGCCGGCAGGGCAAGAGCAAGGAACAGCTTTGCCCCAAGGAAAATATAAACTGCCTCTTTTTTGAAACCTGCGGCGGTGACCGTCTCGCGGTAGATACGGAGATCAGCAGGTTTAGTCTGAAGTTTATTGCCCACTTCTGCCAGCAGCTTCTGCAATCTCGTCGGTGCTGGCACTAGGGACGGGGCCTCCTTCTCTTGCAGGGGCGCCAGTTTTACTAGTCTTTGTCTGACCGACTCCTGTCTGCTCAGCAAAGGATATAGCAGCACGCCGATCAGTGCCGTAACACTGGCGAAGATGGAGGCTGTGATCAGGGTGAGCATGAGGTACCCCCTAGATCGCTATGTTCACGATCTTCTTGATGATGAAATAACCGATTATCTGGCCTAATATTGCTGCACCAAGAATCATCTGGCAGAGCCGCTGCGTGAAGAACACGTCGAGATAACCTGGCCGAAGCAGGTATATCACCGCGAACATCACCACCGGTAGTGCAACCAGGACATACCCCGAAACCCGCCCCTCGGTGGTGAGGACCTCGACCTGCCTGCGGATCTGTAGTCGCATTCTGATCGTTTCGGCCAGCTTATCCAGTATCTCCGTGAGGTTGCCTCCCGATTCGCTGTTTATCCTGATGATGGTTAGAAAAAAGTTGAAGTCCTGGCTTTCGATTTTCGCGCTTACGGAGATCAGGCTATCCGCAATCCGCACGCCTAATTTCTGCTGCTCGTATGCCAACTTGAACAAGCCGCACGCAGGTTCGGGCAATTCCAGGCTGAGCAGTTCCACTGCAGCGGCCAGTGAGTGCCCTGCCCTCAGGGATCGTGCCACCATCACCAGTGCATCCGGCAGTTGTTCGGCGAAAAGTGCACTACGATGTTTCTTCCGATTGCCGAGATAGAGAAAAGGGATCATCCCTAGGGCCAGAGCAGCTAGAAGAGCCGGAAAAACGCTCTCTTTCCAGGTAAAAACGGCAATGAAGCCGGACCCAGAAACGGCGCCAGTCACAAGCAAAAAACCCAGGGCAGAGATCTTCACCCCTGAGAGCTCAACCTGCTTTTTGACGGCTCCGATTATAGGGAGTCGCGAAAGAAGCTGTTCGGCACCAGTGGCGTCGCGCAGCAAAGCGGAACCGGATTCGGTCGGGCCGCATGGATCGTCTGCCCCTATTTTCCTCAGTCTGTGCCTCAACTGATACGCGTGCCTCACTCTCCTTAAAACCGAATGGAGCGGGAAAGTACCGAGGAAAACGGCGACAAAGATAAGCAGCAAAGTCACAGTCATCAGCGTTCCCCTTTAAATATTTCCGGAGCCAGAGCGAAGCCGTGAGTCTCAAGGCGTTCTGCAAGCCTTGGCCGGACACCGGTTGCCCTTAACTTGCCGAGGACCCGCCCGTCGGGGTCGACCCCCGTCTGTTCAAAGCACATAATGTCCTGCATGATTATGGTTTCACCTTCCATACCGGTTATCTCCGAGAATTTCACAATCTTGCGAGTCCCGTCGGGGAACCGCACCAGATGGATAATGATGTTTATCGCTGAGGCGATCTGCTCCTTGATGGCCCGGTTCGGCAGCTCCATCCCTGCCATCATGACCATGGTCGAAAGCCTCGATAGCGCGTCGCGCACCGTGTTGGCGTGAATGGTGGATAAGGAGCCATCGTGGCCTGTGTTCATGGCTTGCAGCATGTCCAATGCCTCGCCGCCGCGAACCTCGCCAAGCACGATCCTGTTGGGGCGCATGCGCAGCGCGTTTCTCACCAGATCGCGCTGGGTTACCTGCCCTGTTCCTTCAATGTTTGCCGGACGTGTTTCAAGCCGTACCACATGATCCTGCTTCAACTGCAGCTCGGCCGAGTCCTCGATTGTTATGATCCGCTCGTTTTCCGGGATGAATTCGGAGATCACGTTTAGCAAAGTGGTCTTGCCGGTGCCGGTTCCTCCGCAGACCAGGATGTTCAGCCGTGTCTTCACCGCTCCTTCGATCAGCGTTGCCAGGCGTTGGTCAAGGGTTCCCAGCGCCAGGAGGTCGTTCAGCTTAAGTGGCACCTGCCCGAACCGGCGGATGGAAAGGACCGGGCCGTCCAGCGCCAACGGAGGGATGATCGCGTTGACTCGGGAACCGTCGGGAAGCCTGGCGTCGACGAAAGGGGAGGACTCGTCGATTCTTCTCCCCACCCTGGTGACGATGCGCTCAATGATTTGCAGCAGGTGGTTATTGTCGCGAAACACTATGCTTGTCTTTTCCAGCTTGCCGTTTCGTTCGACGTACGTGTTTGAGTAGTTGTTGACCAGGATGTCGGAGATGTCGGGCGAACTCAGCAGAGGTTCGATGGGTCCCAAGCCGAAGGTCTCATGCTGCACCTCCAGCACCAAGCAGTCCTTTTCCTGTCTGCTCAGAGGAACCCCGTCCTCAGCGATGAGTTTTTCGATAACCGCGCCGATCTCCCTCTCCAACTCACCGGCACGGAGCAGTTCCAGCTTCGACAGATCGATCCGGTCTATGAGCTGACCGTGGATGCGACTCTTCAACTCTTGAAAGTGAAGCTGAGCGTGGTCGGCCATTTGTCCCTGGCTCGAATGATGGTTTAAAAAACTCATGTCACACCCCTTAGATGGCCGGTCTTCAACTGTTGATGTCCAGGCACAACTGCCGGGCCAGTTGGTCCATTGATTTGCTAAATGATGACCTGGAGATATACAGCGCCAGCGGCACCCCCTTGTTGATGGAGGTCATGAGTTCCGCGTAGTTATTTGGGAGCGTGTGGTAGGCCTTGGTGCCGAGCACCTTTTCCGCATCTGAAACCTTGATGTCGTCCCGTGGAAGGTAACGGTTGACCACCAGCTTAACCCGGTCCGGTCCAAAACCTTCCTCTGCCAAAGTACTTAAGTAGCGTCTGGCGGTTCTTAAACCAGGAACACTGAGTATCGTATTGAATAGAATCCGGTCCGACATTTCGAAGGTCGCAAGGTTGCAACCGAAGAGTTCTCCTCCGGTGTCGATAACGGTGTATTCGAAGATGGTGCGCAGCACACCGATAACTTCCTGAAGAAGTTCCGGAGTGATCCGGCTCGCTTCACCTAGATGGTCCGGACCATCCAAAACCTGCACCCCACTGGGGTGCGGAGCGATGACGCTTTTGAGAAAGTTGGCATCGATCTGACCCATCTTAGGCACAACACTGGCCAAGTTGTAGCGGGGCTTCAGGTCCAGAAATGCACTGACGTCGCCGCTGGAAAGGTTTAGGTCGACCAGCGCCGTGGTATGGCCCTGCGCAGTCAGCGTCGCCGCCAGGTTGACGGCTATGGTGGTGGTGCCCACCCCGCCCGACGGATGGTACACGGAGAGGACCGTGCCAGTATTCCGGTTTTTCACGATCCGCCGCTTCGCTACTTTTTTGATCGCGTCGACGAGTTCGGTAGCCAGGACGGGACGGCTCAGGTATTCACAGGCTCCGGCGCGGATCAGCCTGAGTATCCATTCGGGTCTCATCGCAGTGCTGCTCACGAACGCGGCGCTCTGCGGGCAACGCGAGAGCAGGAGTTCCATTTCCCTGGCTCCCCTCTCCAGATCATTGACCTCCAAAATGACGATGTGCGGGTTGGATGCCTGAATTGCCGCCATCCCCTCCTGCAGATTTCTAGCCGCACCGACAAGGCGGACCTCACCGTCCATACTGCTAAGAATCTCGTTGATCCGGCTGGCCGAGATCGCATCGCTATCGATGAGAAAAGCGGTACTCTGCTGCTTCATATGAAAGTCCCTTCTTCTAGAGCCGCGTGGTGGAGCAAAAATGGGCCGTCACTCCAGCCACAGCCCCTTCTTTCAATGGACCAGGACTGGCAGGAGGATGTTGGAGGACGACCCACCCGGTGTGGCCCCCGGAGGAGGGTTGACGTATCCTATAAAATGGCCATAAACGTATTTATCACTTCCACCCACCGCCCCGTCGATATGAAAGGCGGCAAATCCCGTTATAGGCAAGTCTCCCTTCACCGACAGATCGCTCGTTCCTGTGTCGACAATGGCCATGATGACGTCCTTGCCTCCTTCGGGAAGCCAGCGGGTAAGAATCGGACTAAAGAGGGCGGTTTCGGCACCGGGTTGAATCCAGATGTCGTCTCCCACGCTCAAAGGGGTATCGTTGCCGGTGTCCATCAAACCTTTTATGGTGGGGACGTCGTTTCTGTCGGTCTTAAACGAGGTCCACTGGCCGGAATCGCAATTCTCTCCTCCGGGCAGATAGGGTGAGTTGATCTGTATCTGCGGAGGCGGGTCAGGCAGAGGGACCTGGGAAAAGTAATGATCGGTCATGCATTTGGAGAGGGCCAATGGGAATAAGGTTTCCGTATTGGCGGGGACGCCTCCTGGAGGTGTTAATACGGCGACTGCTGGTTTTGACCCTACAGCAGTCTGATCCTTTCCAAAGATTCGCATGAAATAGTTCTGCACCGAGCCGTCGTTGCTTCCTTCCGACCGCGAGGTTGCGACCTTCACAGCCGGAACGTCGCGGGCGCCGGGACTTGGCATTGTCGTCGGCTGCAGCATGCCGGCATCCAGATTCCAGTAACCCACCTCTACCACGGCGTCCTTAAGGGGTACATTGTCAGAGCTGTTCTCCGTGATCATATCCCGCGCCTGTTGAAGGGCCACTTCCCACTGCAGGACAGAAGGTTGAGACGGGTCGGTCGGCCTCGTGTAGAGGTGCCACGCCCCCTTCAGTGCCGCCGCATCGGCCGCGTTTTGCAGCTCATTACGCACTTTGAAAAGGTGTCCCGTATCAACGGCCAACCCCAAGGCCCCGAACAGCATCATCACCAGGATCGCCACGTAAACGATCACCATCCCTTTCTCGTTGTGGATTAATTGGGGAGTGGTATCCATTGGAGCTCCTTTTCCTGCTCTGGCTGCAGGGGCCTGTCAGTGGGAAGAAGTACCTCGGTTCCCGGAGCGTTAGCTGTTACGAGCTTTGGCGTGATGAAAAAGACAAGCTCCTTTTCCTTTATGTCATCCTGAGTGGACCGGAACAGGGCGCCAAGAATAGGTATGTCTCCCAGAATGGGTATCTTGGACATCACCTTTATGGCCTCCTCCTGCAACAGACCGGCAAGCACCAGGCTTTCTCCATTCTTGAGCTTTACCCGGGTGCGCACTTCACGTGTGTCGATGATCGGGTAACCGTTCACGGCAATGACTCCGGAGATGCCGCTAACCTCAGCCGGATCTATCTTCAGCGAGATCAGCCCGTTTTCGAGCACTTCCGGCTTAAAGGTAAGCTTCACCCCCACGTCGATAAACTGAATGGAGGTACTGGAGAGGGCGCCGACACCGGAGACGTAGGAAAAGGGAATCTTGCTGCCTGCTAAAAATTTGCCCACCTGTCCGCTTTCAACCAGCAGATTGGGCTCGGCGAGCATCTTGGCCAGGTCCTTGGTGACCAGCGCCTTAAGCACGGCGCCAATACCGGGTTCAAACACAGAAATACCCAATTGATAGGCATCTAACGCGGCACCAGTCAGGCCATCTATAGCTCCTATCCCAGGTGTATTGCCTGCAATCCCGAGTTGCCGTTCAGGGTGCAGGGTATTAGGAGTAGGCGCGCCGACCAAGTTTGAGAAACCCTCGGCGCTTCCCCCTTTAATGAGCATGCTCGCGCCCAAAGATTTGAGGGACGACTTGTCCACCTGGGCCACCTTCACTTCCAGGAGTACCTGCTGAGGCTCGTCAATGACGACGTGATTCAGCACGGTAGTGGCGGACTCGGTTCCGCCCGCCGTCCGGCTGTCCTCTGTGCTGTAGCGGTAATCCACCAATTGAGGAGAAGGCCAGGAGGTGTCCAAGGGGCTGTCGGCCGTCGTTGCCCTCCCTTCAGAACCCTTGCTTTTGGCGGCATAAGCCTCCGCCAGGTGGATCGCCTTTGCCACCGTCTGCTCGTTTGCAGCCTTCCCCGACAGCACGATGGTGTCGTTGGCGTAATCCACCTTGATACTGTCATTCGGCGCCATTTCCTGGATCTGATCCTGCAAGGCCTGGATCTGGCCCTCGATAACGCTTGCATTTCGCTTTACGCGAATGTCGAAGAAGCTCGTATTCCCAGCCGTATCCCAGACTATCAAGGTCGTTGAACCAACCTTTTTACCGTTAAGTTGTAGTTGAGTAGGGGAAATGACCACAAGCTCTGCAATTTCGGGAGATGCAATGGAGACCCGCTCCGATTTGGTCCGTAAATCGATCAGGACGCTCCTGTTGACCACAACGTCCGTGGTAACTGCCGCACGAGCGGCTAAGGGGAGACAGAGAGCTAACAAAAACACCAAGAGCAGGCAGGTTTTCTTTCCGGTTGCGAGCGGTTCCATCCAGTCACCTCGTCATAAGAAATATGCATCAATAAACGTCGTGGCGGATCAGCAGCCAGGGGTAGTACGGCTCTAATCCTGCGCAAACTCGCGCAGGGATTTTGCGCCACCCTTGATAACCTCCATCTGAAACTTGGCCGGTGGGGGAAGTGCGACTACCCTTGCGCGGACGGGAGCGCGGCGAGTGGCTACTGAACGCGGTGGCGTTTCAACAGCACCCAGTGCCTTGGACACCGTGGCTCCCTTGGTGTCGACAGACGCAATATCGATCACGTTCCTTAGGAGCAACTGGAGCGACCCTTTTTTGGTACCGACAACAAGTTTCTCCGCCTCCTCGGGGGTCACGTCCAAAGTTACTGTCGGCACAACCCCCGGCTTGCCCCCCTCCTTTTGTTCGGTAACCTGCCCCGTTGCCAGCACCGGGACGTTCTGCAGGATGATCTTGCTGATGTTGTCCCGTTCGTTGGTGCTTCCGGGGCGTGGTATGGTCAACAAGATATCGACTCTGCTGTTGGGGGTGATAAAGCCTGCGACCCCGGCTACCTCGTTTACGGCGACGGTTACCGCCCGATGTCCCTCCGGCACAATGTAGGTCATGATGCCGCCGGACGTATTGAGCGGCATGAGCTTGTTTTCCGTGATGAGGTCGCCGGCGCTTAACGGACGCACCACAACTCGTCCCACAAGGGGTTTGGGATCCGTGTAGCCACCAACAGGCAGAGCGTCCTTGGGCCATGTCGAAAGCTTGACCTGGGTGGTATCAAGCTTCGAGCCAAGCGGAAGATCCACGGCTGCGGATGCTATTGGCACACCCTCGAAAGGCTTACCGGTCTGCTTTTTGAGGTAGCTGTGCGCAAGAATGGTTGCGACTCCTCCAAGCAGCAGCGCAACTATGGTAACAGTGGTCATAGCACTCGGTCTGGTCATGATTCCTCCGAAGTTCCAGCCTGTTATTCCCTACTCATAAAACATGGAAGCTTGTCCTTCCAGCGTGAGATCCAGGGGGATAAGGTCATACATGCATTCAAAATCGTAAGGCACAGTTACCTTTATGGTGCTGACTCCGTGTTGTGGTGGAGCAGGTGTTGACTCTATGACGATTCTTTCTGGATCAACAGGGAAGGCGCAAACATCCCTCGTATAGCCCGCCAAATTCGCCCGCGCAGGATCTGCAGTAGGGTCAGTAGCGCTGACAGAGGCCCTACGGGCGCCCTCCCGTGCAGCATTGGTAAGAGCGTTCTTTATATAGAAGGCCCTACCGAATTCCGTAATTCCGAACACTATGAGAAGCAGGAGCGGGAGCAGGAGTGCCAGCTCTACCAGAGCCTGTCCCTTCTGGTCGTCGAGTTTCATGGCATTGCCTCAATGGGTTTTAAGGCGGAGGAAAGACGGTAGCCGCCTTTCCTCCCACTTGATATCTGCATGCTCTGATGCGAATGCGCAGGATTATTCGGCAGCAGGTGCTGCCAATTCAGTCCCTATTGTAGTGAACGTGGCCAAGGCATTATCGCCTATGATTCCTACCGCCCCTACGCATATGGCTGCGATAAGCGCCAGCATCAACCCATATTCGACCATCGTCGCCCCTTTCTTGTCCTGCAACTTCGACCGCATCTTGACGTACATTTCGGTTAACTTTTCCATGAGACATTCTCCTTTTTCAGTTAGTTGCGTTGACAGTTGCCTCCTAAAACAGCCCTATGCCGTTTCCGGAAAGGTGACTCCCCCCTTCTCATCACATCAGCATTAAAGGGTGAAAAAAATACAATTAATTGAGAAAAAACCTTATCCCGATTAACCCAACAAAACTGATAGGATCATACTCAGCGACGGTCGTTCCACCGGATTTCAGGTCCGCTTTCGGGAATATCAAGCCTCGTAGATCGAAGTTCAAAGCCATGCGTTTGGTGACAAAGTAGTCGCCGCCAACGTTCACATGTCCTCCGATCACCGTGTCTGCATCCCCCTTATCGCCTTCGGTATCCTTTACAGAGGAAAGAAGGACGTCCACTCCGCCACCCAAATACGCCGCGATATTCTCTGACACGTTGTTACGCAGTTGCAGGCCCAGCGAGATATCAATGTTTTCTATCTCTAAAGCTTTCAGCCCGGCGGCATTCTTGTAATCCCGTGGTGCGAGATACAGCGCTCCCGCTTCAATTGCCAAATTTCTGGTCAGGCCAAAGATCAATCCACCACCGCCTGCGAAAGTCGATCCGGCCGTGAGCTTCTCATCTGACGGGACCAAATCGGCATCTTCGGCGGTCGCGAACCCCAACTGTCCGGAGATTCCCAACCGTCCCTTGATGCTCTCAGCATCCGCGCTGCCCGCAACAAGGGCTAAAATCACCACGGTAAAAAGTACAGTCCATTTTTTCATGTGTGACCCCTTTACGTTTCAAGAGCATTCGAGCTTAAATGGCTGAGGTTTCGCTGCATCAGAACTGTCGGCGACCAAGCTGATGTCCGCCCATATTGAGGATGATTGCACGCTAAGCTAGGGGGATGTGGTCGGCGTGGGCTCGGGCTTGGCGGTCGTCATGGCCACAACGAACCCGGTGTAGGTCAGCAGCGCCGGCACGCCGGATGCCTCAGTGGTTACTGCTTGGTAAATTATCGAATCGGTTTGGGTGACGCCTATGGGAGGCGCGGTCATGAGGACGCCTACGTTGAATATCCCTTTGCCGGCGGAATCGGTTATTACGGTGGGGTTGTTGAATATACTAAAGGCCCTGCCGGTCAACTGGTCGTATATGGAGATGGTCACGGGGACGCCGACGCGCGGATTGCCATTCGCGTCGGTCAGTTTGAAAGGAAGCTGCTGCATGTATTCAAAGGTCTCGCCGGCAAAATTGGAATCCACGGTTTCGTCGAGGGTAAAGAGTGTGCCGTCAGGATCGGTGGGCTCTTTGGTAGTGATGAACTCGATAATCCCGGTACCTCGCACTATCTGGAACGGCGCGTACGCACGGATGGATTTCCCGTTAATTGTTGTTGCTGCCATCACGATAACATTGGTAGTGCTGGACACGTCGCCCGGCCTGATGATGGTCATCGCCTTACCGTTAGAATCGGTCGGTACAGTAGTAAGGGTGGGGTCTACGGTGGCCGGTCCTGCGGCAACACTGAAGGTGACAAGAAGCTCCTCAACGGTTGCACCGTCTGAACCTTCGATGCTTGCCGTGGCCAAGATTTGGCCGACATTCGCGTCCACAGATGGCCGGTCCACCGAGAAGGTGATGGCATACTTGCCGGCCGCGCTGGATGTATTGCTGAAGGAGGGAGACGATGACGCTGCAACTTGACCCGGTGCTGGAGCTGGGTTGAAATTGCCGCTGGAGCTGCCGCCACAACCAGATAGAGCCAAAAATAAAGCAGTTACCAATGCCAGAAGAACAGTCATAAGCCGGTTCATATCTCCCCCCCCTAAACGAATCACACAGCTCTCGTATCAGCGAGATAGCTAGCGATCGCAAACAACAATAATTAAATTCACCTAATACTGTACTCTATCCAGGGAAATAAATTTCTGCAACTAGCTCTGCGGTCGAAACACAAAAACGCGTAGAGCGCGAATAACGACAAGTACGCGTTGTTTAGGAATAAAAATCCCCGGCTGCTCCAACCCCGCAATGAAAAATCAGAGATTGACTCATATAACCAAGCCTTATACGGAACAAAACTCAATCCAAACCACTTTGGATAGAGGGGAACGAAAGAAGGGTAGAGATCAGGTATTCCCTGCCCTCTTCATCTAACCGCGCATGCCATTCTCCCGAACACGGTTTTCCGATATTCTTCATCATCAGGCATGCGACTTTTTCCAACCCGCTTACGCTTGCCAGCGGGGAAGGGTGGGGCGGACGTGGTAGTGGTGACTGGCGATCCGATCCCTGATGCGGGAGATGCGCCCTGGGACTGCACTTTTATTACCTTAGGCTTAGGTTTTTCTTTGACATGTTGATCCAAACATCATACTGACTACCTGTGCCTAGGGACGAAGAAAGAGGCAGGATGTTGGCAACAATACAGGTTTGACTGCAGTGCCCCCTGCTGGCGGGCGTCATGGGTGACTTTTACAGGTTCGAAAATCAGGGAGGTCAGAAGATGTCGATATTGGTGGGCCAGGAAATACTGGATGCAATCAGTCGTGGTGAAATAATCATTGATCCGCTAGAAGATTCTCAGGTTGGGCCCGGATCTGTTGATTTGACATTGGGGAATGATTTTAGAATTTTCAAAAAGCAGATGGGAATCTACCATGTACATAATGAATCAGATTTTGCCGATGTTACGGAATTGGTATCACTGACAGACAGTGAGTATATTTCGATATCCCCTTGTGAAATGATTCTGGGCATTACCAGGGAACGCATAACGCTTGCAGAGACAATCGCTGGATGGTTGGAGGGTCGGAGCCGCTTTGCCCGTTTTGGCCTGGCTGTTCATGTTACAGCTGGATTCATGCAGCCGGGTATTTCAAATCATCAGGTGCTGGAAATTGTGAATTTGGGCCATAGGCCATTGGCACTTTATCCTGGAACGAGAATCTGCCAGTTTGTTTTTGAACGCTGCTTGGGATCGGCGAAATATCAGGGCAGATTTATCGATCAAGTGAAACCTTGACACACTTAAGGGACTCATGAAGAAACCGTTTTATACGTGGGATGGGGATACTCTGGCACTCAATATTCTTGGCACCCCAAATGCCAAACGAGACGCCATTGGCAAGGTGAAGGGACATCAGCTTTGTGTCAGTGTAACTGCAGTCCCTCGTGCAGGACGGGCTACCGATCATATGGTTCGATTTCTGGCTGATGAATTTGGCGTATCGGTCAGCGACATTCAGGTTGTGTTCGGGCGCATGAATGTCAACAAACAGCTCCGGATTAAGGCACCAAAGCGCTTGCCGACAGTGATCAGTCAGCAGGAATTATATTAGTTCCCTAAGTAACTCTGCCCTTCACAGCCTGAACTGTTTCACCAGCCCCTCCAGGGTCTGGGCATTGGATGCGAGCTGCGATGCGGCGGTTGCCGTCTCGCTGGCACCACGCGCCGTCTGATGCACCACTTCGGTTACCTGCTGCACGTTCATGGTGATTTCGCCGGTGGTAGCCGTCTGCTCTTCGGCTGCGGTGGCGATCTGGTTGATCTGCATGCTGACCTCGCCGATCTGCCTTAGGATCATATCGAGCGCCTGACCGGAGCGATGTGAGGACTCGGTCCCTTTTTCTACTTCCGTTACCCCCTCCTCCATGGCGCAGACCGCGGCCTTGGTCTCGTCCTGGATCGCCTTGATCATTTCACCGATCTCCTTGGTGGCACGGGTCGTGCGCTCTGCAAGTGCGCGCACCTCGTCGGCCACCACCGCGAAGCCGCGTCCCTGCTCGCCCGCGCGGGCCGCCTCGATGGCCGCGTTCAGCGCCAACAGGTTCGTCTGGTCGGCGATGTCCTGAATGGTGGCGATGATGTCGCCGATCTGCTCTGACCTCTCTCCCAGGCTTTCCACGGTGCGGGCGCTGTCCTTGACGCTCTCGGCGATCCTCGCCATTCCCGAGATGGTTTCCTGGACGATGGCTCCCCCCTGTGTGGCGGAATCGCTGCTTTGCTTCGATGCCTCAGCAGCCCTGACGCAGCTTTGGGCTATATCACCGCTTGTTGCCGCCATTTCCTCGGTGGCGGTAGCCACCGCGGTCGTCTGGGAGGCGACCTCTTCGGCGCCGGTCGCGATCTGCTCGGCCGTAGCCCGCAGTTGGCTGGAAGCCGATGCAATCTCGCCGGAATTGTAGGAAACCTGCCCCAGTATCTCCCGCAGGCTTTCGATTACTCGGCGAGAGGAATCGGCGAGATGGCCAATTTCGTCGTTCCCGGTCAGAGTTATTGCAACCGTTAGATCCTTCTCCGCCAAACGGTCGTTGGCTGCTATCAACTCGGCGACAGGACGGGTGATGCTGCGAACAATGACGACGGCGAGTATGGCCGAAAGCACGATCGCAGCAACGAGCAGAACTAGAACAAGAATCCGGCCCTGCATGATCAAATCGTCCGACTCCTTCCCGACCCGCTCCATCTCCTTGCTCTGGTGCTCGATCATCTTGTCTATAGCGGCAAAGTAGGCTGTCTGATGCTTTCGCACCGAAGTCATGAGTTCTAGCTTCGCCTGTTCCTTGTTCCCGGATTCGATGAGGCCGATGACCAGCTTTTGAGACTCGATGTACCCCGCCCGGGCCTCGGTCACGGCATTAAACAGCTCTTTGCCCGACTCGCTTCTAACGCTCTTGCTCAACTCATCAAGACATTTGGCGATGGCCTCGCGCGCGTCGATGATCCGCCGGGCCTCCTTCTGCACCTCCTGCGGGTCGTCTATGAGAATCATGTTCCTCATGGCCCTGGCAATGGCGTTGGCGTGCCCCTTGGCATCGTTCAGCATGACTGTCTTTGGCCATTTGTCATCGATCAGTTCCCCGATCTTGGCATCAAAGGCCGTCATCCTGCTGATAGAGTACCCGCCGACTATAATCATCAGGACGACGATGACCGCGAATGCTGCTCCTAATCTGACACTAAGTCTCATTCCCGAAAGGTTCATCCTGTCCTCCCACGCCATCCAAATTAAAAACTCCCATGACATGTCTATCGTCTCTTTATCAGGCGAGCTTAAGTGAAATTTACTGAATGATAGTCACTCCCTCACAGGCACCATTCATTGGGAGGTCGAGACCGAGTCGCTGAGAAGGCGGGGAAAATACACGGTTATGTCTCCGAGTCATGCGAAGATAATTACAGTTACTTGCTTTGGCCACTAAATAGATGCGACAAAAAGAGAGTTTTTCTTTTGACATGTCGAGCCAAACATCATACTGACTAGCAGTACCCGGCGGCAAAAGAGGAGGCGGTATGATGTCGGCAACTATATACGGTTTGACTGCGGTGGCGCTGGCGGTGTCATGGCGGATCGACCCGGAGAAGACCAGGCGGGCGCTGAAGATCGGCGCCAAGTCGCTGAACGGGCTCGCCCCGAGGATCCTGGGGATGGTGGCGCTGGTGGGATTGGTATTGGCCCTTGTGCCGCCGGAGCTGATAACGAAACTCTTCACCTATCGAGGCATCGGCGGATTCGTCCTGGTTTCAGCCATCGGGTCGATCATCACCATGCCGGCACCTATCGCCTTCGCACTGGTGGGCTCGCTTTTCAAGATGGGCGCCGCCCCGGCCACCCTGGCCGCTTTTGTGACCACGGTGACCATGGTCGGCATCATGTCGGCGCCTATGGAAATCTCCTGCTTCGGAAAGCGCTTCACGCTGATACGCCAGACGCTAAGCTTCATCACCGCGGTCATCATCGGTTTGGCTATGGGGGTCTTCCTATGAAGGCCCACCTGGCAAATTACCGCCTGTTCCTGGTAGTGCTCGCCGTCAACCTGGTGCTTTTTCTGGTAGAGCCGCCGCTGGCTCAGCAGTCGGCGATCAACTCGATGAGTTTCATGCTGGAGGTGCTCTCCATCGTGCCGCCAGTCATGGTGCTCATGGGGCTTCTGGACGTCTGGATACCGCGCAGGCTGGTGGAATCGCATTTGGGGCAGGAATCGGGGTTTATCGGAGCCGGCGTCGCCATACTCCTGGGGACGGCCGCCGCCGGACCGCTTTACGCCGCCTTCCCGGTAGCGGTGTCGCTGCAGAAGAAAGGGGCGCGGCTCGCGAACATCGTCATCTTCCTCGGCACCTGGGCCAGCATAAAGATCCCCATGATCCTTATGGAGAGCAGTTTCCTCGGGCTGCGCTTCGCCCTTTTGCGGCTGCTCTTCACCGTCCCCTGCATCCTGCTGTCAGGGTACCTGATGGAGCAGATCATCCCGCAGGAAAGTTTATCTGTCGAGGCCTGCGGAACCGAGCCCTGAAGCGAACCCGGCACCTGGGGGATCTCCCGCAGAGGTGGAAGCGGAGAACGTCGGTTTCGCGCTATCAGTGGGGGGAAGCATCACCCGCTCAGGCCGCCGCGATCTCATCCAGGCAGCGGAGGTAAACACCCTCCTCGGCCGCCACCCGCACGAGGTCCGCCGTGAAGCCGGAGCGGCTGAAGAGCGCGAAGCTTTCCTTGCGCCCCTGCCTCCCCCACTCCACGAGCCCCGCCTTCCTCTTGAGTTCAGCAAGGATGTCGGTGCCGACCTGGTTCACGCTCCACTTCACCTCCCCGAAGATGATCTCGTTCTCCTCCTCGTTCAGCCCCACCAGGTCGACCTCGGCGTCCTTGGACCACCAGCGCCCCACCTGCTGGAACCTGAGCCCCTCCAGGAACCCCTTTTTCAGATAGGAGCGGCAGACGTCCTCGAAGGTGAACGAGGTGAAGATCTCCAGCCTCGGCTTGATCTTCTTCTCCACCAGGTAGTCGAGCTCGCGCTCCTCGATGAAGCTCTTGTTGGGGAAGACGAAGCTGAACCAGAAGCGGAAGAAGTTGTCGTCCATGACGTAGATCCCCTTCTTGCTCTTCTCGAACGACTTCTCGGTCACCGGCACCTCCCGGCGGATGATCCTCAGCTCGGTGAGGACCGAGAGGTATTTCCCCATGACGTTCTTCTCGAAACCGGTCTCGTTGATGATCTCGCTGGCCCGGGTCTTCCCCATGGAGATGGCGCGCAGGATGGCGAAGTAGTTGCGCGGCTCCCGGAGTTCCTCGCGCAGGATGAACTCAGGCTCGCTGAAAAGGTAGGCCTCCGGGACCAGCATCCGCTGCACCAGATTCTCCCAGAGCCCCGCCTCGGGATCGAACTGAAGCAGGTACGCGGGGGTCCCTCCCAGCATGGCGTAGGTGTACATGAACTGGTCGGCGGGGATTTTAGGGAAGAACTTTTTGGCGTGCCAGTAGTCGAGCGGATGGACCATCATCTGCCCGGTCCGGCGCCCGAAGAGGGGCGACTTGTAGTCCAGAACCTCGGACTCCATCATGCCGATGCTGGAGCCCAAAAGCACCAGGTAGACGCCCGAATCCTTGAGTTCCTCGTCCCACCCCTTCTGGAATATGGAGGGGATGGCGCGATTCGCCTCGATCAGGAAAGGGAACTCGTCGATCACAACTACCACCCTCCCCTTCCCCTTCAGATAGCGGAAAAACTCGTACCAGTTTCCGAACCCCCGGGAGAGGAGAAACTCGTCCCCGTAGAGGAGCCCCACCCGCTCGGAAATGGCCTGCAGCTGGTCCTTCTCGGTCGCCTTGTCGGCGAGGAAATAGACGTGCGGCATCCCCCTTGTGAACTCCTTCACCAGCGAAGTCTTCCCGACCCGCCTCTTGCCGTACAGGACGATGAACTGGGACTTCTCCTCCCGGTAGCTGCGGCGCAGATAGTCGAGCTCGTACTCGCGGTCGATGAACTCCATGGGGCACCTCAATAAAGATACTCTACAGTATGATACTCTAGAGTATCTTTTATCCCAAAATTCTAAACAGGTGTCAATCAAGATCGTCCAGGGCGTCCAAGACGGCCAGCGCCTCCTCCAACTCCGCCTGAATGGAGGCCCGCTCCCTTTCCATCTGTTCTTCTTCCTCCTCGCTAAAGCGGGGAACATCGGGGTCGCGTCTGCACTTTTTACTTTTCGGGGGAACATCGGTAACAAGACCCTCAAGATTTTGACCCTCAAGATTTCGGGAGAGGGAAATACGCCCGTGAAATTATGCGTATTTATTTGTGAGAGAGCGGCAAGAGGGATGGAAACGCATGAAATCATGTCACCTTCTTTCCATAGAAGACGAAAGATCAAGATTTTCCAGTGATTCAGTGCTTCATCGCTTCCGTCAGTTTCAGCCCGGCAAGCTCGTCAATGGTACGCGACAGATAGTAAAATACAGCTATCATAATCAACATCGACGGCAGCGCTATCACAGGATAGCTCAGCAGGTTCATGCGCCCTAGTTCCTCGTTGAAAGCGGGAGTGCCGGTCGGGCTATTAACAATCCAGGTGGCCAGAAAATAGTTCATGGCAGAGGAAAATAAAAAAGAGCCTCCCAACATCCAGGTGGTGACCTTCAGACGTGCCTCGAAGGTTACTGCGTTCCCCCGCTGATGAAGGTTCTTCTGGATGAGCTCGACATTCATCAGCGTAGGGTTGAACAATAGTACACGCACCAGCGGCCTACTGGTGAAGGCGGAGATGACCACAACCAGGCCGATCATGCCGGGAATCGCTGCTTCTTTTACGGCCAGCCAATATGTATCCAGTTGCAGCAGCCCGATGCCGCCGGTAAGCAGGATGCTGACAAGGCCCAAGACCGCAAGCATATTGACCTTGCGCTCACGAAATAGCGACCGTGCGCCCCATAAAAGCGGGAAAATAAGCGCCAGTAGCAGGGCATTGACCGTACCCAGATCCTCCGAACCGGAGAGTTTCATCAGTATCATCGAGGGAATGATCAGGGTTATCGACAGTTCGATCAACGGGTTAGGCTTTGCTGCGCTATTCATGGACAATACCCTTCTTTATTACGCTGATTCAAGTTCGAAGTGCAACAGCTAGTGGTCGTTCACCCTAGCATATTTCCACCCGGAATAATATCTCATGCGGCGGTTGAAATCCAAAGCTTTGCGCGGTCTATGGTTCAGTGGTTCCACCACCCTCTGGTGTCGGCGTGGTCATCCCTTGACACAGGACATATTGAAAAGGGTTCCCGCTGATTCGTTAGCAAGTTGTCTCGTGTCAAGGGCTGAGGGCTGACCCCGCTTCCTTGAACTGGAGATGTCATGGATATATCAATCACATTGGAAGTCGTAAAAAGAAAGATCTATCTGGTTCGTGGCCATAAGGTGATGGTTGACAGCGATCTAGCGGAAATGTATGGAGTGGAAACTAAAAATCTCAATAAGGCTGTTAAACGAAATTTAAGCAGATTCCCGAGCGATTTCATGTTCCAGTTGACTGCGGAAGAAGCCGCCGCTTTGAGGTTCCAAAATGGAACCTCTAACCAACCCGGCAAAGGGGGACGTCACTACAATCCTTATGTATTTACTGAGCAACGGGTCGCAATGCTGTCGAGTATTCTTAACAGCGATCGTGCGGTTCAAGTGAACATCGCCATTATGCGTGCCTTCGTACAGATGCGTGAGTTGGCAGTTTCAAACAGAGCGATAACAAGAAGGCTTGACGAGTTGGAAAAAAAATATGACAGTCAGTTCAGGATAGTTTTTGATGCTATCCGTGAGATGATGGAACCGTCGACGAAAAAGATGAAGAAAATAGGTTTTAACAAGTAAATAAGGCAGCAATGTTGATTCACGTCCAAAGTGTACAATGACGTGAAGCCGATAAAGAGTATAGCCGCTGCGCCGCTCTCTTAGGCGTTGGCCGGCAGTAGCAACCGCTCCCAACCCCGGAAAACCCGCTTACTAGTTGAACTCCATCTTGTAGTAGATGTCGGCGCCGCTCTCGCTCCCGCTTTGGGTCTCGATCTGCCAACGCCTGTGGATGTCGAAGCGGAGCCTGAAGATATTCTCCCCGGTTATCAGGGAGCGGCCGTAACTCAGATAGAGCTTCGGCGTCAGGTACTTGCCGACGGTGAACAGGGTCTGCCCCCCCGCGGGCTCCTGTGCGGCGGCACCCGGGGTGGTGGAGATCTCCTTGTATCCCATCCTCCCGGCCTTGGTGGTGTCCACCGTCTCGACGCCGAGGGTGGTGAGACCGAGCCGGTCCTTGATCTGCTCTTGCAACGATTCTGACTTTCCGAAGGAGAAGAGGCCGGCCGCGGCGGTGGCTACCAGGCTCCCCTGCTCTCCGCTTGAGCCAAGAGGGTGCCCGAGCACCATGTAGGCGAGGATGTCGACCTCGGGCATGGGGGGTTCGGAGTAAAGCTTCACGACGGGGGCTTTCAGGAATCCGCCGACGGTGACCCCTGCGCTCACGTCACCCACCTTCCTGAGCGCAAGGATGTCCAGCGTCGGGCGGTCGACCGGGTCCTCCACGTAGTAGAGTCTGCCGCGCACGATCTCCAGGTCCATGCCGTAGGCCCGGTAACGCCCCTCGACCACGCGGATCTCGCCGGAGCTGGAGATGTTGTCGATGCCGTCGAGCACGAGGTCCATGCTCCCCCCCAGGCGGGCGTCGATCCCCGAAGCCGCCACACGGACCTTGTCCCCCAGCACGACGCGCACGCGCCCGCCAAGGACCAGGGGGAACGCACCGCTCTCTTCACCCCGCGCGGGCGCCCCCTCGAAGACCACGTCCGGGCTGGCCGTGACGGTCTGCCGCACCGGCGGCCCGGAAATCAGCATCTCGGGGATGCCGACCTCCCCCTTCAGGGTGATCCGCTTCCCATCCCCCTCGAAGGTCAACTGCGGCGAGGTGAACATCTCGAGCTCGGGGAGGTGGATGGTCTGGAAACGCTGCCCGCTCAGGCTACCGCTGAACCCGGCGACCTCCCATCCCTTCAGGCGCAGCAGGAGGTTCCCGACCAACTCCCCGCCGCCGGAAACGACCCGCAGCCGCTCAATGCGGATCTGGTCCCGCTCCAGTTGGGCCAGGAGCTGCACGCCAGTGAGCCGGATGCCCGCGCTTGGGAGGTAGGCGCCGCCATCGGTCAACTGCAGTCTCCCGGTGAGGCTGGGGGCGTTCCAGACCCCGGCGAGCCTCAGATCGAGATCGAGGGTTCCGCTTGTCTCCTGCACCAGGCCCGGGAGAAACGCGGTGAGAAAGCCCCGCTCCTGCACCTTCCCGCTGAGAGCCCCCTGCAGCGCCCCTCCCTGGTTCGGTGTCACCGGGAGCCTGGCAGGGATCGGGAGGAGGAAATTACCGCGGGCCTGGCCGTAGTCGGCGAGCGCCAGTTCGAGCCCCCCGGTGAGGCTCTCGCCGCGCCAGGCGAAGGTGAGGGTGGCGGAGCGGAGGTTGGCGCTCACCTCGCCGTTTCCCCCCTGCCACGTTGCGCGTCCCTGGGAGAAACCGGCTTCACCAGCCAGTTCAAGACGCTTCCCGGGCATGAGCTTGCCGGTCGCCTCCCCGTGCAGCTCTCCCTGCAGGTCGAGCGCGCCGGGGAGCCATGGTCTCACAAGCTCCGGCCTGATGCCGCTCCAGGAAACGGAAAGATCGCCGGTTTCCGGCACCCCGGCCGTTGCCGGTGCATCCGAGGAGAAGGCACCCCTCAGTTCCCCCCCCTCGTCCAGCGCGAGATCCAGGGAGGCGCGGCTACCGCGCCGGTCCGCGTCGACGCGCAGCGTGCCGTTCCCCGCCAGGATCCGCTCGCCGTTGGAGGTGTAGGTCCCGGTGGCTCTCGCGCGGCCATGCAGGGTCAGCTCCCCCTGTCCGCGGGGAGCACCTGCTGCGGGGTCGCGCCAGCTGAAATCGATCTCGGCCTGGTCGAGGGAGAGGTCGAACTCCTCCCCCTGCGACAGCAGGTTCAGGTGCCCCTCCGAGATGGCAGCGTGCCCCGTCAGGTCGAGCCTGGCTCCCGGCAGCAGTTTCCCGGTCACTCTCCCCGCCCCCCTCCCCTGCAGCGCTGCATCCGGGGGTACGAAGGGGCGCAGCAGCCCCAGGTCGAGGTTCGACCACGTAAGGGCCAGGTCCCCCCGGTCCGGAAGCGACAGCCTGGCCGGAGAGGGGGAGTGGAAATCGAGATGCGCCGCGCCGGCGCCCCCTTGCAACGAGAGATCGGCCGCAACGGTGAGCCCGCCTGTCCCCCCCTCAGCCGTGGCCATGAACCGCTCAAGGGCCACCCGCTCTCCATCGACAACCACTGCCCCGTCTGCATCGACGCGGCTGGAAAGGGCGATGCGTCCGCCGGGGAGAAATCGCAGGTCGACGCTGCCGGAGCTCCCGCCGGAAAGCTCGACCCCCTCCAGCCAGATGTTCGCCCGGGCGAGGTTCAGTCCGCTCCAGCTGCCGGCAAGGGCGCCTGTCTGGTCGCTGTTGCGGCTCCCGGCAAGTTCAAGCCGCTCCCCTGGCGCCCCGTTTATCACCAGCGGCGAGAGGGTGAAACGCCCACCGCCCACAAGGAGCGTCGCCGGCCTCATCAGTGCGAAGGGACCAACGCCGTCCGCCCCGGAGAGCCGGGTGATCTCTCCACGCCAGACCCCGTCGCCGTAGCCGCCGGAGAGGGTGGTCTCAGCATGGCTGCCGCCGGAGGAGATCTCCGCCTGCAGGGTATGGCGCCCGGCCGTCCCCTGAAGCGTGAGAAGCGCGGTCTCTACCTGGGTCCGTCCCATGCGAAGCCCGTTCATGGAAGCCTTCAGGTAGACGGGATACCCCTTCCCCTCACCCATGCGCGCGTCGAGATCCACAGCTGCCGCACTCATCCCGGCCGCGGCGATGTTGTGCCCTTTGCCGGAAAGCGCGCCGGAGAGGATACCGTCGCGCCAGCGGAGCCAGCCGCTGGCGTCAAGCGCTCCCGCCCCCCCCGGTACCAGGCCGGAGAGGTCGCTCACGTCCGCCTGGAAGTCGAAGCGCCGGTCCAGTTCTCCGGAGCCGCGCAGATCGAACCCCTTCCCCGCCAGTTCCAGGCGTTTCACCACCACCTTCTCGCCGGCGAAGCTCCCCTGCAGGTCTCCCCTGAGGGCCCGCCCCTGCAGCCTGCTCTCCAGGAGTTTTGCGCTCAGCGTCCCGCGGGCCGGACCCTTTTCCGGGACCTGCACGGTTCCGGCTATGTCGAGGTTCACCACCCCTGACCAGTCGGCGGCGAGCAGGGAGGGGTCGAGCCCCCTGCCGGCCAGTTTCCCCTCCACCCGCACCCCTTCGCTCCAGGCGATGTCGAGGGCGCCTTTCAGCTGACCGTCCAGGAAGTCCCCCGCCAGCGGCGCGAATTTCACCCCGCTCTTCCCACCCCGGTAATCGGCAATAAGCCTCGCGTTCTGCCACCCCTTCGCCTTGTTGGAGAGGTCGAACTTCCCAAGGTAGTTGGCGGGGCTCCCCGAGAAGGTGAGCGTGCCGGAGAGCCGGGCCGGGTAATCGAGCTCGCGTGAGAGATCGAGATCCGCGGCCTGCAGGGCTAAGGAGAAGAGCGGCTCCGCCATGGTGAGCGTCATGCTGCCGCTGCCGGTCAGGGTGCCGGGGCGCCCGGGCCTCACCACCCTCAGTTTTCTGAAGTTGAAACCGGTGTTGGTCACGCCGAGATCGGTGTTCACCTCGAGTCGCTGCGCGCCTCCGCTTCTGCCGGCAAGGGCGACAGGTCCGGCGAGCTGCTCCGGGTCCTTTCCGGGCAAAAGCCTCGCCTGCACCGAGAAGCTGTCCATGTCAGCGATCCGCTCTGACGGCACCAGCCGCAGGTCGAGCTTGAGCGACGGATGCCAAAGGCCCGCCACCACCCCTCCCGAGGCGCTCCCCTGCGAGGCCGTGACGCTGCCGCCGGAAAGGGTGAGGAGCCCGTCCTCAAGGGCGAGCGAGGCCGCCAGCTCCTTTATGTTGGCAGGTTCACCCTGCAGATGACGGTAGCGGACCCCCTTGAGGGAGAAGCGGGTGACCCTGGCGTCCATGCGACGCACCCACCCGGCCACCTTCGGCCAGCGCATGTCGGGCGCCTTGGTGCTCAGAGGGGTGTCGTCCTGGATGCGCACGCCCGAAATGGCAAGCTCGTGCACCAGGAGTTTCCCCTGCAGGAGAGGATCGGGGTTCCAGAAGAGGTCGATGCGATCCACCTGCACCAGCAGCTTTGATTGCACGACCCGCACCCCGGTCAGCCGGAGCCGGTCCTTGAGCCGCCCCTCCACCCCCTGCACCGAGAGCTGCACGCCGGCCAGGCGGCTCAGCGTGGCGAGGGCGAAGCGGGCCCCGGAACTGGTGTCGACAAGCCAGTAAAGCCCCATGAAGACGAGGAGGGCCAGTGCGAGGATCCCTCCCCCCATGTAAAGCGCCAGCCGTTTCATAGCTGGAACCCCACGGTGAAATGGATGCGGTAGGAGGGCGACCCGGGGGCGAACGGCTTGGCGAGGTAGAGGTTGAGGCCGCCGACCGGCGTGTAGTAGTGCACCCCGATCCCGGCGCCCTGCTCAAGGTGCATGTTTTCGTACTCGTTGAAGGCGTTGCCCAGATCGTGGAAGACGGAGACCCCCCAGTTCTTGTAGAGCGCCCTCTCCAGCTCCAGGCTTCCCACCAGCAGGTGCTTGCCGCCGATCACCTTTCCGGTTTGATCCCTGGGGCCGAGGCTCTGGTAGGCATAGCCCCGCACGCTCTGGTCGCCGCCGGCGAAGAAGCGGATGGAGGGAGGGAGCTCGCCCAGCGGGTCGTCCAGCACGCTGTACCCGCCGTTGGCGCGGGCCTGCAGGTTCAGGCGCCAGGGAAGGGGGATCAGCACGTTGGCGTGGGCGATGAACTGGGCCAGCCCGGAGTCGGAGCCAAAGTATGGGTGAGCGCCGCGCACGTCCGTGGAATAGCGGTAGCCGCGGGTGGGTCGCACCATGTCGTTGAAGGAATCCTTGGAGAAGCGGAAACCGGGGAGCACGAGCCGCGAGTTGGCGCTGACGTCGGCGATGGTGAAATTCTCCTGCATGAGTCTCAGGTAGACGGTGGCGAGCTCCCCCCGCCCGAGGCCGATGGTCCGGTCCAGCTCCAGCGCCGCGATCTTGCTCCGGTAGCTTGTGACGTCCTCCTGTTGCAGGTTCAGCTGCAGGGAGGTGGAACTTCTGTGGTCGGTTTCGCTGGGGACGGTGTAACGACCGGCAAACCCCTGCAGGCGCTGGGCTGCGTAGATGCTGAGGTCAAGATCGTGCCCCTTGTGGAAGAGGTTCAGGTCCCTGTAGCGCACCGACAACCTCGCGCCGGTATCGGTGCCGTAGCCTGCCCCGGTGCGCAGGGTGCGGCGCGGCGCGGCGGTCACGCGGACAAGTACGGGAACCCGGGCGTCCTTTGCCTGCTCGCGCTGCGGGGTGATCACCACCTGCCTGAAGCGCTCGGAGTTGGCGAAGTTCAGCTGCGTCTCGCCAAGCTTCGCGTAGGAGAAGGGCTCCCCCTCCTTGAAGGCGACAAAGCGGGCGAGGTATTCGGGCGGGTACTCCGGCGCCCCCTCGATGCGGGCACCTGCGAAGTAGTAGCGCGGGCCGGTCTCCAGGGTGAGCGCGATGCGCGCCGTGGCGAGGTCCGCGGAGATGCGGATCTCGCTGCGTGTGAAATCGGCGTCGAGGTAGCCTAGGGTCTGCGCCTGCGACTGCAGCGCCCCTTTCCCCTGCTCGTATTCGGGATGCAGCAGCACCTCTCCCTTTGTGAGGGGAAACGACTCCACCAGTTTAAGCAGCGTCTTCTCTTCGGCACCTCCCCCCGTCAGCTCCAGGTCGACATCGACGACCCGCACCGGCTCCCCCGGGAGGACCGCCACCTGCAGGCGGTGCGCTCCGTCCCTCGTCTGCACCACCTTGGCCGACACCTCGGACTTGTAGTACCCGAAAGGCTCAAGCGCCTGCCGTACCTTTTGCGGCGCCTGCGTGGCGAAGCGGTCCAGCCAGAGGCGGTCCACCTTTCCGTCGCGCACGAGGCCGTGGGGAAGCGCTAGCGCCTGCCGCACGTTCTCCAGCGGGTCCCCCTCCACCCCGGTCACCGCCACCTCTACCGGGTCCGCGGCAAAAACAGGCGCGGCACCGCACAGGAAAAGGACCAGGCAGGCGACGGCCAGGTATAAAGGGAAAGGCCTTGGCATCAGTTTTTGCCTCTAACGGGGATTTTTCGCAGAAAGCCGCGGCGGCTTGTATCGGGCGGATCGCGGACCCACGAATTTTACCATGTAATGCTGCAATGTTATCCTCCGGAGCATAAAATCTCCATCAGGCATCTCTTTTTTCCGCAAGCCGGACACGGCTGCGCCTTTACACGGCAAGACGATGACTTGGCCGACCCTCCGCTGTGACAGATCCCGGTGACCAGCAACCGGATAAGCACGGGCACATGAATGCCCGGTTGCTCATAGGCGGTGCAGAACTCTCTATCATCGCAGTTCTCCACACTCTGGTCAGAAAAGTGATGACGGCAGAAAGGAAGACTGTATCAGCCCCTCGTGCCGGAACCTGCTATAATGTCAATCAGCCGGAATCATAGCTGTCACGAGGTAGGAGATGGAAACACAACATCCAAACGAAGAAGATGTCCCGCGCATCAGGGAGATGACCATAGACGACCTGCCGGAGGTATTCCACATCGGCGAGGAGCTGTTTACGGCGGAGTATTCACAGAGCCTTTACCGCACCTGGGACGAATACGAGATCACCACCCTGTTCAACTCCGACAACGAGCTTTGCATCGTCGCCGAGCACGAGGAGCGGATCCTGGGCTTCGCGCTCGGCACGACCGTGAAGAAGCACAACTCCCCCTGGAAGTACGGCTACCTGGTCTGGCTCGGGGTGCGGCGCGATCTCCAGAAGATGCATGTCGGCGAGAGGCTCTTCAAGGAGCTGAAGCGCCGCTTCAAGGATCAGGGGGTACGGATGATCATCATCGACACCTCGGCCGACAACAAGCCGGCCATCAGGTTCTTCCAGAAGCATGGCTTCGACAACGTACAGGAGCACGTGTACATGACGCTCAACCTGTCCAAGAGGCATAAGAAGAAAACGGTGAAAAAGCCATGAGCGGCCGCCTTGAGGAGGTCCTTCGCGCCATCGACCCTGAACGGCTCAGGGGGATGCTGAGGGAGATGGTCGACATCTACTCCCCCTCCGGGAAGGAGGAGGATATCCAGCTCTACCTGGAGGACCTCCTGGCCGGCGCCGGCTTCTACGTGGAGCGGCAGGAGGTGGAGGAAGAGCGCTACAACCTCCGGGTCACCATGGGAGAGGACGAACCGCAGCTCTACCTGGTGGGGCACGTGGACACGGTCCACGCCTGGGACCTGGAGGAGTTCGGCGCACGGGAGGAAGGGGGGATCATCCACGGGCTGGGGAGCGCCGACATGAAAGGGGGGTGCGCGGCGATGATCGAGGCGTGGCTCGCCATTTCCCAGGCGCTTAAGCCGGCCCGGCGCCCGAGCGTCGGGCTGCTGCTCGTCGTGGGTGAGGAGGAGAACGGCGACGGCAGCGAGACGTTTCTTAAGAGCTGCCGCCCGAACTGGGCGGTGATCGGAGAGCCGACCGGGCTCTCAGCCTGCTTCGCCCATTACGGCTACCTGGAGGCGGGCTTCGTCACCCACGGACTCAAGAGCCACTCCTCTCTTCCCGAGCTCGGGCACAACGCGGTGGAATCGATGCTCAGGGTGCTTTTGCACCTCAGCAAGGACACGCTCTTCAACCGGGAGCAGTCCCAAATCGTCTATTCCATACGGGAGATGCGCTCCTCGCAGAAGGGGTTCGTGGTCCCGGACCGCTGCGAGTCGTGGATAGACCTGCACCTGCCGCCCGAGCTCGACCCGATTTCGGTGCAGCAGGGGATCCGCCGCCTGGTCGCCAGCGCGGGAGAGCACGTACCCGACCTGGACCTGAGCGTTGCCTTTAATTTCGCCTCGGCCGGCTACAACCTGGGGACGGACAACCCCCTGGCGCATATCCTGGAGGAGACCTACCCGCGGCTGGGTCAGGCGCTCAAGTTCGATGCCTTCCGCTCGCACTCGGACGGGAACCTCTTCTTCGCGGCAGGGTGCAGGCCGCTCATCCTTGGGCCCGGAGCCCTGGAGATCTCGCACACGCCGGAGGAACAGGTGGAGTTCTCCGAGGTGCTGTCAGCGGCGCACATCTATGCGGCGCTCTGCCTGGGACTGGACCGGTATGCAAGGCTCTGCGTGGAGCGTTGCGGCTCCTGGACCTCCTTCGACAGGCAGGCGAGCTGGGCGGGGTGTCGGGGATAGGCTTCCGCGTTCACAATAAAAAAGCGCGACCCGGAACACCGTGGCCGCGCTTTTTTCGTGGGTTAGCGGAAATCAGTAGGAGCTGTTGTTGCTCATCCCCTTGTGACAGCGCCTGCAGTCGTTCATCGGGAAGGAGACCAGCATGTGACAGACGCCGCAGAAACTGCCGTAGATGTTGGCATCCATGGTGAAAGAGACGGTGGACTTCTTCTTGATGTTGAAGATATCGGGGTGGCAGCTGGAGCAGTCCAACTCCGCGAAGTGCTCCTCGTGGGAGAAGCTGACATCGCTGCGCGGGGATGCGGTGCCAAGCTTTAGCGGCTGCTTCAGTTTTTCCGGGAAGGCGATGGACTCCGCCATACCTTCCAGAGTGTTGGCCGGCCTGATGCTGCCGTCTTTGAGGGCCGCCGCCCAGTCTATCCCGTTGCCGAAGCTTGCGAGCGGGAGGTCGGCTGCGAAGTCCTCGAACTGCTCTTTCAGATGGTCGGTGTTCTTCATGTGGCACCTGTCGCACTGGGGTTTCTTCCCATCCTGCACGGTGAAGGCGATGGTGCCGTTATGGCAGGCGCCGCAGAATTTCCCAGCCAGGTACTGCCTCCTGGTGATCCCGGAATCGCCGCTGCGCATCCCGAAGGCGAGTTCCTGGTGGCAGACGCGGCAGGTGTAGCGCGCGCGGTGCACCCAGTGCGGGAAGACGACCGGAGCCATCCCCGCCTTCTTGGTCTTGCTGCGCATGGTCACATTGCCGAACTTCCAGAAGGGGCCGTTGGGCGGGATGGTCTGCAGCACCTTGGCGAGCTCTTGACGATCCATGGCTGAGCCGCCTGAGCTGACCATCAGGACGATCAGCAGCGGCGGCAAGGCAAGCCGCAACAGGAACCACGCATTTTTCAAGAGCTGACACTTCATATCCACGGCCCCGCCAACTGGTTTATTTCGTCTGTTGCGCTGCCGTCTTGTACTCCAGCATGTAGGCGTACAGGTTCCGGCAGAGCGCCAACCTTTTCAGATACACCTTCCGCACCGACGGGTCCTGCTTTTCGATGATCTTCTCAAGCGCCGAGCATGTATTCAGCAGGGTGCGGAGCTCGTCCACCGAGAGGGTCATGGATTCGCTGCTTTTCGAGCAAGTCTGGTCGAACGTGACCTGCCACGGCTCCTCCCCCCTCGCCGGCAGGCACAGGACAAGAAGCAAAAGCGCCGCAACGGCCGAGATTTTTCCTTTACGCGTCGTGTTCCCCATGGCTTACCCCGCTACCGGCTTGGCATGGCAGCGCTTGCAGTCCGTTTGCGGGAAGGCGACCTTGTCATGGCAGACGCCGCAGTACTTGCCGTCGAAGAGTTCGATCATGGAGTACTTGCTTGCCCCCTTCTTGATCCCCACGAAGATGTCCGGATGGCACAGCTCGCAGCCGTTCCACACCGTGTGCTTCTGGTGGGAGAAGATGATCTCCGGCATCCCGTCCACCTTCGACTTCAGGGAAAAGTCCGCCTGCACCTTCATGGAGGATTTCTTAAACGACACCCCCTCCATGCTGTCGACCAGTTTCAGCAGACCTGCCTCTTCGGCCTTTTCCCAGTTTATGCCGTTGCCAAAGGTCTCCCGGGGCATCTTTTCCAGGAAGTTGTAGAAGGCCTCCTCCTTGGCGGGGTCCTTCTCCACTGCGTGACACTTCACGCACCTCTTGTAATCCTCCCGGGAGTAGGAGGTGGCGCAGGACTCGAAGATCCTCGACTTGTTAAAGGTGGTGGAGCCGTTGTGGCAGACGCCGCAGAAATACCCCTTGCTGTTGTCGACGGCGCGGATCTGTGTGGAGTTGGCTGTCATGCCGAAGCCGATGTCGACGTGGCATAGCCTGCAGGTGTAGTTCTTCCGGTGGACCCAGTGGTCAAAGACGACCGGCGGCATCCCAGCCTGCTGGGAGTAGTTGTTGATGGTCACGCTGCCGAAATCATGCGGCAGGGGCTTCCTCTTTTTGGTCCCGGCGCCCCAGAGCGCTCCGGAACTAACGAGCAGAATCAGACATACCAGAATAATTCTTTTCATAAACCCCCTCCTGGTCACCCCTGGCAGCGGGAAGACATATTATCTACGACAAATGTGGACACTTTATTTCAATTATTTAAATAAGACAAGCCATATTTTAATGTGTTGTTTATTAGAAGCAACTCCGCGAAGGGAGGATCGGTGGTCAGGCGGCCGGCCGGCGCAGGGGTTCCTCTCTCGCGGCAGCCGCGTCGGTTCCAGCAAACCCCTTGCAGTAGCGCTCTTTTTTAAGGTAAGCTCCCCCGGTATTCAATTCACCACAAAGGCGGTATGGAGTCTTGCAACTGTTTCGAGCAGTACCCTGCGTGTTGGCCCTCTGCGCAACGCTGGCCCTCTCCTCCCCCACCCCGTCACAGGCAACCGTAGTAAAGACCGGGGCCGAAACCCTTAGCGAACAGGGGTTTCTGTCTTTGAAGGGGAAAAAGTTCGCCCTGGTCACCAACCATTCGGCCATGGTGGGTAAAAGCCACCTGTTGGAGCTGATGGAGAAAAGCGGAGTGCAGCCGGCCGTGATCTTTATGCCCGAGCACGGGCTGCAGGGGCGCGCTGAAGACGGCGTGCACCTGCCGGACGACAGCGCCGCCGGCATTCCGGTGAAAAGCCTCTACGGCGCCACCATAAAGCCCCGCCAGGAGGACCTCCAGGGGGTGGAGCTTGTGCTTTTCGACATCCAGGACGCGGGCGTGCGCTTCTACACCTACATCTCCACCATGGGGCTCGCCATGCAGGCGGCTGCCGAGGCAGGGATCCCCTTCATGGTGCTGGACCGCCCCAACCCTCTGGGGGGTGATTACGTGGCGGGCTTCGTGAGAAGGGAGTTGCCGGCCAGCTTCACCTCGCTCTACCCGATACCGGTGGCCCACGGCATGACGGTCGGCGAGCTTGCCGCCATGATCAAGGGGGAAGCGATGCTGCCGGGGTTGTCGCAGCTTGATTTGAAGGTGGTGCCGATGCAGGGTTGGCAGCGTGGCATGCGCTGGCCCGACACAGGGCTCCCCTGGGTGGGAACCAGCCCGAACCTGGCCGCCCTTGAGTCGGCGCTCCTTTACCCCGGAACCGGCTTGCTGGAGGCGACCAACGCATCAGAGGGGCGCGGCAGCGAGGAACCTTTCCGGCTTGCCGGCCTACCGGGGATAGATTCCGAGGCCCTGGCGACGCTGCTGAACAGCCGGCAGTTGGGGGGATTGCATTTCGAGCCGGTGCTGTTCACGCCGGTCAGTATGCCGGGAATCTCCAGCACGCCCAAGTACCGTGACCGTGAAGTGGGGGGGGTCAGGATCAACATCACCGATTACCGCAAGGTACTCCCGGTAGAGTCGGGGGTGACCATACTGAGCGCGCTGCACGCTTCGCTGCCGGAACCGGCACGGTTGACCTTTTTCAGGTGGGGGTTCGACGACATGGCAGGCTCCGACGAACTAAGGAAGGGGTTGCAGGCGGGGGAACCTGCCACGGCCATCATCGCTCGCTGGAACGACGGGCTGGCCCGCTTCCTGGAGATGCGCGAGGGTTACCTTCTGTACCGCGACTAGCACGCCAAAAAGAAGGGGTACGGATCGCCTGCGAAGCGATCCGTACCCCCCGGTGTAACAGCTGATTCGGTATCGGCCGCCAGCTCGCACCAAATGAAGCCGGGAAGGCCCTTCGACGGGGGCCGTTCCGGCATCAGGAGACAGGCCCAGAAGCCCCTCCGTGGCACCTTCTGTGCCGCCGTTTCCCTTTCCATGTCACTGGTTCTCGACTTATCGCCAGCACTCCCCGCCACTTGAGTAAAATTTTCCCCGCTCCCTCCCTGATTTATCCCGCACTGACGGCGGCAGTCTGAACAAAGCGATCAACAGGCTGAAAAAGCGTCGTTTCTTCTTTATAAAAACCTCAACTTTTGCAACGAGCGTCCGATACTGTTATAGCGAAAGCAAACAAGAGCTAACGTTCAATCAGTGAGGATCCGCACATGAGGCTAAGTCACGTTATGACCTTTCAAACCAAGATTCTGCTTTTGGTACTGGTGAGCTGCTGCGTGCTGGGAGCCCCCACCGGCCTGACCGTCATGAAGCAGTTTCATGACATACTGAACATCTTCAACGACTCCTACCACGAAATGCTCTACACTGGAACCGACAACCTCGCCAAGGCGGAGGTGCAGACTGCGGTCAGCATGCTGCAGGCCATCAGCGACCGTCAGCAAAAGGGTGAGCTCACGCTGGAGGAGGCGAAAAAGCAGGGGGCGGACCTGCTTAGGACGCTGAAGTTCGGCAAGGACGGCTATTTCTGGGCGGACACCTCGGACGGCACCAACGTGGTCCTCCTGGGGAAGGACGCGGAGGGGAAGAACCGCCTCAACCTGCAGGATGCCAAGGGGAAGTACCTGATCCGGGAGATCATCAAGAAGGGGATGCAGCCTGACGGAGGTTTTACCGACTACCACTTCCCCCGTCCGGGAAGCGACGCCCCTGCGCCCAAGAGAGGGTACTCGCTCTACTTCAAGCCGTTCGACTGGGTGGTCGGCACCGGCAGCTACGTCGATGAGCTGGAAACCATGGTCGCAACGGCATACGATGAGAAGCGCAGGCACATCATGAAGGGTGTCTACCTCGTGGTCGGAATGACCGCGGTCCTCCTGGCGCTGATCTGCGGCGCATCGGTGCTGGTGGTCAGGCAGTTGATCAGCCACATCGGGACCGAACCGGCGGAACTGGCGGGGATAGCCCAGCAGGTAGCCGAGGGGGATCTGACCGTGCGGCTGGATCCGGGAAAGAGCGGGATCTACGAGGCGATGCGGCGCATGGTGGAAGGGCTAAGGGAGGTCATGGAAAGGGTGAACCGCAGCGCGCTCGACGTCTCGGCCGCGGCGGGGGAGCTCAACTCAAACGCGCGCCGCACGGCCGACGGCTCCCAGGAGGTGGTGCACCAGGCCGGGACGGTGGCCGTGGCAAGCGAGGAGATGTCCGCGACCAGCACCGACATCGCGAGGAACTGCCACTTGGCGGCCGACAGCTCCGGCCGCGCAAGCAGTTCCGCCCAAAACGGCGCCGCGATCGTCAGGGACACGGTGCAGGGGATGAACAGGATCGCCGACCACGTCAGGAATTCGGCAAGGGTGGTCGAGCAGTTGGGAACCCGCAGCGACCAGATCGGCGAGATCGTGGCCACCATCGAGGACATCGCCGACCAGACCAACCTGCTGGCGCTCAACGCGGCGATAGAGGCGGCCCGCGCCGGAGAGCAGGGCCGAGGGTTCGCAGTGGTAGCCGACGAGGTGCGGGCCCTGGCCGAGCGGACCACGAAAGCCACCCGCGAGATAGGGACCATGATCAAGAACATCCAGCAGGAGACCAAGCTCGCCGTTCGCGCCATGGAAGACGGGGTGCAAGAGGTTGAGCGCGGCACCGGCGAGGCGGCCAAATCAGGAGACGCCCTCGAGGACATCCTGAACCAGATCAACGAGGTGACCGGCCAGATCAACCAGATCGCAACGGCCGCGGAGGAGCAGACCGCCACCACGCAGGAGATCACCGGCAACATCCACCTGATCTCCGACACGGTGCA
>Ga0209317_1000421_pt1 | contig 51653 bp, 42 predicted proteins | sample RifGroB2_FD_183994 | JGI IMG/M metagenome (GOLD analysis project Ga0209317, IMG submission 183994) | Soil microbial communities from Rifle, Colorado, USA - Groundwater B2 (SPAdes) (version 2) | ecosystem: Environmental > Terrestrial > Soil > Unclassified | place: Rifle, Colorado | collected... | reverse complement strand
ACCGCTACGAAATCCGCAACCGCGACACCGGTCAGATATTGACCAAGACCGACCCCTATGCGCAAGGCTACGAACATCGCCCCGGCACGGCGGCGCTCGCCGCCCCGCCCAACCGGCATCACTGGCAGGATGCCGAATGGATGGCGCAACGCGCGCAGTGGGACTGGCTGCACGGTGCAATCAACATCTACGAAGTGCATGCCGGTTCGTGGAAACGCCATCCCGACGGGCGCTTCTACACCTGGCGCGAACTGGCCACCGACCTCGTGCCTTACGTCAAAGGCATGGGCTACACGCATATCGAACTGCTGCCGGTTTCCGAACACCCGCTGGACGAATCGTGGGGCTATCAGGCCACCGGCTATTTTGCGCCGACCAGCCGCTTCGGTTCTCCCGACGAGTTGCGCCATTTCGTCGATTGCTGCCACCAGGCCGGCATCGGCGTGATCCTCGACTGGGTGCCGGCGCATTTCCCCAAGGACGACTGGTCGCTGTCCCGTTTCGATGGCACCGCGCTGTACGAACACGAAGACCCGCGCCTCGGCTTCCACGAGGAATGGGGCACGCATGTGTTCAACTACGGGCGCAACGAGGTCAAGAGCTTCCTGATGTCCAGCGCGCACTTCTGGTTGTCCGAGTTCCACTTCGACGGGCTGCGCGTGGATGCGGTCGCCTCGATGCTGTACCTGGACTATTCGCGCAAGGCAGGCGAATGGCTGCCGAACAAATACGGCGGGCGCGAAAATCTCGAAGCCGTGGATTTCCTGCGCGAGATGAACATCATGGTGCACGAGGAGTTCCCCGGCGCGCTGACCATGGCGGAAGAATCCACCGCCTGGCCGGGCGTGTCGCGCCCGGTTTATCTCGGCGGGCTGGGCTTCTCGATCAAGTGGAACATGGGCTGGATGAACGACACCCTGAGCTATTTCCGCCACGACCCGGTACACCGCCGCTACCACCACAACCAGCTCACCTTCGGCCAGCTCTACGCCTACACCGAAAACTTCGTGCTGCCCTTCTCGCACGACGAAGTGGTGCATGGCAAGGGTTCGCTGCTGTCCAAGATGCCCGGCGACGCCTGGCAGAAATTCGCCAACCTGCGCCTGCTGCTCACTTACCAGATGACCACGCCGGGCAAAAAACTCAACTTCATGGGCAACGAGATCGCGCAGGGGCGCGAATGGCAATCGAAGTGGGAACTGGAATGGTGGCAGTTGGGCATGGAAATGCATCGCGGCATGCAGAATCTGGCGCACGACCTCAACCGCCTCTACCGCAATCTGCCCGCGTTGCACGACCTCGATTTCCAGCATGAAGGCTTCGACTGGATAGACTGCAACGATGCGGAAAAATCCGTGCTGTCCTACCAGCGGCGCGCGCGCGACGGCTCCATCGCCGTCGTCGCGCTGAACCTGACCCCCGTGCCGCGCAAGCGCTACCGCATCGGGCTGCCGATACAAACCAGCTACCGCGAAGTGTTGAACAGCGATTCGCAATATTATGCGGGCAGCAACCTCGGCAATGCCGGATTGATCCAGGCGGAGAAAAGGCCGTGGATGGGGCTGCCCTGCTCTGCCGAAATCGTCCTGCCGCCGCTGGCGGGAGTGATTCTGGTGCCGGAAGCCTGATTACCATTGATCTTGAAAAAGGTAACTACTCAGGTCGAAACGATAATACAAAACAACTACAACTTCAGTCCCTTCCCCCTTTAAGGGGGAAGGTTAGGATGGGGGTGGGAGGGTGGCAATATCGACACGACCTCTTTATCTCACCTTTCTACCCCCATCCCAGCCTTCCCCCTGTAAGGGGGAAGGAGAAAACGGCGACACCTGAGCAGTTACTGAAAAAGCAGTTGTCCGCAGATTACGCAAGATCAAACAAAGGATTATTGAGATGTTCCAAATAACCGCTTGGGTGGCACGCCAATACATCGGCGACTGCTTTTCAAAATCTGCGTGAATCTGCGTAATCTGCGGATAAACCTAGTTTTTAACTTGATTAGTTAAACGTCATGTCAAAACTGACCACCTCCCCGGCCTGGCAAGCGCTCAAGGCGCACCATGCCGCCATCGAACCGCTGCACATGCGCGACATGTTCCGGGACGACCCGGCGCGCTTCGGCAAATTCTCGCTGCAACTCGGCAACCTGTTGTTCGATTACTCCAAGAACCGCATCACCGATGAAACCATCAAGCTGCTAGTGGCCTTGGCCGTACAGGCCGGGCTGCCCGCCGCTATCGGGCGCATGTTCGGCGGCGAGAAGATCAACTCCACCGAGCAGCGTGCCGCGTTGCACACCGCGCTGCGCAACCGCTCCGGACGCCCGGTGCTGGTGGACGGCAAGGATGTCATGCCCGATGTGCGGCGTGTACTGGGGCTGATGCGCCGTTTTTCCGACGCGGTACGCAGCGGTGAACATCGCGGCCATACCGGCAAACAAATCAGCGACATCGTCAACATCGGCATCGGCGGCTCCGACCTCGGCCCGCTGATGGCCTGCGAAGCGCTCAAACCTTACTCAAATCCGAAGCTGCGCGCACATTTCGTCTCCAACGTGGACGGCACGCACCTCGCCGAGACGCTGAAGAAGCTGGATGCCGAGACCACGCTGTTCATCGTCAGTTCGAAGACCTTTACCACCCAGGAAACCCTGACCAATGCGCACTCGGCGCGCGTCTGGCTGGTCGAAAAACTCGGCGATGAGCGCGCCGTGGCAAAGCATTTCGCCGCCGTCTCCACCAACCTCAAGGCCACCGGGGAATTTGGCATCCATCCGGACAACGTCTTCGAGTTCTGGGACTGGGTCGGCGGGCGCTACTCATTATGGTCGGCCATCGGCCTGCCGATCGCACTGCATATCGGCATGGACAGGTTCGAGGAACTGCTGGGCGGCGCCTACGCGATGGACGAGCACTTTCGCAGCGCGCCGCTGGATAAGAACATGCCGGTGCTGCTCGGCCTGCTCGGCGTCTGGTACGGCAACTTCTTCGGCGCCCAGTCGAACGCCGTGCTGCCCTATGACCAGTACCTGCACCGCTTCCCGGCCTACCTCCAGCAACTGGAGATGGAGAGCAACGGCAAGCGCGTGGATCGCGACGGCAACGCGGTCGATTACGACACCTGCATGGTGATGTGGGGCGAGCCCGGCACCAACGGCCAGCACGCCTTCTACCAGCTCATCCACCAGGGCACGCGCCTGATCCCGGCGGATTTCCTCGCGCCGCTGCACAGCCACAATCCGACTGGCGAGCACCACGCCATCCTGCTCGCCAACTGCTTCGCGCAGACCGAGGCGCTGATGCTCGGCAAGACCGCCGAAGAAGCGCGCGCCGAACTCGAAGCGCAAGGCCTGCACGGCGAGGCGCTGGAAGCCCTGCTGCCGCACAAGGTATTCCCCGGCAACCGGCCGACCAACACCCTGCTGTTTGACCGTCTCGACCCGCACACGCTGGGCATGCTGATCGCACTGTACGAGCATAAGGTGTTCGTGCAGGGCGTGATCTGGAACATCAACTCCTTCGATCAATGGGGTGTGGAACTGGGCAAACAACTGGCCGGGAAAATTCTGCCGGAACTGCGCGGCGCGGCAATCACATCGGCACACGATGCCTCGACCGCCGGGCTGATCGGGCGCTTCCGCAAATCAATATAGAAGGTCATCCGTGGAAACGCATCTCCGGGAGCGCGGGCGTCTCGCCCGCATGCGGACGGTGACGTCCGCGCTCCCAACCAAGGGTAGGCGCGATTTGTGCCCAAGCTGATACTCGAAACCGCGAGCAAGCGTAGCGTAGGTTGAGCGAAGCGATACCCTCGCAGCGTTAGCGTGTTTTTCGAAAAAGGGTACAATGCTCGACATGAGCAATATCTCTATAGCCGATATTCTTGGGCTTCCTGTGCAGGAGCGCATTCGTCTCGTTGAGCTTATCTGGGACAGCGTTGCCGCAATTCCTGAAGCGGTAAAAATTTCGCCTGCACTCAAGGCTGAACTCGAGGCACGCCTGGTAGAATTCGAGGCAAATCCGGAAGCTGGCTATTCCTGGGATCAAGTGAAATCAAGCCTTAAAAATGGCTCATGGCGTACCGCCTGAAATTTTCTACACGGGCATTGCGTGAAATTGGCGAAGCTCAAGAGTGGTACGAATCACAAAGCCCCGGCCTCGGTGAAGAATTCATTGCTGCAATGGAGTTGCAGCTAAAACGGCTAGAACAAGCACCTCTGCTTTATGCTGAGGTAATTCCCAAAGTTCGCCGGGCGCTCCTTCCACGATTCCCTTACGGTTTGTTTTATGCGATGCGTGGTGATCTCATGCATATTTTGGCTGTGTTACATGATGCTCGTAATCCGAGCCGTTGGCCAAAAAGCCGCTCTTAAGCCGCTCCCTCGTTGCTTCAGGCACGATGCATACCGGCCAAACCAAGTTTCTTGGCAACTTGTATTGCTTCCATGCGGTTTTTTACGCGCAAGGTTTGATACACGGCCGCCAGGTGGATCTTGACGGTTCCTTCGGCAAGATTGGTTGTCGCGGCAATATCCTTGTTGCTGAGCCCTGCGACCAGGTACTCCAGAACATGCATCTGGCGTGCAGTCAGCCCGTATTTGTTGGCATTCGAACGACGATCATCGGTCGCCTTTGTTCCTGCCGCCATGCCGGGTTGCTGCAAAAGCTGCTGTGGTACATAGATGCTGCCGGAAAGCGCGAGCCTCAAGGCGCCCAATAGTATTGACCCGTCTGAGCTCTTGCACACAAAGCCGCTTGCGCCATAGCTCAACGCTTCGTTTATAACGCAGTTATTTTCTTCGCTGGATACCACCACAATTGGGATATGCGGACAATGCTGGCGGAAGCGTTTGACGGAAATTGACCCATCGCTTCCGGGTACCTTCAACTCCAGCAATGCCAAATCCAGGCCGGGATGCTGCTCGGCAAGTTTCAAACCGTCGGTGAAATTCCCCGCCTCCAATATCTCGTCCACGCCGCCAAATAAATGCTGCAATACATAGCGAAGCCCCTCGCGAAACAACGCATGATGATCGATCAGCAAAACTTTCATAGTCTGGTTTCTCACGCAATATTTATCCCAAATAGTTCATTAGATGAACCTGCCATGAAGAATCAAGTGGTTGTAGGTCGGGTTTTAACCCGACATGTCGGGCTAGCTCTGCATAGCCATTCGACTATGCCGCCAAACAACGGCGGCCAAGTCGCTGGTTAAAGCCCGACCTACGTTCTAATAAATTATCCGGGTTTATGGGAACGCTGAATCAGTCGTCCTTAATTTTCAGATCAGGCATCGATCAATTCGAACTGCCTTGACCATGAAAATGAATTTAATCAAGTTGCATTCTTATCCGCATCCCCCAAATGGGGTAAATTTCGAAAAATTTATCGGCTTTTTCCGGCTATCATTTCGCCTCGTTAAACCGGGCAGATTTATGCCTATGGCAGATTAAGCACAAAAGGGGGAATAATGGTTTCACAAAATGACCAATCCATTCTGTTGCCGGATGGGCGGCGGCTGGGTTATGCCGAATATGGCGCGCCGAATGGCAGCCCGGTGCTGTTTTTTCATAGCGCGCCAGGCTCGCGGCATATCCATGCGGACATGGCCGGCATGGCGGCGCAACGCGGCATCCGGCTGATTGCGGTGGAGCGCCCCGGCTATGGGCTGTCCGACCCGCAACCGGGACGCGCGATGCTCGACTGGCCGGGCGATGTCGCGGCATTGACGGACGCTCTGGGAATAGCAAAGTTCGCGATTATCGGCTTCTCGATGGGCAGCACTTACGCGCTTGCCTGCGCAAGCAGGCTTCCCCTCCGGGTAACAATAGTGGCTTTGGCCGGCGCATTCGCGCCACTCGATGCGCCCGGCGTGATGACAGGCATGTCTCCCTCATCCAGCGGGCTGCTCTCGCTCGCCCAATCCAACCCGGACGAATTGAAAAAGGTATTCTCCCCCCTCGCGGAATCGCCCACTGTGCTGCTGGCAGCCATGTCCGCATCGTTACCGGAATGGGACAAGAATGAGGTCAATAAGCGCATGGCTGAATTTGAAAGGGAATACACCCAAACACTGCGCGGCGGCATTGATGGTGTTGTCTCAGACTTTGTGCTGGCTTCAGGAAACTGGGGCTTCCCATTGGATAGCATCAATACCGAGGCGCATCTCTGGTGCGGAACAGCCGACTGCAATACCCCGCCCGCCATGACTGCCTATCTCTCGTCAATACTCCCCCACAGCCGCACCTTCACGCTGCCAGACGAAGGGCACTTATCACTCTATGTACACTGGGAAGAAATTCTGGAACGGTTGATATAACCCCAAATAGTTCATTAGATGAACCTGCCGTGATGAATCAAGGGGTTGTAGGTCGGGTTTTAACCCGACATGTCGGGCTGAAGCCCGACCTACGTTCTAATGAATTATCCGGGTTGATATAACTTCCCTGTCACCCTCGCGAAGGCGGGGGAAAAAGCGGGAATGACGGCGCGAGGGTGAGGGCCTGATGAATCATTCTGGGAGCCTTCACTCATCGCGGCAGTTCGCCAGCGTGCCGGTCGCAAGAAGCATCAGCAATTCGGACTGGCTTTGCGCGCCGGTTTTGGCAAACACGGATTTCAACTGGCTGCGTGCGGTGTGGACGGTGATGCACAGCTCATCGGCCGCCTGCTCCATGTTCTTGAGCGCGGAAAGCTTCGCGGCCAGCCTCGCCTCGGCAGGGGTAAGCCCATACAGGGCGGCCAGCCGTTTGGGGGACAGTTGCAGGCCACTCGGCCTGGAAATAAAGATGGCGACGCAGCCCGACGCAAGGGAAATATCCCAGCATGCGGAGAATTCCAAGGGGATCGGCATGACCATACAATGCAGGGGTTCGCCGCTGGGCAAGGCGATGCGCATGTCGCCTCCTCTGGTTGTGCCGGGAGCGCCCTGTGCGGCGTCGGTGATGAGTTGGTAGAGCCGCGCGGTTTCCGCTACATTGGACAAGGCCAGCTTGCCCTGATGAATGTTGACTCCCTGCCCCGGCGCCAGAAATTGCTCCGCCGCGCAGTTGACAAACAGCGGTGCACCGGTGCTGTTGGTCAGAATCACGCCCATGCGCAGTTGATCCAGCGTGCCGAGCGCCCAATCCTTTTCGACGGTAACGCTGCTGATCCTGCGGTGCACTTGCACGGCGCGGGTGACATGCGGCGCGAGGATGCCCATCAGCCGCGCCTGTTCCTCGCCAAATGCACCGCCGCGTTTGCCGCGCTGCGCGGCAAACAGCAGCGTGTGGCTGCCATCTTTAATCAGCAGCGCACCCATCGCATGCGGCTTGTCCTGGGGAACGTAATAATCGTTGTAGAACTCGGTCTTGCGCTGCTCTGATATGCTAAAAACCTGATCGTTTGACCTGACTTCGCCCAACGGAAGTTGAAACAGGGTGCGGGTCACAAAATCCATCTTGACAAAGTGGTTGCAATAGGCCGACTGCCACGCGGGATCGTAGCCGACGCTGGCGACAAACCCGGCCGTGTTGGTCTGTAAATCCACCGAGCGCAGCATGGAAGAAACGCCGCCCACCGTCAGCGCAAACGCTTCGAGAAAAGTCGGCCATTTGTGCTGATCCAGCGCGGCATCGTAAACCATGCCCACCAGATTGAGGGTGGTGTCTTCGGAAATGCTCATCGTTTATATTATTGCGCTTCCCGGTGCGCGGATGCGGCATTCGATCCATGCTGCCAGGTTGTTATATTTATCCCAGATAATCCATTTGAGCGTAGGTCGGGTTTTAACCCGACATGTCGGGTTAAAACCCGACCTACAACCCATTGATTTTGCAATGCCCCAAGCTAATGAACTATCTGGGTTTATGTTGTTGTTATTTTGAGAAGTATCCGATAGTAATCTGTCCGGCGTTTTCTGTTAAGCGTCCTTGACGCCCAGCTCGTCCACGTAGGGAACGACGCTAGGATACTGGAATGCGACCGGGCCGTCCGGCTGGGCGTGGAGGAACTGGCTGACGAAAGGGTTATCCGAATCGAGCATTTTCGACGTCTCGCCTTCCGCCACCACCGCGCCGTCATGGATGAAATACACATAATCGGCGATCTTGAGCGATTCCGACAGGTCATAGGTCACCACCACCGAGGTCACGCCGAGCGCGTCGTTCAGCTTGCGGATCAGGTTGGCGATGGTGTTGAGCGAAATCGGGTCGAGGCCGGCGAACGGCTCGTCGTAAATAATCAGCGCGGGATCGGTGGCGATCGCCCGCGCCAGCGCCACGCGGCGCTCCATGCCGCCGGAAAGCTCGGCCGGCATCAGGTCGCGGGCATTGCGCAGCCCCACGGCATGCAGCTTCATCAACACCAGGTCGCGGATCATCTCCTCGGAAAGGTCGGTGTGCTCGCGCATCGGGAAGGCCAGGTTGTCGAATACCGACAAATCGGTGAACAGGCCGCTTACCTGGAACATCATGCCCATTTTCAACCGCATCGCGAACAGCTCGTCGTTGCCGAGTTCGTGAATCACCTTGCCCATGAATTTCACGCTGCCGCGCGATGGCCGCAACTGGCCACCGAAATGACGCAACAAGGTGGTCTTGCCGCACCCGCTGCTGCCGAGGATGGCGACGATCTTGCCGCGCGGAACATTGAGGTTGACGCCCTTCAACACCTCGCGTTTGTTGTACGCAAAATGAAGGTCGCTGACCTCGAGCAGGTTTTCCGTTGCCAGATTTTCTATTGGCCGATCCAATCTCTTTTCCTCTGTTGGGATTCTTACGCGTTAAAATATCATTATTTTCAGGGCACAACTATTGAGCTTTCCAAAATACATGACAGTAGAAAACTCTCCCTGCCCCCACCCCAACCCTCCCCCGCACGCTACGCGTGCAAGGGAGGGAGCAAATCTAGCCCCTCCTCCGCTTGCGGGGGAGGGTTGGGGTGGGGGCAAAAAACTGTCGCCAATTATGGAAACGTCAATAATCTGTTTGCCATGCTACCAGAATGCCTTATGCCATTTCCAAATCGAAAGTGAAATATCGTAGGGTGCATTCCATGCACCATTGCTATTGGTGCATGGAATGCACCCTACAATTATCGTTTGTAACGCAAATTAGAATGACTTGCCAATGACATCCAACCCCCAGCAAATCCTGCGCGACGTATTCGGCTATGCCACCTTTCGCGGCGAGCAGCAGGCCATCGTCGAGCATGTCACGGCGGGCGGCGATGCGCTGGTGCTGATGCCGACCGGCGGCGGAAAATCGCTGTGCTACCAGATTCCCGCGCTGCTGCGGCCGGGCACCGGCATCGTGGTGTCGCCGCTGATCGCGCTGATGCAGGATCAGGTGGATGCGCTCATCCAGCTCGGCGTAAAAGCGGCCTTTCTCAATTCCAGCCTCGGCGCCGAGGCCGCGCGCGAAGTGCAAGGCCGCCTGCTGCGCGGCGAACTCGACCTGCTCTACGTCGCCCCGGAGCGCCTGCTGATGCCCGGCTTCCTCGCACTCCTGGAGCAGCTATACACCGCCCCCTCCCCCTTGCAGGGGGAGGGCTGGGGAGAGGGTAGAAAAGTTGATTCCTCAGGGATTGCTCTCTTCGCCATCGACGAAGCGCATTGCGTCTCGCAATGGGGGCACGATTTCCGCAAAGAATACCGCGAACTGACGATATTGCACGAACGCTTCCCAAGCGTGCCGCGCATCGCGCTCACCGCGACGGCGGATACCCCGACGCGCGGCGAGATCGTCGAGCGGCTGGCGCTGGAGCAGGCGCGCCAGTTTGTTTCCAGTTTCGACCGCGCCAACATCCGCTACCGCGTCACGCAGAAAAACAATGCGCGCCAGCAGTTGCAAGCGTTTCTTGAAGCAGAGCATGAAAACGATTCCGGTATCGTCTACTGCCTGTCGCGCAAGAAAGTCGAGGAAACCGCCACTTGGCTGAAAGAGCGCGGCTGGGATGCACTGCCCTATCACGCCGGGCTGGATACCGCGACGCGCAGCAAAAACCAGAGCCGCTTCCTGCGCGAAGAAGGCGTGGTGATGGTCGCCACCGTCGCGTTCGGCATGGGCATCGACAAACCCAACGTGCGCTTCGTCGCCCATCTCGACCTGCCCAAGAGCATGGAAGGCTATTATCAGGAAACCGGTCGCGCTGGTCGCGACGGCCTGCCCGCCGACGCCTGGCTGGCCTACGGCCTTGGCGATGTGGTGCAGATGCGCCAGATGATCGACGGCGGCGACGCTCCCGAAGAGCGCAAGCGGCTGGAACGGCAAAAGCTGGATGCGCTGCTTGGCTACTGCGAATCCACCACCTGCCGTCATCAAACCGTGCTGCGCTATTTCGGCGAGGAACATCCGGGCAACTGCAATGAATGCGATAACTGCCTGGAGCCGGTGGACACCTGGGATGCCACCCAGGCCGCGCAGATGGCGCTGTCCTGCGTCTATCGCACCGGGCAACGCTTCGGTGCGGGGCACCTGAGCGACGTGTTGACCGGCAAGCTCACCGAGCGGGTCGAGAAATTCAATCACCAGACCCTATCCACCTTCGGCATCGGCAAGGAACTCAGCCCCGCGCAATGGAGCGGCGTGTACCGCCAACTGGTGGCGGGCGGCCTGCTGGAAGCCGACATCGAAGCCTACGGTGGCCTGAAACTCGCCGCAGCCGCCCGCCCGGTGCTGCGCGGCGAACAGGAAGTGTGGCTACGCCGCGACGCCGACCCAGCCAAGCGCAAGGCGCAGCGCGCCGAGCGCAAAGGCAAGTCACGCGAACCGTTCGCCGGCGCGAATGACGATCCGTTATGGCTGGCGCTCAAGGCCAAGCGCACCGAACTCGCCCGCGAACAGGGCGTACCGCCCTACGTCATCTTCCACGACAGCACCCTGCTGGAAATCCTCAACCAGCGCCCCGCCAACCTGACCGAGTTGGGCCAGATCAGCGGCATCGGGCAAGGCAAACTGGCGCGCTATGGCGATGAGTTTCTCAGGGTGATCGAGGATACGGCAGATCGGCAGGGGTAACCGAGTGCCATGAGTCCTTAATTATTCGAAATAGACTGACTTTTCCGCTCTGTTCTGTACTTTATCAGTTACCCAAGCTGCTATCTTGGCATCGTCTCGACAAGTCTGTGATTGATGCTATGCGCGCATCAAGCCTTCAAGCCCTCTGACAAGGGGAGGTTTGCGAAGACACTAGTACCCTGTAACACCTGTTTTTTCGTAGGTTGGGTTAGCGGTTTCATCGCGTAACCCAACAGTTTTGAACGTCACCAGCCTGGTAATGTTGGGTTACGGCATACACCCGCCTGATGAAACAACTGATGTAACTACTAGCCATCCGACTAGGCTGGCAAAAGACGCCAACCAAGTCGCTGGTTATAACCCAACCTACAAAACCAGCAATATGAAAAAAATAATATTCCATGGTACTAGTATTGCGTCACAGAATTATCAGAACATGCAGAACCTGTAGGGCGGAAAAGCGCAGCGCCTTCCGCCGTATGAGAATCCCATTCGGCGGATAGCTTTGCATAGCCATCTGACTAGGTAAAAAAAGAGGTAATACAATGGCGGTTGTCGCCGTATTTAATCAAAAGGGTGGTGTAGGCAAGACCACTACCTGCCTGAATGTGACTGCTGCGCTGGACATCGCGCAGCAGTGTCCTATTGCGCTGGACATGGATCCCCAGGCGCATCTGACCCTGTCCAGCGGAATCAAGGAAGTTCCGCCGGACAGCGGCATGGCCATGTTTTTCAAACATAAAACGCCGCTGGACAGCTTGTTGCGCCAAACGCCGCGCGGCTGGCAGATCATTCCCGCCACGTTGGAGCTATCCAAGATAGATGCCCTGTTTGGCAGCGATGCGAAGGCGGCGACCTTGCTCAAGCACGGCCTGCGCGAAGAATTGGCGCTTACCGGCGCCCCCATCCTGATCGATTGCTGCCCAATGCTGGGCGTGCTGACGCTGAATGCCCTGCTGGCCACTGACCGGGTGTTGATTCCGGTGTCGGCGGATTTCCTTTCTCTGCAAGGCGTGCATCGTCTGGATAGCGCGCTGAATGTGCTGGAAAAGAAATTGCAGCGCAATTTCGAGCGGCGCATCGTCATCACGCGCTTCGATTCGCGCCGCAAACTCTCCTACGATATCTACGACAGCCTCAAGGAGCGCTACGGAACATTGGTCTGCAACACGCGCATCGGCGAAAACGTCTCGCTGGCGACCAGCCCGATGCATAACAAGGACGTGTTTGCCTTTGCGCCACATAGCCCGGGGGCAAAAGACTACATGGCATTGACCAGGGAATTGCTGGAGAGCGGATTTTTTGCAACCGCCGGCTAATGCCAAGATCGTGCCGCCCATCATCCGGAATCATCCAATAACCAAGTCGCCATTGTAGGAGCGGCTCCTAGCCGCGATTCGCACGCAGGGCGTGCTCCTACAAAGCACGAATGTTCCAATGAACTATTTAAGATCATCACATGCGCCAGATAAGCAGGGTGGAACGATGCAAATCATCCACTTGCACGGTTTCATGCGGTGTCTGATCGGGCACGGCAAAGGTGCTGCTGACGAACAGCGCGCCGGGGCGCATTTCGGCGCGCGCCTTGTGCCAGAGTTTTTCCATCGGTACCGGCGAAAGATAGGCAAACACGATGTCGTATTGCGATAAATCGCGGTTCCACAAACTGCCCCAGCGCACGCGGCAGTTGCGGTAGCCGCCCAGCCTGATGCGCAGCCAGCTCCAGAGAAACGGCAAGGGCGCAGACTCCACGCCAGCATACAGCCCGTCCGGGCGAACCTTGGCAAGATGCGTCAATACGCCACCCAAGCCGGAACCCAAATCCATGAAAGTGAAGCCCGAATCAACCTTTGCGGCGGGCAGCAGGCGTTCCAGGGCATGCCACACCTTGTTACTGGAAAGATACAGCGGCACTTGCGTGCGGAAAGCGCTCCAATACACCAGCAGCAAGACCAGAAACGCGCCGAGAAAAAGGCCGGGGGGCAATTCGACCGCCAGCATCAGCACCAATGCCGGCGCAAACATCAACTGGATCAACAGCCACCATCCGGCGAGTCCGGCGAAGAAACTGAACAGGGCAGCGAGCAAACCGCATAGCAGGGCAAAGGACAACGGCGAGCCGTGCAGCCCGGTAAATTCAGCCAGCAGCAACGCAAGTAAAACTGCCGCACATTGCAGCATGAGCGCGGTGATGGCAGGCGGGAATTTTTTGAGCATAAACCGCATATTGATGTTGTCAGTCCTATTGATCCGGATTCATCTCAGCGTAGGGTGGATAAGCGCAGCGCATCCACCATGTATGATCCATGTTCAACCCGAATAATCCTTAGGCTATCGGTGGATGCGCTGCGCTTATCCACCCTACAAGTGCTACTAACCCACCCTGCAAGCGCTGTCGTATTTTGACAACCTATCCATTGAATCGCACCCGTTCAGCACCGCTCAGTTGACGGTAAGTGTATTATTGCAACATTAAGCCATTCTGGCTCCCTTAGTTTTGATGGTACAGCCTGATAATGCCCGTAACCAATCACGTTTTGCATATAGAACTGAGCGCAAATTGCGCTCCAGATGTCGTTGAGCAACTGCCGCCCCGGTTAGCCACCCTGGTCCACCGCACAGTCACGAACGCATCCGACCTCACCCGAGTCCTGCAAGAAAAAGACTGGGGCGCCATCGTATGCGGCGACAGCCTGCCGGCAACCGACACCCTGCATCTGATTTTCGCCAATCTGCCCGGCATGGCCTGCCAGATACGGCTGGATGCGGACAACATACTGCGCTTCCCTTATGTCAGTGAAGGTTGCTCCGCCCTGCTTGGCGTCACCCCGCTGAACATTGAGCTGCATCCGGAATTACTGCTCAACATGCTGCACCCGGAAGATCGCGATACATTCTACAAGAGCATGCAGGAATCGATCGCGCATCTCACGCCCTGGAACTGGGAAGGACGTATCGTGTTGCCGCCGGACGGCGAGATCAAATGGGTGAACCTGCGCGCGACACGCCGTGAAGCCAATTCGCATGGCGCCATCTGGGAAGGCTTCATGGTCAACATCACCCAAAACAAGCTCGCCGAACAGGAAATAAGAGCTTCGCGTCAGCGGCTGCGCGAACTGACTTCCCATGTGGAAAATATCAAGGAAGAAGAACGGGAGCGCATTGCGCGCGATCTCCATGATGAAATAGGCGTGCTGCTGACCGCCCTGAAAATGGATATGACCTGGCTGGCGCAACGCCTGCCGCAAGACTTCAGTGCGCTGCATGAAAAGGTTCAATCCATGTCCGACTTACTGGATACGGCGAGCTCCTCCGCCAACAACCTGGTGCATAGCCTGCGCCCGGCCTTTCTCGATTGCTTTGGCATCGTTGCGGCAATTGAAATCGAGGCCAGGGAATTCACCAAGCGCACCGGCATTTCGTGCCAGATCACCCAGTCGGATGACGACATTGAACTACCCGGCGAACAATCGATCGCCCTGTTCCGCGTGTTTCAGGAAACACTGAGCAACATCATGAAACATGCTGCGGCAAAACAAGTGCGCATCGAAATTCGCAAGACCGAAAAATGCGTTTATCTGGCCGTTTCGGACGACGGCAAAGGCTTTGACAACACGTCGCGCAACAAGCCGCTCTCGTTCGGCTTGCGCGGCATTCAGGAACGCATCAAGCATCTCGGCGGGGACGTTGGAATCACCAGCGAACCTGGCAAAGGGACGCAAATCGCGGTCAGCGTGCCGCTCGACGATGCCGACTGCACGCTCGACGATGCCGGACTCCAGCAAACCACCTTGTTTTGACAAAGCCATCAAATGATCAAGATTCTCGTAGTTGATGACCACGCCCTGATTCGCAAAGGGATAAAGCAGTTGCTCGAAGACATCGATGGCATGCAAGTGGCCGGGGAAGCCGAATCCGGAATACAGGCCATCAGCATGATGCGTAAAAACCACTTCGATCTGGTGTTACTGGATATCGCCCTGCCCGACAGGCATGGCATGGACGTACTCAAGCAGCTCAAGTCGGAACAGGTTGGCATCAAAATCATCGTGCTGAGCATGTATCCGGAAGAACAATACGGCGTGCGCACCCTGAAAGCAGGCGCGATGGGCTACATCAACAAACAAAGCGCGCCGGAGAAACTGGTTGGCGCGATCCGGCACGTCATCAGCGGCAAAAAATACATCAGCGAAACCTTGTCCGAACAACTGCTGAGCAACCTGATCGGCGAATCGCATGACTTGATGCACCAGAGCCTGTCCAACCGCGAATATCAGACTCTGTGTTTAATGTCCTCCGGCAAATCCCTGACGGAAATTTCCGAGATCATGCTGCTCAGCCCAAAGACCGTGAGCGTTTACCGCGCCCGCATGCTGGAAAAAATGGGTTTCAAGAACAATGCCGAAGCGGTTCACTATGCCATCGCGCATCATTTGGTGGAAGCCAGGAACTGAATACATAAGCCGGGCGGCCAAAACTGAAGGTAGGAAATTTCCGCCTTCGCGGGTTGAAATGGGCGGATACTGTGCCGCTATTCAACGCATCAAACGTGCTGTTATCCCTGATAATCCGTACAACGAAAATTTGTAGCCATTGAGCCATGAACAAGCAATTATCCAACCCATCCGAGCTTGCCCGCGAAACACTGAGAACGCTGGCATCGCGCAAAGTCCCGCCGACTCCGGACAACTACGCGAAGATTTACGCTGAAATCAGCGGTGTCTCCACCGGAAAAAACAGTGGCGCGGAAGAAGTCTTGCATGGCATCGCCGAGCATCTCGCGCAGGCGCCAAAATCCGCGCCAACCGGCGTCGCATTGAAGAAAGCGATTGGAACAGGAGATTGGGAACAATGCCTCCAGGAAATTGAAAAAGCCCTCCCCAGGCAAGACGGCGAGCTGATTCAATCCTGGTCGGAGCTGATCCGCGATTTACTGCGCCAACTGGAAACCCCCCACAAAGGCCTGACCATCACCCGCAAAAAAGAGGGCGTGGAAACGGTGCTGGCGCGGTTTGCGGCGAACCCGGAAACCCTGTTTGAAAAACTGAATGGGCTGGTGCGCTCCTGGTCGAAATCACAGGCCACCGCCGATGCCATCGAGATCGGCCCTACGCCGCCCGCTGAGCCTGTTGCGCACCAGAAGACAGAACTGCCTGCGGCGCCTGCGGTATCGGCGGCATCGGCCGGCACACCCGGCAGCGATACCGAAACGATCGGGCAGATTTCAGAGTTGCTGGCGCAAACACTGGAAAGCACACTCAGCGCACAACCTGAATTGGCGCAGGAAGTGCATACCCTTGTCCAGCAGGTACGCAGCATCAAAACGCACGGGGAAGTCACGGCACTGGCCAGGCAACTGCGCCAGTTCTGGATAAAGGCCGAGCTGCGCGGCGGCGACAAAGCCAAGATTCACGAAGGCCTGTTGCGCCTGTTGCGCCTGCTGGTGGAAAACATCGGCGAAATGGTCGAAGACGAAGAATGGCTGCACGGGCAAATCATCATCCTGCAGGAAATCATCGCCAACCCGATTAATACACACGCCATCGCCGATGCCGAACGCAGCCTGCGCGACGCCATCATCAAACAAGGCATACTCAAGCAAAGCCTGACCGACGCCAAGGCCACGCTCAAGAGCCTGATGACCACCTTTATTGACCGGCTGGGCGAAATCACCGAAAGCACCGGCGACTACCATCAGAAAATCGAGGGCTATAGCAAAAAAATCGTCAAATCCAACAACCTCGCCGACTTGAACCTGCTGCTGAACGACATCATGCAGGACACGCGCGTCATCCAGGCCAGCGCCATGCGCTCGCATGAAGAGCTGGTCGACACCCGCAAAAAAGTTCAGGAGTCCGAAGCCAAAGTCAGGAAACTTGAGCAGGAACTCGCCCAGGTCAGCGAACTGGTGCATCAGGACCAACTCACCGGCGCGCTCAACCGGCGCGGCCTGGACGAAGCATTCGAACGCGAAGCGACACGCGCGGACCGCAGTCAAACTCCCATTTGTGTCGCGCTGCTCGACATCGACAACTTCAAACGTCTCAACGACACGCTCGGCCACCATGCCGGCGACCAGGCGCTCATTCACCTGAGCAACGTCATTCAGGAAGCGCTGCGTCCCAGCGACCTGGTAGCGCGCTACGGCGGCGAAGAATTCATCATCGTGCTGCCCGATGTTGGCCTTGAAGAAGCCACCGCCACCATTGAACGCCTGCAACGCGAACTCACCAAGAAATTCTTCCTGCATGAAAACGAACGCATCCTGGTCACCTTCAGCGCAGGCGTCGCGTTGCGCGCCCCGCAGGAACCGCAGGAAGATGTCATCGGCCGCGCCGACAAGGCGATGTATCAAGCCAAGCACACCGGCAAAAACCGCGTGGTCGTAGCGGAATAACGGATCACCCATAGCCGGGAACGCGGGCATCCCCGTCCGCAATTGGGAACGCAGGCGGGATGTCCGCGCTCCCAGGCAATGAGATGGCTCCGCATCAACGGGCGGATGCTCGCGGACCAGTAAAACTTTCTGGCGCTGTGCATACGTGCATGGGTTAAATACACCCGCAAGGACGGGCTATTTGATGTAAATTATGGAAATCGCAAAGAACTGTACTCTGCCTGCCATGACCGAACAGCCACCCCGCAGCCTTCACCTTTATCGTCCCTGGAACAAGAAATTCAGACGACTTTTCAGCAAGCTGTTGCCCATCATCAGATGGGACAGATGCAAGAAGCCGGCAATCTTTACCAGGCCATTTTGCAAATCCAGCCGGATCATCCGGGGCAAACCGCAATCTGGGGGTTATGGCGGTGCAGGCGCAAAGGCATGCTGAGGGTGCAATCTTGTGCATCAACCGGATAAGCACGGATTAAACCTTATGTTCTCCCCATGTTCTCTTCCTTTTCGTTAGGCAACCGACATGTTCAACGATAAATCGATCCTGATCACAGGTGGCACTGGATCTTTCGGCAAAAAATTCATCAAAACGGCGCTCGCTCGTTACAAGCCACGTCGCCTCATCGTTTATTCCCGCGACGAATTGAAACAGTTCGAAATGCAGCAGGAATTTACTGCGCCCGAGATGCGCTTTTTTATAGGTGATGTGCGCGATCTCGAGCGGCTAAAGCAGGCGATGCGTGGCGTAGATATTGTGGTGCATGCGGCAGCGCTGAAACAGGTGCCCGCAGCGGAATACAACCCGATGGAGTGCATCAAAACCAATATCCACGGCGCGGAGAACGTGATTAATGCCGCGCTGGAAAACAATATCGAGAAGGTCATCGCCCTTTCCACCGATAAGGCCGCGAACCCCATCAATCTCTACGGCGCGACCAAGCTGGTTTCGGACAAGTTGTTCGTCGCCGCCAATAATATTGCCGGCGGCCACCAAACCCGCTTTGCCGTAGTGCGCTACGGCAATGTTGTGGGCTCGCGTGGTTCGGTGGTTCCTTTCTTCAAGAAACTGATAGCTGACGGGGCAAAGGAACTGCCGATTACCGACCCGCGCATGACGCGCTTCTGGATTACGCTGCAAGATGGTGTAGATCTGGTTTTTAAAAGCTTTGAGCGGATGTATGGCGGCGAAATCTTCGTACCTAAAATTCCTTCCGCGCGCATGATCGACCTGGCGTCAGCGATGGCGCCAAATCTCCCAACCAAAATCATCGGCATCCGTCCGGGCGAGAAGCTGCATGAAATTATGTGCCCGGCGGACAATGCTCATCAAACGCTGGAATTTGCCGGCCATTATGTGATCTGCCCCGCTATTACCTTCATTATCCAAGTCGACTATAAGACCAATGCTATTGGCGAACGAGGGAATCCGGTTGCAGAAGGTTTCGAATACAGTTCTGGCACCAATTCCCATTTCTTGACGGTAGGGGAATTGCAGGAGCTGGATAGAAGCTATGAATCATGATTCCCTATGGCCGGCAGGACATCGATGAGGAAGACATCCGGGCGGTGGTGGAGGTGCTGCGCTCCGATTGGCTGACCCAAGGGCCGGCGGTAGAACGCTTCGAACAGAAAATTGCGCGCTATTGCGGCGCAAAATACGCGGTGGCGGTCAGCAGCGCCACGGCGGCTCTTCACCTTGCCTGCCTTGCCGCCGGACTCAAGCCCGACGAGCATCTCTGGACTTCCCCCAATACCTTCGTTGCTTCCGCTAACTGCGGGCTCTACTGCGGCGCGAATCCCGGTTTCGTCGATATCGATCCCCGTACCTACAATCTCAGTGTCGATGCGCTGGAGGAAAAATTGGCTCGGGCCGAAAAACAGGGCGGGTTGCCAAAAATCGTCATCCCCGTGCACTTCGCCGGGCAATCCTGCGAGATGGAGCGCATAGCAGCGCTTGGCAAGCGCTATGGCTTTACCGTAATCGAGGACGCTTCGCACGCCATCGGCGGCCGTTATCGCGATACCAATGTGGGGTCATGCGCTTTTTCCGACATGACGGTGTTCAGTTTCCACCCGGTGAAAATCATTACCACCGGCGAGGGCGGAATGGTGCTGACTAATCGTCAGGACATCTACGAGAAGCTGCTGCGCCTGCGCTCCCACGGGATCACGCGAGACCCTTTGTTTATGGATGGTGAGCCGGACGGCCCTTGGTACTACCAACAAATCGAACTGGGATTTAATTATCGTATTACTGATATTCAGGCGGGCCTGGGCATCAGTCAGATGCGGCGTCTGGATGAATTCGTGGAACGGCGGCGGCAACTGGCCAACCGCTACGGCGCTCTGCTACAGGGCTTGCCGCTAACTACTCCCTGGCAGCATCCAGCCGCCAATTCCGCGTGGCATCTCTACGTCATAGTCCTGCAAGAAAAAGCGGGTGCCAACATCAGGCGCCAGGTGTTTGATGCGCTGCATGCCAAGGGAATCGGCGTCAACGTGCATTACATCCCGGTGCATACCCAACCCTACTACCACACTATGGGATTTAGCCCCGGCGATTTCCCGGATGCCGAGCACTACTATGCCCATGCCATCAGCCTGCCGCTTTATCCCGGCCTGGACGAAGCTGAGCAGGATTATATCGTGGCAGCCCTGAAGCAGGCGCTGCGATGAAGACTGTCATTATCAACCAGGCGCGTATGACTTCGACTCGATTGCCGGGAAAGGTGCTGCTGACGGTGCTTGGCAAGCCGCTGCTGGAATACCAGATCGAGCGGCTGCGGCGGGTAAAACTGGCGGATGGGATCGTCGTTGCCACCACGACCAATATCACGGATCAGCCTATCGTTGACCTATGCGGACGGCTTAACGTGCCTTGTTTTCGCGGCTCGGAAAATGATGTGCTGGCCCGCTACTACGAGGCTGCCACTTTGCACCAGGCTGATGTGGTTGTGCGGGTGACGTCAGATTGCCCGATAATCGACCCGGACGTAGTTACGGAAGTGATCCGGTATTATCATGACCATCAAGATTGCTGTGACTATGTTTCAAACGGACTGCGGCGTACTTACCCGCGTGGCATGGATACCGAGGTGTTCTCATACAAGGCATTGTGCGAAGCTTTTCTGGAATCCACCGACGATGCCGATCGCGAGCATGTTACCCCTTTCATTTACCGCCACCCGGAACGGTACAGGCTCGCGAATGTGGCCTTTCGCGAAGATCAGAGCCGGCGCCGCTGGACGGTGGATACCGCAGAAGACTTTGAATTGGCCAGGCGCATCATCGAGGCGCTCTACCCCGTCAACAAGGATTTTACGCTTGATGAAATATTGAAATTACTCGATTCACATCCTGACTGGGCAAAGGTTAATGCACATGTGGAACAGAAGAAACTTGGGGAGCAATAGCGTAGTGGGAGTTGGATATGACGCAACAGTTTAAAACAGAGCAGGAAAACTTCTGGGCGGGAGAATTTGGCGATGAATACGCGAATCGCAATCAGGGCGAGGCACTGGTAGCATCCAACATCGCGCTGTTTTCAAAAATCTTGTCCCGTGCTGGAAGAATCGATTCGGCGATTGAATTCGGCGCCAACATTGGCCTGAACCTGATGGCGTTGCGCCAGTTGCTGCCAGAAGCCGATCTGTCTGCCATCGAAATCAACGAGAAGGCTGTCGAATCACTGCTCCGCCAGGAGTGGATCAATGTTTATCCCCAATCTATCCTGGATTTCTCCCCGGATCGCACGCGCGATCTGGCGCTGATCAAGGGCGTGTTGATTCACATCAACCCAGACATGCTGCCGCGCGTTTATGACCTACTGCACCAGGCCAGCCAGCGTTATATCTGCATGGTGGAATACTACAACCCCTCACCCGTGGTCATCCCTTATCGGGGGGAAAGCGATAAACTGTTCAAGCGCGATTTCGCGGGCGAAATGCTGGATCGCTTCAGCGATCTGCGCCTGGTGGATTATGGCTTCAGCTATCACCGCGACAACAATTTTCCCCAAGATGACCTGACCTGGTTCATGCTGGAAAAGTCGCGCGCATGAATGTATTCATCCGTGCCGATGCTTCGGTAACCATTGGCACGGGACATGTCATGCGCTGCCTCGCCTTGGCGAAGGCGGCGCGGCTGCACGGCATGACGGTACACTTCGTGTGTCGTGAGCACAACGGGGCGGCGCTTGATTTGATCGAAGCGGCTGGTTTTGCGCTGCACAGGTTGCCCATTACAGGGGAAGCGCCTCTCCCCGCCGGATATGAGGGCTGGCTGGGGGAAACCTGGCAGCAGGATGCGGCGCGGACAGCCCGGGTTATCCGGGATGAGGTCGGCGAGGCAGACTGGCTGGTGGTTGACCATTACGGCATTGACGAAAGATGGGAGAAAGCGTTGCGGCCGGTGGCACATCGGATATTCGTCATCGACGATCTTGCCGATCGTCGCCACGACTGCGATTTACTGCTGGATCAGAACCTGCGCTCGGAAAATGCCCCTTATCAGGGGCTGGCGCCACCTTCCGCGACAGTGTTGATAGGGCCGAGCTATGCATTATTGCGCGATGAGTTCAGGCAATCACGGGCTCGGGCTTCGGTGCGAACGGGTGTGGTAAAGCAGGTGGTGGTGTTTTTCGGTGGCAGCGATCCGACCAACGAGACGGAGAAAGCCATTGAAGCCATCCGGCGGTTGAACCCCGCCGGGATCGAGGTGGACGTGATCGTGGGTGCGAGTAATCCCATGAAAGAAAGGATTGCCGCCTTGTGCGCGGATTTGCCTTATATGCGTTTTCACTGCCAGGTGGATGACATGGCGCATTTTCTGGTTGATGCTGACCTGGCGCTGGGCGCTGCCGGCGTATCTTCCTGGGAGCGCTTGGCCTTGGGGGTGCCCGCGCTGGTGGCGGCGGTAGCCGACAATCAGATAGAGAATATGCGGCAGTTGGACGAGTTGGGGGTAGCGGTGGGGCTGGGTGTTTCTCGGAATGTGACTGTGGAAGGATTAGCGCAGGCTATCGGGAATCTGCTTTCCTCTCCCCGAATCGTTAGCGCCATGTCGGAGAAGGCGCTTGGTTTGGTAGACGGCGAAGGAGTATCCAGGGTGGTGGATCGACTGGTGGAGGTGGTTGCATGATGCTTCGGTTGCGGCGGGCTGAGGAAGAAGATGCCTCAAGGGTATTTTCCTGGCGCAACGATGAAACGGTGCGCCGCGTTTCCATCGATCCCAGGGAAATTGCCCGGGAAGAGCACAGTGATTGGTTTCGCCGTTCCATTGGGCGCGCCGACCGCAGCCTGCTGATCGCGGAAGATGGGGAAATCCCTGTTGGGGTGCTGCGTTTCGACGTGGTGGACGAGGTGGCGGAGATATCCATTTTCCTCAATCCCGAACTGGTGGGGCGGGGGTATGGCACAGCGATGCTGCGGGAAGGGGCGATATGGGCGCGGCAAAATCTGATGGGGGTGAAAACCCTGCGCGCCAAGATCAGGCCGGATAATCCGGCATCCTCGCATGCCTTCGAAAAGGCCGGATTCGTCGAAGTATGGCATGTGTACGATTTGAATCTGTGAGCGGAACTATGAGTTTTGACGCAATTCACATTCGAATGAAAAAATGAAACCGGTCTTATACTAATTCTATTTAACGATAATAATCACGTAGGGTGCGTTCCACGCACCATTTTCGCTGGTGCGTGGAACGCACCCTACGAAATAGCACTTTTAATTTAGAAATGGAATTACCTAATACTTTAACGAATTCGCCAAGGCTGTTGCCAAGGTGTTAAACAAGGGAATGTTGAGCATGGTCGAGACCGGATTCGACATAGCAGGTCGCAAAATCGGAAGGAATTACCCTCCTTTTGTGATTGCCGAGATGTCGGGCAACCACAACCAATCTTTGGAGCGTGCGTTGTCCATCGTCGATGCCGCAGCCCAGGCAGGCGCGCATGCCCTGAAAATTCAGACCTACACGGCTGATACCATGACGCTGGATATGGATGAGGGTGAGTTTTTCATCTCCGACCCGAAAAATCTCTGGCAGGGCAAGTCACTCTACAAACTCTACCAGGAAGCCTGCACGCCATGGGATTGGCACAAGCCGATTTTCGACCGCTGCCGGGAGCTGGGGATGATCGGCTTCAGTACGCCGTTCGATGAAACTGCGGTGGATTTCCTGGAGACTTTGAATGTGCCCTGCTACAAGATCGCCTCGTTCGAGAATACCGATATTCCGCTGATCCGCAAGGTGGCCGCCACCGGCAAACCGATGATCATATCGACCGGCATGGCGACGGTGGCGGAACTCGATGAAACGGTACGTGCCGCGCGCGAGGCCGGTTGTAAAGATCTGGTGCTGCTCAAGTGCACCAGCACCTATCCGGCCAGCCCGGAACACACCAACGTCCGCACCATTCCCCACCTGCGCGAGCTGTTCGGCTGCGCAGTCGGATTGTCCGACCATACGATGGGAATTGGCGCGGCGGTTGCCAGCGTAGCTTTAGGCGCCACCGTGGTCGAAAAACATTTCACCTTGCGCCGTGCTGATGGCGGCGTGGATTCGGCGTTTTCTCTGGAGCCGGATGAAATGCATGCCTTGGTGGTTGAAGCCGAGCGCGCATGGCGAGCCTTGGGTCAGGTGAGTTACGGACCGTCGGAAGCGGAAAAAAAATCGCTGCTGTTCCGCCGCTCGCTGTATGTGGTAGGTAATATTCTGGAAGGAGAGGTTTTTACACGCGAGAATGTGCGCGCAATCCGTCCCGGCTATGGCTTGCCGCCCAAGTATTTTGAAACGGTATTGGGGCGACAGGCCAAGCGGAATCTGGCGCGTGGAACTGCTTTGGTCTGGGATATGGTTGGCTGAGCGACCCAATGGCTAACGTGTGCATTCTGGATTACGGCTCGGGCAATGTGAAATCGGTGTTCAACCTTTTTTCGACAGTGGCCGATCATGTCGTCGTTTCCAACCAGCCCGAGAAAATTCTGGGCGCATCACACATTGTCCTTCCCGGTGTAGGCGCTTTCGGCACGGCGATGCGGAAAATTCGCGATACGTTGCCAATGGAATCGCTGGAGCAGGCCGTTCTTGTCGAGAAGCGGCCGTTTCTGGGGATATGTGTCGGCATGCAAGTCATGGCGTCGCGGGGCATGGAATTCGGCGAACACGCTGGCCTGGGCTGGGTAGCGGGGAGCGTCGAAAAACTGGACTCGAAAGGCCTGCCGCTGCCGCATGTCGGCTGGAACAATGTCATGTGCAGGCAGGAGTCGCCGCTGCTGGCGGGGCTTGGGGAGGATCCGGATTTCTATTTTGTGCATAGTTTTGCATTCCGTCCTGAGAATCCACAGCATGTGCTGGCTACCACCGAATATGGTGAAGAATTCTGCAGCGTGATTCAGCGGGAAAATCTGCATGGCGTGCAGTTTCATCCAGAAAAAAGCCAGCGTACAGGCATCAAGCTGGTGAAGAATTTTTTGTCCCTGCCATGAACCTATTTTCCTTGGTTGATGGGTTCGTAGGTGCGAATTCATTCGCACACTCACTGGTTATATGCGAATGAATTCGCACCCACGGAAGCGGCATAATCCGTTGCAATACCAGAATGTTCTTTGACAACAGAGGAATATAGTCTCTTACCAGTTAAATGATGCCAAAACGTGACAAGAATTGCGCCGTTGTAGGTCGGATGAGCGCAGCGTTATCCGACATGGAGGTGTCGGAAGGCGTTGTGCTTTGGCCGCAAGCTCGAAACTTCGCTACGCTCGTTTTCCGACCTACGAAAACCGCCACCTTTTTGGTTCCGGCTTGTCCGGCTTAGGATGAAAAAGAAACGCCTGATCCCGGTTCTTCTGCTGCGCAATGGCTGGCTGGTGCAGAGCAAGCAGTTCCGGCGCTACCAGAACCTCGGCAACCCGGTTTCCGCGGTCAAGCGCCTCAGCGAATGGGCATCGGATGAGTTGATTTACCTCGACATCAGCCGCGACGATACCTATGACCTGCGCCGGGACGACCTCGGGCATCCTAACCGGCACACCATTTTCGAGATCATCGAGGATGTGTCGAAGGTGGCCTTCATGCCGATCACGGTTGGAGGGGGTATCCGCACCCTTCAAGATATCGAAAAACGCTTGGCGCTGGGTGCGGACAAAATTTCCCTGAATACCATTGCTGTCGAGGAGCCTCAACTGGTCGAATTGGCGGCGCGGGAATTCGGATCGCAGTGCATCGTCGTCTCCGTCGATGCCAAAATGACGGAGGAGGGCTACCGGGTGGTCACGCGTGGGGCAACACAGGCAACCCCTTATGCGCCGCGCGACTGGGCGAAAAAGGTGGAACAACTCGGCGCGGGTGAGATACTGCTCAATTCGGTCGACCGCGACGGCATGAAAAATGGCTATGATCTGGAATTGCTGGATCAGGTGGCGGGCAGCATCGGCATTCCGGTGATTGCCTGCGGCGGTGTGGGAGATTGGGAGCATCTTGTCGAGGCGCTGGAGCAAACCGGTGTGGATGCGGTCGCTGCGGCGAATATTTTTCATTACAGCGACCAGAGTGTTTACCTGGCGAAAAAATTTCTATCTGAACGGGGGCTGAATGTCCGGCGCCCCGATCTGCTGGCAATCTGAGGAGGCGTGATGCGCAAGCCAATGACCTACTGTAAACGCTGCATGTACCCCGCCGTGGCGGTCAATCTATCCGTTGACGATGAAGGTATTTGCTCAAGTTGCCGAAGTGTCGAAGAATTCGAAAAACTCACCCCGGAATTTTGGGAAAAGCGCAGACTCAAATTCGAGCGGCTGATCGAAGAAATCAGAAAAAACAGCACATCCGATTACGACTGCCTCATTCCCGTCAGCGGCGGCAAGGACAGCTATTACCAGACCCATGTCATGGTGGCTGAATACGGCTTGAAGCCGCTGCTGGTCACTTATCATGGCAACAACTACTTGCCCGAGGGTGACTTCAACCGCGACAACATGCGCCAGGTGTTCGATGCCGATCATCTGGTTTTCGGCCCCAGCGTCGAGGTACTGAAAAAACTCAACCGCCTGTGCTTCCGGAAAATGGGCGACATGAACTGGCACGCGCACTGCGGCATCATGACCTATCCCATTCAGGCTGCGGTCAAGTACAACATTCCACTAATGATGTGGGGGGAAACCGCATGGGATATTTCCGGCATGTTCGAGCCCGACGATTATGTCGAGTTCAGCGCCCGTATGCGCCATGAACATGCCTTGCGCGGGTTCGAGTGGTACGACATGCTAAATGATCCGGTCGAGAAGCTGAGCGAAAAAGATATGTCGTGGGCAAAATATCCGTCCGACGAGGAAATTCTCAAGGTGGGCGTGCGCGGACTGTATATCGGCAATTTCTTCAAGTGGGATCCGAACCGGCACAGCCGTCTGGTGCAGGAGAAATACGGCTGGAAGCCGGCGCAGCAGCCTTTCGAGAGAACCTACCGCACGGTTTCCAACCTGGACGACCGTTACGAGAATGGGGCACATGACTTGCTCAAGTTCATCAAGTTCGGCTATGGACGCGCCTCCGATCATGCCTCGAAAGACATTCGCACCGGCTACCTGAGCCGTGAGCAGGGCATCGCGATGGTGCGCAAGCATGACCATCTGGTGTCTCAGGACCTTTACTACTGGCTGAATTACGTCGGCATGAGCGAAGACGAGTTCTGGGCTACCGCAGACCGTTTCCGCGACCTGCAGGTATGGTGGATCCAGGATAATCAATGGTGGAAGGACAACATCTGGGGTGAGCCGTGTTCATACGGGCCGGTTCATCTACCGGTTGAACTCCAGGAAAAATATAAGAAATAAGGGGCAAGCAGATATGGCTGGAAATTTTTCTGAGCAGCAAATTCGCCCGATCAAGTTGACGGAAAAGCATCGGATCGCCATGTTGAAGGACATCGGCCGACTGCTGTCCCGATATGAAGAGTTTGTCCATGTGCCGTGCCCCGCGTGCGGTGCGGATGATGCTTCACCGAAGTTCGAGAAATACGGCATCAATTATGTCGAATGCACACAGTGCCGGACATTTTACGTCAGTCCACGACCGACACCCGATCTCCTGGCATGGTTTTACCAGGGTTCGGCGAACTATGCCTATTGGAATGATGTGGTTTTCCCCGCATCCGAGGCAGCGAGGCGGGAGCACATCTTTGTGCCGCGCGTGGACAGGCTGCTGGAGTTGTGCCGGAAATATGCGGTGAAAATGGGAGCCATACTGGAAGTCGGCGCCGGATTCGGTACATTCTGCACGGAAGTGAAAACACGTAACGCGTTTGCGCGGGTGGTGGGCGTCGAGCCGACCCCCGGTCTGGCGGAAACCTGCAGAAAACGCGGGGTAGAGGTCATCGAACTGCCAATCGAACAGGTGCGCTTCGATGCACAGGAGTTATTCGATGTGGTGGCCAGTTTCGAGGTGATCGAGCACATCTATGCGCCGCAGGATTTTGTCGCACATGCGGCAAAACTACTGAAACAGGGCGGGCTGCTCATTATGACTTGCCCCAATGGACAGGGCTTCGATATCCAAGCATTGGGTGCGGCAAGCAAAACGGTCGACCATGAGCATCTGAATTACTTCAACCCCGATTCGCTGGCCGGATTATTGGCACACTGCGGCCTGGAAGTACTGGAGAGCTTCACCCCGGGCAGGCTGGATGCCGAACTGGTGCGAAACAAGGTATTGGCTGGCGAGCATGATATTTCGGCGCAGCCCTTTCTCAAAAGGGTGTTGATCGATGAATGGGAGCGCCTGGGGCAGCCATTCCAGGACTTCCTGGCGCAACAGGGGCTTTCCTCCAATATGTGGCTGGTGGCGCGGAAACTTTAGGCCATTGACCTTGCTCGCCGCAGTAGACCATCCCTCCAGATTGCCCTTGACCAGCGAATGCCTGCCTGGTATTGCAATCATAAATTACGAAACAAAGTTTGAAACATACTCGCCTCCTCGTAGGGCGGATGAGCCGCAGGCGTTATCCGCCGAATGAAGGAGCATACGGCGGAAGGCGCTACGCTTTTCCGCCCTACGGATTACAGACATTTGAACATATTTCGTTAATTCCGTGGCGCGACTAAAGGACACCTCTAAAAATTCAGATTTCGTCATTCCTGCCCTTCGACATGCTCTCAAGAAACAGCTTTTTATAGCTGTTTGACACCCCTTACCGCTGTTTCAACGCTTCGGCAATATCTTCGATTACAGCATCCCAGTTATTCTGTGCATTGCCTTTGACGAACAGGCGGGTATCCGGGAACCAGGGCATGGCACCGGTTCCCAAGGCTGCCCAATCGTTTTTCAGGTTGAGCAGCCAGACCGGCTTGCCCAGCGCCCCGGCCATGGAAAAGACCGAAGTATTGGCGGAAATGACCAGATCGAGGGCGCAAGTGAGCGCCGCAGCCTCGTCCAAGTCGTTCATCAGGTCGATATCGTCCCAGGCGTGAATTTCGACTCCGAACTGCTCGCGCGCCGCTTCAAGCTCGGCGCGGCAATTATCGTATTGCAGGTTGACGAAAACGCTGCCGGGCGCGGTCAGGATCGGACCCCATTGGGACAGTTCGGTATAGTGGATATCGCGTGGGATATTCCTGAGTTTGCTGCGCCAAGTCACCCCCACCTTGGGGGCGCTTCCCAGCGCATCGAGGCGCCGCTTCCAGAAGGCAACCCGTTCCAGGTCGGCCTTGAGATAGCCGTGATGCTGCGGAAAACTCTCCAGGGAAGACCGGAGCCAGCGCGGCAGACTGCCCATCGGGCATTGCAGTTGGATGTCGGGTTGGGACAGGCGCGGATGAGGCGGCTTGGAACGCGGGACAATTTCAGCCTGCGGAAAGGAGCGGGCGAACAGGGCAACCAAGCGGAGGTCACATTCGACCACGCAATGTCCGGCGGCCTGGATGACATCAGGCAGCATGCCGGCAAAGATGATCTCGTCGCCTACACCCTGCTCTCCCCACACCAGGATGGTTTTGCCGGTCAAATCGCCGCCCTCCCACCAGGGGTAGGGGAAAGGCCGCTTGACGCCAGTCACTTGCCAGCGTCCTTCATACTTATCCCAGCCGTCTCCGAGTTTGCCGAGACTTAAATAGGCAAACCCCAGGTTGTAATGCGTCTTGGCGTTATCCGGCTGAAGTTCCAGGGCCCGCTGATAGCTCTCCACGGCGCTCTCGGATTGATTGAGCGCCTGCAGGGTATCGCCCAGGTTGCTGTAGAACTCGGCGTAATCGGGCTGGATCTCCAGCGCCCGGCGATAGCATGCCACTGCATCGTCAAGTCGACCGAGGTCTTTCAGGGCTATGCCGAGGTTGCTGTACGCCTCGGCAAGATCCGGTTCGAGTTCCAGCGCCCGCCGAAAGCTGGCTTCGGCTTCGGAATAGCGGTTTTGATCCTGAAGGGTGATGCCCAGGTTGCTATAGGCATCGGCGTAATCCGGCTTGAGTTCCAGTGCCCGCCGGAAACTGGCTTCGGCTTCGGCAAGGCGCTTTTGCTCCCTGAGGGCATTGCCCAGGTTGTTGTGGGCCTCGGCGTAATCCGGCTTGAGCTCCAGCGCCCGCCGATAGCTGGCCTCGGCTTCCGGGAGCAGATCCTGCTCCTTGAGAGTGATACCCAGGTTGTAAAGCACCTCGGCGCAATCCGGCTTGAGTTCCAGCGCCCGCCGATAGCTGGCCTCGGCTTCGGCAAGGCGATCCAGCGCCTTGAGGATGTTGCCCAGGTTGCTATAGGCTTCGGCATAATCCGGCTTGATTTCCAGCGCCCTTCGGTAACTGGCTTCGGCTTCGGGAAAGCGGCCCTGCGCCTCAAAAGCGGCGCCCAGATTGCTGTGCGCTTCGACAAGATCCGGTTTGATTTCCAATGCTCGCCGATAGCTGGCTTCGGCTTCAGAAAAGCGCCCTTGCTCCTCGAGGGTATTGCCCAAATTGTTGTGGGCTCCGGCAAAATCCGGCCTAATTTCCAGTGCTCGCCGATAGCTGGCTTCGGCTGCGGAGAACCTGCCCTGGTCATTCAGGATTGCCCCCAGGTTGTTGTGCGCTTCGGCATAATCCGGCCTGAGTTTCAATACCTCACGGAAGCTGGTTTCGGCTTCGGCGAGACGGCTCTGGCTCTTGAGGAGGTTGCCCAGACTGTAATGGGCTTCGGCGTAATCCGGCCTGACCTGTAGCGCTTGCCGAAAACCGGCCTCGGCTTCGGCTTGGCGGCCCTGCGCCTGGAGCGCGCCGCCTAAATTGTAATGGGCCTCGGCATAGCCCGGATTGAGCTTGATTGCCCGCCGATAGCCAGCTTCGGCTTCTGGAAATTTGCCTTGGTCGGCAAGGGCGGCGCCGAGGCTATTGTGCGCCTCGGCATCTCCCGGCAGCAGTTCGGCGGCTTTTTGCAGGGACATGGACGCTTCGGCAACACGCCCCTGCTGTTTGAGCGCCGCCCCCAGCGCCTTCCAGCCGAACCCATGGCGCGGCAAACGCGCCGTCAGCGCCCGCGCGCTTGCTTCCGCCTCGGTATAGCAGCCCCGGTTGAACAGGGACACCAGCGCGTTGACTTCATGGTCACTCGGCTCCGCGCCCCGGTAAGCCGTCGATTTTCTGGCCTGCTTGGCTGGTTTCACCGGCTTGATGCGCTTCGCCGCTTCTGTTTGGACGGCGGCATTTTCCGGTTTTTCACCCGCCAGCCGCGCCGCCAGTTCATCCGCCACATCTCCCTGCAAGCCATGCTGTTTGCCTATTGCCAGCACCTGCCGCGCAACGTCTGTCTGCCCGCAAAGAATCAGCGTGTCAATGTAGCTCAGCCAGTACCGCTCCGCTTCCGGGTTGGACGCCAGTGCCGCTTCGAAGTGCGCCAGCGCGACAGCGGGCTGCTGCGCCTGCACCAACAGAGTCCCCAGATTGTGGTTGACATCCGGATGATGCTGCTGGATTTGCAGGATGGCCCGGTAGAGGTGTTCCGCTTCTTGCAAGTGACCGGCCTGGTGGTGGGCAACGGCCTGTTGGAGCGCCAACTGAATGGCTTGATCCAGAGACGATGCGGAGGACGGCGGGGTGGCAGTGTCGGTCATGGCAGGCCGGGGCGAGTCAGCAAGAAAGGGGCGAAGTTTGACATGAAAACACGGCTATGCGCCAGCCAGCAATGATTCGGCCAGATTATATTCGAAATCCGTTTGCCTTCAGGGCAATGACAGCCTATCAAAACGTCTGCGCATCTTCGCGTCGATCAAACGTGCCGCAAAAAATATTTCTAAAGTTTTCCCCACTCCTTCCGATAACTGGGCTAACGGCGGTTGATGAGCCTGCAACATCAGGCTAACCAAAGTGCACGGCAAACAGGCCGTAACGCAAACCAAACTCTTAGGAGAATTAAAATGCCTGCAATTATCAATACCAACATTCCGTCACTGAACGCGCAGCGCAACTTGAGCACTTCACAAAGCGCCCTGGCGACCTCCCTGCAGCGCCTGTCTTCCGGCCTGCGCATCAACAGCGCGCGGGACGACGCGGCGGGTCTGGCGATTACCGACCGGATGACCTCGCAGATTCGCGGCCTGAACCAGGCGGCGCGCAATGCCAACGACGGCGTTTCCTTGGCGCAAACCGCAGAAGGCGGATTGGCCGAGGTGACCAATAACCTGCAACGTATCCGCGAACTGGCCGTCCAGTCCGCCAACTCGACCAATTCCGCATCGGATCGCACCTCGCTGAATGCCGAAGTGGCGCAGTTGCTGGCCGAAATCCAGCGCGTGGCAACCACTTCCCAATTCAACGGCCAGAACATTCTGGATGGCACGTTCACCGCCGCGCAATTCCAGGTCGGCGCGAACGCCAACCAGACCATCACCGCCAGCACCGGCAATTCCCAAACCTCCGCGATCGGCTCTTACCAGATCACCAGCGGCGGGGCGGCTGTGTCCGGCACCGCGCTGGTTGCCGGGGCATTGACGCTCAACAGTATCGACGTGGGCAGCTCGACCTCGGGTTCGGCCGAAGCGATCGCCGCCACCATCAACAGCGCAGCCATCCGGACCGGCGTGACCGCTTCGGCGGCGACCGAGGTCAAGAGTTCCACCGCCTCCGCCAACGCGTTGCTGGCCAACCAGGCGCTGCAATCCGGCGACCTGGTGATCAACGGCGTGAGCATCGGCGCGGTGGCCGGTTCCAGCAACGTCGCCACCCAGGGCGCCAATGTGGCCACCGCGATCAATGCGGTGAGCAACTCGACCGGCGTCTCGGCAGTGGCCAACAGCGGCACCGGCGCATTGACGCTGACTTCCAGCACCGGCAAGACCATCGCCATCACCACCAATGCGACCACCACCGCCGACGGCGCGACCCGCATAGAGAACGCCACCGGGCTGGAAATGGCAGGCACGACCAAAGCGAAGGGGACTGATGTCGTCTCCTTTGGCGTCACGACTGCCGGCGTCCGCCAAGCCGGCACGCATACTTCCACTACCGGTGCTGTAGCCGACCAGACCATTACCATCGCCGGCAAGACCTTTACCTATAAGGCTGTGGTCACCGACCAGGCCAGCCAAATTCTGGTTGACAATACCACCTCCGCCCTCCAGGCAGCGCAAGTGAAGCTCGCGCTCGATGCCGCCGTGGCTGATAGTACCTTGGATAATGTTACCGTGAGTGCAGTGGTAGGCGCAGCCATCACCCTGACCGCCAAGGCCAATGTCATATCCACTTCCATCGCCGATGGCATTCTGTCGGCCTCGGCCTCGGCGGCCGGTGCGGGCGCCTTCGCATCGACCGTGACTGGTGTGGGTGTCGCCGTCGGCGACACGGTCAAAGTGGGCGGAATCACCTACGAGTTTACGCTGCCCACCGCCACTGCTGCGGCAACCAGCGGCAACATCCAGGTCAAACTGGGCACCGGCGGCGCCGACGCGGCGGCTGACGATATCCTCACGGCGACCAACTTCGCCGATGCGGTGGCCGCCCAATACGCCGCCGGAAACGGCACCGTGCAATTCACCTCGCGCGCCGCCGGTGCGGTGACCCTGACCAACAGCCTGTACGGTTCGACCGGGGTCGTAACCGCCTTGACGGAGTCAGTCAGTGCCGGTACGGCAGGCGCCGTGAGCAACGTGGCCACTGCTGGGACGAGCGGCGTTTACACCGCAATCAGCACCAAGGGCACCCTGACGCTCAACTCCCCCAATACCTTCTCCATCGGCGGAACCGCGCCCAGCGATGCGGGTTTGAGTGGCGCCAGCGTCGGCCTGACTGCGATCAGCGGGGTGGATATTACGACGGTCACGGGCGCAAACAACGCGATCTCGCTGATCGACGGCGCGCTGAGCCAGGTCAGCACCATCCGCGGCAGTATGGGCGCGCTGCAAAACCGCTTCCTGAGCGTGGTGTCCAGCCTGACCACTTCGTCGGAGAACCTGTCTTCCGCGCGCAGCCGGATTCAGGATGCGGACTTTGCGGCGGAAACGGCGCAACTGACCCGCAACCAGATCCTGCAGCAGGCTGGCACGGCGATGCTGGCGCAGGCGAACCAGTTGCCAAACACGGTATTGACGTTGTTGCGTTAAGCTTGGGTAAGGTAGAATTTCCCAACCGGGCGACCGGTTGGGAATTTTAGAGAAGGAGAGGCAAAATGCTCATTCAAAACACAGGCAGCATGGCTCAGGCGCCGCAGCCTGTCAGGCTCACTAGCGATAGTGGGCTTGGCGCCGTTGTTACAACCCCGCCCGATACATCCGCCAAGCCCAGCACAGCATCAGAATTGCCGCAGGCCGCCATCGAACAGCAGGTTTCTGCCGAGCAAATAAAAAGCGCGGTGGAGAACATCAACCGTGTGTTGAAGCAGTCCGACAAAAACCTGGAGTTCAGCATAGACGAAAGCACGAACAAACAGGTATTCAAGCTGAAAGACGCGGAAACCGGCGACGTGATCCGCCAGTATCCGACGGAAGAAATGCTGTCGATTTCGCGTGCGATAGATCAGATTCAACATGGCCTGTTGTTGAAACAGGAGGCTTAATCCCGGGCTAATCGGGCATTAGGCGATTGCGGGCGGCTGTATAGTTGGCAGATGCAAGTTTCGCAGTTTCGTAGGGTGCGTTCCACGCACCACCAGATAACAATGGTGCGTGGAACGCACCCTACGGGACAGTCCCCTCCACCCTTGCAGTGGGAGGGCTTAGGGAGGGGGTAGAAGCGTGGCTTATCCACACACCCACCCCCATCCTAACCTTCCCCCTGGGAGGGGGAAGGGACTGATCGGCAAATAAGCGTAGCGCATTGCACCGGATGCCCTACGATGGCAACACAAACAGTTAACGATAGCAGCAACACACACGAGAGGCTTAAAGAACAGATCATGGCAACCTCGGCTACAACGTCAACGACCAATCTCGATGTGAACAGCATCGTGAGCCAGTTGATGGCGGTCGAGCGGCAGCCGATCAACAAGCTCAATGCCAAGGAGGCCAGCTACCAGGCCAAGCTGACCGCTTACGGCAGCGTCAATGGCGCACTGGCCAGTTTCCAGACGGCGGTGCAGGGCTTGAGCAGCGCGAGCCGGTTTACCTCGCTCGACGCCACCCCTTCCGACGACACCATTTTATCCGCCACCGCCAGCAGCATCGCGGCGGCGGGCAGTTATTCCCTGGAAGTGACCAGCCTGGCGCAGGCGCAGAAACTGGCCGCCGCCGGAAAATCCAGCAGCACCGCCAGCATCGGCGCAGGCGCCTCAACCACGCTGACTTTCGATTTCGGCACGATCAGCGGCGGGGCGTTCGATGCGGGAACCGGGAAATACACCGGCGCCGCGTTTGCATCGAGCGGCGCGGCCACCAAGACGGTCACTATCGACAGCAGCAACAATTCGCTGCAGGGCATCCGCGACGCGATCAACGCCGCCCAGATCGGCGTGACCGCAACCATCATCAACGACGGCGATGCGACCAATCCTTATCGTCTCGCGCTGTCTTCTGACAGCAATGGCTCAAGCAACAGCATGAAGATATCCGTCAGCGGCGATGCCGACGTAGGCACTTTGCTGGCACATAATCCCGACGACGACGCCGGCCAGAACCTGGCCGAGACGGTGACCGCGCAAAACGCGGTCTTCAAGGTGAACGGCGTGGAAGTGAGCAAGACTTCCAACTCGGTTGCCGATGTGATCCAGGGCGTCACGCTCAACCTGAAAAAAGTCACCGCGTCGCCGACCACCCTGACCGTGGCGCACGACAAGGCTTCGGTCAGCAACGCGGTCGCCAGCTTCGTCAAGGCTTACAACGACCTGGCCAAGACGCTGAAGGATATTTCCGCTTACGACCCCAAAACCAAACAAGCCGCAATCCTGCAGGGCGATGGCACGGTGCGCACGATCCAGTCGCAGTTGCGCAATACGCTCGGCGCGGCGGTTGTGGGCGCTTCCGGCGACCTGACCACGCTGTCGCAGATCGGGGTGGCTTTCCAGAAGGACGGTTCCATCGCGCTGGACAGCGCCAAGCTGAACAGTGTGATGGAGAGCAACCTCGCCGACATCGCCAGCCTGTTCGCCGCCACCGGCAAGGCGACCGACAGTCTGGTCAGCTACACCTCCGCGACCAGCAGCACCCAGGCCGGCAACTATGCGGTGAACGTCACCCAAATAGCCACGCAAGGCAAGATCGTTGGGGCTGCCGCGGCGAACACGACCATCACCGACGCCAACAAGGCGCTGGACATCACCATCAACGGCGTCAGCACGTCGATCACGCTGGCCACCGGGAGTTATACCGCGCAAACATTGGCCGCCGAGCTGCAGGCCAAGATCAATGGCGCGAGCGCATTGAGCAGCGCGGGCGTTTCGGTCGCCGTCACAAAAAGCGTCGACAACAAACTCACCGTGACTTCGTCCAGTTATGGCTCCACCTCCAGCGTGATCATCGGCGGCGCCGGCGCCAGTGACTTGCTCGGCGCAAACCCCGCATCGACCGCCGGGGTGGACGTGGCGGGAACCATCGGCGGCGTGACTTCAACCGGAACGGGGCAGATCCTGCAAGACGCGCATGGCCTGAGCGTCACCATCAGCGGCGGCGCCTTGGGCGACCGCGGCAGCGTGAGCTATTCGAACGGCTACGCTTTTCTGCTCGACAAGTGGGCAAGCTCGATCCTGACCACCGATGGCGCGCTCGCCAACCGCACCGACGGCATCAACAGTTCCATCAAGGATCTGGGCAATCGCCGCACAACGCTGGAAACCCGTTTGATCGGCATCGAGAAACGCTACCGCGACCAATTCACCCGGCTGGACGTCATGCTGAGCAGCATGAACCAGACCAGCAATTATCTGACGCAGCAGCTCGCGCAGATCAGCAATAATAATTAGGAGAGATATCATGAACACATCCACAGCCAGCAAAGCCTACGCAAAAGTCGGGGTCGAATCCGGCATTATCTCTGCCGACCCGCACAAGCTGATTGCCATGTTGTACCAGGGCGCGTTGCTGGCGATCGCCAATGCCAAAAATGGCATCATGCGCCACGATGTCGCTGCCAAGGGTACGGCGATTTCGAAAGCCATCGCCATCATTGACGAAGGCCTGAACGCCAGCCTGGACAAAAATGTCGGCGGCTCGTTGGCACGGAATCTGTCGTCGTTGTATGACTATATGTGCACGCGCCTGATCGTCGCCAATTTGAAAAACGACATGGCCGCGCTGGATGAAGTGGCGCGCCTGCTGGCTAATCTGAAAGAGGCTTGGGAGGATATCCGGCCCAATGCCGCGCAAGCTGCGCCACAGCTTGAGGGAATCGAAGGCGAGTTTCGCGGGATGCCCAAGCCCGTATCCAATACGCAACTGGTCTATGGAAGAAGGTAAGCAAATGGGCAATATGCAAGTCATCAGCAATTACGAATCGCTGTCCGCCCTGACCGGACAGATGCGCGAAGCGGCCATGCAGGGCGAATGGGACAGGCTGGTCAGCATCGAGCAGCAATGCGGCCAACAGGTCGCCGCCATGAGGCCGGCAGACGCAACCGCAGCGCTCGATGAGCCGACACGGCAACGTAAAATACAGTTGATCAAAAAAATTCTCGCGGATGACGCCGAGATTCGCAACCGCACCGAGACGTGGATGGAACAGTTGCAGCGCATCATGCAAAGCAACCGGCAGGAACAACGCTTGCAACAGGCTTACGGGCACCTCTAAAAATTGCACTTCGACAGGCTAATGGAACAACCAGCCATTCGACTAAGCTGTCAAAAAACGACAGCCAAGTCGCTGGTTATCAGGGCGAACGGGATTTTGTTTAAGTGAACAACCTTTGCGAAACGATAATATGTAGGGCGGATGAGCGCAGCGTTATCCGCCGGATGCTGGCCTTTCGCACAACTTCCATTCGGCGGATAGCTTTGCATAGCCATCTGACTAAGCGATCAAGAAACGATCGCTAAGTCATTGGTTAACGGCCTGCGGCCTCATCCGCCCTACAACTGACTTGTTGATTTGCAATAGAGGCCGTTCGTGCTGAGCCTGTCGAAGCATGAGCCGTTGTAGGTCGGGCTATGCCCGACATGGTGGGCAGAGCCCACCCTACTGACGACCTGATCAGGTGACTATGCAAAGCTATCCACCGAATGTCGGAAGGCGCTACGCTTTTCCGACCTACGCGAACTGAACAGTCCCTTCCCCCTCCCATGGGGAAGGTTAGGATGGGGGTTGACGCTGTGGAAATGCCACGTTTCTACCCCCTCCCTAGCCCTGATGGAACTACTAGCCATTCGACTAGGCTGGCAAACAACGCCAGCCAAGTCGCTGGTTATCCCCCTGCAAGGGGGAGGGGATATTTTGGCTAATGGATTATTTGGGTTCATAACATTGACCTCAAGGATGAAATAGGACACAATTTGACCGTTTTTTTATATAAAAGAGGTCACAAATGCAAGTGTCCATACAGGAATTCAAGTCTCATTTGTCCCGGTATGTCAGTAAGGCGCAATCCGGGCAATTGATTGAATTAACCTCGCATCGTAAGGTGGTGGCGCGAATCGTTGGGGTGCCGGCGACCGGCAGTACTGGTGTGACTCGCTTGCTGGCAGCAGGCATCGCAACCTGGCAGGGCGGTAAACCGGAAGGGGCGGCGATTACATTGCAGAATAGCGGAAAGGCTGTTTCTGTAATGGCGATGGAAGATCGCGGATGATTTTGTTTTGCGACACTTCTGCGCTGCTGAAGCTGTACATTGTCGAGGCAGGAAGCGAAGCGCTGAAATCGCGCGTAGCCGAAGCAGAGGCCGTGGCGGTATGCCGTATCGCATGGGCTGAAGCCCATGCTGCGCTGTCCAGGCGGGTGCGTGAGGTGCCGGATGACGCGGAGCTTATCGAACGCGCCAAAACTGCGCTGACCGCAGACTGGCCGCGCTTCATCGTACTGGAAATCGACCAGACGCTGGTGGAGCGTGCCGGGGAATATGCCGATATGTTTGCGCTGCGCGGCTACGACAGCATCCAGCTTGCCGCAGCTTTTGAAGCAGGCCGTGTCTCCCAGTCACCCATACTTTTTGCATGCTTTGATACCAGATTGAGCAAGGCTGCAAAAATGCTGGGGATGTTGTGCCTGTAGACCGTGCGGAAGTAAGTGTAATGTGGTTCGACATAACCAACACTTGTGGAACGCACCCTATACCCGTTGACGAGGTAATTGCCACACGATGCTGCCAGCCCATGTAATCAGCGCGCTCCAGGTTCTTTCTCGCTCAGACAAGCCGCTGATCGGGGCGGCCGCCGATACGCCGCATCCGGTAACCAAGCTCGAACCAGGGCAGCAATTGCAGGGCGCCGTTCAGTCCAGGGTAAGCGAAGGTTTGTTCAAGGTGCAGGTCGCCGGGCAGGTTCTCCAGATGCGCCTGCCAAGCCATATCCGGACCGGCGATACGATAAAACTCGAAGTGATTTCAACGCAGCCGCGAATTACGTTCGGCATGGTCGCATCAACCAATCCGCTTTCGACGCCGGAACAAATCGGCGCCACGGCGCGCATCCTTTCCAATCTTGCCGATCTGCCGCTCGAGCGGCCGATCGTGCAGCAACTCGGCAGCAAGGCGGTTTGGGATACCGCGCAGTCAGCGCCGGATGCCAAATTGTTGGCCGGCGCGCTGCGCGACGCTCTCGGTAAAAGCGGCTTGTTTTATGAATCGCACCAGGCACAGTGGATTCGCGGCGAGCGCAGCACGAATCAATTGCTGGAGGAACCGCAAAATGTGCTGACGGGGAAAAATGCGCCGTTATCCGCCGCCGATCAGCGCTCCGCACCCGACAAGGCTGCTGCGACGCAGGCGCAACAAAACAATGCCACGACGCCGGCCAGGCCGGGCGATGACGCGTCCCTGCCGGTGACCAGGGAATTGCTGCACCTGGTGCAGCAGCAACTGCACGCGCTTGAGCACCATCATCTGGTATGGATGGGTCAGGTCTGGCCCGGGCAGCAGATGCAGTGGGAAATTCAGGGCGAGCCGGAGCAGCAATCCCATCAGCAGGATGAGCGCCAGTGGAGCACCGAAATGGAACTGGCCTTGCCCAGGCTGGGCGATGTTCATGCCCGTCTGGTCTTTGCCGAAAGCGGGCTGCGGCTGACGCTACGTGCCGCAGATTCGGCAACTGTCGATCTGTTCAATCGCAACCTGCCCATGCTGAAGAGTTCGCTTGCCGATGCCGATATTCCGCTGGTCGCTACGGTGGTGGAAAAATCATGAAGCCCCCTGCCCCCACAACTCAACAAGCCGCCGTCGCGCTGACCTACGGCCAGAACAAGGATGCGCCGAAAGTGGTCGCCAAGGGACGCGGCCTGATTGCGCAGGCGATCATTGAGCGCGCCAAACAACATGGGGTTTTCGTCCACGAGTCCGAAGATCTGGTCGGATTACTGATGAAGGTCGAACTCGATCAGGAAATTCCCCCGCAGCTCTATCTGGCCGTGGCCGAGTTGCTTGCCTGGCTATATCGCCTGGAACACGGTGACACCCCCGCTATTCCTCATTTTGCCAAGCTGTAATTTTGTTATCATGCGCACCAGTCCGGATAGCGAATTACTGAAAACATGAAAAAAGACATCCCTCTGAAAATTGAGTCCTTCTCCAGTGTGGACGATGACAAGCATCGCCTCATTTCGCCAAAAGAAATCGAGCTGGTTCTGCGTTACATCGCCGATGAAGGAGCTCGCGTCGCGCTTTATTACGGCGACATGCATGACTTTATCCTGACCACATTGCTGGCTGTCAATAACAAAGGCTTGTGGCTGGAACAAAGCCCGAACGACTCGGAGAACCGGCGCATTGCCGGGAGCGACAAGCTGGTTTTCGTGAGTTCTCATTTGCAGGTCAAGGTCCAATTCACCGCCCGTCAGGTCAGCACTGTGGTGCGCCAGGGTTATCCTGCTTTTTATCTCCCGCTTCCGGATGGCATTTACCGTTTGCAACGGCGCGAAAACTTCCGGCTCATGACCCCTGTGTCCGAACCGTTACGCTGTGTCATTGCCGCAGGAAAGCAAATCCAGAAACTGCCTTGTGAGTTCACCATCATGGATATCAGCGGTGGCGGCATTGCGCTGACCTGCGCAGAAGCGGACACCGAGCTTGTTCCCGGCGAGTCCTATCCGGATTGCCGGATCGATCTGCCGGGAGTGGGAACAATCAGCGGGACGATCGAAGTCAAAACGCTGGCCTTGCTGACATCCGCATCCGGGCATGTGCATAAACGTGCCGGTTGTGAATTCAAGAATCTCGATCGTCAATCCACCCTCTTGTTGCAACGCTATGTGACAAATATGCAGCGTGCAAAGGCAAAGCTTTAATTAACCCAAAAAGTTCATTAGAACCGAACAGTCCCTTCTTAACCCAAAAAGTTCATTAGAACCGAACAGTCCCTTCCCCCTCCTAGGGGGAAGGTTAGGATGGGGGTTGACGCTGTGGAAATGCCACGTTTCTACCCCCATCCCAGCCTTCCCCCTGCAAGGGGGAAGGAGTCAGCACTATCCCAGACATTTCCCCTTGCAGAGGGAAGGCGTCAGCACTATCCCAGACATTTCCCGCAAGCGGGGACACGTTGCTGTGGTGAATAGAAAATGAATCTTTTCCGCCTCTCCCTCAACCTGTTGCGCCGCGACTGGCGCGCCGGTGAGTGGCGCGTGTTGCTGCTGGCGCTGGTGCTGGCGGTGGGCAGTCTCGCCACCGTCGGGCTGTTCGCCGACCGTGTGCGTCTGGCGTTGCAGCGGGAGGCGACCAGCCTGATCGGCGCGGACTTGCGCATCGTTTCGGCGCGCCCGCTGCCGCCCGCCTATCGCGAAATGGCCGTGGCGCGCGGGCTGCGCACGGTGGAAAGCCGCGCGTTTCTGAGCATGGTGGCATATCGCGAGCAGACGTTACTCTCCGAGATTCAGGCAGTCGAGGCGGGTTATCCGTTGCGCGGCAGGATCGAAATCGACGATGGTGCAGTGGCAGGTCGGGTTCACCCTGAAGGGTACGAGAGCCCGTCAGGGCGTAACCAGACAAGCATCGTTCCGGCGCATGGCGATGTTGGGTTACGTCCGTCGGTGGTGAGCCTGTCGAACCATGAAACCGCTAACCCAACCTACAAGCCCATGCAGGCGAGCGAGGGGAGTATTCCCGCGCGCGGCACGGTATGGGTGGACGGACGGCTGCTGCGCCGGCTCGATCTGCGCGTCGGCGACGAGGTCGGCATTGGTGCGCAGCGCTTCACGGCGGCGGCACGCATCGTGCGCGACATCGACCGGGCGGTTGGTTTCTACAGCTTCGCGCCGCGTGTGCTGATGAACGACGCCGACCTCGCCGCGACGGGCCTGCTGCAGGAAGGCAGCCGCATCACTTACCGCCTGATGGTTGCGGGCGAGGCGCGGCAGGTCGAGGCGTTGCATGACGAGCTGAAGCCAAAACTCACGAATGGCGAGAAGTTGGAAAGCGTGCGCGATGCGCGCCCGGAAATCCGCAGCGCGCTGGAACGCGCCGAGCATTTTCTCGGGCTCGCCGCGCTGACTGCGGCGATTCTCGCGGGCGCGGCGATGGCGCTGGCGGCGCGGCGTTTCGTGCTGCGCCACCTGGATACCTGCGCGATGCTGCGCTGCCTCGGCGCGCAGCAGGGACAGGTGCTGCGCCTGTTCCTCTATCAGTTCCTGATGCTGGGCTTCGTCGCAGTGTTGCTCGGTTGCGCGCTGGGCTACGTCACGCAGGCGGCGCTGGCCGGGTTCATCGAGTCGATGCGCGATGCGGAACTGCCGCAGCCTGGCATGTTGCCCGCGCTCAAGAGCGCGGCGAGCGGCTTCGCGCTGCTGCTCGGCTTCGCTTTTTTGCCGTTGCTGCAATTGCGCAGGGTGTCGCCGCTGCGCGTGCTGCGCCGCGAACTCGGCGCGCCGCAGGCGAACGCCCTGCTGGCCTGGGGCCTCGCCGTGCTGGTCTTGGCGGGATTGTTCCTGTGGCATTCCGGTTCGGTCAAACTCGGATTCACGATGCTCGGCGGGCTGCTCGCGGGGCTGCTGTGTTTCGGCACGCTGGCCTGGCTGCTGCTGCGCGGCTTGCATCAAATTTCGCAGCGTGATTGGCACTTTGTAGGAGCGAGCCCTGCTCGTGAACAGGCTGATGGTCGCGAGCAGGGCTCGCTCCTACAATACGCGAAGAGTCTGCAATATGCCCTTGCCAGTTTGGCGCGGCACGGGCGCGATTCGGCGCTGCAAGTGGTGGCGCTTGGCCTGGGCGGCATGGCGTTGCTGCTGCTGACGCTGGTGCGCGGCGACCTGCTGCAAAGCTGGCAGGGCAAGCTGCCGCCGGATACGCCGAACCGCTTCATCGTGAATATCCAGCCGGATCAACAACAGGCGATCCGGGATTTTTTCGCGCGCCAGTCCGTGCCACCGCCGCAGTTGCTGCCGATGGTGCGCGGACGGTTGGTCGCCATCAATGCCGCGCCCATCGACGGCGGCAGCTATGCCGACCCGCGCGCGCGCGAACTGGTGGAACGCGAATTCAATCTGTCTTATGCCGAGCAGATGCCGGAGTGGAATGAGTTGGTGCAGGGGCAGTGGTGGACACCCTCAATTGATGAACAAAAAACGCCGTCATTCCCGCGCAGGCGGGAATCCAGCAGCGAATTGAAGGAACTGGGCTCCCGCCTGCGCGGGAGTGACGAAATTCCAAGCGAGCGCAAGGAGCTTTCAGTCGAAGAAGGCATCGCCGAGCGGCTCGGCATCCGCCTCGGCGACGAGCTTACCTACGACGTGGGGGCTACACCCTTCACCGCGCGCGTGACCAGTCTGCGCAAGGTGCAATGGGATTCGATGCGGGTGAATTTTTTCGTGATCGCCACGCCGGAATTGCTCCGGGATTATCCGGTAAGTTATCTCACCAGTTTTTATCTGCCGCCCGACCAGGTGCGCGCGGGCGACCAACTGGTGCGCGAGTTCCCCAACCTGCTGGTGATCGACACCGGCGCGATGATCGAACAGGTGCGCGGCATCATGGAGCAGATCGCGCAGGCTGCCGGAGTGATCTTCCTGTTCACCCTGTCGAGCGGCCTCGCGGTGCTGTATGCCGCGCTGCTCGCCACGCAGGACGAGCGCATCAACGAGGCGGCGATCCTGCGCACCCTGGGCGCGGACAGCCGCTACCTGCGCCGCCTGCACCTCGCGGAATTCGCCGCGCTGGGATTGCTGAGCGGCCTGCTCGCCTCCGCCGGCGCGGTGCTGCTCGGCTGGGTGCTGGCGCGCTTCGTGCTGGAAATTCCGTATCAGGCGAGCGCCATCATCTGGCCAATCGGTGGTCTAGGCGGGATGCTGGTGGTGATGCTGGCGGGATGGCTGGGGACGCGGCGGCTGACCGTGCTGCCGCCGCTGGCGATTCTGCGCGAGTAATTCCATATCGCTATGGAGCATCGCCTGACTGTCACTCCGGGCGCATCTGCGGGAACAGGATCACGTCGCGGATACTGGCGCTGTCGGTGAGCAGCATCACCAGCCGGTCGATGCCGATGCCTTCGCCGGCGGTGGGCGGCAGGCCGTATTCCAGCGCGCGCACATAGTCGTTGTCCTTGAACATCGCTTCCTCATCGCCGGCGTCTTTCGCCGCGACCTGCGCGTCGAAGCGCGCGGCCTGGTCTTCCGCGTCGTTCAATTCGGAGAAGCCGTTGGCAATTTCGCGGCCGACGATGAACAGCTCGAAGCGTTCGGTAATTTCAGGATTCGTATCGCTGCTGCGCGCCAGCGGCGAGACTTCCACCGGATAGTCGATGATGAAGGTCGGCTCGAACAGGTGCGCCTCGGCGAGTTCCTCGAACAGCGACAGTTGCAAGCCGCCGATGCCGTCCGCCGGCTTGTATTTGGCCTTCAGGTCTTGCAGTTCGTTGACCAGAAAATCGCGGTCGTTCAATTGCGCGTCGGTGAATTGCGGATGATATTTCTGGATCGCCTGCGCCATCGTCAGGCGGTGAAATGGCTTGCCCAAGTCCAGTGGGTTGCCCTGATAAGTGATGAGCGTTGTGCCTAGCACTTTCTGCGCCACTTCGCGGAACAGGCTCTCGCTGAAATCCATCAGGTACTGGTAATCGCGGTACGCCTCATAGAATTCCAGCATGGTGAATTCCGGGTTGTGGCGCGTGGACAGCCCCTCGTTGCGGAAATTGCGGTTGATCTCGAACACCTTCTCGAAGCCGCCCACCACCAGGCGTTTCAGGTACAGCTCCGGCGCGATGCGCAGGTACATTTTCATATCCAGCGCGTTGTGATGCGTCTCGAACGGCTTGGCCGCCGCGCCGCCGGGGATGGAGTGCATCATCGGCGTTTCCACTTCCATGTAGCCGTTGCGCACGAAAAAATCGCGGATCGCCTGAATGATCTGGGTGCGTTTTTTGAACACTTCGCGCGCGTCTTCGTTGGTAATCAAATCCAGATAGCGCTGGCGGTATTTCTGCTCCTGATCGGTCAGGCCGTGAAATTTTTCCGGCAGCGGGCGCAGTGCCTTGGTCAGCAAACGCACCTGCGCAACGCGCACGGAAAGCTCGCCGGTCTTGGTCTTGAACAACACGCCCACCGCGCCGAGAATGTCGCCGAGGTCGTGATGTTTGAATATGTTATGCGCTTCCTCGCCGGTGTCATTGTTGCTGACGAACAACTGGATGCGCCCGCTCATGTCCTGCACCGTGGCAAAACTGGCCTTGCCCATCACCCGCTTCAGCATCATGCGCCCGGCCACCGCGACATGGACTTGCGCGGCCTCCAGTTCGTCGTGCGTCTTTTCGCCGAATTCGGCATGCAGATCGCCCGCCAGATGTTTGCGCTCGAAGTCGTTGGGGAATGCGACGCCCGTCTTGCGTATTTCCGTCAGCTTGTGACGGCGCTCCGCGATGATTTGATTCTCGTCTTGCAGGGTGGATTGTTCAGTTGTCATGGCGCTTGAAAAATTTTGTCAAAAAAAACCGTGCTTCACGGGCACGGGATTGTGTCACGAATGCCCCATGACGCGCAATTTGCGCGTGCTGCGCATCAACCTTCCAACACCTCGCGCAGTGACGCGCAAGTGCGCTCGACGTCCGCCTCGTTCATCGCATAGAACATCGGCAGCGAGACAATCTGCCTGCCGACGCGCTCGGCGACCGGAAACATGCCCTCCCGGAACCCCAATGCGCGATACAGTTTGAACAGGTGGATCGGCGCGTAGTGGTAGCCGATGCCGATATTTTTTTCCTTCATGCGCGCCATGAAGTCGGCGCGCGTGATGCGCTCCGGCAGCACGATCTGGAACAGGTGCCAGTTGGTATTTTCGTAATCCTCCGGCGGCAGTTGCGCGCCTGACAGCGCCTCGAAATCCCCGCCGAGCGTCGCGAAATAATGTTTTGCCAGTTTGCGCCGCTGCGCTGTGATCGCGTCCAGTTTTGCAAACTGGCCGAGGCCGATCGCGGCGGCGACGTCGGTCATGTTGTACTTGCCGCCCAGCACGTCCACCTCGATGCCGTCCCAGCCGCTACGCGTCACGCCCTGCAAGCGATATTTTTCCGCAAGCTTGGCCTCGCCTTCGTTGTTCAGCACCAGGCAGCCGCCTTCCGACGTGGTGATGTTTTTGTTGGCCTGGAAGCTGAACGAGACGAAGTCGCCAAATGAGCCAATCGGCTTGCCCTGCCAGGTCGAACCGATGGCCTGCGCGGCATCTTCAATCACGCGCAGCTTGTGTTTCGCCGCGAGCGCATACAGCCGATCCATGTCCACCGGTTTGCCCGCCAGATAGACGGGGATGATCGCCTTGGTGCGCGGCGTGATCGCCGCTTCGACCTTGTCCAGATCGATGTTGCGCGTGACCGGATCGATGTCGGCGAACACCGGCACAGCACCCACTTCGAGGATCACGTTGGCGGTGGCCACCCACGAGATCGGCGTGGTGATGACTTCGTCGCCCGCCCCGATGCCGGCGACGCGCAGCGCGATTTCCATGGTGCAGGTGCCGGAGTTGAAGGTACGCACCGGACGGCCACCAAAATATTCTGAAAGCTGTTTTTCAAATTCCTGCACCTTCGGCCCGGTGGTGATCCAGCCGGAACGCAGCACCTCGCCGACGGCGGCGATGGTTGCCTCGTCTATGGTCGGGCGGGAAAAAGGAAGAAAGTTGGTCATGGCAATGCCTGCAAATGAATTCAGAGCTTAAAGATATAAACTGTCCACGAAAGACACGAAAAGCACGAAAAAAACATAACTACTCAGGTCGAAGCAATATGCTCACAAAATAGCCAAAACGCCAGTCCCTTCCCCCTACAAAGGGGAAGGAGAAAAATCGCAGCACCTGTCAGATTTCTTATCTATTTCGTGATTTTCGTGTCTTTCGTGGACAGGTGTTCAAGCCCGCGAAATGATGATAACGCCCAGAATAATCACGCCCATGCCGACCAGCTTGGTTGGATTGAATGGCTCGCCGAGCAGGTACCAGGCCGCCACCGCATTCACCACATAAGCCATCGACAGCATCGGAAAAGCAATGCTGACCGGTACGCGCGACAGCGCGAGTATCCAGACCACCACGCTGAAGGCATAACAGAACAAGGCGGTGACGATGTGCCATTCGGTTGCCAGTTTCAAACCGATAGGCAGGATATTTCCCATGCTGAATTCGAAATGCCCGATGGCGTTGGTTCCCGCCTTCATCAGTATCTGCGCGGCTGCATTGAGCATCACGCCGGTGAAAATTAGGATGAAGCTGACCAGGCTCATGGTTTCTTCACCACGATATGCTGCGTATCTTCGAAAATGATTTTCATCTCTGCCCCCTGTTGCTGCAACAGCGCATAAGCATACACCGGCATGATTGCCAGCGCCTCGCGTTGAGCAGCCCATACGCCGGCAAATTCCTCAATGGTGGGAACCCAGCGCTGCGGTTCCTGCTGGATGCCGTAGGCCATTTCATCCTGATACTGCACCAGCGTGAAGGTGCGCTTGAGGTAGAACGGCAGGGTCTGTTCGTAGGTCAGCACCGAATAGAACGGTATATCGGCCTTGACCTCGGCGCGGATCGCCTCGGCGATATGTTTCGCGGAACGCTCGCGCGCCACGGTCTCGTAGCCGGACAGGCCGATCTGCGCGGACAGCAGCGCGCTCAGCGCCAGCACCACCACCGCGACGGGTTTCTTCTCGCGCCACAGCAGCCAGATGCCAGCCAACAGTCCGCCCAGCGAAACCAATGCGGCGGCGACCAGCCACGGACCGTAATGCGGGTACAGCTCGATCTGGCCCGGCGTATCGGCGAACTTGTCCACATTCAGCGCCAGCGCCAGCAACACCAGCGTGACCGGGATGGCCGGCGCGACCTGCCAGGCCAGCACGCGCCCGCGCATTGCGGCGATGCGCCTGCCCATCAGCAGCGCCAGCACCGGGAACATCGGCAGCAGATAAGAGGGCAGCTTGGAGCCGGAAATGGAAAAGAACACATAGATGAACACCGCCCAGATCAGCAGAAATCGCTCACTGTTGAACGTCCTGTCCGGTAACTTGCTGTCGCGCAAAGTGTTGAACATCGCGTCGAACATCAGCACCGTCCACGGCAGCGCCCCGGCCAGCAGGATCGGGATGAAGTAGTGCCACGGGTGGTAACGCCCGTGCACCGTGGTGGTGAAGCGCTGGAAGTGTTCGTAGATGAAGAAGCGCTCGAAGAATTCCGGGTTGGCCTGCATCACCAGCACGAACCACGGCACGGTGATGACAAAAAATACCGCCAGGCCGGGCAGCCAGTGCATGCGCTTCAGCACGCCGAAATCGCGCTGCACGACGCAATAGATGAACAGCGCAGCGCCCGGCAACACCAGCCCCATCAGCCCCTTGCTCAACACCGCCAAGGCCAGGCCCGCCCATGCGACCAGCATCCAGTTGCGCTGTTTTGTTTTGTCCGCCTGCGCCTGCCCGAGCAACAATCCGACGATGCCCAAGGTGAGGAAGAACGTCACGCCCATGTCCAGCGTGTTGATATGAGCCATCAGCACATACAGCAGGCTGCTGGACAGCAGCAGCGCGGCATAGCCCGCCGCCTCGCGCCCGAACAGGCGCAGCCCGGCGAACCACACCAGCAGGATGCCGGCAAAGCCGGTCAGCCCGGCCCACAGGCGCGAAGTCCATTGATGTTCGCCGAACAGCGTATAGGCGGTGGCGGTGGCCCAGTATTGCAGCGGCGGCTTTTCGAAATATTTGAGTTCGTTCAGGCGCGGCGTCACCCAGTCGCCGCTCGCGACCATCTCGCGCGGGATCTCGGCATAGCGCCCCTCGTCCGGCTTGATCAGCGTGCGGTATTCGAGGTTGGCGAACCAGATGATTGCAATGGCGATGAGCAGAAACCAGATTTGCTTGGTTGAAATACGATCCATTGCTTTTTATTGTCCCGTCCAGCCGGCGCGCAATTCGCGCGCGGTGCGGAAAGTCTGTTCCAGCCGCTCCGCATCGGCTTCGGCCAGCGCTTCGTGCAAAGACTCCAGCTCTTCCATATAGAGCCCCAGTTCATCCAGCAGCGCCTCGCGGTTCGCCATGCAGATGTCGCGCCACATTTCCGGAGAACTGGCGGCGATGCGCGTGAAATCGCGGAAGCCGCTGGCGGCGAAGGAGAGCAGCAGGTCGCGATTGTCGCGCTGCGCCAGGTCATGCACCAGCGCGAATGACAGCAAATGGGGCAGGTGACTCACTGCCGCGAACACGGCGTCATGCTGTTGCGGCGTCAGTTCGCTTACCACCGCACCGCACAGTTCCCACGTCTTGCGCACGCGCGCTACTGCCTCTTTCGAATTTTCCGGTAACGGCGTCAGCACCACCTTTTTGCCAACATACAGATCGGCCAATGCTGCGCCAGCGCCGCTCTTCTCCGCGCCCGCAATGGGATGTGCGGGAATGAACTGTGCAATTTTCTTGCCCAGATTCGAGCGGGCCGCAGCCACCACGTCGCTCTTGGTGCTGCCGCCGTCGGTGACCAGCGTGTGCGCGCCGAGATGCGGCGCGATGCGCGCCATCAATTCCGCCATCTGCCCGACCGGAGTAGCGAGCAACACGATGTCGGCGTCATTTACCTCTGCCGCAGGATCGGAACCGATGCGGTCGAGGATGCCGAACTGCATGGCCTGCTGCAGCGTTGCCTCGCTGCGCCCGAAGCCGACCACCTCGCCGACGGCATGCGCCTTGCGCAACGCCAGCGCGAACGAACCGCCGATCAGGCCGATGCCGAAGATGACGATTTTCTTGAATTGTGGTTCGGGCATAAACAGTCCCTTTGTTGGCTTCTACCCCCATCCCAACCTTCCCCCGGCAAGGGGGAAGGGGTTTGATTCCCTCACCCTTGCATGGGGAGGGCTAGGGTGAGGGTAGAAACGATGATATATCCCGCAAAATCTTTTTACAGCGTGCGTCCAATCGACCCGGCAATCTGGCGCGCGGCATCCCGCACGTCACGCCTGAAACGTAGACCCAGCCCAGTCTGTTGCCGCCCATACCAATCACACGCATCGATCAATTCATTATCGGCGATTTCGGAAAAGCGAATCCGCATCATTTGTCGACAAAAACCTCTTCAAACGAAAGTGTTTTCATGCGCCCTTCATCACACGCTCGCGCCCTGTGCAATGCCTCATCCGCCCAGATACGGTCAATTTCAGCGTCAGGTTTGTCCAGTTACAACTAGCGTAGGGTGGGCAAGTTTCACTGCCCACGCGGACATTAAAATGGTGAGCAAATCTGCACGCTCTACAGCAACTATTACTTCGCCAACGCCACCGGCACATAAGGGCTGGCCGGGTTGACGATGAGCGTTTGCGAGGCGGGATGCAATACTAGATCCATCATTTCCATCGGCACTGCGCCGAACAACGGTTCATCGCCCATCACCAGCGCGGATAAGTCGCAATAACGGTCGGCAAAACGGACACGCAACGGGCCAACCATTGGAACCATTTTCCGGCTGCCATCCGCAAGCACTACTTCACGCACACTCACCTCGGTCAGGTCAAAACCAAGCTGAACGGCGATATGCTCCGGAATGGTAAAGAATACCGCACCGGAATCAACCAGCGATTTGGTCTTGAATACCCGGCGAGTGAACAGGTTTTCCACTTCGATGTCTGCGTAGGTCAATCCCATGATTTTCTCCTCGAACAAATTGGTGACTCTTGTTACGCCGCTTTGAGTTCTTTGCTCAACTCAAGTGGAAACAAACCTGCCGCCTTGGCATCAAGCACGACAATCTCGCCCACGCCGTTTGCAGTCATACCAACATTGACGTTCCAACCCAAGGCAATATCGCGAACAATTTTTCCATTGGTAAATGCAATCACGAGAATGTCATCTTCTTCGTCATATTGCATTTTCATGGTTGAAGAATCTTGTATAACAATATCACCATCTGCGTGCTTACGCCCCTCCCCTCTCCCGCTTGCGAAAGAGGGAACGGATTGCGTACTTACAGCGTGCGCCCAATCGCCCCGGCAATCGCGCCCAGCGTGCCCATCAGCTTCTTCAGTTCAGGCGGTGTCAAGGCCTGATCGGCGTCGCACCAGGCTTCACAGGGGTTCGGGTGCATCTCGACCAGCAGGCCGTCGGCTCCGGCGGCAATGGCCGCCTGCGACAGTGCCGGAACCATCCACGCCTTGCCGCCGGCGTGCGACGGATCGACGATCACCGGCAGGTGGGTTTCCTTCTTCAGCACCGGGATCGCGGTCACGTCCAGCACGTTGCGGTAGGCGGTCTCGAAGGTGCGGATGCCGCGCTCGCAGAAGATGATGTTGTGGTTGCCGCCCGCCGC
>Ga0209317_1000420_pt1 | contig 51730 bp, 53 predicted proteins | sample RifGroB2_FD_183994 | JGI IMG/M metagenome (GOLD analysis project Ga0209317, IMG submission 183994) | Soil microbial communities from Rifle, Colorado, USA - Groundwater B2 (SPAdes) (version 2) | ecosystem: Environmental > Terrestrial > Soil > Unclassified | place: Rifle, Colorado | collected... | reverse complement strand
GAATCCCCTGGCGCTCAATACCCTGGTTATCGCCGCGGTCAGCGAGGTCTTGCCGTGGTCCACGTGTCCTATGGTCCCCACGTTTACGTGCGGCTTCACCCTCTCAAATTTAGCCTTGCTCATGTCGTCCCTCCGAGTCCCTGTTAAATGTTTATTTGCCCTGCATCTTGGCGGTGAGCACTTCCATGACGGAGTTAGGCACCTGCTCGTAATGCGCGAACTGCATGGTGTATGAGGCCCTGCCCTGGGTCTTGGACCGAAGGTCGGTAGAGTACCCGAACATGTTGGCAAGCGGCACGTTCGCCGATACCACCTGGAAGCCGCCCCTTGAGTCCATTCCGAGAATCTTGCCCCTTCTCGAGTTAAGGTCGCCTATGACGTCGCCCATGAACTGCTCCGGGACGACAACCTCCACCGACATGACCGGCTCAAGGAGTATGGGGCCAGCGCTCCTTACGGCCTCTTTAAAGGCCATGGAGCCCGCAATCTTAAAGGCCATCTCGGACGAATCCACGTCGTGGTAGGACCCGTCGTAGAGAGTGATCTTCACGTCGACGACCGGGTAACCCGCGAGCGTTCCGGTCTCGGTCGCCTCTTTTATGCCGTTTTCAATAGGGGAGATGAACTCCTTGGGGATCGAGCCGCCCACGACCTTGTTGACGAACTCGAAGTTCTTGCCCTTCTCGCCCGGCTCAATCTCTATAAAGCAGTGGCCGTACTGTCCGCGGCCGCCCGTCTGCCTGATGTACTTGCCCTCGGCCTTTGCCTTCCTGGTGATCGTCTCCCTGTACGCGACCTGAGGCTTTCCTACCGACGCCTCTACCTTGAACTCGCGGAACATCCTGTCTACGATGATCTCCAGGTGAAGCTCGCCCATGCCCGCGATGATCGTCTGTCCCGTCTCCTCGTCGGTCTTGACCCTGAACGAGGGGTCTTCAACGGAGAGCTTCTGGAGCGCTATGCCGAGCTTTTCCTGGTCAGCCTTGGTCTTAGGCTCTATCGCGATGGAGATGACCGGGTCCGGGAAGTCCATTGACTCGAGTATTATGGGCTTGTCCGGGTCGCAGATGGTGTCGCCGGTCGTCGTGTACTTGAGGCCCACGGCCGCGGCGATGTCGCCGGCAAGCACCTCTTTCACTTCCTCGCGCTTGTTCGCGTGCATCTTTACGAGACGCCCTATGCGCTCCTTCTTGTCCTTAGTGGAGTTGTATACGTAAGAGCCGGCGGACATGGTGCCGGAGTAGACCCTGAAGAACGTGAGCTGTCCGACGAACGGGTCGGTCATAATCTTGAACGCGAGCGCTGAGAACGGCGCGTTGTCCGCGGTCTCTCTCGAGTCCTCGCCATCGGTCTTAGGGTCTATCCCTTTTATCGCCTCGACGTCAATCGGGGACGGGAGATAATCCACGACAGCGTCCAAAAGGAACTGCACGCCCTTGTTCTTGAAGGACGAGCCGCAAATGATCGGTGTTATCTCCATCGAGACGGTGCCTTTTCTAATCGCCTTCGCGATATCTTCCTTGGCTACGGGACTCCTCTCGAGGTACTTCTCCATTATGGACTCGTCAAAGTCAGCGGCGGCCTCTATGAGCTTTTCCCTGTACTCGGCGACGAGGTCCCGCATGTCCGCCGGGATTTCATCGAACCTGTACTTTGCGCCGAGCGTCTCCTCGTCCCATATTATCGCCTTTTCTTCAATGAGGTCTACGATACCCTTGAAGGTCTCTTCCTTGCCGATGGGGAGCTGGAGGACGACCGGACGGGCCTTCAGTCTATCGACTATCATGCCGACGACCCTGAAGAAATCGGCGCCGACGCGGTCCATCTTGTTGACGAATGCGATCCTCGGGACCTTGTACTTGTTCGCCTGCCTCCAGACCGTCTCGGACTGGGGCTCTACGCCGCCTACGGAGCAGAACACGGCTACTGCGCCGTCAAGCACGCGGAGCGACCTTTCAACTTCTATTGTGAAATCGACGTGGCCGGGGGTATCGATTATATTTATGAGGTTGTCTTTCCACGAACAGGTGGTTGCGGCGGAAGTGATCGTGATGCCTCTTTCCTTCTCCTGCTCCATCCAGTCCATTACGGCGGTGCCGTCATGGACCTCTCCAATCTTATAAGTGACACCCGTGTAATAGAGTATCCTCTCCGTGGTTGTAGTCTTCCCGGCATCTATATGGGCCATTATGCCGATGTTTCTCAGTCTGTCTAATGGTATTGACCGTGCCAACTGAATAACTCCTTGAACGAACTGAATCGATCTCTGTATTTGCCGTGAACGCTCTCTGCCGAGAAGTAAGTTTCAGCAAAACCCCTCACAGTTTAGGTGGTTTTTATCTGAACAGGCGGATCTGCCCGACCGACTCGCTTGCCTGATTGCAAAAAAAACTGGCTGTAATCGTGAATCACCGCAACCGGCGCGGGGGCCCGCATCCACCCTGCCCCGGCCTGCCCATGCTACCAGCGGTAATGGGCAAATGCCTTGTTAGCCTCAGCCATCTTGTGGACGTCTTCCTTCTTCTTTACGGAGCCGCCCTTGTTGTTGGAGGCGTCTATGAGCTCGGCCGCGAGCTTTTCGCACATCGACTTCTCATTGCGGTCCCTGGAGTAGTTCACCAGCCACCTGAGCGCGAGCGAGAGCTTCCTGTCGGGCCTTACTTCGACCGGCACCTGATAGGTCGCACCGCCGACCCTGCGGGACTTGACCTCAAGCACGGGCTTTATGTTGTCGAGCGCCTTCTTGAAGACCTTCATCGGCTCTGTCTTTGTCTTTTCTTCGATGACGTCGAGCGCGCCGTATAGTATCGACTCCGCCTTGGACTTCTTGCCGTCGGAGGTGAGTTTGTTTATGAGCTTTGCCACGACCTTGTCGCTGAACTTCGGGTCTGGGAGGATCTCCCTCTTCGCTATGTAACCCTTGCGAGGCATACTTTAAGACTCCTTTACGCTTAACCGGAATTATATCCTAAAAACTACTTGGGTCTCTTCGCGCCGTACTTGGAGCGGGCCTGCTTCCTGTCCTGGACGCCCATTGTGTCGAGGGTGCCCCTGATTATGTGGTAACGCACTCCGGGAAGGTCCTTTACTCTCCCGCCCCTTATGAGGACGACCGAGTGCTCCTGGAGGTTGTGGCCGACACCCGGGATATAGGAGGTAACCTCCATCCCGTTCGTTAACCTCACCCTCGCGACCTTACGGAGCGCGGAGTTCGGCTTCTTTGGCGTGGTAGTGTAAACCCTTACGCAGACCCCCCTTTTCTGGGGACACTTGTCCAAGGCAGGAGAGGCCGTCTTGTACTTAGTCTTCTGTCTGCCTTTGCGCACGAGCTGATTGATTGTCGGCATAAAACACCTTTCTCTGTACTGGTAGATGGCGTAAATCAAAGCAATCTACCAGCTTTTTTTTTCCTTGTCAAGGGTTAAGTGGCTTTTTCACACGGCCACCAGTCTTTTTTCTCTTTGAATCGCCATGAGGCCTGCTGTAAAAAAGCCCTGCCTCCTGAAAATGGCGCCTTTGAGGCCCAAAGGCGCCGGCCCGACGCGCTTTTTTGGCCCATTCTCCCCACCCGCCATAAAGCCCCGAAAGAGCCCGCCAGTGACGTTCGCCCTTGATATAGAGCTGTTAGCGGCCTGAGAACCAGGTCAGCCGCCGATAGTCTCCTCGGCAGATGGTTCCATATCGCCGCCTGACTCTTCCTCGGCCTCGACCTCGGGGATGTTAGCGATTATCTTCTTATATTTCCTGAAACCCGTACCGGCCGGGATGAGCCTGCCCATGATGACGTTTTCCTTAAGACCGCGGAGATAATCGATCTTGCCCTCTACGGCCGCACCTGTAAGGACCTTTGTCGTCTCCTGGAAAGAGGCCGCCGAGATGAAGGACTCGGTCGAGAGAGACGCCTTGGTGATCCCCTGAAGGAGCGGCTCGGCGATGGCCGGCTTCTTGCCCTTGGAGATTATCTTGTCGTTCTCTTCCTCGAAGAGGTACCTTTCGACCTGCTCGCCTATGAGGAGGTTGGTGTCGCCCGGGTCCTTTATCTTGACCCTGCGGAGCATCTGGCGGACGATCGTCTCGATGTGCTTGTCGTTAATTTTAACGCCCTGGAGCCTGTAGACCTCCTGTACCTCGTCGACGAGGTACTTGGCGAGCTCCTTGACGCCGAGTACGCGGAGGATATCGTGCGGGTTCGCGGAGCCGTCCATCAAGGGCTCTCCCGCCCTTACGCGGTCGCCTTCGCGCACGCTTATGTGCTTGCCCTTGGGTATCAGGTACTCCTTCGGGTCTCCTGTCTCAGGGGTGACTACGACCTTTCTCTTGCCCTTGGTGTCCTTGCCGAAGGATACGTGGCCGTCTATCTCGCTTATGACCGCGGTCTCCTTGGGTTTTCTCGCCTCGAAGAGCTCGGCGACCCTCGGGAGTCCTCCGGTTATGTCCTTGGTCTTGGTCGTCTCTCTCGGGATCTTAGCGATCACATCGCCGGCCCTGACGGAATCGCCCTCGTTGATGGTCAGGATCGCGCCGACCGGGAGGAGGTATCTCGCCTCGATGCTGGTGCCGGGTAACTTCTGCGTCCTGCCGGCGTCGTCCTTTATGGAGACCCTGGGACGGAGATCGCCTTCCTTGTAGGTGACGATGACCTTGGACGAGAGCCCGGTGACCTCGTCGACCTGCTCCCTCATGGTCTTGCCGTCCTCGATGTCGCCGAAACGGACGATACCCGTGACCTCGGTTATGATCGGTATGGTGTACGGGTCCCAGTCGGCGATTATGGAGCCGGCGGCGACCTTGCCGCCGTCCTTAACGCGGAGCCTGGCGCCGTATATGACCGGGTTCCTCTCGCGGTCCCTGCCCTGCTCATCGTGTATGGCGAGGTCGCCGTTCCTGTTCATGACGATCATCTCGCCTCTCGTGTTCTCGGCGACGTTCAGTCCGTGGTACTTGATGATGCCCTCGTGGCGCGCTTCGAGCGTCGTCTGCTCGGCCCTTCTGGAGGCGGTTCCTCCTATGTGGAAGGTCCTCATGGTGAGCTGTGTGCCCGGCTCGCCTATCGACTGCGCGGCTATGACGCCAACTGCCTCGCCCATGTCGACCATCCTGCCCCGCGTAAGGTCGCGGCCGTAACATTTAATGCAGATGCCCCGCGTCGAGCGGCAGGTCAGGACCGAGCGGATCTTCACCCTGTCGATGCCGGCGTCCTCTATCTTTTCGACCTTGGACTCGTCGATCTCCTCGTTGGCCTCGACGAGCGCCTCCTTGGTGAAGGGGTCGAGGACCTCTTCGAGGGCGACCCTGCCGAGTATCCTTTCCCCGATAGCCTCGATAACCTCTCCGCCCTCTACGAGCGGTGTCATGTAGATGCCGTCCAGCGTGCCGCAGTCGTCTTCGGCGATGATCGCGTCCTGCGCGACGTCGACGAGCCGCCTTGTGAGGTAGCCGGAGTTCGCCGTCTTAAGCGCGGTATCCGCGAGGCCTTTTCTGGCGCCGTGGGTGGATATAAAGTACTGGAGGACCGTCAGCCCCTCCCTGAAGTTTGCGGTGATAGGCGTTTCTATGATCTCGCCCGAGGGTTTCGCCATGAGTCCCCTCATCCCGGCGAGCTGTCTTATCTGCTGCGCGGAGCCCCTGGCGCCGGAGTCGGCCATGATGAATATGGGGTTGAAGGACGGGACCTTCTTCATTTCATTGTTTTCGTCCTTGACGATCTCGGTGCTCAGCTCCTTCAACATCTCCTCGGCGATCTCTTCGGTAGCCTGCGCCCAGATGTCGATGACCTTGTTATAGCGTTCGCCGTCAGTGATGAGGCCCTCGTTGTACTGCTTCTGGATCTCCTTCACCTCTTCGTAGGCGGCGTCAAGGAGCACGTTCTTCCTGCCTGGGATCTTCATGTCGTCGATGCAAATGGATATGCCGGCCTTGGTGGCGTACTGGTAGCCCAGGTCCTTCAACCTGTCGGCGAGTATGACCGTCTCCTTGGACCCGGCCCTCCTGTAACATATGTCGATGAGGTCGGCGAGGCGTTTTTTGTCCATGACCTTGTTTATCTCATCGAACCTGATGGATGCCGGGACCACTTCCATCATGATGACTCTGCCGACGGTCGTCTCAATCACTCCGCCGTCGAGCTTGAGCTTTATAGCGGCCTGGAGGTGGACCTCGCTGGAATCGTACGCGGCCCGGACCTCGTCCATGGACGAGAACCTCTTGTGCTCGCCCTTGACGCCCTGCCTCTCCCTCGTAAGGTAGTAGAGCCCGAGGACGATGTCCTGCGTGGGCACGATAATCGGCTTTCCGTGCGCAGGGGAGAGGATGTTGTTCGTCGACATCATGAGGACCCTCGCCTCGACCTGCGCCTCTATGGAGAGCGGCACGTGGACCGCCATCTGGTCTCCGTCGAAGTCCGCGTTGAAGGCGGTGCAGACTAGCGGGTGGAGCTGTATGGCCTTGCCCTCGATGAGTATCGGCTCGAAGGCCTGTATGCCGAGCCTGTGGAGCGTCGGCGCGCGGTTAAGGAGCACCGGGTGCTCTCTTATGACCTCGTCGAGCACGTCCCAGACTTCAGGCCTCTCCTTCTCGAGGAGCTTCTTCGCGCTCTTTATAGTCGTGGCATAGCCCTTCTCCTCAAGCTTCTGGTAGATGAAGGGCTTGAAGAGCTCAAGCGCCATTTTCTTCGGCAATCCGCACTGGTGGAGCCTTAAGTCCGGGCCAATGACGATGACCGAACGGCCCGAATAGTCGACGCGTTTGCCCAAAAGGTTCTGTCTGAAGCGCCCGCTCTTTCCCTTTATCATGTCGCTCAAGGATTTGAGCGGCCTCTTGTTCTGCCCGGTTATTATCCTGCCTCGCCTGCCGTTGTCGAAAAGGGCGTCGACGGCCTCCTGGAGCATCCTTTTTTCGTTCCTTATGATGATGTCCGGGGCGTTAAGCTCCATGAGCCTCTTAAGACGGTTGTTCCTGTTGATGACGCGCCTGTAGAGGTCGTTTAAGTCGGATGTGGCGAACCTTCCGCCGTCGAGGGGCACGAGCGGCCGGAGATCCGGCGGGAGGACCGGGATGACCTCGAGTATCATCCATTCGGGCTTGTTCCCTGAGTTCAGGAACGCGTCCACTACCTTAAGCCTCTTGACGATCCTCTTCTTCTTCGCGTCTGATGCGGTCTTTTTCATCTCCGCGCGGAGCGTGGTGGAGATCTTCTCAAGGTCGAGCCTCTTCATAAGCGACCTTATGGCGTCGGCTCCCATGCCGGATTCGAAGCCGTCCGGCCCCCACTTCTCCACGGACTTCTGGTACTTCTCCTCGTTTAAGAGCTCGCCTTCCTTAAGGTCGGATTCCTTCGGGTCGAGGACGATGTAGTTCTCGTAGTACAGGACCCTCTCGAGCTCCTTCAGCGTCACGTCGAGAATCGCGCCTATGCGCGATGGGAGCGACCTTAAGAACCATATGTGGGCGACCGGGGTGGCAAGCTCTATGTGGCCGAGCCTGTCGCGCCTGACGTTCGACGGGATGACCTCGACGCCGCACTTTTCGCAGACGACCCCCCTGTGCTTCATCCTCTTGTACTTGCCGCAGTTGCACTCGAAGTCCTTTACCGGCCCGAATATCTTGGCGCAGAAAAGGCCGTCGCGCTCGGGCTTGAAGGTCCTGTAGTTTATCGTCTCAGGCTTTTTGACCTCGCCGTGAGACCATTCCCGAATCCTCTCGGGAGATGAAATGGTGATCCTTATAGCGTTAAAGTCCATCGGCTTCTTGTGCTTGTCAAAAAGTGCCATAAGGCTTTCCAAAGCGATACCTCCTTAGTTACCCGGTTATCTTTGTTACCGGATGCCGGAATAACCGGCGCCATACAAAGGGCCCGGCCAATCTCAAGGCCGGCCCTCTTACAAATACCCGCTGACTGTTTAACCCGTTAAAACCTCTGCCCCGGCTGCCCCCCGTGGCCCTTGCCGGCTCAGTCCTCTTTCTCTTCCTCGATGAGCCTGATATCCAGGGCGAGCGACTGGAGCTCTTTTATGAGGACGCTGAAGGATTCGGGGAGCGTCGGCTCCATGGTGTAGCTGCCGGTGACGATGGATTCATACATCTTGGTCCTTCCGGGCACGTCGTCGGACTTGACCGTCAGGAACTCCTGCAGCGAGTGCGCCGCGCCGTAGGCCTCCATAGCCCAGACTTCCATTTCTCCGAGCCTCTGGCCTCCGAACTGCGCCTTGCCGCCGAGCGGTTGCTGGGTGACGAGCGAGTACGGGCCCGTGGACCTCGCGTGAATTTTATCGTCCACCAGGTGGTGGAGCTTCATCATGTACATCATTCCCACGGTGACGGACTGGTCGAACGCGTCGCCGCTTCTCCCGTCATAGAGGACCATCTTGCCGTTCGTCGGGAGCCCCGCGTGCTCGAGCGCGTTCTTGACGTCGTCTTCCGTCGCGCCGTCGAAGACCGGGCTTGCCATGTGTATGCCGCGCGACAGCCTCCTGGCCGCGTCCATGACCTCGTCTTCGGTGAGCGAGTTCATGAACTTCGAGAACTCGATGGAGCCGTACGACTTCTTTATGCGCTCACGAAGCGTATTCGGCGCCGAGTGCTTCTCTACAAGCGTCCTTATGGCGTAGCCCAGGTTCTTTGCGGCCCAGCCGAGGTGCGTTTCCAGTATCTGCCCGATGTTCATTCGCGATGGGACGCCCAAAGGGTTAAGTACTATGTCCACCGGAGTGCCGTCCGCGAGGTACGGCATGTCCTCCTCGGGGAGTATCCTCGATATGACGCCCTTGTTACCGTGGCGTCCGGCCATCTTGTCGCCGACGGAGACCTTCCTCTTCATGGCGATGTAGACCTTGACCATCTTTATGACGCCGGGCGGGAGCTCGTCGCCCCTCTTCAGCCTGTTTATCCTGTCGTCGAAGACGACCTTTATGAGGTCTATCTGCTCGGCGAGGGAGGCAAAGATGTTCGAGATATCGTGTTCCGCCTTCTCCTCAGCCGGTACTATCTCCTGCCACTTCGACTGCGGTATCGCGGAGAGGACCTCATCGGTAATGGGTTTGCCCTTGCTGAGTATCGTATTGCCCTTCTTGTCTGCGATACGAACCTGCGACTTCTTGTTCAAGAGGAGCTTGTGGACACGCGTGTAGGCGGACTCCTTCACTATGTTTATCTCGTCCTCGCGGTCCTTCATGAGGCGGGCGACTTCCTTGTCCTCAATGGACCTCGAGCGCTCGTCCTTCTCGGCGCCCTTGCGCGAGAAGACCTTCGCGTCGATTACGAAGCCCTCGATGCCCGGGGGCACGCGCAGCGACGTGTCCTTTACGTCCTCGGCCTTTTCTCCGAATATGGCACGCAGGAGCTTTTCCTCGGGGGAGAGCTGTGTCTCGCCCTTGGGGGTAATCTTGCCGACGAGTATGTCGCCGGGCATCACCTCGGCGCCGATACGTATGATGCCGCTCTCGTCTAAGTCCTTCAACGCCTCTTCGCCGACATTCGGGATGTCCCTCGTTATCTCTTCCTTGCCGAGCTTTATGTCGCGCGCGACTATCTCGAACTCCTCGATATGGACGGAAGTAAATACGTCGTCCTTGAGAAGCCTTTCGCTCAAGAGTATCGAGTCCTCGAAGTTGTACCCGCCCCAGGGCATGAAGGCGACGAGGACGTTCCTGCCGAGCGCGAGCTCTCCGTCGTCGGTCGACGGGCCGTCGGCGATGACCTGACCTTCGGCAAGGACGTCGCCCTTGAAGACTATCGGCTTCTGGTTCAGGCACGTGTTCTGGTTCGAGCGCCTGAACTTGGTGAGGTTGTATATGTCGACCCCGCCGGATTCGTTCCTTACGACTATGCGTGTGGCGTCAACCCCTTCCACGACGCCGGAGTTCCTGGCGAGGATCGTAACGCCGGAGTCCCGCGCGACGATGCTCTCCATGCCGGTGCCGATTATCGGGGCCTCTGTGCGTATCAAGGGCACCGCCTGCCTCTGCATGTTCGAGCCCATGAGCGCCCTGTTCGCGTCGTCGTTCTCAAGGAACGGGATGAGCGCGGCGGCGACACTCACAAGCTGATTAGGCGAGACGTCCATGAGGGTCACGTCCTCGGCGCGGGCCATGATGAACTCTCCGCCCTTCCTCGCCGAGATGAAGTCGCTTGTAAACCTGCCGTCCTTGTCGATAGGCGCGTTCGCCTGCGCTATCACATGCGGCTCTTCGTCGAGTGCGGACAGGTAGTTTATCCTGCTCGATACCTTCGCGTCCTTTACTTCCCTGTACGGGGTCTCTATGAAGCCGAAGTCGTTTACCCTCGCGTACGTGGAAAGGGAGACGATGAGGCCGATGTTCGGGCCTTCAGGCGTCTCAATCGGGCAGATGCGCCCGTAGTGGGTCGCGTGGACGTCTCTGACCTCGAAGCCCGCCCTCTCCCTCGTAAGGCCTCCCGGCCCGAGGGCCGAGAGCCTCCTCTTGTGAGTTATCTCGGATAACGGGTTCGTCTGGTCCATGAACTGCGAGAGCTGGCTTGAGCCGAAAAACTCCTTTATGACGGCTGAAACCGGCTTCGGGTTTATGAGGTCGTGCGGCATGAGCGTCTCAAGCTCCCCCAGGCTCATCCTCTCCTTTACGGCCCTCTCCATGCGGAGCAACCCTATCCTGTACTGGTTCTCGAGGAGCTCTCCGACCGAGCGCACGCGCCTGTTCCCGAGGTGGTCGATGTCGTCGACCGTGCCCTGGCCGTTCCTGAGGAGTATCAGGTAGCGCACGACCTCGAGGATGTCGTCTTTCCGGAGGATCGTCATGTCGAGCGGCACGTCGAAGCCGAGCTTCCTGTTGAGCTTCAATCTCCCGACCTTTGAGAGGTCGTACCTGTCGGCGTTGAAGAAGAGGTCGTGGAAGAACGCGTTCGCGGTGTCGACCGTCGGGAGGTCGCCGGGCTTCAACCTCTTGTATATCTCGATCCTGGCGTTCAGGGTCATGGTCGTTATCGGATCGTCGGGGTTTTCCTTCCTGTACTCGTTTATGGTCCTCGTGTCCTCGTTGCCGATGCGGTCGTTAAGGAGCGTTTCCCTGAAGAAAACGCCCATCGCTTCGATAAGGAGGAGCTTGAAGCTCTTTATGTCGCGGCGGGATATCTCGTCGAGCTTCTCCCTCGACAATATCTGGTTGCACTCGAGTATGACCTCTCCGGTATTCGGGTCGACTATGTCGCGCGAGGCCACCCTGCCGATGATGTCCTCGACCTCGACCGGGATGTACTTTATGCCGGCGGTCACGAGCTTCTTTATGACGAGCCTCGTGAACTTCCTGTCCTTCTTTACGATGACCTCGTTGGTGTGCGGGTCCTTTATGTCGCGCGCGGCCTTTTGTCCCACGAGGAACTCGGGCTCGACGCTCTTCATTATTTTCTTGTTCTCGAGGACTATCTCCTCGCTCGGGTAGAAATAGTTGAGCATCTCCTCAACCGAATAACCGAGCGCCTTAAGGAGGATGGTCGCGGGCATCTTTCTCCGCTTGTCTATCCTCACGTAGAGCCAGTCCTTCTGGTCGAACTCGAAGTCGAGCCAGGAGCCGTGGTAGGGGATGACGCGGGCGGTGTAGAGCACTTTTCCGGTAAAGCCCTTGGGTTTTTCGAACTCGAAGAAGACGCCGGGGGACCTATGGAGCTGGCTGACGATGACGCGCTCGGTGCCGTTAATAATAAATGACCCGTTGTCGGTCATGAGCGGTATCTCGCCGAAATATACCTCCTGCTCCTTAATGTCGCGTATGGTCTGGGCCCCTGTCTCGAGGTCCTTGTCCCACATGATGAGCCGGACCATGAGCTTGATAGGAGAGGCGTAGGTCATGCCCTTCTGGTGGCACTCGTCGGTCGTGTACTTGGGCTCGAGGAGGGCGTACTTTACGAACTCGAGCGAGGCGTTGCCGCTGAAGTCCTTTATGGGGAAGGCGCCCTTGAAGACCGCCTGCAGGCCCGTGTCCTTTCTCTCCGCGGCCTTCGCGTCGAGCTGGAGGAACTGGACGAAGGACTTCTTCTGCACCTCGATCAGGTTCGGCATGCTGACGACCTTGCCTATCCTCGAGTAATCCTTCCTCAATACCTGTCCGTTCATCAAATGGGAGGACGCCATATTTTTTAATTAGCTCCTTTTTAAGAATCCTTGGGGAAAAGACCCGCCGGAGGGGGCGCGGGCCGTCCGTCTCTTTTAGAAACGGCGGGCAAGGGGACGGCATTCCGCCGCCCCTTGCCGCCTGCAATAATCGTTTCTACTGGATATGTCCGGATGGGAGCCGAAACTACTGGATCTCTACCTTTGCGCCGGCGCTTTCGACCTGCTTCTTGATCTTGTCGGCCTCTTCCTTGTTCACGCCTTCCTTCAGGGTCTTAGGCGCGCCCTCGACGAGGTCCTTCGCTTCCTTTAAGCCGAGGCCAGTGATCGCCCTTACTTCCTTGATGACCTTTATCTTCTCTGCTCCCGCTTCCTTCAAGACCACTGTGAACTCGGTCTTCTCGACCGCGGCGGCGACTGCGGCGCCGGCGGCGGGGGCGGCTACGGCCACGGGGGCCGAGGCGGAGACGCCGAACTTCTCCTCAAGCTCCTTTACGAGCTCGGAGAGCTCAAGAACGGTCATCGACTCTATGTACTTTATTACGTCTTCCTTCTTTATGTCTGCCATTGGGATATCCTCCTCGAAATTTGTTGTTTTAGCTGTTTTTATTCATGCGATCAAATCTGCCGTCCTGCAACCCCGTTACGCGTCTGCCCCAACGGACTTCTGGTCCTTTATAGCGTTCAGAGCGTAAAGGAGCTTTGTGGGCACGCCGCTCAATACCCTCGCGAAGCCGGAGACCGGCGACATCATGGAGCCGAGCATCCTGGCGAGGAGCACTTCCCTCGGCGGCAGTTCCGCAAGGCCCTTTATCTCGGCGAGGCTTATGACCTTCGACCCGAGCGTGCCGACCTTAAGCTTCAACTTCGGCTGGTCCTTGGAGAGCTGAGTCAAGGCCTTTGCCGCCCCTGCCGCGTCCTTGTAGGAGATGGCTATGGCCATAGCTCCCTTCAAGTGCCCGGAGAGAGACTCTGCCGGCGTCCCTTTGAGCGCGCGCCTGGAGAGAGTGTTCCTTACGACCTTCAGGTCGATGGAAGCCGCCCTCAATACCCTTCTCATCTCGCCCAGCTCGAAAGCCTTTATGCCCTGGTACTCGGCAACGAAGGTCGCGTCCGCGCGGGAGAGCTTTTCCTTAAGGTCGTCTACTACTGTTACTTTCTGCGCCTTTTTCAAATTGTTTTCCTCCTTTCCATCTTAGCGTCAAAAGACAGAAGAGATACAAGGCTTAAAAAAACGCGACGCGCAGGGAAGACAATAGTCCCCCTGCGCAACATAGCCGTGCGCTGTCAGCCTGGTCTCGGTAGGATTATTAAGCTTTGTGCCCCTACTGTCTCTGACCGTAAGTTATAGTTTATAAAAATATCCGGGGCGTTGTCTCCCCGGCGCAGAGCCTTCTCAAACCCTGACCGCTAAAGCCTTGGTGCGTCACTCGAAAGCGCAGTCCCCCGCGCGCCCCCCAGTCCGGGTTACTTGAAGAGGTTTCTTACCTCTACGGCGTCGAGCTTTACCGACGGGCCCATCGTCGTGGAGACGAAGAGGCTGCGGAGGTAAACGCCCTTGGAGGCCGCGGGCTTCGCCTTTATGATCGCGTCCATGAGGGCCATGAAGTTGTCCTTCAACTTGGAGGAGCCGAAGGACGCTTTTCCCACGGGCACATGGATGTTCCCGGACTTGTCGACCCTGAATTCCACCTTTCCGGCCTTGAGGTCGGTGACCGCTTTCTTTACATCGAAGGTCACGGTGCCGAGCTTCGGGTTAGGCATGAGACCTCTCGGACCGAGCACCTTCCCGAGCTTGCCGACCGCGCCCATGATGTCAGGCGTGGCAACGATTGCGTCAAAGTCGAGCCAGCCCTTGTTGATCTTCTCCATGAGGTCGTCGCTACCCACGTAGTCCGCACCGGCCTCCCTGGCCTCGACCTCTTTTTCGCCCTTTGCGAATACGAGGACGCGGACCTTTTTCCCGAGGCCGTGGGGGAGCAGCACCGTGCCCCTGACCATCTGCTCAGGGTGCTTGGGGTCGACCCCGAGCCTTCCTGATACCTCTACGGTCTCGTCGAACTTCGCCACCTTTGTCTCGGGGAGGACCTTAAAGGCCGCTTCGAGATCATAGGTGCGGTTTTCTTCCAACTTAGCAATGGCTGCTTCGTATTTCTTTCCCATATCCTTAACCCTCCACCGTGATTCCCATGCTTCTCGCGGTACCTTCGACCGTCTTTACCGCCGCTTCGAGGCTTGCGGCGGTAAGGTCAGGCATCTTGAGCTTCGCGATCTCTTCTACCTGCTTCTTCGTGACCTTGGCGACCTTTTCCTTGTTCGGGGCCTTGGAACCCTTCTCGACACCGGCGGCCTTCAAAAGGAGGACGGAGGCCGGAGGGGTCTTGGTTATGAACGAGAAGGTCCTGTCGGCGTATACCGTGATGACGACAGGGATTATCATGCCTTCCTGGGCCTGGGTGCGCGCGTTGAACTGCTTGCAGAACTCCATTATGTTAACACCGTGCTGGCCGAGCGCGGGTCCTACCGGCGGCGACGGGTTCGCCTTTCCGGCGGTTATCTGGAGCTTGATCTGTCCTGTTATCTTCTTAGCCATACTCTATCCTCTCTTTTCATGCCAGTTTCTGATGTAGCCTGATATTACTTCTGGACGCCTTTATTTAAAAAACAACCTGAACCCTGCGTCAAGCCTTCTCCACCTGTACGAAGTCGAGCTCCACTGGTGTGGCCCTGCCGAATATCGAGACGAGCACGCGGAGCTTGCCCTTCTCGGGCTTGACCTCCTCGACTATGCCGGCGAAGTTCGTAAACGGCCCGTCTACAACGCGCACGCTCTCTCCCCTGTCGAAAAGGACCTTGGGCTTGGGCCTTACAGCCCCCTCCTCCATCTGGCGGGTGATCTTATGGACCTCCTCCTCTGAGATGGTCGGAGGTGCCTCCTGGCCGCCGACGAAGCCGGTGACCTTGGGAATGCCCTTCACGAGGTGCCAGGTCTCGTCGTTCAGGACCATGTTTATGAGGATGTATCCGGGGAAGAACTTCCTCGACGTCGTCCTCTTCACGCCCTTGACCATATCGACGACCTTTTCCGAGGGGACGAGGACGTCTCCGAAAAGGCCCTCCTTGCCGGTGGCCTTTATCTTCTCCTCGATAGCGGCCTTGACCTTGTTCTCATACCCGGAATAGGTATGCACTACATACCACTTTTTTGACATTATCCCCTCAACTTAGGATGTAGCCGATGAATTTTGAGAGCACGAGGTCGACAAGCCCCAGAAAAACGGCGAGGACGACGGTCACTGCGACCACGACCCATGTGGAGGTTATGGTCTGCTGTTTGGTCGGCCAGGTGACTTTCTTAAGCTCCTGCTTCGATTCGTTGAAGAACTCTTTGGCCCTGTCTAACTTTTCCATCCCGTGTTCCCTGTCCGGTAAAGAGTCTTTTATTTGATGGGGCCGCGCCCCCTGGAAGCTGGCAGGCCAGGAGGGATTCGAACCCCCAACATGCGGTTTTGGAGACCGCCGCTCTAGCCGTTAGAGCTACTGGCCTGTAAAAATCAGTCTTGTACCATGCGGTCATCGGAAGTCCGGACGGAAGTATATCCCCTATGCCGCAAATCGCGCCCCTGCCGCCCCCACCAGCGCGTCCCTCTAAACAGAATGGCGCGGACGTTCAAGCCGCACACCAGGGGGGGGCCTTTACTTCGTTTCCTTGTGTACCGTGTGCTTCTTGCAGAACTTGCAGAACTTCTTTATCTCAAGCCTGTCCGGTATCGTCTTCTTGTTCTTCGTCGTCGAATAGTTCCTGCGCTTGCAGTCGGTGCATGCCAGCGTGATTATATCCCTCATGAAAAAACCCTCCCTGGGACGGCGCCCAATATTCAAGCCCCGGACGAGTCCTAAGGCTGTCTGCTATCTCTAAAAATTGTTATTTTTCCTAATCTCTGCGTCAGGTCGGGAATAAAAATGCTCACATATGTTCCATATATGCTCCGCTTTTTATTCCCGCCCTTCCTTGACCTCAGAAAAAATTCCTAATTTTTAGGGACAGCACCATTTTTTTTAAAAGGTTAAAGCGAGGCGGCCCCAAAGGGCCGCCTCGCCGTAGAATCGAACGGCTTAAGCTATTATCTTCGTGACGACACCCGCGCCGACGGTCCTGCCGCCCTCGCGTATGGCGAACCGGAGGCCCTCTTCCATCGCGATCGGCGTGATGAGATCGACTTCCAGGTTCACGTTGTCTCCGGGCATTACCATCTCAACGCCTTCCGGCAGCTTCGAGACCCCGGTCACGTCCGTCGTCCTGAAGTAGAACTGCGGGCGGTATCCGTTAAAGAACGGCGTGTGCCTGCCGCCCTCTTCCTTCGTCAGTATATAAACCTCGCAACTGAACTTCGTGTGCGGGGTGATCGTCCCGGGCTTCGCGAGCACCTGCCCTCTCTCGACGTCTTCCTTCTTCGTGCCGCGCAGCAGCGCCCCGATGTTGTCTCCGGCGCGCCCTTCGTCAAGGAGCTTCCTGAACATCTCGACCCCGGTCACAACCGTCTTGACCGTGTCGCGCAGGCCCACTATCTCTATTTCCTCTCCGACCTTTACCGTGCCCCTCTCCACCCTGCCGGTCACGACCGTCCCGCGCCCGGATATCGAGAATACGTCTTCAACCGGCATAAGGAACGGCTTGTCTATGTCCCTCTTCGGCTCGGGTATGTAGGAGTCAAGCTTGTCCATGAGCTCCAATATCGGGCCGCAGGCAAGGCATTCCTTCTTGCCGCATCCGCACTCAAGCGCCTTAAGCGCCGACCCCTTGATAACCGGGATGTCGTCCCCGGGAAACTTGTACTGGTTTAAAAGCTCCCTCACCTCAAGCTCCACGAGCTCGAGCAGCTCCTTGTCGTCGACCATGTCCACCTTGTTGAGGAAGACGACGATGTACGGCACGCCCACCTGGCGGGCCAGCAGTATGTGCTCCCTCGTCTGCGGCATCGGGCCGTCGGCCGCCGAACACACGAGTATCGCGCCGTCCATCTGCGCCGCTCCCGTGATCATGTTCTTTACGTAGTCGGCGTGTCCAGGGCAGTCTATATGCGCGTAGTGGCGCTTGTCGGTCTGGTACTCAACGTGCGAAATCGAAATCGTAAGGCCCCTCTCCCTCTCCTCAGGCGCCTTATCGATGTTTTCGTATGCAAGAAAATCCGCGAATCCCCTGGCGCTCAATACCCTGGTTATCGCCGCGGTCAGCGAGGTCTTGCCGTGGTCCACGTGTCCTATGGTCCCCACGTTTACGTGCGGCTTCACCCTCTCAAATTTAGCCTTGCTCATGTCCTCCTCCGGGATTATATGTTTTTATTTTTGTTTTTATCTATTTTTATCTAATTGGCGGAATCTGGAGCCCATGAGCGGGATCGAACCGCTGACCTCTTCCTTACCAAGGAAGTGCTCTACCGACTGAGCTACATGGGCCTTTTATCCTGTTGCGCCGCTTTAACAAGACTGCCTGTTGCCCGCGCCTGCCGGCCCCCGCCTTTTGCCCGTTGCACCGGGCCAGTTGCAAAACGCGGCTTTTCATATATGCTTTATACATGGAGCGGGTGATGGGAATCGAACCCACGCATCCAGCTTGGAAGGCTGGAGTTCTACCATTGAACTACACCCGCAAAAATAAAACCGGAGGCGGCTTCAAATCCGCTCATTATATTAAAAGACTGGTGGAGAGGGGAGGATTCGGTCTTTGTTCGTCGACCTCCTGTCTCCTCACTCCGACCGGCCGCCCTCACTTCCGGCCGCATCCTGCGTCCTAATCCTCCCGAGGGTCGGCGTTCGGGCGGTTTCGAATCGATCTATTAGTATAAAAATCTGGTGGAGAGGGGAGGATTCGAACCTCCGAAGGCTGAGCCAGCAGATTTACAGTCTGCCCCCTTTGGCCGCTCGGGAACCTCTCCGTGCATAAACCAAAACAAAAAAATTCCCGCCCCTTATCTATCCGCCTCTTCGAGGGGGTAAAAGGGATTCGTATAAAATTCCTTGTAGCGCCTACGGATTAAGCTGTTACAGGCACAACGAAACAGGTCTCGCGGCAAATTCCGGCGCCGCCTCTACAAACACACAGGAGAAAGGCCCTAAACCACCTTCGCCCCATTGCCAACACCCATCTCGCCCCTGCCTCGGCGCCTGACGAGACACTGGAGCTGGCGATGGGATTCGAACCCGCAACCTGCTGATTACAAATCAGCTGCTCTACCATTGAGCTACGCCAGCGAAAAATCTGCGGAAATCCCAAAAACAAAAAATGGCAGACTCCACCGCCCTCTGACGGCAGGAACTGAATTGTAATATATAAAACACGCACACTATTTTGTCAAGGCTTTTTTTAAGACAAGAGGATGAGAGATATCGGAAAAAATTACGAAAATCCGGTCCGCCCCGCCGGAGACGGCCGCGGCAGACGGACAATCTCCTTACTTTTTCCAGGCCGCAAGGCTTATTGTTTCCCGGCCTGGAACGCGCTTATCCCGCGAGTCCGGCAGAGGAGCCTTTTCGGGACGCGCTCATTATGCCGGAATTTTGCCCGACTTGCCAACCCTTTTATTTCCTGCCCTGTCTGGTACTCAAAAGGAAACCTTCAATGAAGGCGTCGATGTCGCCGTCCAAAACCGCGTCGACGTTCCCCATCTCGATGCCGGTCCTGTGGTCCTTTGCGAGCCTGTACGGCTGGAGGACATAGGAGCGGATCTGGCTCCCCCAGGCGATATCTCGTTTCTCGTTATGATAGACCTGCATCTTTTCCTCCTGCTCCTTAAGTTTGAGCTCATAGAGCCTGGCGCGAAGGAACTTCATCGCCATCGCCTTGTTCTTGTGCTGGCTCCTCTCGTTCTGGCACCCGACGACTATGCCGGTGGGCATGTGCGTTATGCGTATCGCGGACTCCGTCTTGTTTACGTGCTGGCCGCCCGCGCTCGATGACCTGAAGGTGTCGATCTTCAAGTCCGCCTCGTCTATCTCGACCTCTATGGTATCGTCTATCTCGGGGTAGACGAATACGGAGGCAAACGACGTATGCCGCCTCTTGTTCGCGTCAAAGGGGGAGATGCGCACAAGCCTGTGGACGCCCATCTCGGCCTTCATATACCCGTAGGCGAACTCTCCTGTAACCGTGAAGGTCACGCTCTTGAGCCCCGCTTCCTCTCCGGGGAGGAAGTCCGCGGTCTCGGTCACGTATCCCTTGCGCTCGGCCCAACGGAGGTACATGCGGAGCAGTATGGACGCCCAGTCCTGCGCCTCTGTGCCACCGGCGCCCGGGTGTATGGAGACTATGGCGTTCAAGCGGTCGTTCTCCTTGCCGAGCATCCTCTGGACTTCAGCCGACCTTATCGCCTCTTTCGCCTCATTGAGCTTGCCTTCGGCCTCTTTGGCCGAGGCCGCGTCATGCGCCTCCTCGGCAAGCTCAAGGTGTATCTCCGCCTCTTCTATAAGGCCCAGTATCTTCGTTACACCTTCGAGCGACGAGGATATCTCGGCCTTTCTCTTCAGGAGCTTTTGCGCCTCAGCCTGGTCGGCCCAGAGCTCGGGGCGGGAGGTCTTCTCCTCTATCTCCTTGAGTTCCTTGAGCTTGGCATCCTGGTCAAAGAAAACTCCGTAGATCGTCGAACTTCCCCTTGACCGTGCCGAGCGATTCCTTTATCTCTTCAAACATTTATTTCCTCCGTGTAGTTGCGGCCGATATTATAAACAGCGCCGCCATGCCGAGACAGCCGAAAGCGAAGACGTCCCCGCGCTCGGTATAGAACGTCGGCAAGGACCTTTTAAGCCCTATCGTGTCTACTATTATGTCCCTCTTGAAAAGCCCGGTCTTCTGCCTGACCCTGCCGACCGGGTCTATGACGCCGCTTATCCCGGTATTCGCCGAGCGGAGCACAAAGACCTTGTTTTCGACCGCCCGGAATATCGACATCTGGAAGTGCTGGTACGGGGCCGATGTCGTCCCGAACCACGCGTCGTTCGTGATGTTCACGAGCAACGTCGCGCCGTTCCTGACCGAGCCCGCGGAAAGCTCCGGGAAGATCGACTCGAAACAGACGAGCGTGCCGATAGAGCCACCCTCGAAGTCTATCGGGACAGGGCCCGGCCCAACGGAGAAATCCCCGATGCCAGCCGTAAGTTTTTTTACGAACGGCAGGAACTTCTTAAGCGGCACGTACTCGCCGAAGGGGACGAGGTGCACCTTGTCGTACTTGCCTATGGACTCGCCCTTGGGCGAAAGGAGAAACGCGCTGTTGAAGTAATCGATCCTGTCCGTGGTTGGATTATATGAGTAAGAGGGACTGCCGGTCAATATGAAACTCCCGGTCTCCCTCGTTATATCCCCTATCAGCCCATCCCTGACCTTGTCAGGCTCGAAGTAGAACGGTATCGCGGCCTCGGGCCATACGATGAGGCTGGCGCCCATCTTACCGGCGCTCAAGCTTAATGCCCTGTATATGTCGAGCGTCGCCCTCTGGTAAAATGGATCCCATTTGAGCGACTGGTCGATCGACCCCTGGGCTATGCCGACCCTCATGGTGTTCCAGAGGCGGACTTCATTGTCGACCTGCCTTACTCGCATAACGCCGTAGGATACGACGGAGACGAGGAGCGCAAGCGCTATGGCCGACTCCTTAAACGGGAGCGAGCGCGTCTTTTTAAGCAGGTATTCGATATTATAAAAAACAGCCACGTTCACGATGAGGATTAGAAACGATACGCCCCAGACGCCGGTAGTGTCCGCTATCTGAACGACCGGGATGTACGACGCCTGCGTATAACCGGTAAGGACCCAGGGTAGCCCGGTAAAGATGTAGCCCCTCCCGTATTCGAGCGCGACCCACAGGGCCGGAAGCGCGATGAGCCTCAAGACCTTGTCCTGCCTGGCGGTCAGGGAAAAGACGAGGCCGAAGACGGCCGGGTAGACCGAGAGGTAAACGACGAGCAGGAGCATGACGAGGGCGCTTGTCGTGTACGGCACCCCGCCATAGTAGTACATGGAATGTATTACCCAGTAGACGGTGCCAAGGAAGAACGAGAGGCCGAAGACGAAGCCTGTGATAAGCCCCTTGAGTCTCCCGCCATCCTTGTCATCAAGCGCGTAAAGGAAGGGCACATACCCGAACCAGGCGATAAAGCCCATGTCGAACGGCGGGAAGGCGAGCGCAAGGAGCGCGCCAGAGACTATCGCGAGTATTATCCGTTTTATCATTTGAGGGTCGCGAAGAATATCCGGAAGACGAGGAGCGTCAACCCGAAGCCCAAAAGCCCGCCTAAAAAGACCTCGAGCTTCGTGTGTATGCCGCCAACGAGCCTCGATTGGCAGACCATGACGGCCATTACGAAAGAGAATATCATGACGAGCGGGTCGAGCGTCAGGAGCGTTATTGACGTAAAGAGAGAAAATGCCACCGCGGAATGCCCGCTCGGCATGCCGCCGTGGAGCGGCGTGCCCTTTCCGAGCCTGGCCTTGAGCGTAACGACGGCTATGAGGCAAAGGAGCAACGCGATAATCGCGATGTGGCCGGAAAATACCCGAGCCTCCCTCAAGACCAGCCCCGCGGGCTCATAGATGTACTTCGTGAATATCATATAGACCGTGATGACGACGCCTATGGAGGATACCAGCACGGCCCCGGCCGATACGTCCTTGGCGCGCTTTGCGAAGATATTGTACTTATCCTCCATGAGGTTCACGGACTCCTCTATCGCGGTGTTCATCATCTCGGCGAAGAGGAGTATGACGACCGAGAGCGAGAACATCACGAACTCGGCGATGGGGAGCTCGAGGAAGAGGCTCAGGATGAGCGCGGCGGCGGCTATCACATAATGATACCTTATGTGCCTCTGGGTCTTGAAGGCGTATATGACGCCCTCTATCGCGTAGTTCAGCGACTCGAACCAGCTCTTGGGCTTAGGGACCTCTCTCTGTTCGTCCATTATGAAATTTTAAATGATTTCGTCAAGGTAAGCAAATTCAAAAAAACGCGGGGTGAATATCCCTGTATCCGTCAAAAAAAATATTCCGATCAAACCAGCTTCTTTTCCTTCAAAATACCCAAGACCTCCCCCTCCTTCTTCCTCATCAATTGCGCCTGTCTGCCGCCCTTTACATGGTCGTAGCCGAGGAGGTGAAGAAGCCCGTGTACGAGTAATCTGCCGAGCTCCTCATCGACCGTTACACCGAACTCCTTTGCCTGAGAAAGGGTCTTTTCATATGAGATGACGATGTCTCCGAGCATCTCCGTATCTTCCATCGGAAAACTCAGTACGTCCGTCGCCTTGTCGATCTTCCTGTACTCTTTATTGAGCGCCCTTATCCCGTCGTTACCCGTTATAAGTATTGAGAGCTCGCAATCACCGTATCCCAAGCCTCTTAAGGCGCTCTCTGATATCTTCCTTATCTTTGCCGGGAACCCCTTCGGCAGACGCACCCTCGCCTCGACCAGGACCTTCAATACTTTCCTCCTTAACTATGTAGGCCGGCTCCGGGTAGTCTATCCTCTGGTGATAGATACCCGCGAAGACCCGGGTGAAGCTCCTCGTTATCGAGTGGAGGTCCTTCAAGGTCAGCTCGCACTCGTCGAGCTGACCGTCGGTGAATATCTTGTTTACTATCTTTTGCGTCAGCCACTGAATTTTATCGGGCGTGGGGTCGGGTATCGTCTTCGAGGCCGCCTCTATCGCGTCGGCGAGCATCACGAGCCCTGCCTCCTTTGTCTGAGGCTTGGGGCCGGGGTACCTGTACTGCGCCTCGTCGATCTCGGCGTCCCCTGCCTCGGACTTCGCCTTCTGATAGAAATACGTGACGAGCGAGGTCCCGTGGTGCTCTCTTATGATGTCTATTATCTCGGCGCCGAGCCTCTCTTCTTCGGCGAGCTCAACGCCCTCTTTTATGTGATTGACGAGTATGAGCGCGCTCATCGAAGGCGCGAGCTTGTCGTGCCTGTTCTCCTCCGTTATGTTCTCGATGAAGTACGCGGGCATCTTGACCTTCCCGATGTCGTGGTAGTACGCGGCGACGCGCGCAAGGAGCGGGTTCGCGTTGATGGACGCCGCGGCGGCCTCGACGAGCGTGCCTATGACGATGGAGTGGTGGTACGTCCCTGGCGCCCTCATGGCGAGCTCTTTTAAGAGCGGGTGGTCCATGCGCGAGAGCTCAAGCAACTTTATGTTCGTCGTGTACTGGAAGGCGGATTCGAGCGCCGGGGCTATGCCCACGGCAAGGACGGAAGTCGCTATGCCGTTCAACACCCCCACTATTATCATGCGGAAGGCGTCGCCCGTTATTGGAGCGGACCTCGATACCATGAGCGTCAATATTACAGCCGCGTTTACCGCGCCGAGTATAAGCCCAGCCTTTATGACTACCGAGCGGTGCGTGCAGTGGCGGACCCCCATCGCGGCTACGACCCCGCCTATGAGCGTATAGGCCGCGGCGTCCAGGGACCCGCCCATGTAGAACCCGGCGAGGACCGAGCTTACGGCCGCGAATACGAGCGCCATCTCGGAGTTCAAAAGGAGCCTTATGAGCATCGGCCCCACGGCGACCGGGATGATGTATTTGTAGACGTCTGACGAGCCGGGAGACATCGCCTTCAAGACGAGAGAGACGGCGTCCGAGAGCTTGAGCAGTATCAGTACCCCCATGAGGACCATGGACATGAGGAGCAGGTCCTTCGGGGCAGATGAAAACTTCCTGATGTTCCGCGTGGCGAACCAGACGGACGCGGATATGAATATCGCGGTGAAAGCGAAAAAGCCGACGGCCGGGAGCCACCTGGACTTTGCCTTCATGGCCGAGCTTATGAGCCCGACTTTGGCGAGGTCGCCTTCGGTTATGACCTGCCCGTCCCTTACGACTATCTCGCCCTTCCTTATGCGTACGTCTCCGGCGTCTATCGCCACCGGGGATTTGATGTCACTAAGCGCCACGTCACCGGGGGCGTACGAATATCCAACGAACGAAAGGGAGGGAAAGAAGAGGATGGTTGAGAAGAAGCTTACAAAGGCGAGGAGGGCGAGCCTCTTGAAAATGGTGTGCATCCCGGCTTCCCTGCCGGAAAAAGAGAGCCATTCCGAGAGGCGCGCGCTCATTTCAAGCCTCCTCCAGTATGGTCGCTTTTTTTCTGGACTCGGCCTTCTCGAATGCCTTTACGACCTTCTGGACGAGAGGGTGCCTGACCACATCCACCTCGGAGAATAAGACAAACTCGATGCCCTCGACCCCCGCAAGTATCTTCTGGACCTCGACGAGCCCCGAGGGCTTGGCGAGCGGGAGGTCTATCTGCGTGATGTCGCCGGTGATGACGGCCTTTGAGCCGAAACCCAGGCGCGTAAGAAACATCTTCATCTGCTCGGTCGTGGTGTTCTGCGCCTCATCGAGTATCACGAACGAATCGTTCAGCGTCCGGCCCCTCATGAAGGCGAGCGGCGCCACTTCTATCGCGCCCCTCTCAAGGTACTTATCGGCCCTTTCGTAGTCTATCATGTCGTGGAGGGCGTCGTAGAGCGGCCTGAGGTACGGGTCGACCTTAGCGGCAAGGTCTCCGGGGAGGAACCCGAGCTTCTCTCCGGCCTCCACCGCCGGGCGCGTGAGTATTATCCTCTCAACGGCCTTTGAAGTGAGCGCCGCCACAGCCATGGCCATCGCAAGATAGGTCTTTCCTGTGCCTGCCGGGCCTATGCCGAAGACTACGTCGTGCCTCCGGATGGCGTCCACGTATCTCTTCTGAGCAACACTCTTCGGGGCTATTACCTTTTTCCTGTATGATGTATAGACGGCGTCCATGAAGACGTCGGCGACGCGGACGGAGGGGTCGGCGGATACCATGCGTATGGCATATTCGAGGTCGTGCTGGTATAGGGGATAGCCCTTTTTAATGAGGCCGTAGAGCTCGAGCAGGGTCCTTTCCGCGAGATCGACATTCCCGCCCTCTCCGGATATGGTCACAAGAGAGCCCCTGGTGTTAAGCTCGATCCCGAGCTTTTTCTCAATCCTCCTTAAGTTCTCGCCGCCCTCTCCGAAAAGCCGAAGGGCAATTGCGTTGTCCTCAAGGTTTACCTGTTTCTTTTTCTTCCCGTTACTGTCCAAATCCGGTTTTACCTTGTTTGCCATGGGATCAGTTCGGAGCTTTCAGGCAAACCCTTGAATTTTTAGAAGCAACCCTTATAATGACGCCCTAAAATATTAACATATTTCAGGGGGTTTTGCAATTTATGGTTTAAGCCCCGGCCTCCCGCTACGGCCTCCCGAACGCCCTAACATCTAACAGCCCCGCCAAATAAAAAAAGCCCCTGAAAAGGGGCTTTGATTCAAATATCAGCGGTGTCTCAGACGGTCGCCATCTTCTCGACAAGGGGACAGTGCGCCACTGCGGGCTCGTCTTTCGACGGGGCCTCCGTGAGGACCCAGTTCTCTGGCCACTTAAGTATCTCCTGGACGAGCTTGAAATTGAGGGCGTGCCCGGATCTGTGGGCCTTCAACTGGCCTATCACAGTGAAACCGAGGAGGGAGATGTCGCCCATGAGGTCCAATACCTTGTGCCTTACGAACTCGTCCGGGTATCTTAAACCCTCTTCGTTCAGTATTTCGTTGTCTCCAATGACTATGGCGTTATCGAGGGAGCCGCCCTTGGCAAGCCCGTTTTTCTTGAGCATCTCGTAGTCGCTCAAAAACCCGAAGGTCCTGGCCCTGCCGACGCCGTCCCTGAAGACGTCCCCGGAGAAAAGCCCTGAGAACGACTGTTTGGTGATGAACGGATGGGCGAAGTCTATGGAGTAATCTACCGTGAACTCGTCGTCCTCTGAAGGGGCTATCTCGACAAACTTGTCGCGGTCGGCCACCCTTATCGGCTCTTTTATGACGATATATTTTTTAGGCGCCGAAAGCTCCTTCAGGCCCGCGGATTCTATCATCGAGATGAACTCAGAGGCCGAGCCGTCCATTATCGGCACCTCGGGGCCGTCGAGCTCGACACGGGCGTTATCTACCCCAAGCCCGTAAAACGCGGCAAGGAGGTGCTCGACGGTCGATACCGTTACGCCCTTCCTGCCGAGTGTCGTCGCGTAGCTCGTTGCCACGACGTTCTCTGCCGTGGCCCTTATGATAGGGGATGAAGGGACGTCAGTCCTTAAGAATACTATCCCGGTATCCTCGTTCGCGGGCAGTATCCTCACCCTTATCTCGTGGCCGGTGTGGAGGCCTATGCCGGAGAACTCTATCTTGTTTTTTATCGTCTTCTGCATCCTGATGCTATTCATACCGGATATATTAAGCAATATGTGTGCCATAGCCAGAGTCCAATCAATTCAAAGAGTTATAAAATCTTGTAGGCTTTAAATATGTATTATTAACACAACAAAACGGGATTAAATCTCTTTTTTACAACACCCACCCATTACATCCGGGCTAACAGACTCCGCCTCAGCGCCTCGTAAAGAAGTAAAATATCAGGGAGAGGATAATACTGACGATTATGGAGGTCGCGAGCGGGAAGTAGAATACGAAGTTCTCCCTCTTTATCAGGATATCTCCATGGAGCCTGCCGAGGAACGGGACCTTCGGGGCTATTGTGAAGATCACCCCTGTTATTACGATAATGACCCCGATAATTATAAGGCTTCTGCCCATTCGTAACGCTCCACTTCAATCCAGATTGTAAATTAAGAAGGCCGGCCTGTCAATCGAGGAGGTAACCCCCACTCCTCCCATTTCTTGAACCGAGTCGACAGGAGGGACTTCCCAGTCCAACCGGCCTTCGGTTAACACGGCTTTTTCCCCTACTTCCCCCAGACGATCCCCGCCGCCTTCTCTATCGACCTGCCGCCGAAATAAAATATTATGACCGTCTGCATGACGTCCTTGTGGACCTCGGAGAGTGGAAAGGCCGGGAACCCAGCGTAAGGCGCCGCTATGGTCCACGCGAATATCGCGAGCACAAGGAAACTCCACGCCGGACGGTGCGTCACCGTCAGTATCTTCGTCCAGCCGGGTGCTCCGTCGGACTCCTTTCCGGCAAGCTCCCTCGCGGTCGCCATGTCCGCTGTCGCGGTCTTGTACTCCTCGACGGCGAGCCTCTGCGCCTCCTTCTGGAACTCGGCCTTTTCCACCTCGCCCAAGGTGGATGGCAGGTACTTATCCGCGAGTTTCCCCACTACCTTGCCGACTGTATTAGTTATCAGATCCCCTATGACCGGCGTCATCTCCCCTGCCTCCTTGGTTTCGTCCGCTAACCGCCCCTGCGCCCCCCGTCCCATGAGACTTATCCAGACTGACGGCTCCTATACATACGGCGAGTAACCCCTGCCGTCATATACGAGCCTCTGCTGGTTCGGCCCATTTATCCTCGGGAGCGACAAATGTATCCAGTCAGCCCCGTTCTTCGCCTCCCTTATCGCCTGCCCGAAGCATATTGATCCGTCTTTCGCTATCCAGCCGAAGACCTCGTCTATATCCGCGTCAACGGGCACGATGTCAGCGGCCTCGCCTTTCACGTGCTGGCTCGTGCCTGAGCCGTTGACGCGCGCGTTTACGGCTTCAGACCTAAACGCGCTCGTCACCCTTATCATCCCCCATTTTTTTCTAACCGGCTCAAGGAGATATGTCGCCGTTAAGAGGAGCTTTTCCGTCTCCGTCTTACCCGGCCTGTTCGGCAGGCCCGTTGCAGTCCTCGTCAGCTCTTCAAGGCTGAAGTTATCGGTTATCAGCATTACCCCCCTCAGTACTTCAGCACGCCGCTTAATATGGTCCCCATTGCACCGAGCCCGAGCGCCGCCATCACATAGATTACCGCCTTGAATACCCACCCCGAGGCCATTACGAGGTTCGGTAGCGCCTTCTCAACCGATTCTATCCGCTCGCCGTTCTTTCTTATGAGCCTGAATGCGCGCTTGATCGCGTCAGTCACGGCGTTATGCCGTTCTTCGAGGACAGCGAGCGTCTTTAAAGACACGGCGATGTCTTTCAACGCCTCCTTTATCTCGAAGAGGTCCCCTGAGACCGATTTGAGCCCCTCTTCCACCCTGATGAGTCTTTCTTCCATCTGACTCCCCCGTAAAAATTCGCCAAAAAACTCAACTTGGCCCAGGTTGCTTTAAAAGCTCCAGATGCGAGGCGTCGAGAAGAGAGGAACGAGGCGTACTTTTTTGTACACCACAGTTCCGAGCGCCTAAGACAACAAAGCAGATGGAGTTTTAAAACAGCCTGCTAAGTCATCCTTCCGACGGCCTTGTCTATGTACGCGTTATAGCTCCCGGTGGTGTGCGAGAGCTGCACCTCGAACGTCTGCCATCCGCTCAAGGCGGAAACGTCTATGGTGCCGGGGCCGTGCCAGGCGTATACCGTCTCATCCGGCGTCCCCTGCACGGTGGTCCCGTCCGTCGCGCCTGTCTTAAGCCTCATGTCGGCGCGGCCCGTGAACTCCACCTTTGTCCTCGCGCAGTACGCGAGCGCGGTCAAGTCCGCCGGTATGTAGAGCATGACCGTGTCTATTGTCACGAACGACAGCGAGATCGTCATGGCGTCCCTGTCCATGAGGAGTATCTGGCCGCCGGAGATGGACCTGCTGTTCACGCCGTCGTGGCTGTGGTTCGACTCCGCCGCGTAGTCTCCCCCGAGCCACTCCCTCAGATGGACGTCGTTGTCCCGGAGCGACGTCATAAGGGAGACGTCTATGGGGCTGTCCGCGTCCACCGCCGAATCTGTTATTACCGTAAATGTCTTGCTCGGATAAGCCATCTCCCCCTCCTACCAGATGTGTGACCTTGCCGCGAAACCGTAGGCGCGCGTCTCCTTCGAGGCCGCGCCGTAATCCGGGGTATCCGGAGGCGCCACGAACCCATAGTTCCGCATCATCTTCGCCCTCATCGCCTCGATAGCCGTCTTCCCGGCCGTGATATCGGGCCTTACGGACGTTATCATCACCCGCTCCCTCTGCCAACTCGAGACCCCCTTGTCCGAGGCCTCGTCGGTTGTTATGTCCAACAGGTCCGTCGGCCTTAAAAAACGCCCGCTCGTCGTCCCGTTGTTGATGTCCACCTCGAAGGAGACCGTCGACGACGGGTCGCGGTAGAAGTTCAGGAGCTTGTTCGCCACAGACGAAGCGAGGACCGGGCCGTTCAATGGCTCGACCGTTATATAGTCCGTAGCGTCTGCGGCAGGGAGCGCCCCCGCGTCCACTATGACCCTTAAATACTTAGACCCGTCCGCGTCGCTTATGTCGTACCTCCCGCTCTGCGCGACCTCTACGGCACTGCCAGCCGTACCTCCCTGCGGGGTCCATTGGAGCGTGTTATCGGCCTTAATGTAGACGAGGGCGCCGCTCCCCTCCCCGTTCGACTTCGAGGCGTGAAAGACTACCACCCCGGTTATGGTCGAGGCCTGGGAAAACGTATAAGACCTTATCCATCTCGCCTTCACGGTCTTTGTCGAGGCCTCGTCCCACTGGGACTCGTCCTCTGATGCCGCGTCCAGGGCAATAACGGCGGACTCAAAATTTTCCGTCCCGTCGCTCCCCGACTCGTCGTAGTCGTAGTAGACGACGACCCTGTTGTAAAAGTTGTCCCTGTACCCGCTCTTCTGCGAGAAGCTCTTCTCCAGTATCTCCTTATCTGTCCACTCCTCGACCGTTTCGCCCGGGAGCGGCGGCGCGTAGACCTTGAGAGATATCCTCTCGCCGTCGTGTATTATGAACGAGTTCGTCTCGGCCTGTAGCTCGTTAAGATATTCGTTAGCCGCCTCCGGCTCGGTAATGACGCGGGAGAACTTCCAGCCGTTAAGCCACAGGTCGCGCTCAGTGGCGAACTTTCCGGTATCGACGCACTCCGGAGCCACCCCGAGCCTGTTTACGAGGATGTCCGTCATGATGTCAGCCGGGTTCGCTCCGAGATAGCTTATGTACTGGGTGTTCTCCTCGGTCTCCTCCGGTATTTTAATCGTAGCGTCGATAAGGTCGTCGGATATTGTAATGGTAAGCTCGTCGCCCTTCCTCGACCAGTCCGAGACGATCCCCGTATACGTCGCCGCATAATCCGCGTAGCAAAATCCCTCCGAGACAAAACCGTCCTTCCTCGTCACCCTGCGGTTTTTGACGTACTCTCCCTTAATAAACTCCCGGAAGTTCTCCCTGCCCGTGATTACCGCTGTTATCTCCCCCCTCGTCGTGTAGCCCTTCCTGGTGTCGAGCTTGGACTGGAACGAGGATACGGTCTTGAGGCACGGGACGATATCGAAAAACCCGCCCGTGTGGAAACCGAACTTCCTTACGCCTGAGTCCAGATTGAGCTCAAGGACGACGTTCGGCACGTTCACATTCTCCTTTAGCTCCTTAAGGTATCTCTCCGTCAGTCCCATGGCCCGCCCTATGTGTTGTTGGATACCGCGCAATACCAGTTAGTCCCGTCGAATACCGCGCTCATGGTATCTCCCGAGGACGCCGTAAAGTCGGTCCCGCCGTTGCCCTTGAGGTTCGTCCCAGTAAAGTCAACGGTGGTGTTCGCGTCGTTGAAGAGGATTAAGACCTCCTGCCCCGTCACGCCGTCGTCGAGCATGGTAATAGTCGTCGCCCCGGCGTTTGCGGTTTTAAAGAGGCTTCCACTGGCCACACTCGGCGTCGCGTCAAGGGAGGTGAAGGATACGAAGTTCCCCCTCTTCTGCGAGGACAAACCATAAGTCGTATCAAACTTGGTGAAAAGGTCTATCCTCGCCGGGTTCGATATGGTAGTGGTGAGAGTGGTGTCCATCTCGTTTCCCTCGACACGCAGGCCCCTCTGGACGGCGTCCTGAATATCAATCCCTATGGTCGTGCCCGGGGCAGAGGCGGATTTATAAAATTTATTCCTTAAAATCTCCTTGCCGTACGAATACAGGCTTCCCCAAACCTGTATGCCCGTCACGAGGATGTTTCCGAAGATGTTGTCCTCTATCGTGGCCCTGTCTATTCCAGCTATGCTCGTGTCGGCATCGTTCTTGCCGAGTGAAAGGGCTATGTCGTTGTTCGAGAACCATGCCCCCTTTACGCTCGTCAACTGCGCCCGGTTATGGATAATCATGCCTATACCGCCGTTAGCCCCGTCCTGGCAGGCCTCGATATAAGACCCCCACCAGTTGACATTCTTCGCGCCGCTCCCCACAAGGACCCCGTGAGTCTTATGGGTCGAAGCCTGACAGCCTATGCAATTGATAGTCGTGATTATCGCGCCTGAGCCATACGTGTTATGCCCCAGCTCCCATCCCTTGTCGAAGGAGACCGTATTTACATTTATGAAGGTGAGGTTGCCGCCCCCGTTTTGCGTAGTGAGCGTGCGGACGATGAGCCCTGTGTCTGATACGGTCTTGCCCGCGCCGTAAATCAATACATCCGACCAGGTACAAACATAACCCCCTTCATAAAGGATCCCGCCACCCGAGCCTTTTTGCCCGACAAGGAGCCTGTTCAGCGTAAACCCGTAATTGGCGATGTCTACATCCAGTACCTGAGTCGTGTTGGTCGCGATTATTGACATATCCTCGATGACAAAGTTGGACATCCTTGAGCTTACTCCGGTGCCGTCCAACTTTATCGCGGGCCCCGTAGCGTCGGTAGATTCAAGGACCGTCCGATTAAAAACGGAATACAGGAAGTTGTAGCCTCCGACCGCGCCATCGCCGAAAAATTTGATTTTGCCCTCGTAACCCGCCGTCTGCGGCCATCCGGGATTGAGAGTGGCGTCGTAGTAAAGGTATAGCCTCGTGAACTTGTAATGGCCCTCTGGCGCGTAGACATTGAGGCCGTTCGTGGCCGCGTAGTTTATGGCGTCCTGTATGGCCGTCGTGTCGTCGGTCGCTCCGTCGCCTGTTGCGCCGAAGGCCCGGACGTCTACGACGGGGCGCTTTGTGATGAGGTCGGTATAGATGTTCGCTGACTTGTGAGTCCCGTCGTTATTGTGCTCAACGAGCGAGAGCCTGTTTATGGTGTCGATTTTGGTCGCGTGGTTCGAGCCTACGAGTTCTTCCGTGTACTGTATCCTCTGGTCCGCCATGTGCTACTCCTTCCGCCCCTTGAGTTTAATTGAGATGTCCCTGTAGCACCCGCCGCCCTTTAAGGGGTTTTTGAACTTCCCCTCGGGCCTCATCAGAAATACCTCGGCAGGCTTTCCGGAGGTCTCCCACCCGACGAAGAAGTTCCTCATGCCGGATATATCCCACCAGCGCCTTACCTTCTCGTACAGGGTCACCGTATCAGACCCCTTTGCCGTAATCGCACCGTCGGCCCTGTACGAGCCGTCCGCGAAGTACCCGCTTGGCCTCACGTCCACGTCCTCGAACTTAAGCGACATCGACTTTTCCGTATACCTCGTGTGTATCCCGGCGACGTGCCCACCGTAGCTCAAATTCACCTCGGCGACAGCCTCTTCCTCGTTCGGGTCGTAGCTTGAGCTCGCGTAATCGAGTTCGGTAGCCACCCCCCACGCGCATATCGAAATGCATGGCTCGACCCTGTGCCCGGTGATCTTGAGCCTCCAGTACCTCCTGGCCCCTGGGTTCGTGAACTCCTTAAGAAAGGCCTTGTCCGACCTCACGCACGTAGCCTGGAACGAGTCCGTGTAATTCACCCCGTCTTCCGAGTGCTGGAGCGTGACCTCCGCGCTCGCGGTCCCGAGGTTGTGCCCGTAGACGGCAAGGTAGTCAGCGGACGACCGGACAGACCCGAGGCCGGTATCGAGCGTTATAAAGTGCGGGTCCGTAAGGTCCGCCGCCTTCCACATCGTCGTCTCCATCATGCCGGAGATATTATCCACGCGTGAATCCTCCGAGGCCTCCGTAGAGGCCGTAAGCGCCGCCCCGCTCTGCCCAAGCAACGTGTCGTAATATATTTTTACCTTCGCCCATACAGCCATCATTCACCCCGAGATATTTTCATTTCTTCGCCTTTTTATAAGACTCCCACAAACTCTGACGAATTCTATCCAGAAATTGATATTGATAGTACCTTGACTTGCCTCCTCCGTACCAGGCAACATACACCTCTCCGGTAATCTTGTCCTTCGTCCGATATCGCTGTTCCGATGTGGCATTGACCTCTACCCTCGCGTAATCTCCGTTCATGGAAAGCCAGATAGCCAGGCGGCTCCTGAATTCACCTTCGTCCCGGGTATGAGTCGATAAATATCCATCCTCTTTTCTCATCTGGGCTATCGTATATCCGAGGTCGTGAACCGCCCTTATTACAGTATCCCACATCTCATCAAAACCCGCCCTTACCTCGAAAGTATCCTCTCCCATGCTCTGCTCCCTCTTTGGTCCGAGCGGGAGCAGATACCCTGATATTTTTTGGTTGAAAATATAAAGAGCACTTAAATAAGCCGTCTCTCCCTCTTCAAGCCTGACCCTGTAGAAAACATCGCAAGCGTTATTCGGCATGCCCACCCGTATATTGAAATCGAACGGACAATCCCCTTTCTCCGTCCTTATGGGGCACTCCACTTCTTCGATTACAAACTCTTCAGGTTTCTCCATACTAAAAGGTTTTGTATTATTTGCAGGTTCCTTGAAGAAAAGGACCTTCTCAGGCACGATAGCCGCATACCGCTCACCTATCATGAAGTTATGCGTAGGTATATATGTGCATGAGCAGAGAATGAACAAAAAAGCCGCGCTTAATAAAAAACTTTTCATCTGAAGGCTCCTCTGCTATGAATTATTCAAATCCGCTGAGATGAAAACAAATCAAAAAAACTTTTCATCTCAGCTTTCAAAATCATTTTATACATAGCCACCCTGAATGTATCATAAAACGCACATATATTCAATAAATAGTTTATTTATTGACTGAAATGGTTATATTCTTCTCCGCCGCGTTGTTAAGCGCAGGCACTATGCTCTCCTCCACTATCTTCTGCCAGTTTTGCTCTGAAAGGGGGTTGTAGATATTGACGGTCACCTGCTGTGTCGCGCCTGTTGAACCCGAATCGTATGCCTGAACTGATGAAGACGACTGGGCAGAAGAGGTCCCTGACGATGAAGATGACGATGACGACTCATCGCTGTCCCCCGGCACAAGCGCCTGCACGCCTGCCGCGGCCGCAAGCGAAGCCCCGGCTATCACCCCGAACTCCTCAGCCGCCGCAAAGTGCATCCCGGCCGTTCCCGGCGAGCCCACGGCCAGGTCCTTAAGCCCCATCGCGGTCTCGTAGATCGCCCATATGGCGGCCTTCGCGGCAAGCCCCGTAAGCTCTATCTTTACCTGCTCTGCCATGGCCTTTGCGAATTCGCCTATCGAGAACTTGTGAATTTCAACGAGCTTCAATAGTTCGTCGCCAAGCGCCTGATACGCCTTAGTCTCCACTGACTGCATGGATTTGACACCCGCCTCATGTAGTTTCCTGTATCCGTCAAGTGCCGTGAAACTCTCTTTTTCGAGATCTATCCTTGCCTTGAAATACTCCTCTTCCTCCTTGAACCGCTCCCCTATCTCAAGAAAGCCGAATATCGACCCCTCTTCGGCCTTGAACAATTCCAGCGCCGCGCCTGACTCGCTCACGGCTGACATGAACTCGCTTGCCGATGCGCTCAGGCTCCAGTACCGCTCCTCCACCGACGCAAGCGCGGCCTCGTACCCGAGCATAGCCTCAGTGGACGTGTCCAATCCGCTATCCTTATCAACACTATCCTGCCTTTTCGCCATCCGCTATATCCTTCCTGAACGCCGCATTTTCTGCCCTGAATATCTCGAACGCCTCAACGAGCCACGCGCTCTGGTCCCCCCACCCGCCGCTGAAAAACATCCTTCCGCCTTCCATCAGGTAGACCGCCCTTACTATCTCCCGCGTCTCCCAGGTAATAAAGCTCAAGGGGCACTCGTATAGCCTCAAACCCCGGAGGCTGAAGACCTTCGGAGCCCCCTTTGCCTTGAGCTCCTCGGCGACCCCTTCCGTGTATCTAAAGACCGCCTTTGCCGCATCCGACAGACCGAGCGAATTAGCGCAATTTCTCTGGACCCGGTCCTTGGGGCCGCATCTCCCGCAATCGAAAGGGCTTCCGTCCCTTGTTGCCAGCAAACTCAGGCGGAAGCCCGCTGTCAGTTTTTTATCTGTCCCTCCGAGAGCTTGGAGCTTGACTCCATCGCCTTTATTATTTCAAGTATCAGGTCGGTGTCCGCCGTATCGTATAACCTCTCGGGGTCGCGCGCCTCGGCGCCGTCGACGAAGTAGTTCGAGACACTCTCCACATTCTCGACGAACTGCCTCTTTTGCACCTCCTGGCCGACCTCGGCGATCTTAAGGTTATCGCCCGCGCCTTTGGCCCTCGTGGCAATGAGGCGGGAGTAATGTTGCACCCGCGAGTACGGGCAGAACTTGAGCCTTACTACACACGGGTCCGCGCTCTCCCTGTTCCCGGCGTAGGCCGGGACATAATCTATCAGAGCCTCTTTATCGAATGAGATTATCGCCATCCGTATCTCCTTTTTGCTTTTACTTCCCCTCCCTCGATGTGAGGGGACTGAGGCAAGGGGGGAAAAAAGTTTTTTTACCCTCTATATAGCCCCCACTGTGTTTTTGAACATGACCCCGGCTATGTATCCGGCCTCCCCGCTCAAGAGCCCCTCGTACTTAAGCGTTATCATCGGGTCCTTGTCAGTCCCGTACTCCGGCGCGCCTCCGAGCCTCTTTAAAACCGGGAGGTCGATAAACAACCCGTGGTTATCCCCGGTCCCGGCCTGAGTGCCCGTGTCCCACTTAAGAAAGAGGTTCGTTGAGTTGTCTCCCGCGGCCCAGTCGTTGAACTCGGAAACGGATGAAAAACCAGATGCCGGGTCCTCCCAGTCTATCGTGAGCTCCGCTGTCACCTTGAACTGCCCCATCCGGGTCTTGTCAGGGTAATCCACGCCGGCGATCCTTAAAACATCCTTCATCCCGTTTTCGATCTTAACCGTTATCTTGTCCGGCTTTATGATAGTCGCGGAGCCGAACGAAAATCCGGTAAAGTCAGGCGCGGGGCCTGTCCTCGTTATCGCCCCGGTATAGACGGTGAGGTTATTGTAGTCGCACCTCAAATTTTCTCCCGCGAATACAGGGTTGCCGACCTCGGCGGAAGGGGCCTCCCTCTTCTGCCCGAACAGCTCGGAGGTAAGCTTAAGGGGACTGCCCGCCTCCTGAACAAACGAAAGCCCCTTGACCCTGCCTCCGACGAACGGCCAGTTCCTCGTCGATGCTCCCTCGTTTATGTTGAAGTTGACGGTAAGGGCCTTTGTCCCGAGGTTCGCGTCCGAAAACGGGTCCGCCTCCGGGTACGCCATGTGATAGTACTGCCCCGTCGCCCCGTTCTGCCCGGAGGTAATCTTCCCGAAGAAGTGCCTTAATATCTTTCCTGTCATCCCCTTTGCCGAGCCTGATTCCGTGTAAAAGGGCATCTCAATGGACGCGCTCCACTTCTGCCCCATGCGCTCATAAGACGACGCGCCCTTTACCGAATCCTCTCCCCTGAACTCGGTCCGCTTCTTCTCGTCGAACTCGAGCTTCGGGATTGACGGGCTTAAAACAGGGACAAATCCGATTGTCGCCGCTTCCTTCGTCCCCCTTATCGCCTCTTCCCCTATTGCTACGTATATCTTGTTGTTGGCCATCTTTTATCCCCTCCTCTAATCCACCCTGTATCTCACAAGGGCCTTAACAACGAGCGAAACGCTCTCTTTGTTGTTCACGACACTCGCCTTCGGAATCCTCACCCTGCTGACGGACCTTCCCGCCGCGAGCCCTCCGGCGTTCAAGGCATCGACTGAGAGCGCACCCCTTACGGCGTGAGCCCACCTCTGCTCCTCTCTGACAGCCTCTGCCGGGTCTCCAGCCCGTATCTCCACCGTTATCCCGAACTCTGCGTCCGAATAACCAGGCCTCTCCCCATGCGTAGGCTCGAAGGTCTCTCCTTCGTAGGAGATACTCCCTGCCGGGAGCATGCTTGCCGCCGTCGCCTTGTCCTTGTCAACGGCTCCCACGGTAAATTTGAGCCCCAGGGACTCGAGCGTTGCCCTAATGTTCTCCGTTATTGCCCTGATGTTTTCGAAGCTCATACCCGCGCCGTCCTTATGACGCTCATCGCCGAGTCGGTCTCATTCGCGCCTATGTGGCCGTCACCGGAGGAGTCGTACTTGAAGTTGATGTTCCTGAACGAGTCCTCCGCCTTCTTCTCGTACTCCTTCCACATCTCCTGCCAGAGGGACTCGCTCTCATTTATGAGCCCCTTGCAGGCTTCGGCTACCGACTGGTATATGTGTACCTCACGGAGGTCATACGGGTCGAGTATCAGGTGCGGCCTCCTGCCGAGCCTCGTTATCCTCTCTTCAGCCTTCTCAAACGCCCTTTGTATCTCCCTTGAGAACGAACGCGTAAGGAGGTACTTCTCCCCTGTTGCTATGGCTGATGAGAACGCCTCAGCCGTGACCGTCCCAGTTGACCGCGCGAAGGCCGTCACCTCCCGGGTCTCATCCTTGTCGAAGGAGTACGCAGTCCCGCCGGTAAAGTAATCGTCCTCGTACCTCTTAAGCTCAGCGTCAACGATCGTCGTTGCGGTCCCGGAGTCCGCCGTCCCCCTCACCCTCCACCCGCGGTCCTTCAACTGCGGGAGTTCGGCGGCGAGGTCGTCGTCGGTTACGACCTTCACGAGCCTCGTCTTCACGACGTCGTAGAAGAGCGTAGCGTACGAGGTCGCGCCGTTAAGTACATATGTTATGGCGGCCCTGTAGTTCTCGGCAGGCTCCGAGTTCTGGGATGCGCTTAAGCTATAAGAAAGGAGCCCGTCCGAGGCAATAGACATCGCCTCGTCGTCTGCGAGCCTCAAGTCTCCGCCCGGCCTGTATACCGTGATCCGGGCGGACGAAGGCACTGCCCGCCTGTTGTTCTCGTATATCCATGTCTTGAACGTATCCAAGGTGTTGACTATGAACTGTTGCTTCATACGCCTCCGTTCTTCCGTATCAGGACTTTTGCCGTATCCGTACCGGTCTCTACCATCTGCGCCGTCTGGAGTGCGCCTGCTATTACGCCTTGACCTGCATCGTCATGGACGCTTCTACCCTCCCCGGTCCTGGGCCCGGCCTTTGACGCCCGAGCGAGCTGAGACCACTTCGATCGCCGCTTCGGCTCTTCGAACCCGCCTCTTCTCCCGCTCCCCGTGTTGACCCGGCAAACCATGCCTTTTTGAGCGCCCCTGTATACGATACTGTTATCCGCAATCCTTGACGCCCTGCAAACGCTTACGGCCTTTGCCCATGAATGAACAGGCTTTCCCAGTTCAGAGAGCCAGCCCCAGAACGCCGCGGACTTGCCTCCTTCGTTGTACCCCCAATTCCAGACCCCTGTCATACCGCCTTTTCCCTCGTCTTCGAGGCCGGGTCCCATGTCCAGGTATTCAGTACCGTAGCGCTGTCGCTGTCAAAAAGCCTGACGGTCTCGGTGCCATCGTTGTTGACCGTGATAGAGAGCCTGTTCAAGACCCACTTCTCTAAAAATCCCACCGTCGCCTCCTTCGCCAGCACCGCCGACCCCTCGATCTCGGAGAGGGTCGCCGCTTTATACCATGTAGGCGCGTCCGCGTCCGGGAAGTATCCATCAGGTATGTACCCCATCTTACTCTCCGTCGATAGTAATGCTTGTGCGGTTATTGTTAGTGTCTGTCGTCGCCACTATCCTGTCCTTCAAATCCGCATTATCCCTGAACCTCTTGGTAGTAGTCCCCCCGCCAGAGGCCTTACCCGCCGCGAATGAGAGGAGCACACGGAGGAGCGACTTAGCCTTGAGCGTCCCTTCCACCACAAAATCCCATATCGCCTGCACCCCGGCAGAGGAGAGCGCGTACCCGGCCTTGTCGGTTACGGTGACGGCGTTAGCCTGGATGTAGCCGCTACCGTCAAGCGCGGCAGGGATTCTTGACTGGATGTCATCCGTATCTGACTGCACCCCGGCGATGTCCACGGAGATCGAGGCCCCGGCAGGCGCACCAAGCCGCGCGTAAGCGTCTCCCGTCTGCGGTGTATGCCCCGTAAGGGTTGTAACCGTCGGTATAACCGCCCCTGTGTGCGTTACCCCAGCCAATGTGACCAGTCCGCTGGTCAGGCTGATTTGCCCCGCGCCCGTGCCAGACGAGAGCAGTACGCTCGCCCCGATGTCCCTCGCGGTCTGCGCTGTGCCGGAGATATGCGTCACGTTGACGTCGGCCTGCAAGTCTACCTCAAGCTGACAATCAGCCATGCCCGTGGCCCCGGCGAGCATTATGATGAGGCTCCCGCCTGTCAGGTTCATCCAGTCGTTGTGCACGTGAATCTCATACAAGCCTTTTGACGGGTCCGCGTTGGAGACCTCTTTAAACCTCATATGGGCGTTGGAGGTCGGGGCCGCATACGTCCCGAGCGTGGTTATGTCCTCAAGGGTAATCGAGGCCGACAGAGTACCCCCGGCGTTAATGTATCGACAGACAAGGGAGGCTGTATTGTAGGCGAGGCCCGTTTTCCCCGCGCCTGTCGTGGAGGTCGAATCCTTTATGACGACGTGGAATATCTGAGAGGTCGTGCCTTTTTTTCTTGATAGCTTAGCCATTGATCCCCCCTGTCATTCCATTATGAAGTAAGAGGCCGCCCCCGCCGCCGCCTACACCGTCGTCGAACTGGTCAAGGACCAGCCCCATCCACGGACGCTTTGTCGTGGTATCTGTCCAGGCCCAGGCGTCTGTCCGGGTCGTCAGATGAAAGTTCTGCCCCCCCTCGAAACAGTCCATGATAGCAACCGCATTGACGGTGAAATCGTAGAATGAGTTCGACGTGGTAGTCGTCGGCTTTACGACAAGACGATAGAATGTGTCCTTGCTCAAGGCTTGCGCCGTTGCGAACTGAAAATAAAACATCCGTGGCCCGGCGTTTACTTTTTGAAAATCTATGGTGTGAGTCTGCAATACCGTGGTCCCGTCACTGTCGTACAAGACCACATCCGCCGACCCCGTAACCCCGGTAACGCGATAATTCAGCCAGAAACCGGAAAGCCTCGCCGGAAACGGGATGGAAAATTTAAGCCCCCTCTCATCCGGCGTTGAGGATGAGTTGAAAGCAGTCTCCGTTACCGCACTCACCGGGTAACAGCCGTAGATAAAGCCATACGAACCGTCGCTGTATTTTATTGAGAATACAGGCCTTGCCGCGATATTTGCCCAGGATGCCGTGTATTGTTTCGATTCAGGGAACCCGCATATGTTCCCACTACTTCCACTACTGCCATCCAATGCGGCTATTCGGAGGTTGCCTGCCACATAGGAATTAAACTCGATAACCACAGCGGCGGCATCATCTGCCGTTGCAGTGCAGTTTGTACCAAGAGCCACGTTGTACCAGGTATTTGCGGCGGGTGTCGCTTGCGTCCCGGCCACCATACCCCCGTATGCCGTCGTGGTTGGGTTGTTCGAGGTGTCTACCGTGTATAGCCCGATTTTAAGCGTGTCCGCAATCGTTACTGCGCCGGTTCGAAACCCTATCTCGGTTATCGTGCCGCTTTTGGGGATTTTAAATATAAATGCCACCTTCTCAGCAGCAGCATCTATGAGATACCCTGTAAGGTCATTCGGAGCCCCAATTACAGCCTCAACGTGGTGCGGTATAGTCAACCCGCCGATTATGGACTGCATTGTCATATTTTAAACTCCCTGCCCTTCTGCCCGGCGTATGGGTCGGGCGTATCGGTCAGCCCTGTGAAGGTGGAAGAACCCGCCCCGTCCCCGGCTATCGGTTCAAGCAACATTAGAAACCCTTTCCTCGCGTGTAACCCTATTTACGGTTATGCCTGTTCTCCGCGTCCATCGCGGTCTTCTTAGCCTTTGCCTCTATCTCCCTCGTCTCCTTGTCCGATGGGAGCCTCCCAGTCCTCTTGAGCCGGTCCTTGTATATCCTCTCCACCAGCTTTTCTACGGCCCTTCTCTCCCTCATCGCTCGCCTCTCATCATCGTTTTCAATGCTGTGCTCAAATACTCCTCAGGCAGGTCCTCTGGGTCTTTAAGGAACTCCCCTTGAGGGAGTTTATCCCTTAAATTCGAACACCTTCTAAGCACAGCCTCCATCCGCCTTAAAAACGCCTTGTCAATTTTCTTAATCGGCGCCCACCCGTCGCAATAATACCTTTTAGCCGCCTCTTTGATGTTATTGACCCTGACGGTCTGCAAGACCTTTCCGCCGCCCGCCTCCTCGATGAACTGCCTGTTCCACATCCAAAAATCCTGGAGCGGCTCGCCCTGCCAGGCGATGCCGGCGTACCTGTTGACGGCAAGCGGGATGTACCCGCGTTTAATATACGAACCTATGCTTATAGCCATCTTTATTAGTCTCGTGCCACGGCATAGCCGCGGACTTACCTTGTTTGTAATTATGGTTTAAGGCAGGAGGGGCTTTTACGCCCCTCCTTTACCGCCTTACTCGTGTTTGGTTATTATCTTTACCCCGCCGTTCGCCGCGGTGTTTACGCACCCGTGGCCGTATACGGCGGTTACGATTATCTCGGTCGCCCTGAGTGAGGCGTCCCTCTGGAACTCGGTCTTTGCGCCTGTTTTCAACACGTACGCGAGCCCCGACTGATTGCCAAGCGGCATCATGACGCCGAGTCTATCCGCGTTGGCGTTGACGGACGCACAGTTCGTCGACTGGACGATGTCCACCCCGTAGAGCGTGCCCATCGAGCCTATGTCCCTTGCCGGAGCCGTGGGCCCGCCCCATACCGCGCCGGTCGTCGCGGCTATGGACGACCTTAAATTGCTCACCTGGTACGGATGGAGCACGGCGACGAACGGCCCCTTGGCGTTCCCCAGCTCGAGCGAATATATGGCCGAGAGGAAGTTCGCCTCTGTCATGTCCGCGCCCGACGTGCCTACCGAGCCCGTAAGGGTTGCCGCGCTCAACAGGAGGTCCGAGTCTATCTTGTTCGCGAGCGCCTTTCCAAGCTCGGTCGCGAAGGGCTCAAGGCCGCCGAGCCCCGCTCCGTTCATGAGCATGTCCGTTACCGTAATCATGATCCCGGCCTCGTCCGCTACGACTACGGTTGAGGCCGTGTTGACGGCGGTATTCGACATGTCCGTCGCTTCCGTCAGGTCGGAAGCGGACAGGAGCGGCCACTTCGGGAACTCAACCGAGAGGCTCCCGTCAGCGCTTATGTCCGCGACCCTTACGAGCGGCGGCATCACCGCCTCCGCGTACGCGGCGTCTATTACGAGCCTTGATACTATTTCCGCGGCTATTAGCTCCCCTGCGGAAGCCGTAGCCGATGTCACTTCATTTGCCATCTGATCCTCCTAAGTTTTAAACCGCTGATTGGAACTTGCGTCTGCGCGCCTCGAGGAACGGGTTCTTTACGTCCCTGAACCCGTAGCTCTGGCCCGCAGAGCCCTGCACGTTCACCCCGTCTTTCAAGAGCCTGTCGAGCTCTTCCCTCGGCATGTTCCTCCATGAGAGCGGGTCCGAGAGGTTGTGCCTGCGCTCGCCGTATGAGAACCTCGCGCCCAGGGAGCCAGCCCCGGCGCCAGCGGCGGGCCTCAGGTGGTGTGGCCTCTCGGAGAGCCAGGCTGAGACGAACTCGTCTACCGACAGCGGCCCTCCCATGCTGTTCACCATGGCCGCGCCCGAATCGTTGGTCACCGACGCCTCATTGCCTTCGCCGAGCCTTATACGCCTCTTGAGGAGCTCGGCGACCTCCTCGGCGTCAACGACCCCGTGCCTGGAGATCGACCGCAGGAGCACGGCCGCCTTCCTCTCCTCCCGGAGCCTCTCCACCTCAGTTTTGAGCCTCTCGAACTCCTCCGTTGAGGAACGCTTCGAGGCCTTCGCGTACGCCTTCCTGTACGCCTCGTCTATGAGTTCCTGGACCTTCGCCTGTTGCTCCGGCTGAAAGCTCACCCTGCCATCGTCTCCCGCGCTCGAGCCGTCCGTTGAAACCGTTTTAAGTTCGTCAACCTGCATTTTGAATCCCTCCTCCCCCGCGTTTCCCTGCCGCTTTTCGCCCAGGGGTTAGGGCCCTTAAAGATGACGGCAATCCGTCTCGTCTGATAGAAGCGCCTTAATCATCTCCGTATCATTAAGACCCCTTGTCACCTCGCGGCAGATATCGGCCTTCTCGGTTTTCGTCAGCCTCATCCATTCGCCGGCCCCGATGGCCGCGATGACCGAATTCCTCGCCTCAAACAATACTCGCCGCGTTATCCATTCCGCGGTCTTGCCGTCTATTGAGCGGACTTCCCCGCTCATGCCTTCGCTATCTCTTCGCTTATGAGGGACTTCACCCCCTCGTCAAGCTTCGGGAGCACCGCGAACGCTATCTTCTTTTGTAGCTCCTTCCTGAACGTCTCAGAGTCCACGCGCGCGGTCTGCGCGCTTATCGCCCTGCCGAGGTCGTTTTCGAGATCGCGCACCGAGAAGTCGTCCGGGTAGTCTATCGTCCCGTCAAAGGCCCTCCCCTCCCACTTCGCCCAGAGCTCGATGACCCTCGTCTCGGCCTGTTCGAGGTTGTCGGCCTTCTCGCTCAGGGCCGAGTGGAGCTGTCTCTGCTCTACCTCGAGCGCCGCGCCGGAACGCGCCTGCGCGGATTCCTCCGTAGCCCTCGCCCCTCCCATCCTCGCGGTCCTGTATATCTCGGCTATATCGTTCCTCACCCACTCCCTTATCTCGGTCAAGGACGAGTGCGGGGCCTCGAGCCAGTACGGCCTTCCGTTCGGGAGCTCCGGATCGAACTGCAGTATATTGTGCGGCCCGACCTCCTTGTCCCCGCGGTCGGCCCCTCTCGAATACGGTATCGCGAGCATTGGAAAGGCCGTGTTCTCGATTATTTCTCTCGCGTCGGAGCAGAGGTAGTAGATGTTCCTGTTGATGTCGGCTATGTCGTTCAGGTCCGATATGCCGATCATCCTTATCCCGGACTGTTTGTTGTAGAGGTTCACGACCGGCACTTCACCCAGCCCGTGTTCGCCGGCGTCCGCAAGGACGGCCTCGCCGTCGCTCCCCTCCTGCCAGAGCTCCCAACCCTGCCTGGTCCATATCCTGCACGCGCCAGGGGCCTCCATTATCTTTATCGTTTCAAGCGCCATCCTGCCCGTCGACGGGTCCCTGCCATACGACCAGTCGAGGAGGTTCTCCGGTGTGACGAGCGAGATATACGGCCTTACGCCGAAGGCCTCCGCCTCCGCCCTCGTCGTCGCCTTGCCCCTCGGCTTGTCAACGACAATCGACACCCTGCCGTAGACGGACGCGAACCGCTGGGCCTCCCTCATGAAGTGCCTGAACGTGTTGCCTTCGAGGTCAGCGTCCTTCAAAAACGCGCGGAAGAGCGGGTTTGCGCCCAGAGACCCGAACTCACGCCTCGCGTCATTCCTGAAGAGGTGAGAGACGAATGTGTCCACTATCGGGCCGCAATAGTTGTAGAAGTAGCTCGTTTCCTTCCTCCGCGCGTAATTGGCCTCGCTCTCGAAGGGGTGCTTCAAAAGATAGTTGCCGTCCCTGTACGTCCTCCCCCCGAAGTACGAGCGTACGTGGAACCTCCACTCGTCGACGAGCGCCTCATAGCTGGGGTGCTTCTTCTCTAACTCCTCTCTCGTCATCTCTTCTCCTGTTATTTGTAAAACCTCGAGGCCGGGTCGCGCCTCAATATCCTCAGCGGGAACTCATACTCGACGAAGTACCCAAGCGCGTCGGAGGCGTGGGTAAGTTCTTTTTTCGTTTTATCCATCCCGTTTGAACCGGCCCATTCTATCGTCTCAAGGTCTTTCCTTAAGGCGGCGCACCTCGGGTGATGGCTGAGCCTCGTTTCACCCCCGGCGCTCCCTAAAAGCGCGTTCACGGCGTTTACCCTGTCCCTTACAGCCGGGTTCGAGCGCTTTAACCTCTGCTCCTTAAACCCCAGCTCGAAGAGGATCGCGTAATCGCTTTTCCCAGCGGTCGAGCGCGCCGAGCCTGCCGCGTCTCCGTATATGACTACCCCTTCTTTGTGGCGGCCGTACCTCTTTAGCGCCTCTCGCCCCATCTCCGCGGTATTGGTGTCCTTCAAGACTATCTCGTCGGCGACCCACACCCTTTTCCCGTCTGTCTGAGCTATCTCCCATACGCACGGGTCTACGTTGAAGTCACAGCATATCGATACGGGCAGTCCCGGTACTATCGCGACGGACGCGTCCTCGTGGACCTCGGCGCTGTATGCGTAGTAGACCCTGCCTGTGGCCCCCTCGAAGCTCGCCTCGTACTCCTGTCTGAAGGTCCTGGGGTCGAGCACCCTTCTGGCCGCCTCTACCTCCTCGGACGGGAGTATCTCGGATGAGCGCCAGGTGTAGGCCCCCCAGTCCTCGTCCGCGCTGAACCTGGCGTAGTCATAGAGCTCCTTATAATGGCCGAGCCCTTCGGGGACGCCTATGAACCAGCACCAGCCGCCCCTGTCCGAGAGAGCGGGCCTGATGTTTTCCGCCCAGGCCTCAGGTCTCATGTTCGCGTACTCGTCGAGTACGCCGCCGTCCCAGGGAGTCCCCTCTATCCTCTGCGGCTTGTCGAGCCCTACAACCCATAGCTCGCTCCCGAAGACGGTCACAAGGCAGAGGTCGGTCTCGTATACCTTCCTGATCCACCCCGGTGGAGAGAGCGCCTTCAAGTCCCTCCAGAATATGCGTTTGGCCTGGTCCCTCGTAGGCGCGGCCGCGAAGTACCTCGGGTCGCTCCAGTTTCTTTTTATCGGGAGCGACATGACGAGTCTGCGCTTGGCTATCTCCGTCTTTCCGCTCCTCCTGCCCGCCGGCACTACCGCGAACCTCTTATTCTCCGAAAGGAGCCTCGCCTGCTCCCTGTTGAACCGTAACCCGTGCCATCTCCGCGGCAGTCTCTGTAGCGTCATCCGTCGCCTCCGGCCCTTCTTCAAGCCCCCAGGCCATGCGCTCGCCCCTTATCACGCTCGAGAGCACCTCTCCTGCAATCTTGGCCACTTTAAGCTCTTCCAGCCCGAGCTTCGCGTCGTTGTTGCTTAAGCCCCTTACAAGCCTCTTCTTCACGCCTTTCCAGAGGTCCCTGTGGTCGACGAGTATCTCTCCTTGTACCGTCTCATCCCGGAGCGTTTGAGGGCCTTGCCCCCTCTCCCATCCCTCCTTCCCGGCCCGCCTTCTTATCGTGCTCTCATGGCATCCGTGGGATCCTGCAAGGCCCCGCACCGCCATGCCTGCCTCATATCCGGTCCTGACCGCGTTCCAGTCTATCGCCACTTCCCACCCCCGGCCCTTGTCTCCTCCGGCTCCCCTCTCAGACTTCGTCGAGCCCTTCGTGCTCCTCGCACCTCCTCAAGGGATAGAGGCTTACGTACACCCTGTTGCACTCCGCACAGCGCTCCGGCTCGCGCAGAAGCACCCGGCTCCCCCTCCCTCCGCCAGTCCACCTTCCGAAATCCGCCGACTTGGAACCAAGGCTCATCTCCATCGCCGCTCTCCTCCAGGTGTAATTTTACTTAGTACGGTCTTTTTTCTACCCCTGCGGCGGAATCCTCACGATTTTGAAGGAGGAAATCCGGTTTTTTATTCTGGCGCCGGGGCCGGAAATAAAAACAGGCCGGGCATATCGCCCGGCCTGTCAATTTCAAAAAAATCAGTTTTTAAACACCCAGCCTTTTCTAAATAGTGACCTAAGGGCTTATAAGATCAGATACTCTACCTTAATTGACAATCACTGTTTCCAATCCCGGACACGGCGGCTCCTCTGACAGGCGACGCTCAATTTCCCTGCTGGTCCTCGGTAAGCCAGCCATAACCGTTCTCGGTCGCCCAGAGGGCCTTTCTCTCTATCATGCTCTCGACCCCTCCTCCGAAGCCGTATACCTTCATCTCCCCGAGCAAGTCGCCCATCGACTGGTACTGCCGCATGGTCTTGTACTCGAGCCAGTCCATCTTGTTGTCGCCAGTTTTTTCAGCCTTCACCTCAAAGGTCCTTCTCCTCCTCCTGTGCCCTTGAAGACGCGACCTTCTCCTCTGCCCTGTAGAGTATCTCATATGCCCTCCCGAGTGAAATTCTGTGGCTCTCAGCTATCACCTTCATGTGGGTGTTCCAGTAATGGTATTCCGTAAAGACGGACCTCTCCCTGGGGCTAAGGTCGACAAGCGGCCACAAAAGGTGCCTTACCTCCTCGCCGCTCCCCTTGAGAGCGCCGTAGAACTGGTCCGGGTCTATCCTTATCTTTTCCACTTTTTTAAGCCCCCTTGAAAAAACAGAAAACCCTAACGCCCGCGTGGGCGCTTGCGGTCCAGCTTTAGACCGGGTCATGTACTTTATCAGAGCAGGGATACTTGGAGGGCTGCTTTGTGAATACAGCGGCTTAGATTTTGATAAAAACGATTTATAATTATATAAAATTTACATAATATTATACATCATTGTTTTATATCTGTCAAGGTAATCGCAATTATCGGCACCGTAAAAAGATGCCGCTGGGACCGCAGGAACCAAAAAAAGCCCCCCTGCCTGTCGGCAGGGGGGCTTTAAAATTGCCCTTTAGGGTCTCCGGTGGAACGGCTTTTCAGACGTTGAACTTGAAGTGCATTATGTCTCCGTCCTTGACAACGTAGTCCTTGCCCTCTACCCGGAGCACTCCTTTTTCGCGGCAGGCGGCCTCAGACCCGTATCTTACGAAGTCCTCGTAGGCCATCACCTCGGCCTTTATGAAACCGCGCTCGAAGTCGCTGTGTATCACCCCTGCGGCCTTCGGGGCCTTCGAGTCGCGCTCGACCGTCCAGGCCCGCACCTCTTTTTTACCGGCGGTAAAGTAGGTAATGAGCCCGAGGAGCGAGTACGCCGCGACGGCCAGCCTGTCCAGGCCGGACTCCTTAAGGCCGAGGCCTTTCAGGAACTCGGCCCTCTCCTCCTCGGAGAGCTCAGCGATTTCGGACTCAATCTTCCCGCATATCACGACGAATCCGGCGCCCTCTTTTTCCGCGACCTCCCTTACGGCCTCTGCCGCGGCTGAATTACCGGCAAGGTCGTCCTCGCCGACGTTGGCGACGTAGATGATCGGCTTCGCCGTAAGGAGGCTCAGGTCTTTTACTATGGCCGCCGTCTCCTTTGAGAGGACCGTCCTCGCCGGGCGTCCGGCCTCGAAGGCCGCCTTGAGTTCATTGTATACGGGCAGGGCCTCTGCCATGGCCTTGTCGGTCTTGGCGAGGCGCGCGGCCTTTTCAAGCCTCTTATCGACCGAGTCCATGTCCGCGAGTATGAGCTCCGTCTCTATTACCTCAATGTCGCCTTTGGGGTCTATCCTTCCGTCGACGTGGACGATCCCCGGGTCCTCGAAGCACCTGACGACGTGGACGATGGTATCGACGCTCCTTATGTTGCCGAGGAACTGGTTCCCGAGCCCCTCGCCCTTGGACGCCCCTTTCACGATACCGGCGATGTCCACGAACTCGACGGCCGTGGGCAAGACCCGCTCCGGCTTTACCAGAGCGGCGAGTTTCTGCATCCTCTCGTCGCGCAGAGGCACCATCCCGATGTTCGGGTCTATGGTGCAGAACGGATAGTTTGACGCCTCGGCCCCGGCCGCCGTCATGGCGTTGAATATGGTGGACTTCCCGACGTTCGGAAGCCCTATGATCCCGCAGTTGAATCCCATCTCTAAACAAATTCCTTTCGTAGTTAATAAAAATCCCCGCGGAATCAGCGGGGTCTCCTGCCAGAAAACTCCCATCCCCGGGCCAGATAGACGAAAGGCGAGCGGGAGTGTGAAGTTTTTCCCCAGTGCAAGCTCTAAAAAAAGACAAGGCAGGTAAGTACCTGCCTTGTCTTGCATAATACAATATTTATGCGGAATAATAAATCTAAATTATGAGAGGCGCGATTATGAGCGCGACGATGGACATGAGCTTTATAAGTATGTTCATCGCCGGCCCGGACGTGTCCTTGAAGGGGTCGCCGACGGTGTCTCCGACGACTGCGGCCTTGTGCGCATCGGATCCCTTGCCGCCTGGCCTCTTCTCTATGTATTTTTTAGCGTTGTCCCATGCGCCCCCGGCGTTGGCCATGAATATGGCGAGGAGGACGCCCGTAACGGTCGCGCCGGCGAGCATCCCGCCGAGCGCCTCGGGGCCGAGGACGAACCCTACTACCACCGGAGCGGATACCGCGAGGACCCCCGGCAGTATCATCTCCCGGAGCGCCGCCCTGGTGCTTATGTCTATGCATTTATCGACGTCCGGCTTAACGCCTTCCCTGCCTTCCAATAGCCCGGGGATCTCCCTGAACTGCCGCCTTATCTCCTGCACCATCTTGAAGGCGGCCTTTCCAACGCTCGTCATGGTAAGCGCCCCTATGAAGAACGGGATGACCCCGCCGAGGAGCATCCCTATGACGACGCCGGGGGTCGTAAGAGAGACGCTAAAGGGCTTGCCCGTAGCCACGCTTATCGTCTCCCCGAAGGCTGAAAAGAGCGCGAGCGCCGTCAACGCCGCCGACCCTATGGCGAACCCCTTGCCAATCGCCGCGGTCGTGTTGCCGAGAGAGTCGAGCGAGTCCGTTATCTCCCGCACGTCGTGGCCAAGGCCGCTCATCTCGCTGATGCCCCCGGCGTTGTCGGCTATGGGGCCGTAGGCGTCCACGCTCATTATGATGCCGGTCGTCGCCAGCATCCCGACTGCCGCGACGGCTATCCCGTAGATGCCGGCCGCGTAGTTCGCGATCCATATCGCCGCACAGAGAGATATGAGCGGCAGCGCGGTGGACTCGAGCCCCACGGCGAGCCCGGTGATTATGTTGGTAGCGGCCCCGGTCTCGGACGCCTCGGCTATCCTTTTTACCGGCCCTGAGGATGTAAAGTACTCCGTAATAAGCCCAATGAGGGACCCGCCTATGCACCCGGCGACGACCGCCAGATAGACCTTTACGCTCAAGCCGGTGGCTATCGTTACGAAGTAGCCGAGGGCGAGGAATATGGCCGTCGTCGCGAGCGTTGTATACCGGAGCGCCTCAGCCGGGCCGATCCCCTTGAGAATTCTGAGGACAAAGACCCCTGTCATCGACGAGACGAGCCCGGCCGTCACAAGGAGTATCGGATATGACATGAGCGCCTCAGCCGGGCCGAGCGCGCCTATCGCGCCGCCGGATATGGCCGTCGCGCCGAGCGCGATCGTCGCGATGACCGACCCTACGTAGGATTCGAATATGTCGGCGCCGAGCCCGGCCACGTCGCCGACGTTGTCGCCGACGTTGTCGGCTATGACGCCCGGGTTTCTCGGGTCGTCCTCCGGGATACCGGCCTCGATCTTGCCGACGAGGTCCGCGCCGACGTCGGCGGTCTTTGTGTATATGCCGCCTCCAACCCTCGCGAAGAGCGCGATCGACGACGCGCCCATTGCGTAGCCGTTTATGACCGAGGCCGTCGCCGGGTCCCCGAATATCAGGAAGAGCCCGCCGACGCCGACGAGCCCGATGCTTGCGACAGCGAGCCCCATTATCGAGCCTCCGAAGAACGCCGTCGAGAGCGCCTCAGCCATCGAAGGCTTGTGAGCGCGCGCCGCCTCGGCGGTCCTCACGTTCGCCTTTGTCGCGCCCTTCATGCCTATAAAACCGGCGAGCATGGAGGAGAACCCCCCGGCTATGTAGGCAAGGGCGGTGTACGGGCCTATGAACGCCCAGAGTGCGATAGCGGCCGCCGCGACGAATACCACGAGGATGGAATACTGCCTCTTCAAGTAGACCATAGAACCCCGGTGGATGAGAGAGGCTATCTCCATCATCCGGGCGTTCCCATCGGGTAATCTTCTTACGTGGAGATAGATGAGGAGAGTCATTACGAGCCCGCCAAGGCCGACAAGCGGCGAGACCGAGGTGAGAAAGTCCATAAGACCTCCTTTAAGGTGGGTAGACTGAGTGCGGTCCGATAGGACGGACTGACGGAATTATACCCGCAAACAGCCGAAGTGGCAAATGAATACCGCCCGTAAAACCGCCGGTTATCTCTCAGGGCCTACCCATCCATGAGACTGCGGCCAGACGAAAAAAAACGCCGCTCAGAGCGAGTTGAACCTGTTCATGGCTGAGTCGATCCCCTCTGCGACTATGACCTCAAGAGAGGCGATGGCCTTTGACAGCATCTCATCGAGTGCCCCCTTCTCGTCGGGCGCGAAAGGGCTCAATACATACTCCGCCGTATCAACACCCTCGCGCCTTCCGATGCCCAGACGTATCCTTTTAAAGTCCTTTGTCCCCAAGTGATGGGCCATCGATTCCACGCCCCTGTGGCCGCCGGACCCGCCGTTCTTACGGAGCCTCATCCTGCCGAGCGGCAGGTCGCAGTCGTCGTATACCGCTATGATCGATTCGGCGGTAAGGGCGTTCGCCTCGACGAACGCCCTTACCGCCTCTCCGCAGAGGTTCATGTAGGTAAGGGGCTTTAACAACACGGCCTCAACGCCCTTTATCGAGCCTCTCCCTGAAAACGCCTTCCCGGACCTCTTAAACCTTATGCCGTACGAGAGCGCCGCCCTGTCGACGAGCATGAACCCGACGTTATGCCGGGTCTCCTCGTACTCCGCGCCTGGATTTCCAAGACCGACTATAAGGAACAATACCGGATCTCCTGAAAATAGAATGAATTGCCCAGTAGCAAGTCTAAACTTCCCCTCCCTCGATGGGAGGGGAT
>Ga0209317_1000419_pt1 | contig 51733 bp, 53 predicted proteins | sample RifGroB2_FD_183994 | JGI IMG/M metagenome (GOLD analysis project Ga0209317, IMG submission 183994) | Soil microbial communities from Rifle, Colorado, USA - Groundwater B2 (SPAdes) (version 2) | ecosystem: Environmental > Terrestrial > Soil > Unclassified | place: Rifle, Colorado | collected... | reverse complement strand
AACGCCATCCTTTACGCCGAGTTCCGCAACCATCCGGAGTACGGCAAATACTGGGACCAGTACCTGGACGAACCTTTCCGTAAGGTGGGCTACCTGCCGCTCTACGAGCTGGTTTCGCGCCTCTATTCCGGCTTCAGGCTCTTTGCCAATTTCCCCGACGAGCAGGCCTTCCTGTCCCGTTTTCTGGACGCGGTCACCACCCTGGAGGCCGAGGGCGTAACCAGCCCGCGCTCTTTTGTGGAGTACGCCTCCGTGGAGGACGAGGACAAGGCCAAGGTGTTCTCCATCGCCCTGCCGGAATACATAGACGCCGTGCGCGTGATGACCTTCCACAAGAGCAAGGGCCTGGGTTTCTCCGTGGTGATAAACCTGATGTACGACGAGCGGGACCAGAGCGACCCGATGTATTTCGAGGAGAGGGGCGGCGAGATCCACGTCTACCATATCACCAAGGAGGCGGCCGCGCAGTCGGTCAAGCTGCGCCCGGTCTACGAGGGCCGCCGCAACGACGGCAGCGTGCAGGACCTCAACGTCCTCTACGTCATCTCCACCCGCGCCCGGCACGAACTGTACAATCTGGTCATCAAGAAGACCCGCAAGAGCCCGCCCAAAGAAGCCCGGCTGATAGACGTGTTCGAGACGCAGGAGCTGGGCAGGCCCTCGGCGCAGGTGCCGGAACACAGGGCGCCGTCCGGGCCGGTGGAGGTGGTCTCCGTGGCGGGCCGCCCCGAGCAGCGCTTCGAGGCGCTCAAGCCCACCTATCACACCTTCGCGGACGTGGCCGAGGGCGAGCTGGTGCACGCCATCCTGGCCCGTTTCGTGGAATTGCCCGACGACCTGCGGCCGGCCCTCTTGGCCGCTTTCGACGAGCTGGCCCCCGGCTACCCGTTCAAGTTCGACAAAGAGCGCATGGTGAACAACCTGATGGGTTTCCTGAACGGCTCCGAGGCGCAGGAGCTGTTCATGCCGGTCCCCGGCCGCCAGGTGCTGGTAGAGGCTGAGTTCATAGACAGGAACGGCGCCCTCTTCCGCATGGACCGCGTGCTGGTGGACGCCGGAGAGGTCACCGTAGTGGACTTCAAAACCGGCCGCGAGAACACGAAAAAATACTCCGCCCAGATGAAGGGCTACCTCTCCATCGCGGCCGAGGTCTACGCCCGGCCGGCCAGGGCGCTGCTGGCGTACGTGGACCTGGTAAAAGTAGTGCCGCTGCAGGTCGCGGATTAACCCATGAAAATTTTATACTCCCTGATGCTGCTCTGCCTGGCGCTCGGCGCCGGTGCGGCGCGGGCCGAGGGCTGGACGGTCAAGGCGAGGGTCGTTAACGGCAAGGAAACTTATTGGCACGCGCAGGCCAGCCCTGTCGGGAAGCAGGCCAGCTTCGCGGGCAGGCCGCAGATGCGGGGCGGGGGGCCGGCGCGCGAGCTGATCCTGCATACCTACCTGCACGCCCCGGAGGACGGGCTCTTAAGACTGGACTACCAGGTGGAGCTGGCCGGCGCGCAGAAGGCCAGGCCGCCTTTTCAGGCCCAGGGCAAGGTGCTGCTGCGCCCGGGCAAGCCCGTGCTGGCCGCAGCGGCTGGCGGCTGGAAATTTATAGTTGAGCTGCAGGGAACTGCGGAGGGAAAAGCCCGGGGTAGAGCGGGCGGCACCCTGGAGACCAGTCTGAAATGCGGCAGGGTCTCCTACCCGGCGACTTTCTCCTACCTGCCGGACGAGCAGTACAGCGCCGTGCTCTACAGCGGGTCGGGCGACGAGCCGCGCAGGTTCATGGTGGGGCTGCTGCCCAACGGGTCGGCGCTGGACGGCACCTTTCTGCTGCAGTATACGGTGCTGCTTAAAGAGGGCAGGGAAACCCTGGCAGAGGGCCAGGGCGAGCTGCCGCTGGTCCCCGGCGGCGGCCGGCGCGCCGCCCCGGCAGGCGATTGCGTCTTTTCGGCCAGGGCCCTGCGCTAAAAATACAAAATCAGTTGTTGGCGCCCACGGGGCCGCCGGGAGTGTCGTTGATAGCGTCCGCGCCGTCCGCAGGCGGCTTTAGCTGCCGTGCCTTCGCAATGCAGGCGTCCTGGCGGCGCAGGGCTTTCTGCTCCAGCCTGGCCGACTCGGCCTTGGCCTTGTTCAATAGCGGCTCGAGGGTTGCCACGCAGGCCTTGTCGCAATCGCCCTTATCCTTCGGGCAGCAGCCCATCAGGGTGTTGGTGATGTCGGTTACCTTCTTCATCGCCGCTTCCCGGGCCTTCTTCTCCTTCGGGGAAGGGTTGAGGCAGGCCAGCAGGTCGTCGCAGTTAAGCAGCCCTGTGTCGTAGACGGTGCGGCCGGCCATGAAATCCGGCTTGCGGTCCTTGCATTCCTCCCAGTCCATCTTCGCCAGGAAGTACGGCGGCATTGCGCCGGGCTTTGAAAATTTTACGCAGAAGCAGCGGCGCTGCGCCGCGTCCACCGGCTCGGCGGCTCCCGCCGGCCGGGCCGCCAGGAGAGCCAGTACAATAAGATACGCGCGCATAAATATCCGGTCTTAGCTGAAATTTTAAAAAAGAATAATCCATTACGACTATAGCAGTTTTTTCAAATGCCGGAGGCGGGACGTTAAAAGGTAAAATTACTCAGCGGAGATAGCGAGGCACAGCATAATGACCATGACCACGGAAGACTGGATGAAGGCGCTTAAGACGCCAGGAATATTGCTGGTCTGCTACATCCTTGTGCCCCCGCTGCTGGATTTTGCCGTGGGGCCGGTCTATGTGCTGTGGGGCCGCCCGGTTTCGGCCAACCTGGCGCAGGCCGGGTTCGGTATAGCCTTGCTGCGCAAGCTTTACGCGCTGAAAGCTCCGCTGTCGGCGGAGTTGACGGCCTGGCTGGGCAAGTTCGGCCAGCCGGCGGACAAAACCTGGGAGCTGAGCGGCAACATAACTTTTACCGCCAGCCGCCTGGCCGCCGTGGCGCTGCTGGTGGTGCCGGTCGGCCGCATGCTGCCGGGCTGGCTGTCCTTCGCGGTTAATCTGCTGGCAATCGGGTACACAGCTTACGCCGCCTACGGAGTCTGGACTCTCTACGCGCCCTTTGTGGCCGCCCCGCCGGAAGCGCCGGAACCGGGGGCGGAACCGGAAGCGCCTGCCGCGCCGGAGCGCCGCTGTTTAAAATGCGGCCAGAAGCTGGCGGAGAACGACGACTATTGCGGTTTCTGCCACCACCCGGTGGCCAGGTAGCCGCGGTTTAAAAGGTGAAATTAAAATATGCCCTTCGACCAGAACCCCAAAGACCCGCTGCACGGGATCACGCTGCAGAACATCCTGGAACGGCTGGTAAAGCGGCACGGCTGGGAAGAGATGGCGCGGCGCGTGCCGCCGGGCGTTCCCGGCGGCACTGTTTTTGAACGGAAACGGAGCCGGAAAAGGTAGAATTTAGCCGTGGAACTATCCGAAGATCAAGAGCGCGCGCTGGAGCGGCTGCTGGCCTGGTATAAAGACCCGGCCCGCAGCGCTTTTATCACCCTGGGCGGCTACGCCGGCACCGGCAAGACCACGCTGATCGCCGTGCTGCGCAACGAGCTGGTAAAGCTGGACAAGAACATCCGGTTCGCCTTCTGCAGCTATACCGGCAAGGCCGCGCAGAACCTTAAGAACAAGCTTAAAGAGGCCGGCGCGCTGGCCGTAAAAGATTCCGTCAGCACCATCCACGGCCTCATCTACACGCCGAGGGAGAACGAGGCCGGCCATATCACCGGCTGGGACCGCAAAGACCTGCTGGAGCGCAGCCTCATCATAGTGGACGAGGCCTCCATGGTGGACGGCGCCATCTGGGCCGACCTGCTGTCCTACAATATCCCCATCGTCGCCGTAGGCGACCACGGCCAGCTGCCGCCTATCTCCGGCAGTTTCAACCTGATGCAGGCCCCGCAGCTGCTGCTGACGCAGATACACCGGCAGGCGCGGGATAACCCCATCATAAAGGTTTCGCAGTTCGCCCGCACCACCGGCCTTATCCCGCCGGAGCGCTACGGCGCCGGCGTGATAAAGTACCTGAAAGAGGACTGCGACGCCCAGGAAAAGACGGGGGAGCTGCTGGAGAGCTACTCCCCGGATACGCTGATCCTGTGCGGCTACAATAACACCCGCAACAGGATAAACCAGTTCATGCGCGCCGCCCGCGGCTATGAGACCCCCCGGCCCGCCGGCGGCGACAGGGTGATCTGCCTGCGCAACAACCACAAGAAAGGGATTTACAACGGCATGCTGGGCACCATAGAGAATATCGCCCCGGCCCATAAGGACTGGTATCAGGCCGAGATACAGCTCGACGACCGGGAGCGGCTCTACGAGGGCCTCATCTACGCCCCGCAGTTCGGCGCGAAGACCGGCGTGAATTTTACCAAGGACAGGCAGCTCGCCATGATCGGCGACCTGTTCGACTTCGGCTACGCGCTCACCGTGCATAAGGCCCAGGGCAGCCAGGCCAGGCGCGTGGTGATGTTCGAAGAGCGCTTCGCCCAGATGGACGACGAGATGTGGCGCCGCTGGCTCTACACCGGCGTTACAAGGGCCGAGGAAGAGCTCTATCTTTTCGGCTAGCGCCGCGCGGTTGATACGGGGGCTATGAAAAACCTGGTCTGCAAGATCTGTACTATCAGGCTCGTCGAGGCGGCCTACGCGCGCGCCTGGTGGTTCCGGCTGTTGCGGGAGCCGCTGCGCTGGGGCATGCTGCTGCTGGGGCGCCTCTACGAGGCGGACCTCGAGGTCTATACCATAAACAGCCCCTCGTGCCGGGCCTGCCCGCGGCTGACCAAGCTGGAGCTGAAGGAAAAATCGGCTCTGTTCCGGCTGCTTAATAATTTGATCAACCCGTATTTCGACCGGCTGATAGAGCGGCTGCTGACCGAGCGGGAGCAGGCCGAGGCCAGGGAGTTCGCGGAGCGGGCTGTGCGCGGGGAGATAAAGGACGGGGACAAATGAAACTGGAAATCATAGGCAAAGTTTCTTTTTACGGCATGGTGTTCACGGCCGGGGTGCTGGCCGCGGCGTACTACACACTGCCGGTCAACCGCATCAACATGCGCTCCCGGCTGGTGATGCTGGGCGATTTTAACGGCGACAACAAATGGGATCGGGCGGACGCCGCGGGGCTGGACGCCATAGCCGCCGACCCGTTCTCCCTGCCGGCCGAGACCGTCTACAAAACCGACGTCAACCACAACGGCCTGCTGGACGAGGAAGACCTGTATTTACTGCGCGAGCTGTATAAAACCGGGGACCCCTATAAGGCCAGGGAGGATTTTACGGCCAAGGGCGGCGTGTTCCCCTATCCCCGGGATTTTTTCCGCTACGTGCCCGACACCGAGTATGTGCAGCGCCCCGTCCTGGCCGTAGAGCATAAGGCGGAGGCCGCCTCGCCGCTTAAATTCCTGGCCGAGGCCCGGCTTAAGAAAGCCTTCGGCTACAGCGAGGAACTGCTGCGTGAGATCTACAGCGAGGGGGTAAGGTTCTCCCTGGCCTACGCGCGCCGCGCGCCAGGGCTGCTGCCGAAAGAAAAAGAATACTCCGACCTCAAGATAGGCCGCTGCGCCGCGCTGTGGCGCGCCGGCCGCTACCACGAATTGCTGCTGGACCTTATGGCCCTTACCGAGGACGCCGAGACGCTTACCGTTAAGGGCCAGCCGGAATTCGTGGCGCAGAGCCTGTACCTGCGCGACCACCTGCGCGCGCTGCTGGAGTCCGGGCTGTATAAAGACTACGCCGCCGGCAGGGCCGCCCCCGGCCAGGTGTTCGCCGAAATAGAAAAATACCTGGCGCAGGATATGAACATAAAGGCGGACCTGGCCAGCATCGCCCCGCCGCGCGATTACCTGGAACTTAAGAACTACGTGGACAGGGTGCGCTGGCAGTATCACAAGAGCGCCTCCACCCGCGGGGATTTCAGGCGGCTGCTGCTGTTCGCGCAGTACGACAGGCGCTACCTGCGCGCCGCCGCCCGCACCACCCGCCGGCTGGAGGACGCGCCCCTGGAGAACCACAATCTCCCGATGGTGCTGCTGTTCCGGCAGGCGCTGGCCATAAAAGGCGGCGACAAGCTGTCCGCCGTGGGCCTGCTCGACGAGGCCGTGCGCGTGCCCTTTGCCTGGGTGAAGCTGATCCCCCGCAACAGGCTGCCGGCCTCGGTGGCCCTGGAGAACTTCCTGCTGCCGGGCAACAAAGAGGACGGCTCGGACAAGAGCCGCCATTGGAACGTCTTCGGCGGCATCAGCCTTTATAAATCCCCGGAAGAATCGCTGAAGCTGGCCCTGGCCCGCGAGGTGAAGGATTTCCGCGAGAAGCCCTCGCCGGAAGCCATGACGGAGTTCATCCGCGACACCATGGCCAACCTGAACGGGATCTATTACGTGGTGAGCATAAACCCTGAACTGCTGGTAAAATAAAGCCTATGGAATATATCGTCATACCTTTCGCGGCGCTGGTAGCTTCCGTGCTCAGCTTCTACTCGGGCTTCGGCCTGGGCACGCTGCTGATGCCGGTGCTGGCGGTGTTCTTTCCGCTGCCGGCGGCCATAGCGGCCACGGCGGTGGTGCACGGTTCCAATAACCTGTTCAAAATTATGATGGTCGGCATAAAGGCGGACAGGGACCTGGTGGTCAGGTTCGGCCTGCCGGCCATAGCGGCGGCTTTCGCCGGGGCCTGGGCGCTGCACCTTTTCACCGCCGTGTCCGGCAGCTCGGCCTTCACGTACACGCTGCTCGGCAAGGCCGCCGTCATCACGCCGCTTAAATTCCTGCTGGCGCTGCTGATGCTTGGCTTCGCTGCCGTAGATATTCACCCGGCGCTCAAGAATATGAAGTTCGACCGGAAGTACCTGCCGCTCGGCGGCGTGTTGTCCGGTTTCTTCGGCGGGCTATCCGGCCACCAGGGCGCGCTGCGCTCGGCTTTCCTGGTGAAGACCGACGTGACGCCCGAAGCTTTCGTGGCCACCAACGCGGTGATCGGCTTCATGGTGGACTGCGCCCGAATGGCGGTTTACGCCTATACTATAATCCTGCTCGGCGACGCGGGCGGCACGGACAAATTCCCGGCCGGCGTGGCGGCCGTGTCGGTGCTGGCCTCTGTGGCCGGCGTGGTGATCGGCCTGAAATTCCTGCATAAGGCCACCATCTCCGTCATCCAGTCCATCACGGCGGCCATGCTGGGCCTGATAGCCGTGCTGCTGGGCGCGGGCGTGATCTAGGCCGCCCCGGGGACGCAAAAAAGCCGCCGAGGGGCGGCTTTTTTATTTGAGGGCGGCGCTTTAGTTAAGGTAGGCGCGTATGTCCAGCAGAGCCCTGTCCAGGGCTTCGCGCGAGGCGGTGGGCACGTGGGGCTCTACGCCGTGGTCCTCTATCGGATTGCCGTCGGGCTGTATCTGTATCCAGGTGGGGATGCGCACCGCGCCGCTGCTGTGCGGCAGCTGTATGGTGACGGGGTAGCCGCTGCTGCCCATGGTGGTCTCTCCGTAAAGCCTGGCTATCCCGCTGAACTTGAACATCACCGCGGAGCCCTCGCAGGAGCTTACGCAGCCGCCGTCTATGAGCATGGCGACCGGGCCCTTGAAGGGGGAATCTCCGCGGGGCTGTATCACGCCGCGCAGGAAGGGCGTCCAGCCGGGGTTCTCCGGGTCCTCTTCCAGCTCGCCGTAGCGGGCCAGCGTCTCGCTGGAGATCTTTATGGTCACCCTGCCGGCCGGGATAGGCTTGTCTATCAGGAGGGAGATATAGCTGCGGGTGTAGCCGTCGTTGCCGCCGTGGTTGCCGCGCATGTCCACCACCAGCGCGCGGGCATTCTTGGCCAGCTCCAGGCTTTCGCCGAAACCCTTCTCAAATTCCTCCGGCTCGCCCGTAAGGCGGGAGACCCGGGTTATGAGTATGCCGTCCTCGGTAAGAGTGTTGGTGACGGCCGGCGGCTGCGGCGGCTGCGGCTGGGAGCCGCCGTCGTAGAAAGCGGCGCTGAGGTGGGGGTCGCTGAAGAGTTTTATGAACTCCCGCAGGGCCGCCCGGTATTCGGAGTCCGAGCCGGCGGCCCTTACGCGGGAAAGGAACTGCTCCTTTACGGCAGCGTAAGAAAAGCCGAAGAGCTTCTGTTTGTTCTCCAGGTGGGAGTAGACCGTCTCCATCTTGCCCAGGATGAAGAGGGCTTCGGCCTCGCGCTCTTGGGCTGTCAGCGGCGCGCGCCTGGCGACGCGGAAAGGGACCTCAAATACGCCGGGGGCTACGGTTTCACCGGAGAAGGGGCTTATCTTGGCCGCCGTGGCGCCAGCGAGGGCTATGCCGGCCGGGGGCACAGCCGGCGCGCCCGTGAAGGAAAAGGCGCCGTTGGTTTTGCCGTCAAAGGTGAAGTCCAGGGCCGGGGCGGAGGAGGCCGCAGCCAGCAAGGTTAAAGCCGCGAGGAGGGTTTTTTTCATGGTAAACAAAACGGAGCAATTTTTGTGCCGCGGCGTTCAGGGCGCCCTGTAGAGGGCTATGCCGGCGGCTATGGCGGCGGCCATCTTTTCCTGGCCGGCTTCGCTCTTTATAAAAGCCGCGTCCTTCTTGTTGGTGAGCACTACCATCTCTATAGTGACGGTGGGGATGGTGGAGAAGATGGAGAAGGTGAGCGCGCCCTGGTTGGAGCCTACCGCGGTGCGGGAATCTCCGTACACGCCCTGCTGCCGCAGGTCCCCGGCCAGGCCGGCGCTCATGCCGCGGGCTATGGCGTCGGCCAGCGGCCGGCTGGCGGCTATCACGCCAGCCGAAGGGCCCCGGAAGCCGTTCTCGGGGTCGTTCTTGTAATCGTAGACGCCGGGCCTGTCCGGGTAGTACAGCGCAAAGCCCGTGCCGGGAGTGCTTTCGCAGTGCAGGTGCACCGCCAGCGCCGCGCCGTTATTGCAGAGGCGGGCCCGGTCCTTGTTCTCCACGTAATTCAGTTCGGCGTTGCGGGTCAGGACCGCGTCGAAGCCCTTTTCTTTAAGCACGCGCTCCAGGCGCTGGCCCACCTGCCAGTTTATGCGGTTCTCGTTGGTGCCGTTGACCATGTTGGTGGCGGAGTTGAAGGTGTTGGGATGGCCGGGGTCCACGCAGATCAGCGTGCGTGCGCGGGCCGGGGCGGGGGCGGCGGGCAGGGACGCGGTCATGGCGCCGGCGCCCGGCAGGTCCTCAAGCGCGGCGGCGCCGGCCCGGGGCTGAAAGCCCAGGACCAGGGTTGCGAGGATAAGGATCAAGCGGTTCATCATATACTTTGCGCCTATAATAAGAGTCTATCAGGCGCAGAAAAACTGTCAAGGGCCGAAAGTAGGTCTTTTTAGGGTCCAAATGCCTTCGCAAGGAATTCGGGGGACACAATACTTAATTCCGTCCGATTAGGTACTGTGTCCCCATATCCCCGGTCTATGTCCCCAATGAGATCTTATTTAAGCGGGCGGACATGCTCTACCCAGAAGTACCACTTGTTGCCGGTTCCGCCTACCAGGCCTATGCCGGAGCGCAGTATTACGTAGCCGGCCGCTTTGAAGTTTTTCACAAATGACGCTCTGGCGTCCTCAGCGCTGCGTTCGCCGGGATAGTCGTACATGTGTGTGCCGTCCAGTGCGAAGATGGAGGCGTATTTTTCCGGCGCTTCCGCCGGTTTCCCGGCCGGGGCAATATATTCTATAAAGAAGATCCATTCGTCAGGGTAACCGGCGCACTCGCGTATTCCGGACCTTAGCACTATATAGCCGGTTTCCTGCAGTATCTTTATGGAAGCGGCCAGTTGCGACTGGGCCTCCAGATTGCCCGTGTAGCCGATGAAGTGTTGGTGGCCATTCCAGCCGTTGTAGACGGCAATTTTGGGCCCGGCTTTGCTCGCCATTGGCGCAGGGGCTGCCGGAATGTTTAATTCCAGAGACGCCAGCCCGGCTTCGCCTGACAGTGCTGTCATTGCGGGGTTTTCCACGCCCATGCCGGACCTGGCTAGCGTTAACCCCGGGAGTAGCAGAATGGCTATAGTAAGAATCCTCTTCATTGTTATCTCCTTCTGTTAATGCAGCTTCTCCTAATGTGGAGCAATATTTGTGCCGGGTGGAATTGCCCTGGCCTGATGCCGCCGGAAGGCCCCACTAAAGGGCGACAGGCCCTTGTCGGGTTGGCGTGCTATACTATTAGTGATGAAGCCGGAAGAAATCCTGAAAAAACGCTGGGGTTACGACTCCTTCAAGCCGCTGCAGCGGGAGGCCGTAGAGGCCGGCCTGGCCGGGCGAGACTGCCTGGTGGTGTTGCCTACCGGCGGCGGCAAAAGCCTCTGCTACCAGCTGCCGGCCGCCGCGGGCAAAGGCCTGGTGCTGGTAGTCTCCCCGCTCATCGCCCTGATGGACGACCAGGTGGCCGCCGCGCGCGAAGCCGGCCTGGCCGCGGACGCGCTGCATTCCAATTTAAAAGTCGGCCCCAAACGCGAGGTGTACGCCAACCTCAACAGCGGCAAAACAGAACTGCTCTACGTAAGCCCCGAGCGCCTGCTGGCCGGAGATCTTTATGGGGCCATCGCCCCGCGGCTGATCCTCGCCGCCGTGGACGAGGCGCACTGCGTTTCCCACTGGGGCCACGAGTTCCGCCCCGAATACCGCCGCCTCACCGAGGCGCTGGACCTTTTCCCCAAGGCGGCCCGCATGGCGCTTACCGCCACGGCCACGCCCGCCGTGCGCGAGGACATCTTAAAGCAGCTCGGCCTGCGCTCGCCCGAGATCCTTATCGGCCATCCGGACCGGCCCAACCTGGTGTACCGCGCCTTCCCGCGCCGCGACCAGATAAAGCAGGTGCTCGATACCGTGCAGCGCCATCCCGGCGAGGGCGGCATAGTTTACGCGCAGACCCGCAAAGACGTAGAGCGCCTGGCCAAGAAGCTTAAAGAGGAAGGTGTCGCCTGCGCGCCCTACCACGCCGGCCTCGGCGCCGCCGAGCGCCAGCAGGCCCAGCACGACTTCGTCAACGAGCGGCTCGACGTGATAGTGGCCACCATCGCTTTCGGCATGGGCATAGACCGCTCCAATGTGCGCTACGTGGTGCACGCCAACACGCCGCGTTCCGTGGAGCATTACCAGCAGGAGAGCGGCCGCGCCGGCCGCGACGGCGCGCCCGCCGAATGCACGCTTTTATTCTCGGCCTCGGATCTCGCCACCCACCGCTGGCTGGCCAAAAAAGATATACACCTCTCCGCCGAGCGCACCCGCGCCATGGAGAAGCAGCTTAAGGACATAGGCCGCTACGCCGTTTCCCCGGTGTGCCGCCACGGCCTGCTGGCCTCGCATTTCAGCGCGCCCTACCCGCCGGAGGGCCAACAGTCGGAAGGCTGCGGCGCCTGCGACGTGTGCCTGGGCGAAACCAAGGGGCTGCCGGAAGAAGAGGCCCGCCTGACCGCCAAGAAAGTGCTCAGCGCCGCCTGGCGCGCCGAGGGCCGCTACGGCACCGGCTATATAGTTAATTTACTGCTGGGCCGCCCCGGAGACAGGGTGGCCGCCAACGGCCACGACCAGCTTAAAGTTTTCGGCATCCTCAAAGAGGCCGGCGAGCCCGCCGTGCGCTCGTGGATAGACCAACTGATAGTGCAGGATTACCTGGAAGTCACCGAGGAGAGCGAATACCCGCTGCTGCGCATCACGGCCGAGGGCCGCGCCCTCTGCCAGGACAAGGGCACGGTGCGGCTGGGCCTGCCGGTGCAGGGGAAAGCGAAAAAGAAGCCCAAAGTGCTCAAGACGGCCGCGGCGTCCTTTGCTCCCTCCGACGAGGCGCTGTTCGACCGGCTGCGCGCCGTACGCCGGGCGCTGGCCGACAAGGCGGGCATACCGCCCTACGTGATCTGCCAGGACGCCACCCTGCTGGAGATCGCCGCCGTGAAACCGGCCACGCCGGAGGCCCTGCTGGAGATAAAAGGCATGGGCGAAAAACGCGTGCAGAAATACGGCCAACTGCTGCTGGACGTGGTGGCCGGAAAGGCCGAAGTGCCGCAGGCCGACTGACGCCTCCGGCAAGTTCCTCCTATATGAGAGGCCCCAGATTTGTTAGGATTGTATAACGTTTTGAAATAGACAGAGTAGAAAATTGAGGAAACCATGAAACATTACCAGAACCTCAGCGGCAAATCCACGGTGGCTATGTACGAACTGGCCAAGGATTTTGTGACGGTCCGGTTCACCAACCAGTCCGTTTTTCGCTATTCCAACCAGAGCGCCGGCATGGACAACGTGCGGCAGATGAAAACCCTCGCCCTCGCCGGCAAGGGCCTGGGTACCTTCATCGAGACCAAGCTGAAGGACCTCTACGCCAGGAAAGTAAGGTAACTACCCCGGCGGCCGTGCGATGGATAAGACCATCTTCATCTATTGCGACGGCGCCTGTTCCGGCAACCCCGGGCCGGGCGGCTGGGCCGCAGTTATCATATTCCCCGAGGGGAAGATCAGGGAACTGGGCGGCTGCGAGCGCCCCACCACCAATAACCGCATGGAGATGGCCGCCGCTATAGCGGCCCTCTCGGCGGTGCAGGACAGGCCCGAGCCGGTGAAGTTATACACCGATTCGGGCCTGCTCATTAACGGCATCAAGGGCTGGATCCATAACTGGAAGCGCAAAGGCTGGCTGACGGCCGCCGGCCAGCCCGTGGTGAACCGCGACCTCTGGGAGAGCCTGGACGCCCTGGCCGGGGCCCGCAAAGGGCGCCTGAGCTGGGGACACGTGAAAGGCCATGCCGGCCACGAGATCAACGAGCGCTGCGACACGATAGCGGTGGCCTTCTCCAAAGGCCCCAGGCCCGCTCTGTACGACGGGCCCGCCGTGGGCTGCGGCTACTCGCTGCTGGAGCCCGGCCCCGAACACCTGCACGGGTTTGGTTCGGAAAAGAAATCTTCTTCTTCCAGGAAAAAGGCGCCGAAACACGGTTTCTATATCAGCCTGGTGGGCGGCCGGGTGGAACGGCACGTCACCTGGGACCAGTGCAAGGCCAGGGTACACGGCGTAGCCGGAGTAAAATTCAAGAAAGTAGCCTCTTCCGAAGAGGAGCAGGAAGTCCTCAAGTCCTGGGGCGCGGCCTGAGCGGCGAACTTAAGTCCTTTTAGGGGGCCGGGTTTTGAACGTTACCATCATAGATCCCAAGAGCAGCCTGGTCGCCAAGACCGGCGCGCTGCTGCTTGCTTCGCGGTCCCTGGCCGACAACCTGGTGGTCTTCCCGGGCAAGCGCCCCGCGCATTTTCTGCGGCGGCTGCTCGCCGAGCAGAAAGGTTCGGCGCTGCGCTCTCCGGTTATCACCTCGATGGACGGTTTCGTGGACCTGGCCGCGCAGGAGCTGGGGATAAAGGGCCGGGACGCCTCCGGGCTGGACCTGGCCCACTTGCTTTACGGCCGCCTGAAGGCGGAACTGTGCTCGGTGATAGCGCGCGACCCCGGGGAACTTTCCCTGGACGCCCTGCTGCCCTGGGCGCTTAAACTGATCGGGGATTTTGAAGAGCTCAAGATAGAGCTGAAAACGCAGAAAGACCTTTCCGCCTACGACGCCATCCTGCCGCAGGACCTCAAGACCGACGCCTTCGTAAAAAAGCTGGCCAGCTTCAGCCGCCTGTACGGGGAATTTTACGCCGCCGCCGAGAGGGAAGGCCTGCTGACCCGCTCCATGAAGTACGCCGCCGTGGCGGCCGCCATCGGCCGGTTCGACGGAGCGAAGTACGAGAACCTGATCTTCGCCGGCTTCTTCGCGCTGACCGCCTCGGAGAAGGCGATCCTCCGCAGCCTGGGCGCCGCCGGGGCGCACCTGCTGCTGGAGCCGGGCCCCGGCCTGGCGGAACAATTCTCTTTTTTGCCCGCCGGCCTGCAGGCGCTGGCGGCGCAGCGGCAGGCCCCGCCGGAAAAACTGCGCTTCTACAAGGCGCCCGACGCCCACGGCGAGATCTTCAGCCTGGCCGCCGCCCTGCGCGAGCCGGGCCCCGGCGACGTGATAGTGCTGCCCGAGGCGCGCGCGCTGTTCCCGCTGATAGAGAACGTGCTGCCGGCCGCCGGGGAGTACAACGTGTCCATGGGCTACCCGCTGACGGCCACGCCGGTGTACGCCCTGCTGGACGCGCTGGGGGACCTGCTGGACAAGCGGGGGGACGCCGGCTATTTCGCCCCCAACTACCTGGCTTTCGTTTTTCACCCCTACGTCAAGAACACTTACTACGGCGGCTCGGCCGAGCCCAGCCGCGTGATCTTTCAGACCGTGGAGGAGCACCTCGCCGGCCGGGTCAATAAATATGTGACGCTCCGGGAGCTGGAGGAGGACGCCGGGCTGCTGCGCGGGGCGGCCGCCAAGCTTAAGGATTACGGCGGCGCGCTGGAGCCCGCCGACGTGAAGGCGCATCTGAAGGGCGTGCACGACCGGCTGCTGCGGCCCTTCGAAGAGATCGCTGACATAGCCGACTTCGCCGGCAAGCTGCTGGACTTCGTCTCGCAGGTCTCGGAGAACAGCACCGCGCCGCAGCATCCCTACTGGGCGCCCTTCGCCGAGAAGGCCATAGAGCAGATCATCGAGCTGAAGAACAGCCGCCTGGGGAGCGAGCGCTTTGGCGCGGCGGCCGCCTATTTCAAGTTCTTCAAGACTTTCATCCAGGGCGCCAGCTACCCGTTCCCGGGCACGCCGCTCAAGGGCCTGCAGGTGCTTGGCTTCCTGGAGACCCGCGGCCTTAAGTTCGACCGGGTGTTCTTCCTGGACGCCAACGCGGACATCCTGCCGGCGGCCCGCAAAGAGGACACCATACTTTCTCACTTCGTGCGCGAGGGCCTCGGCCTGTCCACCTATAAAACGCGGGAGCGCCTGTCCCGCTACCATTTCAGCGCGCTGCTCTCCGGCACCAGGGAAGCCCACGTCTTCTACAAAGACTCGGCCGACAAGGAGCGCAGCCCCTTTGTGGAGGCGCTGGCCTGGGACCTGGAGCGGAAAGGGGAGAAGCCGGCCGTCGAGGAGGTGCACCTGCGCGTGAACTTCTCGCAGGCCGACCCCAAGCCCGCGGCCAAGACCGCCGGGCTGGTAGAGGCCCTCAGGGCGCGCGAGTTCTCCCCGTCGGCCATAGACACCTACCTGGCCTGCGGCCTGCGCTTCTATTACCGCTACGCCCTGCGCCTGGCCGAGAAGGACGTCGTCGCGGGAGACATAGAGCAGCGCGATATCGGCGTGATAGTGCACGAGGTGCTGGAGACTTTCTTCAAGTCCCGCACGGGGCGACCCCTCAACGTCATGGAGAAGGATTACGGCGAGATGAAAGCCGTGGCGGAGAAAGTCTTTGACGAGCGGCTGAAGGGGCACAAGGCCGGCGTGGAGTACCTGATAAAACGGCAGGTGGAACGCAGGCTTGCCGACATTCTGGATTATCACAGGGATAACCTGGCCGGCGTCACCGTGCTCGGCTGCGAAACGGAACTTGCCGCCGAGCTGAAGACTAAATACGGGCCGGTAAAACTTAAAGGCCGGGCGGACCGCGTGGACCAGCGCGGGGGGACCGTGCAGATAATCGACTATAAGACCGGCGCCACCGCCTCGGTGCCCAACTGGGAAAAATTCGACCTTGGCCTGCGCGGGGACTGGCCCGCCACTTTAAAATCCGTCCAACTGCCTTTCTATATCCTTGCCTACATGGCGGAACATAATATTTCCGCCGCCTCAGGGATGGACGCCTCGCTGCTGCTGCTGGGCGCGGAGAATATAACCGAGGAAACTCTCTACAAGGAACGCCATAAGAAAACCCCCGACAAGGCCGCGGTCTTCGGCGTCTACAAGGAAGCCATTACGGCCCTGGTAGAGGAGATCCTGGACCCGGAACAGCCTTTCTACGCTACCGTAGACGAAAAAAACTGCGCCCACTGCCCTTTCAAGGCCCTGTGCGGCCGCCAGTGGGTGGAAGCTTAGGGCCCGGAGAGCTGCCTGAAACTTCTTGCGAAATAAAACTTAAGGCGCGCGTGGGTTGTCCTCGTCGCCGTTGATGTGCGTGAGGGCGGAGTTGTCGCCCTCGGCGGCGCTCATCCTGTCTATGATGGTCTGCCAGGAGGGGCGCTGGCCCGTGGTCACGCTGACCAGGAAGGAGGCGTCCACCGCGGCGCCCACGTCGAAGGCCGCGCCGATGCCGGTGGTGATGATGTCCAGGTTTTTAGTGCCCTTGGGGTCGCCGGGGCCCTTCTTCAGGCGGAAGTAGGCGCTGTTGTAGTAGGCGTAGGTGGAGCAGCCCTGGAACACGAAGATCTGGTACTTGTCCTTAGGCAGCGTCAGCGGGCGGCCGGAGTCCTCGGTGAGGCGCTCGGGGTTAAGGTAGCCGCCCAGGCCGGAGTGGCCGTCGTAGAGGAAGATGTCCGACTTCTTCATGGCGCGCACGGCCTCCACGGCGAACTCGGCGCTGTCAGGGTCGGTGAGCAGCATCTGCACGTGTGTCCTCTTGGCGCCGGCGTTGAAGGTAAGCTGCTTGCGGCGCGGCTCGTCCACGGTGGCGCGGAAGCCGGCCCGCTTCAGGCCCGCAAAAGCGTCGTTAAAGGTCTTCTTGCCCAGGTCGCCGCTCTGAAAATTCTCGTCCACGCCCACCAGGTAGGAGACCTGCAGTACGTCCCCGTTGCCGTTCTCGCCGTAAAGCCTGGCGTACTCGGGATAGGTGTTGCGGGTCATGTCCACGGGCCGCAGGTCGGTGGTGACGCCCACCAGGTCCGCGCCGGTGAGCGGGCAGCCGTCCTGGTACGGATTCCAGAAATACCAGAAGTCGCCTTCGCTGTTGTAGTGGCTGTCGGTGCAGCGGTTAAGCCTTGAGGAGGGGGAGGGGAAGCCTTTGCTGTAGACGGTGACGGGGTCCTTGGGCAGGGCGAAATTTATGCGCGCCGCGCCGCTCCCGCGGAAGAGCCGGCTGGAGAACACCGCCAGGTCCTCGTAGGAATAGGAGATCCTGGCATAGGGCTCGTTGGGCACCTTCTCCGCGCCTAACAGGGTGACCTTGTAGTCACCGGAGGGGATGCCGGGGTTGTCCACGAAGCCGGGGTGCATGGTGAAGGCGCCGTACATATGCTGCAGCTGCAGGTCCACCAGTTCTGAGATCTTCTGCTTGTGATAGGAGTTGTTCAGGATCTGCGCTACCGCCCCGGTGTAATTGGCCGGCACGCGGTAATGCATATAAGAATTGAACTGCATGCGCGCCTGACGGGAATCTTTGCCGTACCAGCGCCCGTCCTTAGCCGAGGCGGCCAGGATGTCCGAGATCTCGGGAGTTACGTCGAAAGTTTTTTGGGCGGCGGACGCCTTTAGTGAAGCGGCGTTTACGGCGAGGTCCGTGAAGTCGGCGGCGCCTGCGGCGCCGGCCAGGGCGAAAATGAGGGCGGTGAATACGGTTTTTTTCATGCTTTGTCTTTGAGGGCGCGCGGGGGCCCCGTAATATTATGGCCTGCGCGGCATGAAAAGGGCTGGGCCTTAAGCCCGGCCCCCTTGCGGTAAAATGCCCCGCCTTTTTTGGGCCCTTAGGCCCCGCGCCGGCCTTTACGGCGGGGAATTTTGCGGCCGGGCCAAAAAAGTGTAGTATACCGTTATCCCAATTTTTCGGTAGCCCGGAGCCCAAATGCCTCACAATAAGAAGCGCCCTTACAAGATCTCGCTCATCTCCACGCACGGCACCGGCAAGACCACCCTCTGCTACGAAGTCGCCGCCGAGCTTAAGAAGCGCGGCCTGAAAGTAAAGGTCTTCTCCGAAATCGCCGCCTCCGCCTTCGAGCAGGGCATCCCGATAAACGAAAGCACCACCCTGCCGGCGCAGATGTACATCATGATGCAGCATATCACCGAGGAGCTGCGCGGCACGCTGCGCAACTACCAGGTGGTGGTCTGCGACCGCAGCGTCTTCGATAACCTGGTCTACCTGGAGCGCCGCTGCGGCGAGAACAAGATGCTGCGCGAGTTCCTGAAGGCCTACGCCGACACTTTCCCCTACGACGTCATCTATAAGCTGCCCATGGTGGGCGAGCTGATGGAGGACGGCATCCGCGACGCCAAGAGCCACGAATTCCAGGCCGACATCTATAACCGCCTCAACGCCCTGCTGGGGGAGTTCGGCATAGAGCACCGCACCCTGCCGCCGCCCACCACCGAGCTGCGCAAGGAATGGGCCGACCTGATAGTAAAAGAAACCCTGGAAGCCCTGCACCAGCCGGTGCCCGCCGCCCTGGAAAAAGCCGCCGTCTAGTCTGGTCCTTTTGCCGGCTCCTCCCTGGGTCTTTCTGCCCTTTGCCGCATCCCTGAATAGTGTTAAACTTTCAGGGATGCTTCATAAATACCTCCGCCGCGCCCTTTTAACCCTTTCCTTAGCCGCGCTGCTGCCCGTACTCGGGTATGCGGGCGCCCTTGAAGACTTATACTTAAGTCCCGGCCGTACGGCACTGCTGCCGGTACCGGCGCCTTCCTCCTCGCTTTCGGCCGACCGCGCAGCCGCCTCCGGCCATTACTTATCGCTGGACGGCCTGGACCTGCGGGCAGTGCCTGCCGCGCCGGCCGACGGTTCCTACGAGGACCGTGAGGATTTCAGGGCGCTCCTGGACTGGCAGGCCCGGCGCACGGCGGCCCAGTGCAGCGCGGCCAAGGCCGAGATGAGCCACAATTACGACGTGTTCTTCGGCGCCATCACCCCTTTTGCCAGCCCGGCCCCGGCGCCGGTGAAGGCCTTCTTCAAGAACGTGGCCGACGACTCGGTGGCCGCCCATAAATATCTTAAGGACGTGTACAAGCGCGAGCGGCCCTTTGTGCGCGACGCCCGCATAAAGCCCTGCCTGCCGAGGGTGCAGGGGCTTTCCTATCCCAGCGGCCATTCCACCATGGCCCGCCTGTTCGCCCTGATCCTTGCCGACCTGGTGCCCGCCCGCCGCGCGGAGTTCATGGCCAAGGCCGACCAGTCCGCCCTGTTCCGCGTGATAGGCGGCGTGCATCATCCTACCGACACCGCGGCCGGCAAAGCGCTGGCCGACGCGCTGTACAAGGAACTGCGCAAGCGCCCCGATTTTAAATCCGATATGGCGGCCCTGCGGCCGCTGCTGCGCTGATATGGAGAAAGGGACCGGCTACCTGTTCCTCTACGGCGGCGCGGCCGTGATAGTGGGCGGCGCCGCGCTGGCGCTGGCCAGCTTCTACGGCGGCGTGGCCCTCCCCCAGCCTTTCGACCTGGCCGGGGACATAACCGTGACGCTCTCCAACGGCGCCACCATGAACATCCCCATGCCGCCCCAGATCAACAAGGCGGCCAACCTGTCGGTCTTTTTCCTGCTGCTGTTCTTCCTGCTGGGCGCGGGCAGCCGCCTCGCCTCGCTGGGCCTGAAAATGCTGGGCAAAGGCCCGGTTTCCAAAGACGAAAAAGCTAAATAGCACGTGGTCGCCAGGCTGGCGGCGGTATTGTCCCCCCTAACGCCCCTTGGGGAAAGGGGGGCCCCGCTTAATTTCCCGCGGGGGGGAAACCGCGCAACGGTTTCCCTGCGGCAAGCCGGGGCGGGAGGGGGGACAATACCGTCGGCAGCCCGTCTGGAGCGGGCCAACCTGCATTTTTGATATTATAGGGGTATCGCCCGCCGCGCACCCAGCGCCCCGGGTAAACCTGGGAGCTCTGTTTTACATGAAAAACACTATCCTCGTGGTCGGTTCCGTAGCGCTGGACTCCGTCGAGACCATACACGGCAACACAAAACGCGCGCTGGGCGGCTCGGCCGTGCACTTCTCGCTCTCAGCCTCGCAGTTCTCGCCCGTAAAGATGGTGGGCGTGGTAGGCGAGGACTTCCCTAAAAAGTTCCGCGGCTACCTCAAGCGCCGCAATATCTGCCTTGCAGGCATGGAAGAGATGCCCGGCAAGACTTTCCACTGGGTGGGCCGCTATGACCGCGACTACAAGAACGCCGAGACCATAGCCACAGAACTTAACGTTTTCGAACAGTTCAAACCCAAGCTCAACGACGACCACCGCCGCTGCGGCGTGCTGTTCCTCGCCAATATAGACCCCGACCTGCAGCGCAGCGTGCTGGACCAGATGGGCAAGCCCCGCCTGGTGGCCTGCGATACCATGAATTACTGGATCTCGCTCAAGAAACCGTCGCTGCTGAAACTCCTTAAGAAAGTAGACATGCTCTTCGTCAATGAGGAGGAGGCGCGCCAGCTGACCGGCGAGTACAATCTTATAAAGGCGGCCCGGCTGATCATGAAAATGGGCCCGCGCGGCATAGTGGTCAAGCGCGGCGACGCCGGCGCCATGCTGTTCTTCAAGGACAACGTGCTCTCCGTGCCCGCCCACCCCATCGAGAAAGTGGTGGACCCCACCGGCGCGGGTGACACCTTCGCCGGCGGCTTCATGGGCTACCTGGCCGCCGCGCCCGACTGGAAGAATTTCGACGTGATCCGCCGCGCCATGAGCTACGGCACCGTGATGAGCTCCTTCTCCGTGGAGGACTTCAGCACCAAGCGCGTGGGTACCATCTCCAAGCCGCAGATCTGCGGCCGCTTCGACAAGTACGTGGACAATCTGCACATCAGATAAACCCTCCGGCGCCGCGCCGGCTGCGATGACCCTTAAAGAAACCATAGAGGCCATGCCCAAGGCCGAGCTGCACCGCCATGTAGAAGGCTGCGTGCGCGTGGGCACCGTCATAAACATCGCCCGGCGCCACGGGCTGACCCTGCCCACCTTCGACCCGGCCGGCCTGGAAAAGATTTATAAATTACGCGCCCCCGGCGCCTCCCTGGAGGCGGTGCTCGGCATGTTCGGCCTGGCCCAGGCCTCCTTCGTCTCGTACAGGGAGGTGGAGGAGATAGCGTACGAGGCCATGGAAGACGCCTACAAGAAGGAGAATATCCGCCTGCTGGAGCTGCGCTACAGCCCCGACTTCATGCTGAAGGCCGGCCTGGACTGGCAGCGCGCCCACGACCTGCTGGTCTCCACCGTCGATAAATTCGAGCGGGCCCACCCGGTGGTCTGCGGCCTTATCGTCATCGCCTCGCGCAGCCACGGCCTGGACTCCGCGCTGAAGACCATGGATTTTACGGTGAAGAATAAAAAGACCGTCATCGGCTTCGACCTGGCCGACAGCGAATCGGCCTACCCGTCCTCGCTCTACTCTCCGGCGGCCCGGCGGCTGCACCAAGCCGGCATCCCGCTGACCGTGCATTCCGGCGAGGAGGGGGAATACTCCCAGGTGACGGAGACGGTGAAAGCCCTGGCGCCGCGCCGCATAGGCCACGGCGTAAGGGCGGCGGACGACGCCTCCGGAGCTACCGTGGAGCTGCTCAAACGCTCCGGCGTCACCGTGGAGACCAATCCCTGGAGCAACTACCTCACGCGTGCCGTGCCCTCGGTAGAGGCGCATCCGCTTAAAAAATTCCTTGCCGCCGGCCTGCGCTGCACCATAGGCGCCGACGACCCCGAGATCCTCGACACCCACCTCAACAAGGAATATCTGCTGGCCGTAGAGCGGATGGGGCTGTCCCTGGACGACATAAAGCATACGCTGCGCTGCGCCGTTGAAGGCTCGTTCCTGGAGCCGGACAAGCGGCAGCAGGCCGCTAGCTGGCTGGGGGCCGCGTGAAGAACCCTTTCCACCTTTTCGGCCTGGGCCTGGCCCTGTTCAACCTGCTGTTCAACGTCTATATCGCCTGGTGGGCGGGCCGCCGGCTGACGGCCTCGCCGTGGGGCCGCCTGGGCGCGGTGCTGGGGGCGCTGCTGGTGTCGGCGCTGTACCCGGCGGCGCGCGTGCTGGCCGGTTACGGGCAGGGGCCTTTTCTCGACGGGCTGCTGTGGCTGGCCTTCTTCTGCTTCGGCGCCTCTTTCATCTTGTTCTGGTCGCTGGCCGCCTGCGACCTGCTTCTGTTTCTCATCGGCTCGGCCGGTCTTGGCGCCGCGCGCTCGCGGGGCGCCGCCTGGGCCTGCGCCGCGCTGGCGACCGGGCTGGTAGTGTTGGCCGCCGTGCACGGCAGCGAGACTCCGCGCGTGAAAAGAATAGAGGTCCCGGTGGCAGGCCTGCCCGCGGCGCTGGACGGTTTTACCATAGTGCAGATCTCCGACCTGCACGTGGGGCGGATGATAAAGAACGGCCGTATCGGGAGGATAGCCGCGGTCATCGCCGGCCTTGAGCCGGACCTGGTGGTGTTCACCGGGGATTTCGCGGAGAGCCGCGAGCCCATGCCGGCCGGCACCTGCGAAGCCATAAAGGGCATGACCGCGCGTTACGGCAGGGCGGCCGTGCTGGGCAACCACGACATGTTCACCGGCGGCCAGGCCGCCTCCGATTTTTTCACCTCCTGCGGCGTTAAAATGCTGAGGGGGGAAGTTTACGAGCCGGTGCCCGGCCTGCTGGTGGGCGGGGTGGACGACCTGAGGCGCGGCGACAGGGGCGGGGCGGAGAAACTGGCTAAAACCTTGGACCGCTCCAAACCGCTGGTCTTCCTCTCCCACCAGCCGCAGGGCTTCGATGCCGTCACCGCCGCCGGCTCCGGGCTGGTGCTCGCCGGGCATACTCATAACGGCCAGATCTTCCCGTTCGGGCCGCTGGAAAAGCGGCTGTTCAAGTATTTCTACGGGCTTTACCGGGCCGGGGACTTCAGCGTCTACGTAACTTCAGGGGCCGGCTCCTGGGGCCCGCCGCTGCGGCTGTTCGCCCGGGCCGAGCTGCCGCTGCTGACCCTGCGTTCCGTTGGCGGCGCGGAGGCCGGGCGGTAAAACGGCTGAAGGCCGGCAGAACTTTCCAGAATTGATAAAATTTACGTATGCGCAACCTGCTTGACCGATGGAAGAACGCCGACCCCGCCTTTAAAACTTTCCTGCTGGGGGTGTTTTTTCTCGGCATCAACGCCGGGGTGCTGTCGGCGGCTTTTAATAATTACCTCAACGATTCTTTCAGCCTGACCGAGAAGCAGCGCGGCTTCCTGGAGTTCCCGCGCGAGCTGCCCGGCTTCCTGGTCATCTTCATGACGGGCCTGCTGGCCGCGCTGCCGGTGCGGCGCTGGGCTATCCTTACCAGCCTGTTCACCGCTGTAGGCGTGGCGGGGCTGGCCTTTCTGTCGCCGGGCTATAACTCCATGCTCGTCTGGATGCTGGTCTGGAGCGCCGGCGGCCACCTGTTCATGACGGTAGAGAGCGTGATGGGCCTGCGCTTCGCCAGGGAAGGCGGGCAGGGCCGGCGCCTGGGCCAGATCAGCGGCATGACAAATTTCGCGGCCATAGCCGGCGCCGGCCTGGTCTGGGTTCTGGCTAAAGCCGCGGGGCCGGCGCTCTACAAGTCGGCATTCCTGGTGGCCGCGCTGGCATCCCTGGCCTCCGCCTTCTTTTTCGCCCGCATCCCCACGGGCGGCGGCGAGGCCGCCCCCGGCGGAAAACGCTTTGTGTTCCGCTGGCGCTACAAATGGTACTACCTGCTCAATATCCTGTTCGGGGCGCGCAAGCAGATCTTCCTGACCTTCGCGCCGTGGGTGCTGGTCACGCGCTACGGCGCCAGCCCCGCCGTGATGGCCGCGCTGGCGCTGGCCGCCGCGGCCGCCGGGGTGGTGTTCCGCCAGGCCTTCGGCGCCCTGACGGACAGGGTGGGCGAAAGGAAGATGTTCATGGCCGACGCGCTGATACTGCTCTTTATCTGCGGCGGCTTCGCCTTCTCCTCGTTCCTGCCCTTCCTCTACTTCATTTTTATCCTGGACAGCCTGATGTTCGCCACCCGCATAGCGCGCACCACCTACCTCAGCCGCATAGTCGAGGAAAAGTCGCATATAGCGCCCACGGTTTCTTTCGGCATCACCATCGACCACGCCGTCTCCATGACCATCCCCGCCGCCGGCGGCCTGCTGTGGGCGGCCTACGGCTATAAGTCGGTGTTCCTGGCGGCCTCGCTGCTGTCCGTAGCGGGTTTCTTTGCGGCTCTGGCCGTGGACGACGCCCGGAAGAAAACGCTACCCTCACAACTGGAGCCGGTCACCCCGGATTAAAATTATGAAAACATTACTTCTCCTCGCCCTGCTGCCTATGGCCGTCCTGGCCGAACCGCCCAAAGAGCTCCCGGTCGAAGCGCCTAAGTACGCGGCCGTCGGCGGCGCCGTGGCGGTGCCGCTCTCCGAGGACAACGCCTATCTCAGGAACCCGGCCAACCCGGCCGCGGACTACTGGGGTCTGGCTTCTTTCTATATACCGCAGCGCAACAACGCCTCCTGTTCTTCCGCCTCGGTGGCCATGGCCCTTAACGCCCTGCTCAACGCCGGCCGCCGGCGGAGCGACGCGGAGGAGAACATCACCGAAGCCGGCCTGGTTGAAAAGGTCGCCGGGGTGAAGTGGAAAGAGCTTACTACCGAGCCCGGTTTCGAGGGCCGGCACGGCCTGACGGTGGCCCAGCTGGCCGCCGGCTCCAGGGAGGCGCTGGCCGCCTACGGCGGCGCCGGCTACACCGTGACCGAAGTGCAGGTGGGCACGCCCACCGCGGCCGCGCTGGAGAGTTTCCGCCGCGCCCTGTCCGGGAGCGAGCGCAGCGCCGACGACGTCATACTGCTGCATTTCTCCCAGTCCGCGCTTACCGGGGCGCCGGGCGGCACCTACCCCCATATCTCGCCCGTGGGCGCCTACGACGAGAAGAACCGCCGCGTCCTGGTCTTCGACGTGGACCGCCAGTGGTACGAGCCCTACTGGGCGGCGGACACGCAGGTTTTCAAGGCCATGGCCGTAAAGACCAAGGCTTTCGGTCACGGCGGCTATGTGATACTGCGGCGCAACGCCGTCAGGCCCTGATTTGATATTATTGCGTAACGGTAAAAGGAACATATGGCTGAAAAAGACGACAAAAAAGTAATTTACTCCATGGTCGGGGTGAGCAAGCACTACGACAAGAAAGCCGTCCTCAAGGACATCTACCTCTCTTATTATTACGGCGCCAAGATAGGCGTGCTGGGCCTTAACGGCTCCGGCAAGAGCTCGCTGCTGCGCATCCTCGCCGGCCTGGACACCGATTTCCGGGGCGAGACGGTGCTGTCCCCCGGCCACACCGTGGGCCTGCTGGAGCAGGAGCCCAAGCTCGACGAAGAAAAGACCGTGCGGCAGATAGCCGAAGAAGGCCTGCCCGAAGCCATGGCCGCGCTGAAAGAGTACAACGAGATCAGCGACAAGCTGGCCGAGCCGATGAGCGACGACGCCATGAACAAGCTTATCGAGCGCCAGAGCAAGGTGCAGGAGAAGATAGACGCTCTCAACGCCTGGGACGTGGACAGCCGGCTGGAGCTGGCGATGGACGCGCTGGGCTGCCCGCCGCCCGACACGCTGATAAAGACCATCTCCGGCGGCGAAAAGCGCCGCGTGGCCCTGTGCCGCCTGCTGCTGCAGGAGCCGGACATCCTGCTGTTGGACGAGCCCACCAACCACCTGGACGCCGAGGCCGTTGCCTGGCTGGAACAGCACCTGAAGGAATACAAGGGCACCATCATCGCAGTAACGCATGACCGCTACTTCCTGGACAACGTGGCCGGCTGGATCCTGGAGCTGGACCGCGGGGTTGGCATCCCGTGGAAGGGCAACTACTCCTCGTGGCTGGACCAGAAAGGCGAGCGCCTGCGCCAGGAAGAGAAATCCGAGACCGACCGCCAGAAGACCTTGAAGCGCGAGCTGGAATGGATCCGCATGGGCGCCAAGGCCCGCCAGGCCAAAGGCAAGGCCCGCATCACCGCCTACGAGAACCTGCTCAACCAGGACAACGAGAAGCTGTCCAAGGAGCTGGAAATTTATATCCCGCCGGGCCCGCGCCTGGGCAACCTGGTGGTGGAGGCCAAGAATATGAGCAAGGCCTTCGGCGACAAGGTGCTGCTCGACGACGTCTCTTTTTCCCTGCCGCCCGGCGGCATAGTGGGCATTATCGGCCCCAACGGCGCCGGCAAGACCACGCTGTTCAAGATGATCACCGGCGAGGAAAAGCCGGATTCCGGCGAGTTCAGGGTGGGCGAAACCGTGCAGCTGAGCTATTCCGACCAGCACCGCTCCACGCTGACTCCCGGCAAGAACGTCTGGGAGGTCATCTCGGGCGGGCTGGACCTGGTGAAGCTGGGCAAGATGGAGGTTAACTCCCGCGCCTACGTGGCCCGGTTCAACTTCTCCGGGCAGGACCAGCAGAAGAAGGTGGAGCACCTCTCCGGCGGAGAGCGCAACCGCGTGCACCTGGCCGTGATGCTCAAAGAGGGCGGCAACGTGCTGCTGCTCGACGAGCCCACCAACGACCTGGACGTCAACACCATGCGCGCGCTGGAAGAGGCGCTGGAGAGCTTCGCCGGCTGCGCCGTCATCATCAGCCACGACCGCTGGTTCCTCGACCGCGTGGCCACCCACATCATGGCCTTCGAAGGCGACAGCAAGATCTTCTGGTTCGAAGGCAATTTCAGCGAGTACGAGGCCGACCGCCACGCCCGCCTGGGCAAGGCCGCCGACACCCCGCACCGCATAAAGTACAAGAAGCTCACCCGCCCGTAATATGCTAGGGGACGCTGATGACTATATGACTATTTATCCACAATTGAGAGCGAATTGCCGGCAATTAGGAATATAGTCATCAGCGTCCCCTACCACTGCGGGGTTTGAAAATGATAGATTGGTGTGGGCTTGAGTGAAGCCCTGTCGATTTCAGGCCAGGCGGCAAAGCGGGAAAATCTAAAGCGGGACCAGGAGACAATTATGGCGAATTTGAACAAGGTGATGCTCATCGGCCGGCTGACGCGCGACCCTGAGATAAAAGAATTCAGCAACGGCGGCAAGGTGGCCAATATCGGCTTCGCCGTGAACAACAGCCGCAAGAACCCGCAGAGCGGGCAGTGGGAAGAAGTCCCGGTGTGGGTGGAACTGAAAGCCTTCAGCAACGAGAGGGGCCGCAAGCTGGCCGACCTCGTGGAAAAATATCTGCGCAAAGGTTCGCAGGCCTACGTGGAAGGGCACCTGGTGCTTGAAGAATGGGCCGGGAAGGAAGACGGCAAAAAACAATCCAAGATGGTGGTTTATGTGGACTCGATAGAGTTCCTGGGCGGCCGGAGCGACAATGCCGGCGGCGGGGCCTCCGAAGCGGCCGAGCCCGCGGCCAAGGCGGCCGCCTCCAGCGGCGACGGCATAGAAGAAGTCCCGTTCTAGGCCTTCAAGCCCCAAACAACGGAAGACCGGAGGAAGCCCCTCCGGTCTTCCGCTTTTTACAGGCGCGGCCTCCGTAGTACTACCCTGCGGATTGAGCACAATTCCCAATAGATTCCCCCGGACCGGGCGGCTATACTTACCTTAGCGGCAGTTTAGAATCTGAAGCGGGAGGAACTATGACCGGCAAGACCAATTCAACCTTTGGAACAAGAGGCATCCTGGCTGTGCTGATGCTGAGCACCACCCTGACCTGCACTTTCTCGGGAAGCGGCTGGGCCATGCTGGCCCCCGCGCAGAACGCGCCTGCGGCCGTCGGCCAGGCCTATGACCGGGCCTCCGACCTAAAGGCGGTGCAGACGGCGCTGGAATCGAAGATAGTCCGCGGCCGGCTGCAGGCGCTTGGCCTCAACGAGAAGGAAATAGACTCCAGGCTGGCAAAACTTTCGGACCGGCAGGTGCATCAGCTGGCCAAGGACGTAAAGACGCTCAGCCCTGGCGGCGGCGTTATCGGCCTGCTGGAGCTTGTGGTGCTGGTGCTGCTGGTCATAATACTCTTCCGCGCGCTATGACCTGCCGCGGGACGCTTGCGGTGCTTGCCGCCTGCCTGCTTTCTGGCTGCTCGCCGCTGCGCGTCTCCCTCGAGCCGGAGAAGCCGACGGGTGACAGGGAAGTGGCGCTGAACGTTCCTTTCTTCCCGGACAACACCGACCAGTGCGGGCCTTCGGCCCTGGCCAGCGTGCTGGGCTACTGGGGAAAACCGGCGGAGCCGGAGCTGCTGCGCCAGGAGATCTACCAGGCGCGCCTGAAAGGCTCGCTGGCGCTGGACCTGCTGCTGGCCGCCGGAAGCCGCGGCCTGTCCGCCGAGCTGGTCAACGGCAGCCTGGCAAAGATCAGGGAGGAGCTCGACTCCGGGCGCCCGCTGATCGCCTTCGTGAACGCGGGCTACAGTTTCTACCCGGCCGGGCATTACCTGGTGATAACCGGCTATGACGACCGGCGGCAGCGGCTTACCGTCCATTCCGGCATGAAACGAAATCAGAGGCTCCCTTACGGGAAATTCGAGAGACAATGGCGAAAGACCGAACGATGGGCATTATTGATCCAGCCACTCCGGCAGTGATGCGGGGCCTGGCGCTGGGCGCGCTGGCGCTCGCGTCCGCGGTCCTGCTTGCGGCCTGTTCCCACGGTCAGCGCCTGGGCGGATATCGCGATGCCTTATCCCCCGCCGAGCATGTGCGGCTGGGGTCCTCCTACGAAGCGCAGGGCCTGCGGGCGGAAGCCGCCGCGCAGTACAGGGCGGCGGTACGGAGCGACCCGGGCTGCGCCGAGTGCTGGCTGGCCCTGGGCAACACCGAATTCTCCGAGGGACGCTTTAAAAAGGCCGGGGCGGCTTTCCGTAAGGCATTAAAAGCTTCGCCGCACCATCCCGGCGCCGCTAACAACCTGGCGATGGTGCTCCTGGCCCGCGGCGGCGATCTGCGGGAGGCCGAAGCCCTGGCGCAGGACGCGCTAAAGAACGCCGGGGCGCTGCGCCCCTACGTCCTGGATACGCTGGCCGCCATCTATATCCGGGAGGGGCGCCTGGCCGAGGCCGCGGCCCTGCTGGACCTGGCCGAAGCGGAAACCCCGGAGGCCGACAGGCTGGTGCGGGACCAGCTCCGGAAGACGCGGGAGAGTATCACCGCCGCGGACAAGCCCGCCCCGGAGGGTATAGCGAAATAGCCGGTTAAGAGCGGCGTTGGTTAAGGAGGAAAAATGAGAATATTAATCGCAGTAGCTTTAGCGGCCTGGGCCGCCCAGGCCGCGCAAGCGAGAAGCCCTATCGTGGCCGTCGAGCAGCCCCCGGCCGCCGAAGCCCCCGCGCAGCCATCCGGCGACAAGCCTCTGCAGCCATCCGGTGACAAACCTGCGCAGCCGTCCGGCGAACAGCCGTCTCAACCCGGAGTTCTTATCCAGCGGGTGGACAGCACGCCTGAAGTACTCCAGGCCCCTGTGGAGCCCTTCTTCAGGCCCTTCCACAGCCCTACGACAGGACAGCTGGAAACTCCGGTGAAGCCTCCGAAGCTGATAGGGGTGGACAGGAAAAGCGGGCTCATGCGCCTGTATACTGTCCGGGAGTTCAAAAAGAAGCATTCGCAAGAAATCAAGGCGCTCCGGAAAAGCCTCAGGAAAAGACCCAATGCCGAGATACGCAAGGCGGTTGAAGCCATGGAAGCCGGGCAGAAGGCCGAGCTTAAGTCTCTGCAGGAGGCAATTGTGACCGAGGCTGAAAAGAATCAGACCGGCGCCCCTCAGCCCAAGCCTGAGAATGAGATCAATACGGATAAAGCCGACTGAAGCCGCGCCCGCGGCGCCCTACCAGGAGGGAAATAAAACCGCCGGGCTGCCCCGGCGGTTTTTCATGTCCCGCAGCTGCGGGCCTATTTTACGCCCATTTCGTGCTTCAGGAGCTCCAGCGCCTTGTCCAGGTCGGAGACGTTGAGCAGCACGCGGTCCGTGCCGCCGCTGTCGGCGGTGCCGTAGACGGTGGTGATATTGATGTTGTGTTCGCTGAGCATCCTGGTCATGCGCAGCAGCTCCCCGGGCTTGTCCTTTAGCTCCACGGAGATCATCTGGGTCTCTATGGTGGTGAAGCCGGCGCCGGTGAGCAGGTGGCTGACCTTGCGCTCGGCGTCCACGGCGATGCGCACGATGCCGGAGTCGTCGCGGATCTCGGAGGCTATGCCGACAATGTTGACGCCCTCGTTGGTGAAAAGTTCTACGAACTTGGAGAGGGCTCCGGGCACGTTGGGGAGGAACACGGTGTATTGCTTGATGAGTTTGACAGGCATAGTTGCTCCGGCTGCTTGGATCGGCGGCAAACCGCCATGTCTTATTTAATAATTTTTCAGGCCGTCGGTAAAGCGCAAAAGTTATATAATCCTTGTCCATGAAGCTGCTCCCTGACGGAAAATCCCGAACCCTGTCCGCCCTGGCGCTGGCCGCCGCGGCCGGAGCCGGTTTTATGACCGTGCTGGCGGTCCGGGACCTGCTGACCCTGCTTAACGTGTTCGGCACCCCGGCTTTCTACCTGGGCCTGGCGCGGGCCACCCTGCCGACGGAGATGCCGCCGCTGGCCGGCCTGATGGTGCGCCACATGCGGCTGTTCTTCCTGTTCTCTTTCTTCTTCTGGGCTTCGGCCCTAGCGCTTTCGCTCGGGGTGTGGGCGCGCAGGCAATGGGCCCGGCGCGGGGCGGCCGCCATGCTCTACCTGCTGGCCGCCGCGGGGCTGCTGCTGCTGTTGTTTCCGGGGCTGGCGGTGCCGAAGCCGCTGCTGTACCGCGGCATCTCGCTGGCGCCCGAGTTCAACGCCTCGGTGAGCGCGGCCGCATTTGTGGCGCGCGTCGCGGCTTTCCTGGGCGGCGGGCTCTGCCTGTGGTGGGCGCTGGCGCTGGACCGGGGCGCGCTGAAGGCCGAGTTCCATTGATAGCGGGGCGGGGATTTAATAAAATATAGGAGTAATCCTATCCGGCATCCTTCCTATCTCTCCTGGAAGGTTTTTGATACCAACGAGGTCTATTATGTGGAACTATACCGAAAAAGTGTTCGAGCATTTCAAAAACCCCAAGAACGTGGGGGAGATAGAGGGCCCTGACGCTATTGGCGAGGTCGGCAGCATAGTCTGCGGCGACGCGCTGAAGCTCACCCTCAGGATCGACAAGGCCACGGACACCATTACCGACGCCAAGTTCAAGACCTTCGGCTGCGCCAGCGCCATCGCCTCCTCCTCCGCCCTTACCGAGATGGTGAAGGGCAAAAAACTCGACGACGCGGCCAAGATCACCAATCAGGAGATAGCCGACTTCCTGGGCGGCCTGCCCGGCGAGAAGATGCACTGCTCCGTGATGGGCATGGAGGCCCTGGAGGCCGCCATAAGGAACTACCGCGGCGGCAAGGCCGAGAAAGTCATTGTGGGCGTGGCCGAGCGCGTGGTGTGCAAATGCTTCAGCGTCACCGAGAGCCATATCCTCAAGGCCATCAAGCTCAACAGCCTCAAGACCGTGGACGAAGTGACCAATTTCACCAAGGCCGGCGGCGGCTGCGGCCAGTGCAAGGGCGAGATAGAGAAGATCCTGAAGGACTACTGGGCCGAGGCCGAGCATAAAAAATTCGCCAGCATGACCGTGGTGGAAAAGATAAAAATGATAGAGAAGGTGCTGGCCGAAGAGATCAACCCCAAGCTCAAGGCCGACGGCGGCTGGATGGAGCTGGTGGACGTGCAGGGCCAGAAGGTCAAGCTGCGCTTCCTCGGCATGTGCCACGGCTGCCCTTCCTCCGGCGCCACGCTCAAGAACGTGGTGGAAAAAGAACTGCGCGAGCGCATAGACCCGGCGATAGAGATAGAGGCGGAATAAGGGGGCTCTGTGGACAAGGTTTATTATTTCGACAATAACGCCACCAGCCGCGTGGCGCCCGAAGTGGTCAAAGAGATGGAGCCGTTCTTCAACGAGCTCTACGGCAACCCGTCGAGCATGCACTTCTTCGGCGGCGGCAACCAGAAGTACATGGACCTTGCCCGCGAAAGGGTGGCCAGGCTGCTGGGCTGCGAGACCTCCGAGATAGTCTTCACCAGCTGCGGCACCGAATCCGATTCGACCGCCATCTGGTCCACCATCCAGGCCTACCCCGAGAAGGACCATTTTATCACCACCAGGGTGGAGCACCCCGCCGTGCTCAACCTCGCCAAGCACATGGAGTCCAAGGGCTATCGCGTGACCTATCTCCCGGTGGACGCCACCGGCCAGATAAATTTGGACGATCTCAAGACCGCGCTTACTCCCACTACCGCCCTGGTCTCCATCATGTGGGCCAATAACGAGACCGGCGTCATCTTCCCCGTGGAAGAAGCCGCCCGCATAGCCCACGCCAAAGGCGCGCTGTTCCACACCGACGCCGTGCAGGCCGTCGGCAAGCTGCCTATCAACCTCAAAGAGACCAAGATCGACCTGCTGTCCCTGTCCGGCCACAAACTGCACGCCCCCAAGGGCATAGGCGCCCTGTACGTCCGCAAAGGCATACGCTTCTCGCCTTTCATGCTGGGCGGCCACCAGGAGCACGGCCGCCGCGCCGGCACCGAGAATGTGCCGTATATCGTCGGCCTTGGCAAGGCGGCCGAACTGGCCATGAACAACCTCGAGAAGGAAAACACCTACGTTAAAGGCCTGCGCGACAGGCTGGAGGCCGGCCTGCTCAAGATAAAGAACTCGCGCGTCAACGGCGGCGGCGCCCCGCGCCTGCCCAACACCACCAATATCAGCTTCGAGTACATAGAGGGGGAGTCTATCCTGCTGATGATCAGCGAGAAAGGCATCTGCGCCTCCTCCGGTTCGGCCTGCACCTCCGGTTCGCTGGAGCCGTCGCATGTGCTGATGTCCATGGCCGTGCCGCAGACCTACGCCCACGGCTCCATCCGCTTCTCCCTGAGCGTCTACAACACGGCCGAGGAGGTGGACTACATCATAAATGAGTTCCCTCCCATCATAGAGCGCCTGCGCGCCATCTCGCCCTTCGCTGACGGCAAGCCGCTGTTCGGCATGGACGCCTGCGAACCTCACACCCACAAACATTGACCGGCCGCTCCCAGGCCGCCTGAACGGGCTCCGCAAGGGGCCCGTTCTTATTTTCATGGGAAAATAAGTGTTCTCTTATGAAAATATAAACGCAAAATTTCAGCCTGCCGCTGGGGAAACAGCTGGTTTTCATGCATGGCATAAAAAATGCTCTGTGATGGGTAAGCTGGCCGTAAATAAAGCGGGGGTTGGGTACGGCCAGCCCAGATCTTAAGGAGCTGACATGAAAAACCTGGTAAAAATAGCGGTTATAACTTTTGTGGTGCAAGCCGGTCTGGCCAACGCGGCGCCTGGCGCCGCCCTTCAGTCCGGCGCTGCGCGCCCCGTGGCGGTGGACATCTCCGTAGGCGAACTTTCTGACGCGTCGGCCATGATCTCCGCGGCCTCCGCCGCCGGCAACGACCGCGAGGCCGAGCAACTGCTGTCGCAGCTGTTCTCGGGCGGGGTGAAAGCCGTAAAGAGCGAGCCGGTCTACGCGGCTAAATGCTGCTGCCATACGGCCGCTGTCCCGCAGGCAGCGGAGAGTGTGGCCTCGTCCACCGCTACCGTAGCCGTTACCCCCGCCGTTACCGCAGCCGCCCCGATACAAACCCTGGAAACTTGGGCGGAAATAGCGGAAAAAGAAAAAGCGGAGAAGGCCAAGAAAGACGCCGACGAAGAGAAGGAAAAGGCCAGGAAACAGAAGCAATTCAACTGGGGCGTCACCATACTGGCCGTGGCCCTGCTGCTGTTGTTCCTGCTGTAACCACTTCTTGCAACAAGGGCGAAGCGAGCGTAAAAGCGGGCCTTCTGGGCCCGCTTTTGCTATTCCAGAGCGGCCCCAGCTCCCCATGCTGGCATAAAAATTGTTCTGTATATTGTAGGCGTATAACTTTAAGGATGGTGTGCCCTATATGATAGAAAAGAGAATTTTCCCGTTGCTGAAAAAACACTACTCCGCGGTTCTGGTGATAGTCGGCATGCTGCTCGCCAGGTCGCTGCTCGGGTTTGTCTCTCCGGTCGCGGTGCGCGAGATGCTCGAAGCCGTCACGCTCCCGGAGCCGTCTGCCGGCAGCCTTGGTCTGTACGCGGCGCTTTTCGCCGGGAGTTTCCTGCTGGGCTACCTGATGAACTGGGGCTTCAACAAGCTATACCTGGTGTTCTCCTTCCGGTTCAAGGTCGGGTTGAGCAGGGAACTTTACCAGGACCTTTTCAAGATGGATTATCGGCATTTCCAGGACAAGGAGGCCGGGTATTTCGTCAGCCGGATCAAGATGCTCACTGACCAGGCCTTCAGCCTGGCCGCGGACAGCATGCCGTCCACCGCGGTCTCGCTGGTGACGCTGGCCGTGGCCGCTGCGTTTATAGCCTCGGTGAACGTATGGCTCCTGGCCCTGGCGCTGCTGCTGGTGCCGCTCAGCGTCCTGGGGTACAGGTCCGTCAACAAGGAACTAAAAAAGCGGACCGCCGACTACCAGAGCTCCTATTCCGACAAGTTTAAGAACATTTTTGGTGTGGTGCAGAACATTGAGGCGATAAAGCAGCTCGCTAACGACGGGTTCTTCTCTTCGTACGTGGTCAGGCACGTGGAGGAGATGGAGCGCGGCTCCAACGAATTGTCCCTGCACGCCAGGAATGTCAGCATGGGCATGCTGTTCATGACCGACCTGTTGCGCAACGGCATCCTGCTCGGGTCCATCTACCTGCTTTTCCTCAAGCGCATCTCCTTCCCGGACGTCATGTTCCTTAACATGATCATGGGCATCTACTTCGGGGCGCTGAGCGGCCTCACCGGCCTTTCGCTCGGACTGCGCGACGTGCGTGCGAGCTTCGACTTCCTCGAGCAGGAGCTGCGCGGCAAAGCCGAGAAAGGCGGCAGCGAGGAACTGGAAGGAGTACGGGCGCTCTCCTTCAGGATGGACGGGTTCTCCTATAACGGCAAGAACGATGTGATAAAAGGCTTTTCTCTGGACCTGAAGCCGGGCGACAGCGTGGCGATAGTCGGGCGCTCGGGCTGCGGCAAGTCCACGCTGGGCAAACTGCTTACCAGGCTGTACGGAGCCGACGGCGTGAGCCTCAACGGCAAGCCGGCCGCGCGGTATTCGCTTGAAAGCCTGCGCCGGAAGATCTACCACGTGTCCCAGGCGCCCCAGCTGTTCCCCGGCACCATAGCGGAGAACATAACCGCCGGCCTGTCGGACCCGGACAAAGTCCGCTATGGGGCGGTGGTCGCCCTGCCTTTCATGCGCGACATCACCGAAGGTCACTCCGGGCTGGACTTCCTGCTTAAGGACAATGGCGGCAATCTTTCCGGAGGGCAGCGGCAGCGTGTCACGCTGGCGCGCATGCTGATGCACGATCCGGACGTGGTTGTGCTGGACGAATCCACCTCCGCTCTGGACGGCGCGGCCGAGGAGTCGCTGCTGGCCAGCGTCAGGGAGCTCTGCCGCGGGAAGATCCTGATCTATGTCTCGCACCGCCTTTCCACCGTGAAGCAGGCCGACAGGATAGTGGTCATGCGGGACGGGGCTGTTTCCGGCACGGGCACTTTTGAGGAGCTCAAGGATGCGGACGCTGAGTTCAAGGAGCTGTTCGCGGCGCAGATGTAGGGCGGGCCGCGCCGGCTTCCGGGTCGGGCGCCAGGGCGGCGCCCGGCTTTATTTTCTCTGGAAAACATACATTTTCAAATGAAAACATGTTTTCCGGGTTGCCGGTTAAGCGCCAGGCGCGGATTTAGGCATAAAAAATGCTCTGTATCGGGCAAGTAGGTAGATTACAGGAGAAAACAGATATGAAAAACAGAATAAATAAAGCGGTGTTCGCGGCGGCGCTGCTCCCGCTGCTGGCCGGCGCGGCCCTGGCGTCCGCCGATGTGCAGGTGGACCAGCAGCAGGCGGGCAAGCCAAAGGCTGTCAGCACCAGCGTGGACAACGCGTCAGATTCGGCCTTTGCCTCCGATCTCAAAGGCGCGCAGGACCTGCTCAACGGCCTTTCGCACGAGAGGAAGCTGCCTCCCAAGCAGAGCGCCGAATACATCGCGAAGGAAATGGAGCGGGCCAGGGAATTTTTTAAATACGCCAAAAGCACGCTCGCCCCGCACAGCCTGGCCCTGGTAAAGATGATGAAAGACCCGGAAGGAATGACCGCCAAGGGCAAGGAAATGGTGGAAAAGGACCCCGCCTCCTGGCAGGGTTATGACTACCTGGCCACCGGCACCATGCTCAAGCAGGATGCCCCGGGCGCCATAGGGTATTTTGAAAAAGCGCTGGCCGCCGCCCCGGACTTCCAGAAGGACTGGTACCGGTACATGCTCGCCGCCTGCTACAACGCGCAGAAGGAGCCCGCCAAGGCTCTCGAGACCTATGAGGGCATCATCGTGCGCAACGACAACTGGTTCGCCGTCAAGAACTCGTACATCGGGGCCAGCATGATGCTGCTGGGCAAGGACGACGCCAAGGCCGTTGCCTACTTCGACAAGGGCTTTCTGCTCTACACCCCCGGCGAACAGGCGGTGCTGAAACGGGGCAAACTGTGCGGCAAGTTCAAGTCCCTGGAGAAGGGGCCGGCAGCCTGCGCCCAAACCAATTGACTGAAGCGGTAGGGATAAAAAAAGGAGAAAAGAATATGTCAAAACCGATGATAACCGTTAACAAGGAACAGGACTGCAGCGTCTGCTCGGAGTGCTCCGAGTGCGGGGATTGCCTGACCGGCAGCAACGCGTTCCAGATAGCAGCGGGTTCCGCTGGCCTGATAGTCACGCACTACTTCGGCTGAGGCACGCGGGGCCGGAAGGAGTCCGGCATAAAAATTGCTCCGTATCGGGTGTAGTCGCCCGAAACAGGGCCGGCAGAAAAAAAGACAAGATCAAGGGAGATTAAAGAAATGTCTAAACCGATAATAACCGTGAACAAGGAACAGGACTGCAGCGTTTGCGCCGAGTGCACCGAATGCTTTGACCAGTGCTACATAGGCATACAGCTCGCCGCCGGGTCCGCGGGCCTGATAATCACGCATAACTTCTAATCCGCCCCCGGGCGGCCCCGGCCTGGGACCCTGGTCCCGGCCGGCAGCGGGAACGAAAAATTAAAAAGGAAAAAAATATGTCTAAACCGATGATAACCGTTAACAAGGAACAGGACTGCAGCGTCTGCTCGGAGTGCTCCGAGTGCGGGGATTGCCTGACCGGCAGCAACGCGTTCCAGATAGCAGCGGGTTCCGCTGGCCTGATAGTCACGCACTACTTCGGCTGAGCGGGCGGCGGGCGGGCAAAAAAAGATAACATCTCGTAAACTTGGTTCCGGGAGATTTATGAAAAGATACATAGCGTTAGCCGGCAATATGACCTTCCAGCGCAAGCCTTCGGGCGCCAGCCTGGTAAAGACGGTGCGGGACGACGGCAAATGGAAGAGCAAGTACCGCAAGGCCGTCAATATGGACGGCGCCAGGATCCTGGAACTGTGCGACGGCCAGCTGCCCTTGGAGGAGCTGCTGGAAAAGCATAACCGGCTTTATCCCGCCAACATCCTTTCCCGCGAGGACGCCGAAGCCTTCTTCGACGCGGCGGAAAAGGAGGAGATGGTGGTGCGCGGCGCGGAGAAACTGCGGACCGACGCCCGCATAGCCGGCTCCTACGAGAACTATTACCCGAACCACATGACGTTCGAGCTCACGGACCAGTGCAATTACCGCTGCAAGCATTGTTACCGCGAAAGTTCGCCCGACCTGCACAAGCGCCTGGACACCGCCAAGGTGAAGGAGTACATCACGGCGCTGCACGAGAACGGCGGCTCCGTGGTGGAGATCACCGGCGGCGAACCGATGCTTCACAAGGACTTCTTCGAGATCGTGGACTTCGCCTGCGAGAGGCTGAACCTGGTGGCCGTCCTGACCAACGGCTATTACCTGCAGGAGGAGGCCCTGCAGCGCCTGCTCAAGCACAAGAAAACCCTGATCTTCAATATCAGCCTCGACAGCCACCTGCCGGAGCGGCACGACAAGTTCCGCGGAAAAGAAGGGGCGTTCGCCAAGACCATCAACGCGATGCGCCTGCTGGGCGAGCACGGCTTCCGCTACCGCGTGGCCATGTCTGTGACGCCGGAGAATAACTTTGACATCGAGGAGACGATCAAGCTGGCCAAGGAACACAAGGCCACCACGTTCGGCTATAATCACGTGCTGGATTTCGGCCGCGGCGAGGGGTTGACCTCCGGCGAGCGGAAGGCCGACGTAGAGGAGCTGAAAAAAAGGGTCGAGTACGAACTTTACATCCGCGACAAGTATAAGGATTTTTTAAACATGCTGACCCCGGAGCAGATGAAGTCGGTGAAGTCCACTAATTGCGGCATCATCCACCGCACCGTGACCGTGGGCCCCGAAGGGGAGGTCCGTCCCTGCGCCATGTTCAGCGGCGACGTCATAGAGCTGGGTAACATCATGAATAAATCCTTCAAGGAGCTCTTCAAGTCCGGCATCGGCAACGTGTTCGCGGCCATGCCCGCCCCGAAAGAGGAGATCTGCGGCGACTGCAAGTATCTGCGCTATTGCGCCAACTGCATACTCCGCGGCATCAAAAAGGGAAGCAAGACCCCTGGCTGCAAGTGGGTGGAGAAGACCGGAGTGATGAAATACGTGAAGGGGTCTCCCGAAAACCGGGTCTGCGGCAACATCCAGGAACCGATACAGCTTTAAAGCGGCCGCCGCGGCGCCGGCCACGTGCCGGCCGCGGGCCGGGAGGCGGGGAAAGCGCTCATGAACAGAACGATATTGTTTTTAACAGCGGCGGCGCTATGCTGCGGCCGCGCGGCGGCCATGTCGCCGGAGGCGGGGGCGGTCTTCGCGAAGGCGGGTATAGCCCTGGCCGACGCAGATCTTTACCGCGTGGCCGAGGTCTACAACTTCTGGGAGCAGAAAGGGGAAGGCATCTGGCCCGGAATGCAAATCTCTTCCACTCCGGTGCAGCTGGTGTTTCCGGAAAAATACGGGGTGTTGATCGGTCATCCGGAACCCCCGAAGGACTGCGAGGCGCAGGAGACGCTCCTGCCCGTGCTGGACAGGCCTTTCTGCCTCAGGCCCGACAGGAGTTTCATGTACGGGGCCGGCACCGGCGCGCTAAACAAGAGGCCGGTGGTCTCCCTGAACACGCTGGGCGTGTTCGATGCCTACGTTAACGAGCAGCTCAAAAAACAGAAACCGGACGCGGCAAAGTACGCAAAGCCCTACCTGGAATACCTGGGCACGCTCGCCCATGAGCTGACGCACGCCTACCAGCATTCGGAAAAGCGGAACCTGCCGAAAAAAGAGCGGGACATAAAACCGATCCGGAGCACGAAGATAGATTACCCCTACCAGGACGCCGAAGCCTGTCTGCTGCTGGGGCTGGAAGGCCGCGCGCTCTCCGACCTTGTGGACGAGGACTCCGCCGCCAGGGCGACTGAGCTGTGGCGGGATTTCTTGGCGGCCCGCCGCGCGCGGCGCGCCCGGCTGCCTAAGGGCCTGCCGCTGATAGAGCAGTATATGGAACTTAGCGAGGGGACGGCGCAGTACGTGGGCTGGGCGGTTATGTATGGCAAGAACGACGACGTCCGCCCGCTGCCGCAGCTGCTTGCGGACGAACGCTTTACCGGCTACCTGTCCAGCGACACCGTGCGCTCGCAGGTGAAGCAGGCGCTCGCCGGCCTGGAGCACCCGGCCCGCAGCCGCTGGATGCAGTACGTCTACGCCACCGGCGCTGCGCTGGCCTACAACCTGGACAAGGCCGCGCCCGGCTGGAAGAACGGGCTTTTTCGCCGCCTCTCCGGCTTCAGGTCCGGGCTGGATTCCCTGCTTACGGAGAACGTCGGCCGGTCGGGGAAGGATAAGCGGCGGATCGAGACAATGTGTGCGCGGTACGGCTGTGACGCTATGCGCGCCGTGATAGACGAGGCCCTGGCGAAAGACCTGGAGACTAATAAGGTGAAACTGGACGTCTTTTACGCCGCTCCCGGCCGGCGTTACCGTTTTGAATTCAGGAAGACCAGGCCGGACGGCCTTCTGGTCTACGCCCCGGTGCTGCTGACGGAGTACAAGGACCTGCGCGTCTTCGAAGCCGGTATAACAAAGATAGGCTACGAGCGCGGCGGCAAAGATAATTACGTCTCGTTCTCCAAGGCCCGGCCGGTACTGCAGGACAAGGCCGCCGGCCGCTTTGAGCTGGCGCTGGACGAGGGTGACCTGCCGGCCATTACCGCCGCCAGGACGCTGGCCAAAAAAGGAAAGACCGTGTACAAAGGCGGGGTCGAGGTTAAGAGCGGGGTCTTCAGCTGGAAAGGCGACACTCTCGAAGTTTCGGAAAGCGAAGGGATCGTAACCCTGGCTTTCTGAGTGCCGCGCGGGGTCTCTTTAAAATGGGGCGTGTAAATGCTAGAATATGGGTTCAGTCATCAATGGATTTACGGGCCCATAGCTCAGTTGGTTAGAGCAAGCGACTCATAATCGCTGGGTCGTAGGTTCAAGTCCTACTGGGCCCAGTATTTAGTAAAAAGGCCGTCCGGTTTTCCGGGCGGCCTTTTATTTTTCCCTCCAGCGGGGCGGGGTTACTTTTTTACCGCCTTGTTCTCCACGTAGCCGTACTCGGCCATCAGCGGGCCGCCCGGTTCGTAGACGCGCAGGGCCTGTATCTGGCTCTTTCCGAAGATGAACTCCTTCTCCAGTTTGCCGTCCTTGGTGTAGACCTTTACCGCGCCGTCCGGCACTTTGCCCTCGTGGCTGATGATGTTGAAATCCTTGTCCAGGTGGGCCTTGCCGATATATTTGCCGTTGAGCTGGAAGGAATAGCGTTCCCCGCGGGCGAGGGACAAGGTTTTTACCGTCACCATGGAATCGGTTTCCTTGGCCGGCTCGGCGGCGGCAACCGGTTTGGGGGCCTCGGCCAGCTCGTCTTCGACGTAGTAGGCCTGGGATTGGGGCGCTCCGTCCGGGCCGTACTCCTTCTTCCAGCCGTTCAGCCTGTCGCCGCGGTATTCCGCCTCCATCAGCAGTTTGCCGTCCTCGGCGAAATACTTGAGCGGTCCCTCTTTGAGGCCGCTCATGTAGTACGCCTCCACCTGCACCCCGCCGCCGGGGTAGAAAGCCTTCAGCGTGCCGCTGCCCTTGCCGGCCAGCATGGATTTGACGGTCTTAAGGCCGCCGTCAGGATAGTATTCCGTGTAGGTGCCGTCCTTCACCGCGCCTTCCAGGCCCAGCAGGGCTCCGGCCGCGTCGTAGGTCTCGGTGGCTATGGCCACGCCGTTCTCGCTGTAGATAAGCTGCCGGGAAGAGGTGCTGAGCACCACGGCGGAGAAAGTCAGCCTTGGGGCGGGTTCGATCCCGGCCGGCTGGGGGGTGGAGATCTCAACGGCCGCAGCGGTGGAGGCCGCCACCGCGGTGCCGGTCGAGGCCGGCACGGGCAGGGCCGGCGCCGGTTCGGCGGCTTTCCGCTCCTGTATATCGGCCTTGTTCAGGGTGAGCGCGCCGTAGCGGGTCTTTACCAGCACGGCCCCGTCCATCTCTCCGGTCACTTCGCCTTCCAGCCGCGCCCCGTCCTTCATGATAAAGGTGTCCGCCCGGCCGGGAGCCGGGAGCAGCAGGAAAGATATAAAGATTAAAATTTTCATTGGGCCTCCATGGATTATTCTACAAAAGAAAGCCCTTTGAGGCGAAAGGCTGTTCTTTGACGGCCCCTTGACATAATGATACTCATGTGGTATCATTAGTAAACATTATGAAACTCATAAATAGGGACGTAGATTACGCGGCGCGGGCGCTGGTCTTTATGGCCAGAGCCAATAAGCCCACCGTTTCGGTGGCGCTGATGCAGGATCCGGTGGGGGTAGCCGGCCCTTTCCTGCGAAAAATAATGCAGAAGCTGCATAAGGCCGGCATAGTGCACGCGGTAAAGGGCAAGGGCGGCGGTTTCGCCCTGGCCAGGAACCCGGAGAACATAACGCTCCGGCAGCTGGTAGACGTGCTGCAGGGCCGGCTGAAACTTAACGACTGCGTATTCGGCCAGAAGATCTGCCAGCACCACGCGGCCTGCATCCTCCGCCACAAGATCGCCGGCATGGAAACCCGCCTCCTGGCCGAAATAGACGGCGTGACGATAAAAGACCTGGCGTAATTTTACAGGCGGCGAAAGGACGATCATGAAAACCAAACGGCAGATAATAAAGATCGACGAGAAAAAATGCGACGGCTGCGGCAATTGCGTTACCGGCTGCCACGAGGGCGCCCTGCAGGTGATAGACGGCAAGGCCCGCCTCATCAGCGACCTGCTGTGCGACGGCCTCGGCGCCTGCATAGGCGAATGCCCGCAGGGCGCCATAAAAATAGAGACGCGCCAGGCCGAGCCTTACGACGAGGTAAAGGTGATGGAGGGCATGGTGCAGCACGGCCCCAACACCATAAAGGCGCACCTGAAACACCTCAAGGACCACGCCCAGAAAAATTTCCTGAAGCAGGCTTTCGACTACCTTAAAAAAAATAATATCCCGAACCCCATGGAGGAAGAAATGGCGCACGACAAAGAACATAAACACGGCGGGCACGAGCCCTGCGGCTGCCCCGGCGGCCGGACGATGGACTTCCGCGAGCCCTGCGGCTGCGACGACGGAGAGGACGCCCCCGCCGCTAAGTCCCAACTGCGGCAGTGGCCGGTGCAGCTGCACCTGGCCTCGCCCATGGCGCCTTACTTTCAGAAGGCGGACCTGGTGGTGGCGGCGGACTGCACCGCCTTCGCCTACGGCAATTTCCACAACGAGTTCATAAAAGACAAGGCCATCGTCATCGCCTGCCCCAAGCTCGACGACGGGCAGGAGATCTACGCCGAGAAGCTCCAGGCCCTGATAGAGGACGCCAAGGTGAACACGCTGACCGTGGTCACGATGGAAGTGCCCTGCTGCGGCGGGCTGCTGGCCATGGTGAAACAGGCGGCGGCCGCGGCCGCCCGCAAGGTGCCGGTAAAGCACGTGGTGATCGGCATACAGGGCGGCATAAAGAGCGAAGGCTGGGTCTAAAACCGGTTCGGCAGGGTAGAGTAAAGAGGGAGGCGCCAGGGGGGCGGCCTCCCTCTTTTATTGAGCATGGCGCCTAAAGTTTGATAAGATATTTTTATACGGCGCGGTGGCCAAGTGGTAAGGCGACAGTCTGCAAAACTGTTATTCGCGGGTTCGATTCCCGCCCGCGCCTTTTTTCTTTTTCAAAATATAATCTGGAGGAGGGGAAACCCCCTGAACAGCCATGAACCTCAGCAGATTAGCCCTCTCCCTCGGCCAGTCGGCCACCCTGAAGCTTAACGAATTAGCCAACAACCTCAAAGCCGAAGGCAAGCCCGTCGTGCATCTCGGCGGCGGCGAGCCCGAAGAAAAGATCCCCCGCGGCGCGCTGGAGGAGAGCGGCAAGCTGCTCGACGCGGGCTTCGTGCGCTATACCCCCGTCTCCGGCACCGCCGCGCTGAAAAAAGAGGTCGCCGCCTACACCGAGAAACATTACGGCGTGAAGCCCGGCCCCAAGAACATCTGCGTGGCCTCCGGCGCCAAGCAGGCCATCTATAATTTCCTGGTCTCGGTGGTGGATCCCGGAGACGAAGTGATCTTCCCCGCCCCTTACTGGGTGAGCTACCCGGAGATGGTGAAGCTGGCCTACGGCAACCCCGTGGTGGTGCGCCCGCGGGACGGCGGGCTGCTGGCCAAGGCCGCCGATATCGAGGCCCACATCACCAGCCGCACCAAGGCCATCCTGCTCAACAGCCCCAATAACCCGTCGGGCCAGGTCTACCCCGAGGAGTTCATCCGCCGGATGGTGGAGGTCTGCGAGGACCGCGGCGTATACCTGCTGATGGACGACATCTACAACCGGCTCGTCTTCGACGGGCTCAAGGCCCCTTCGGCTTTCGACTTTTCCAGCCGGCCGCTCAACGAGTCGGTGATAGTTTCCATCAACGGCGTTTCCAAGACCTTCTCCATGACCGGCTACCGCATAGGCTGGAGCGTGGCCAGCGAGGCCCTGACCCAGGCCATGATCAAGGTGCAGGCCCAGGTTTCCTCCTGCCCTTCGGCGCTCAGCCAGACGGCGGCCGCCGGCGCGCTGCGCGACGGGGACGGCTTTGTGGAGACGCTGCGCGACGGCCTGCAGAAAAAGCGCGACGTGATGGTGGCCGAGCTGGACAAGCTCAAGCGGGTGAAGCTGCATAAGCCGCAGGGCACTTTCTACAGCTTCGCCGACTTCAGCGCCTACGAGCCCGATTCCGCGAAGCTTTCCGCCCTGCTGCTGGAGAAAGCCATGGTGGTGACCGTGCCCGGCATAGAGTTCGGCCTGGAAGGCCACCTGCGCCTGAGCTACTGCGGCGCCGAGAAGGATATAGTGGAAGGCGTGACCCGCATCCGCAAGATTTTGGACTAAGGAGACTAGACCATGTTAGAAACCAAAGAGAGACCCGCCATGAACGACCTTAAGACTTCCAAGACCATCTACAAGAACCTGTCGGCCCCCGCGCTCTACGAGCACGCCGCGGCCAGGAAAGAAGCGGAGATCACCTATGGCGGCGCGCTGTGCGCCCGCACCGGCAAGCACACCGCCCGCTCCGCGCAGGACAAGTTCATCGTGAAGGAGCCCTCCAGCGAGGGCAATATCTGGTGGGGCGACCAGAACGTGGCGATAGACGAGGCCGCGTTTGACAAGCTTTACGCCAAGGTGCAGGGCTACCTGGCCGACAAGGAAATTTACCAGCGCGACTGCTACGCCGGTTCCGACCCCGCCAACCGCCTGAACGTGCGGGTCTACACCGAGCTGGCCTGGCACAGCCTGTTCGCCGGGCATATGTTCATAGAGCCCCCGGCCAAGGACCTGCCCGGCTTTACCCCGCAGTTCACCGTCATCGACGTGCCCGGCTTCCACGCCCTGCCCCAGGTGGACGGCACCCGCGGCGCCGCGTTCATCCTGCTCAACTTCAAAAAGAAGATCGTCCTGATAGGCGGCACCGCCTACGCCGGCGAGATCAAGAAATCCATCTTCTCCGTGATGAACTACCTGCTGCCGCTCAGGGGCGTGATGCCCATGCACTGCTCGGCCAACGTAGGCAAGAAGGACGACACGGCCATCTTCTTCGGCCTGTCCGGCACCGGCAAGACCACGCTCTCCTCCGACCCGCTGCGCCGCCTGATAGGCGACGACGAGCACGGCTGGAGCGACAACGGCGTGTTCAACTTCGAGGGCGGCTGCTACGCCAAGGTGATCAACCTCAACGCCGAGGCCGAGCCGCAGATCCACGCGGCCACCGGCCGCTTCGGCACTATTCTTGAAAATGTGGTGTACGATAAAGACACCCGCGTGCTGGACCTCAACGACGGCTCGCTGACCGAGAACACCCGCGCGGCCTACCCGCTGGAGTTCATAGATAACGCCATCAAGGGCGCGGCCTTCCCGCACCCGAAGAACATTGTGATGCTCACCTACGACGCCTTCGGCGTGCTGCCGCCCATAGCGCGGCTCTCGCCCGAGCAGGCGATGTATCACTTCATCTCCGGCTACACCGCCAAGGTGGCCAACACCGAGATGGGCATCAAGGAACCCAAGGCCACGTTCAGCACCTGCTTCGGCGCGCCCTTCATGAGCCACCACCCCTCGGTGTACGCCGAGCTGCTGGAAAAGAAGATGAAGAGCAGCAAGGCCGAGTGCTGGCTCATCAACACCGGCCTGTGCGGCGGCCCCTACGGCGTAGGCAAGCGCATGAGCATCAAACACACCCGCGCGCTGCTTAATTCCGCCCTGGACGGCGCCCTCTCCAGGGTGAAGTTCACCAAGGACCCGGTATTCGGCTTCGAGATCCCGGCGGAATGCCCCGGCGTGCCCGCCGAGGTGCTCAACCCCCGCGACACCTGGGCCGACAAAGCCCTCTATGACGCCAAGTGCAAGGAGCTGGCCGGCCTGTTCGCCGCGAACTTCAAGAAGTTCAACGTGACCAGCTCCGCCATCAGCGGCGCCGGCCCGAAAATATAAGGCCCGCCGCCCCAGCGAAGAAGGCCGGGAACCCCCGGCCTTTTTCATTTGCGGGGCTCCCTTGACACTCATAGGGAAAAATAGGTTATATGTATCAAGTAATTTAGAAGTCATCATACAGGAGGAAGTACAATGCCCGCTGCAAAAGCAAACTCGAAGTTCATGGCCCCCATCACCCCTAACGAAACCCTCGCCGCCGTAATCGGCCCCAAGCCGGTTCCCCGCACCGAGATCGTTAAGAAACTGTGGGTCTACATAAAGAAGAACAACCTGCAGGACAAGAAGAATAAGCGCAACATCAACGCCGATGAGAAGCTGCTGAAGCTGTTCGCCGGCAAGAAGCAGGTCACGATGTTCGACCTGGCCAAGATAATCGGTAAGAACGCGAAATAAGCCGGTTGTTATTCTTAACGCCGTCCGCTTTAAAAACGGGCGGCGTTTTTATTTTAGGAGGGGACGTACATTCCTAATTCCTAATTTCTATCGTGAGCCCCGAATCGGCGCCATGGGTGCGAATTAGGAATTAGGAATGTACGTCCCCTCTCTGGGCCTTTGGTCCTATCCCGGCCTGGGCCTTTAGGGATTGACTTTCGTCAACCCGTCCTCCATAATATACACAGGTAATCATTATGAAACGCGCGCTGACCCTCCTTATGCTGCTGAGCCTGCCCCTGGCGGGCGGCGCTCCCGTGCGCGCCGAGAACAACGGCCGCGCGGCCGGTTACACGCCCGTCTCCTATTACGGCGAGAACAACCTGGTGGATTATCACCAGGCCGGCCCCATAATGAGGAAGCTTTCCCAGTCCACCCTGGCCTTCTTCCCCGCCCGCTCGCTGCCCTATGACGAGGCGGCAGGGGTATACCGGCTTTCCAACACCTCCCTCAGGGACCAGTACAACCTCAAACCCGAAACGCCTTTCGCGGACCAGACCGTGGGGGCCTACTGCTCCGGCGCGCTGGTGGGCGAGGACCTGGTCCTTACCGCCGGCCACTGCTTCAAGCCGCATATGCGCGGCATGGACTGCGCCAGGGTGAAGATGGTTTTCGGCTATGCGGTCACGCAGCGCGGCGAAACCCCTTCCGCCTTCCCGGCCGGGGACGTGTACTCCTGCAAAGAAGTCGTGGTTCAGATGGTGCAGGACAAGCGCCACAATTTTGTCTGCCGGGGCGGCAGCTGCTCCAACAGCCCCAACGTGGGCGAAGGCGCGGACTACGCCCTGGTGCGGCTGGACCGCAGGGTTACCGGCCGCCCCCCGCTGGCCATCAGCCGCAGGAAGGTCTCGCCCAACGCCAAGGTGGGCGTGATCGGCTACCCCAGCGGCATGCCCGTGAAGGTGCAGGAGGAGGGCGCCGCGGTGCGCTCGCTCACCGACAAGGGCTATTTCGTCGCCAACCTGGACACTTTCTCCGGCAATTCCGGCAGCCCGGTCTTCAACATGGGCACGATGAAGATAGAGGGCGTGCTGGTGCGCGGCGGCGTGGACTACGTGCACCAGTCTTCCACCGGCGCCAGGGTGGAGGATTCCGGCACCCCTTACGCGCACATGCCCGGCGAGGCCAATTTCTACCCCCAGGACGGCGGCCGCGGTGAGGACGTGACCTATATAACCGAGATGGAAGCGCTGATACCGCAGACCGAGATGGAGCGCTACATCGACGCGGCGATCAGGCAGCGGGCGCAGCAGGGGACCCAGAGCCAGCCCAAGCCGGTGCCGGCCATCTACACCCCCGGCCAGAACGGCGGCTACCAGGTGCAGCCGGCTATCTACACTGTCCCGGAGCCCTCGGCCCCGGAACCGATAATGATCTGACGCCTGTCATTATGAGAACCTTAACTGTCATCGCGGTCCTGTTCTCCCTGGCGCTGCCCGCTGCCGCAGGAGAAAAGACTATTTATGGCGGCGACAGCCGGCACGATTTTTACGAGGTAACCGACGGCGTGGAGCGGGCTGCCATGACCGCCGCCGTATCCATCTTCCGCGACACCGCCCTGAGCGAGGGCACCCTCTCCTACGCCGTGGGCGGCAGGCCGTTCGGGCACGAGTCCCGCGCCATCTGCCCTGGGGAGCGGTTCTTCGAGCAGAGGAGCGCCGCTTTCTGCTCCGGCACGCTGATCGCCCCGGACCTGGTGCTGACGGCCGGCCACTGCATGGGGGAAAAGAACAAGCCCGCCAGCCGCTGCGAGCGGGCCCGGTTCGTTTTCGGCTTTTCGGTGGACAGGGAGGGGCGGTCCCCTTCTTCCGTCCGCAAGAGCGACGTTTATTCCTGCGCCGAGGTCAAGATTTACGCTAACGGCGCCGGCGGGGACTACGCCGTGGTACGGCTGGACAGGCGGGTGGGCCGCAGAACGGCCGCGCGGCTTCATGTTTCCGGTCCGCCGGAGGCGGGCCTGCCCGTGTTCACTGTGGGCGGCCCGTACGGACTGCCGCTGAAGGTTGTGAACGACGCCGGGGTGCGCTCCGTCAGCGGGGACAAGAAATTTTTCAGGACCAACCTGGACACCTCCGGCGGCAATTCCGGCGGCGGCATCTTCAGCGCGCTGAACGGGCGCCTGATAGGCGTGCACACGGCCAGCTGGGACCCGGACCTGGTGGAGGTCTCCCTGCCGCCCGGCCACGGCCTGCCGGCGGACGACGCGCGGGTAAAGGCGGGCAAGTGCAAGCTCATCACGGCCCTGGCCCAGGACGACGGCAATGGCAAGAAGGGCTACGCTTTGTCGGCCATCCCCGGCCTGGCGGCGCTGCTGCGAGGCGGAGACAAGGAAGTTCCGACCGACATGCCGCCGGTGACGGATATCCCGGCGGCGCGCGCGGACCTTTCTGATTTCGGTTCTTTCCAATAGCTCTGAAGCAGCGCCAATAAGCTGCCAGTAAGTAAGGAGCGCCCCCCGCGGGGCGCTCCCTTGCTTTGCGGTTGCCCGCGGGTCTTAATCTTTGCGGCGGTCGACTATGTAGTGGCTCTTGTTGGAGGCTGCTTTGGCGCCCTTCTTAAGTTCGGTGCCGATATTGCTGACATGGGCGAAGGACTGGAGCGGGCGGGTGCTGTTGTGCACGATGCCGATGGCTATGGAGAGGAAGGGGAATTTCTGGATATTGCCCTGGCGGTCGGTGGCCACGATGTGGCCGCGCTCGCGGTCCGCCTTGCTGTAGAAGGAGGGGGCGATCTCGTCGAAGGAGTTGACGATGCGTTTGGCCAGCTCCTCGGACCGCTCGTACGAGGTCACGACTATGAAGTCGTCGCCGCCTATGTGGCCGATGAAATCCTCGGAGTTCTCGTTCTGGATGGTCAGCTTGACCAGCAGGTTGGCCGTGGCCTTGATGATGCGGTCGCCGGCCTCGAAGCCGTAGATGTCGTTGTAGGCCTTGAAATTGTTGAGGTCCAGGTACAGCACGGCGAACGTGCCGCCCTTCTGGATCTCGCGCTCCACCCGCGCCTGGATGGACGGGTTGCCGGGGAGCTTGGACAGCGGGTTGGTGTCGAGCACCTGCTTGTTGCGCTTGAGGATCATCCTGATGCGGGCCACCAGCTCGTCGGCGTCCACCGGTTTTATCAGGTAATCGTCTATGCCCATGCTGAGGCCCTTGAGCTTGGCGTGCTTCTCGCCGAAAGCGGTGACGATGATTATCGGGATATGGGCGAAAAGGGGGTTGTTCTTAAGGTCCTGCGCCACTTCCAGGCCGTTCTTGCGGGGCATGTTGTAGTCGAGCACGATGATGTCCGGGTTGGTCTCGAAGACGGCCGTCATCGCCTCCACGCCGTCGTTGGCGGTGATCACCTCGAAGCCGGCGTACTCTATCATCTCCTTCATCAGGAGCAGCAGCTCGGTCTGGTCGTCGGCCATCAGCACGCGCAGGCGGGGGGTTTTCTGCGGCTCGGACCCTATGGGGGCGGCGCCCTGCGCCTGCGCCTGGGACGGGGCGGTCTGCTCCTCGATGAGCTTGAGCAGCAGGTCGCCGGGGATCTCGCGGGACACGATCTCGGGCAGGCCGGTCAGGATGCCGCGCTCCTGGTAATTCTCCAGGCGCAGCCCGCTCACTACTATAATGGGGATGCCCGCGGTATCGGAGGACTCCTGCATCTCTTCCATGATCTCGAAGCCGTCCTTGCCGGGCATCATGATGTCGAGCAGCAGCGCGTCCGGCTCCTCGGAGCGCAGCACGTCCAGGATGGCGGCGGAGTTGTTTACCACCACCGGCCGGTAGTTGTTGGCCTCGAGGAACATCTTTACCAGGTCCGAGAACTCGGTGTCGTCGTCGGCCACCATCACGGTCTGCTGCCGGCCCTCCTTCGGGGGGGCGGCCTTGAGCAGCACGGCCTTTAAAGCTTCAAAGTCCACCGGCTTGGTCAGGTAGCCGCACACCTTGGGCGAGGGGCCGGTCACTATCCCGGTCTTGGGGGTCTGCGAGAAAATGATGACTTTCTGGGTTTCGGTGAAAGGGTTCTTCTTGAGCTCGTTGAGGAAGTCCAGCGGGTTGAAGGACTGCATCAGGATGTTGAGGATCACCAGGTCCGGCTTCCAGTTCTGTACCGCGGTGATGGCCTGCTGGTAGTTGGTCACCGTCTGGGCGTGGTAATCGTGGCCCTCGAGAAAAGTGGTCAGCGCGGCCGCCGCGGCCGCGTCGTTATCAACGAGGAGTATCTTCTTGCCGGTTGCGGCGTTCATAGTCCTGATTTTAACATTTTTATCCGGCTCCCGCGCGCGTAAATGCGCGGCCAATAATTGTAGAATCTAGGCGTGGCTGACAAAGAGAATCCCTGGGGGTACGCCCAGATAGGACTGGAACTGGCCGGCGGCGTGCTGCTGGGCTTTTTCGGCGGCTATTGGCTGGACCGGCGGCTGGACACCCTGCCGTGGCTGACGCTGGCGGGGGCCGTGGCCGGCCTGGCCGCGGGCTTTTTCCTGGTGGCCAGGGAACTTTTTAAAATAGAGCCGCCCGGCGGGGGAAAGAAATGACCGGCCCGGAGGCCGCCCTTTACGGGGCGCTGCTGGGCGCCGCGTCCGGCGGGCTGTCCCGGCTGGCGCTGAAGCGGGTGATCGGCTCCTCCGACAAGGTTTTTTATTCGGTGTTCGTGGGCGGGGTTTTTGTCAGGCTCGGGGTATTGGCGGGAGCGGTTTGTCTTTTACGCCGCGAAAGTTATACAATTATTTTCTTGTTTATAGTATTAATGCTGCTGGCGCAGCTTGTTTTTGAGGCGTTTCCGATAAAGCATGGACCTAAAAGCGCTGCTTGAACACCACGTAACGGACCAGATCTGGGCCCGCATTCCCTTTGGCCCCATCGATCTGCCGCTTTCCAAGCACCTGCTGATGATGGGCATCGCCTCCGCCATCTTGCTCATCGTTTTCCCGCTCATCATCCGCAGCCGCTCGGCCGCGCTGGCGCCTTTCCGCGGCATGATAGAGGCCACGGTGCTGTTCCTGCGCGACGAGGTGGTGGTCCCCAACATGGGCCACAAGGGCGCGGCCTACACCGGCTACTTCGCCACGCTGTTCTTCTTTATCCTGCTGATGAACCTCATCGGCCTGGTGCCCTACGGCGCCACCGCCACCGGCAACCTGGCCGTTACGGGCGGCCTGGCGCTCACCACCTTCGTCCTGATCAACTTCACCGGCATCCGTGAGCAGGGACTGCTGGGCTATTTCGCCCACCTGGTGCCCAAGGGTGTGCCGCTGTGGCTGTACCCGCTGATGTTCCCCATAGAGCTGCTGGGCCTGTTCATCAAAACCTTCGCGCTCTGCATCCGTCTTTTCGCCAACATGATAGCCGGCCACATCGTCATCCTGGTTTTCATCTGCTTTATCTTCATCTTCGGCGCTTTCAGCTCTATCTTCGGGTTCCTCGTGGCGCCGGTCTCCATAGGGCTGGTGCTGTTCACGCTGCTGCTGGAGCTGCTGGTGGCCTTTCTGCAGGCCTATATTTTCGTCACGCTGACGGCCATCTTCACCGGCGCGGCGATGCACCCGCATTGAGCGGGAAGTTTTCTGGTTTCAAACTTAACGGAGGTAGTACAATGAACGACCTTACATTCCT